>Ga0209687_1000760_pt1 | contig 10458 bp, 8 predicted proteins | sample GraSoiAngelo_136_FD_185893 | JGI IMG/M metagenome (GOLD analysis project Ga0209687, IMG submission 185893) | Grasslands soil microbial communities from the Angelo Coastal Reserve, California, USA - 14_0929_09_20cm (SPAdes) (version 2) | ecosystem: Environmental > Terrestrial > Soil > Grasslands ...
CGCTCGCAGGCTGCGGATCAATGGGAAACCATGTCCGTAATCGTGATGCGGTGGACACGATATGCGCTTGTCCTTAACGATTAAACCATCATGGCGTTGCCTCAGCCTACCGGCCCGCTTCTGTGGCCGTCTGTATCGCGTCGATATATTGACGCTGGCGAGCCTGATGACGTTTCGCTTCAATGTGAGAGAGTGTCCTGCAATCGTCGCACACACCTGCAATTGTCCCAGAGCCTTCTTTTCCCGGTTGGATGAGACGCTCGCATACTGCGCAGATGATGCGGAAATGTCTTTTGTATGCGCCCATACAAATAATTTCGTGTGCCGATTGCCGTTTGGATTGCGTTGTCGGAAATTCTACAGTCGCACGATTACGCCGCCGATTTGACTGCGAAAGATCACGCCTTGTGGCCCGCGCTCAAAATCGCGCCAAAATCGTTTTTGATTGCCGAACGGCAAATGATCCGGCAGCATGGCATCGACGATTCCTACAAAAAAAACCATGAGTATCGGCGAACGCGATAAGTTAATGAGCGACATCGCGACTAAGGCCGTTGATGAATACTACCGTAAAAGTGAGAACGCCACAGATCTGCAGATCAAATCTTTTCCAGAGACATATCTCCAGCAGACGATCCCGTATCTAACAGTCCGCACGCTTCACCGACTGGAAGAAACCCTCAAGCGACACGAGACAGCGCTTAAAAGTCTGGAAACTGATTCACGACGGATCAAGTGGTTTGCGATAGTAACTGCGTTTTTGACCGTCGTCCTGGTGTTCCTTACCATCGTTTTAGCGAGATATCCTCTGGAAGACATAATACGTTCACTATCTAAGTAGCGGCTTTGTTACAGCTGGCAGGGAAAGGAATTGCGACGAGGAAAAATCGCACCAATCGCAGCGCGCCGCTTTTCCAAGTTCACAACGAGAAGGAAGCACGGCGGCTCTTAGAGGGTAGGCTGGCAGCCGCCGGCTTGTCGGCGAGAGAACTCGATTCCTTGCCCGGCTCCGACGTGCGAAAGGTGGCTTTGGCAAATTTACTGTTAGAACGAACGGTAGCGAGGCAGAGCTCGATCGCCGACAAACTGGCGATGTGCAGCGCTGCGAATGTGAGTCAACAGAGACCGAGGCTGTCGGCGGCGTTCAGGAAGTATCTTGAGTCTGCGAGTCTGTCAAGATTTGTTGACTGACCCCTATGCTTCTGCCTCGTGCGTTCATTGTTGGCCTGATTGTGGGTATCCTTGCCACCGTAACTATGGACGTCGTGGCCGTGATCGCTCTGCGGCTCGGCATCGCGGGCCGGGGGCCGCGCCGGACCGGTCCTGATTTGATCGGACGCTGGATCGGCTACCTCTTGCGGGGCAAGTTCAGGCACACGGACATTCTGCAGACGCCGCCCTTGCTAGGAGAACTAGTCTTGGGATTAGCGGCGCACTATTTGATCGGCATCGTGCTGACCCTTGTGTACCTTGGCCTATTGCTTGTGGTGCATGCGACGCCGACCGCCCTCGGCGCCATCCTCTACGGAACGGCCACCACGGTCTTCCCCTGGTTTCTGATGTTCCCATCACAGGGGATGGGCTGGCTGGGACTGGATGCGCCGGGTGATGCTCATCTGGCTCGCGTAAGCCTGTTCAATCACATCATCTTCGGCCTGGGTATAGCCCTGTGGATGGCAGTGCTGAGGCTCTGACGTGTGAAGGGTGGCTTTGGCAAATTTGCTCTTAGAACGAACGGTAGCGAGGGCAGAGCTGGATTGCCGACAAACTGGCGATGCGCAACGCTGCGAATGTGAGTCAACAGGTTCGCCGATACCGCACACAGAGACCGAGAGTGGCAGCCACGTTCAGGAAGTATCTTGAGTCTGCGAGTCTGTCAAAATTTGTTGACTGACCCCTATTTTTTTATTCATCTGGATTGCTGACGCGCATCGCGGCGATGGGAAGCGTTTCGTTGCGCGAGCGGATGAAAAGCTAACGGCGTTTGTGGAACTCGAATCAGCGATTCGTGCGGCAGAACGCGCAGAGGATTGCGGAGGGCGTGAAATAAAGTTCGACAAACTGTCGCGGACTGCCTAAAAATCTCCTCGGTTACGTCATCCGACATTTCAACGTATCTTCGGCCGGGCTGAAGAAGCTCGTGGGGCTGGACCTTCGCTGGGACCGCCGCTTAGCGCAATCTCCAGGATCCGAGTGGAGCCTTGAGTCAGCCGAAAGTGAGGCCGCTGTTCAAAGCGCCTTGTAAAGGTTTGTTCTTGGTTCCGCGTGGAACTGGATTGCAGTTAAACAATCCAACCTCAACCAAAAAATGAATACAAAAAAAATGACAATGAAACCACAGGGCCACCACGGCCTTCAAACCAATGGAAGAAACATGAAGAGTTTAAATACAACCCTCAGCGCGCTCGCATTGAAGTCGGCACTGACAGCAACCGTCCTGGCCCTGCTCGTGGCAGCGTCGCCCGCTCAAGGGCGTAATCCTAACCCGGGCATCATTCCACCCGGCAGCATGTATCGCGGCCAAAGTTATGGCGAGTGGGGAGCACAGTGGTGGAAAACCATCTTCTCCATTCCAGTCGTGAATGGCTATCACCCGTTATTTAGCGGAGGAGCCTTTGGAGAAGAAAGAAGAGTAGTCTTCCTCGCGGCCGCGGCAGGCGGAGTTACCATCGATGTGACGATTCCCGCCGGGACGTCACTCTTCTTCCCGGTTATCAACTTGGAGTGCTCGGTCCTCGAGCCGGACCCGTTCCACGGGGATAACGAAGCCGAAATGCGAGCCTGTGCGAATGGTCACATCGATCACACGTCAGGGCTGATTGCCGTGATTGACGGCGTGCCCGTGCAAGACCTGGCCGCCTATCGCGTCGAGTCGCCACTGTTTGAGTTCGGCCCCCTGCCGGCGGACAATGTACTCGGCGCGCCCGCCGGCACGACGTCACTCGCCGTCGATGCCGGGGTCTATCTGATGCTGGCACCGCTCAGGCCCGGAAGCCATACGATCCATGTTGGCGGCACATTCGACGAGTTCAACTTCACCATCGACACCACATTTAACATCACCGTGGAGTAGCGCAATCCCATGATCCACGTGGAGCCCTGAGTCAGCCGAAAGTGAGGCCGCTGTTCAAAGCGCCTTGTAAAGGTTTGTTCCTGGTTCCTCATGGAACTGGTTTTCAGTTAAACAATCCAACCTCAACCAAAAAAATGAATACAAAAAAATGACAACTCTATACTTAAGAAAATCAATCGGCCTCTTAGCTCTCGTGGTTTGCCTGGCCACGCTCGGGCTGGGCCTTTCCGCAACTGCTCGCCAGCCCACCTTCACCACATTCGATGCTCCTGGCGCGGGCACAGGCGCCGACCAGGGCACCATCCCGTTCGATATCACGCCAGCGGGGGAAATCACGGGATTTACCCGTGACGCGGCCTTCGCGCGACACGGTTTCGTACGGGCCCGGAACGGCGCCATCGCTGTTTTCGACGCTCCGGACGCGGGCACTGGCGCTGGCCAGGGCACCCGCGCCTACAGCCAGAACCCGGCTGGGGCGATCACGGGATGGTATAGTGAGGCAACCGATGTGGTTCACGCCTACGTGCGCGCTGCTAACGGCAGTTTCACTGTGTTTGATGCTCCGGGTGCAGGCACAGGACCGTTTCCTCAAGGCACCTTCAGCTACGGTGGCATTAACCCGGCAGGCGCCATCGCGGGATACTACACTGACGACAGCAATGTGAGTCATGGCTTCCTGCGGGCTCCTGATGGCGCGTTCACCACGTTCGACGCTCCTGGCGCGGGCACAGGCGACGGCCAGGGTACCTTTGCCCCTATCTTCGGCTTCAACATCAACCCGCAGGGGACGATCACGGGAAACTACATTGACGCGAGCAATGTGAGTCATGGCTTCGTGCGCGCTCCTGACGGCACGCTCACCACGTTCGATGCTCCGGGCGCGGGCAGTACCACCGACTCCTTCCAAGGGACGTACCCCTCAAGCATCAACCAGGCGGGAGCGATCTGCGGAGCCTACATTGACGACAGCAACGTGTTTCATAGCTTCGTGCGCGCTCCCGACGGCACGCTCACCACGTTCGACGCACCGGGCGCGGGCACTGGTGCTTTCCAGGGTACCGTCGCCTTCGCGAACAACCCAGCGGGCGCGATCACGGGATACTACCTCGACGAAAGCAATGTGAACCACGGCTTCGTGCGCGCTCACAACGGCACTTTTACGACGTTCGACGCTCCAGGCGCGGGCACTGGCGCTTTCCAGGGTACCGTTGCCAACAGCAATAACCCAGCAGGGGCGATCACGGGATACTATACTGACGCGAATGATGTCATTCACGGCTTCCTGCGGAACCCGTAAGCCCCGACACGTTTGCTTAAGGCCGTAGGAGGTAAAATAGGGGTCAGTCAACAAATCGTGACAGACTATGGATCGAATTTACCGGAATTATTCCGTCTAATCTCCGCCCGCTTGTTGGGGAGGAGTCCGACAAATGCGGAATCATTGTGGTGTCGGGCGAGGATGCGGCGTGGGACGAGGCCTGGGAGTCGCTCTGGGCGCGGGAGTAACGGATGGAGTGGGTGTTGGTGTAAGTGTAGCTGTGGGGCTTGGAGTAGGTGTGGGTGTCGGAGTAGGAGTAGGTGCTGGAACGAGTTCCCAGGTATCGTTGAAATATCCGTTGTTATCCTGACCGCCGAAGAGAATCACACGGTGTAAGGCTGCGTCGTAGCTCATGCCAGCGCCTTCGCGCGCGGGCGGCGAGTGTGCTATGGATAGCTGTGTCCACGTGGCGCCAACCTGATCCCATAACCACGTCGTGTTCTGGTCTACACCGCCGCTTCCACCTCCAAAGAGAACCACTCCTTCCAGGCTCGGATCGAAAGCGGCAGAAGCGGCATACACTAAGAGAGGTTGCACAGCCGGAGATTGCAGAGTCCATGTCGTGCCATCATAGGTCCAGGTGTTATTCGGGTTAACATCAGCAAGACCGCCAAACATAACAACCTGTCCCGTGGAAGTATTCGTTGCGACGGCCGCTGAAGCCCGAGCAAACGGAACAGTCGGTGGCAATAACTGCGTCCAATCGGAGCCGTTCCACTGCCACATGGTAAGCTGATAAAATTGTCCGTCGAACCCGCCAAAAACATCGGCCCTGCCATTCGGGTCGGGAAACAACATCGGACCGGTAACAGCCGGGGGGTGATGCTGGGGCGTCGCCTGCGTCCACTGTAACGTCGACCCATCCCAAAGCCATGTGTCGCCCAGGTAATTGGTTCCGTCGTACCCGCCGAAGAGCACTATCTTTTGAGTGACAGAATCGTAGGTCATTTGGGCCGCAGCGCGGGCTGGAGGCGCAGATTGTGTGGAGATCTGCGCCCAGCCCGTGCCGTCGAAACTCCATGTGTCATTTAAATAGCCTGTGCTGTCGAATCCGCCAAACGCAATGATCTTCCCGCTGACCGGATCGTAGGTCATTGCAAGGTACGAACGCGCCGGAGGAGGATTGTTTGGCGAAAGCTCACTCCAATCCGGAAGACTGAAATGAGCGGCCGCTGCACTCGACGCAAATGCGACCGGAATGCAGCAGCAGATAAGGGCCACAAAGACGTGCCCAAATCTTCGAATCTGAGTAAGCTTCATCCAGTATGACTTAAGGTGCTCAACAGGCATTTTGTCAAGTCGCCGTGACGATTACTCGCAAGAGACGTCAAAGGGTTCAGATTCAAATAATTGATATTGGCCAGGCAACGGAAATGGCCCAACCTGCGCCGCTATGAGTTTTTGGCTCGCGAAATCCCACAGGATTTCTTACGACTCATTTCATGAAAACGATGACTCCAGTCCAAAATTCGATCAATCGTTGCGGTCTATTCCTTGTTTCGTTCCTGTTTGCTTATGTCGCATTCTTGCAGCGAGCGCAGGCAGTTAGCCCACCACCCGACGGCGGCTACCCCGGCGCAAATACCGCAGAGGGCCAGAATGCGCTTTTGAACCTCACCAGCGGTACATACAATACTGCAATTGGCTGGTTTTCTCTTAAGAGCAATGCTAACAGCCAATTCAATACAGGCCTCGGTGCTGGCACGCTGTTTGCCAACATCGGGGACAACAATACAGCCGTCGGTGCAGGAGCACTTTTAAATAATTCGACTGGGGGCCACAATACTGCGAACGGGGCGTTCGCCCTCTTCAGCAACACCGAAGGCACCGACAACACTGCAATCGGTGATGGCGCTCTGCTTGCTAATACCGCCGATGACAACACAGCTGTCGGGCGTAGTGCTCTCTCTAGTAATACCAGTGGTAGCGGCAACACGGCAGAAGGGGTTGCCGCACTCGCTTTGAACACCACCGGCGCCGGGAACACAGCTATTGGATTCAATGTTCTTCTTAATAATACGATAGGGATGAGCAACACTGCAGTAGGTGCGCTCGCGCTCCAAGAAAACGTTGGTATCAGTAACACGGCCACCGGGGTTTTTGCACTTGGTAGCAACACGACGGGTGACAGCAACACCGGCATGGGCTTCGGAGCACTCACTGATAACACGACAGGCGCATTCAATACGGCGATCGGCAGCGGCGCGCTCCTCGCTAACACGACTGCTAATTCAAACATCGCCGTGGGCGACAGCGCACTCCTCAATAATACCACTGGGTCGAACAATACGGCTATCGGAGCCGGGGCCGGCGAAAATCTCACCATAGGCGATAGCAACATCGATATTGCCAACCCCGGGGTCGCTGGCGAGTCGGCTACGATCCGCATCGGCAGTGGGAATCAGACAAGTACATTTATCGCTGGAATCAATGGAACCGCAGTGACAGGCACGGGAGTAGTCGTAAGCGCTAGCGGTCAACTTGGCGTGGCGACGTCCTCGGCGCGTTTTAAGTACGAGATCAAGCCGATGGACAAAACCAGCGAAGCGCTGTTCGCCCTGAAACCAGTTAGCTTCCGTTACAAGAAAGAGATTGACCCCGAAGGCACTTGGCAATTCGGGTTAGTGGCCGAGGAAGTACAAAACGTAAATCCGGCTTTGGTGGTACGTGACACGGAAGGAAAACCATACACCGTCCGCTATGATGCGGTGAACGCGATGTTGCTCAACGAGTTCCTCAAGGAACATCACAAAGTGGAACAGCTAAAGCAGGACTTTGAGTCAAGAATGGCTGAGCAGCAAAAGCAAATCGAAGCGCTTACTACGGGCCTTCAGCAAGTGACCGCGCAGCTCGCGGCGAATAAACCGACACCACAAGTGGTCAATAATCCCTAAGGCAAAAGCCAATGGCAAGGACAGTTAACATTATCACTGCCGTCTATATCGGCGACACCACCGAATACGGTTACGAAAAGAACAAAACGTATGGTTTAAAACTAACCCAGGACGATCAATTTCCTATTGTTGTTATAGGGCTAAAAGAACTCTCTACAGAAGAAGACGGGACCAAACAAAGACTTGTCTATTCAACTCTGAACAACATGCTCGGTCATTGGGACGAGATTAGAGATACAATGGGAATGTTCACCGAAGAAACGTAAGAGAGAAAAAGCTGACCGCGTTTTTGGAACTTGAGTCGGCAATATGTCCCAAACGCGGCCGATCATCGTTCTCAAACAAACCGGGGCCCCTCACACCCCCCGTTCTCCGGCTTATGGACGTGGAAAGTCTTGCCAAGATGTCCAGGGGAAATTACAAATCGTCGTTTTTCGGAAACAGATAATTGCCTGGAGAAGAGATTATGCATCGCAACGCCACTCGTTTTAGCCTGATTGTCACAGTCGCGGTTTTGGCGGCGGCGAGGGTTGCCGCGCAGCAAGCGCCCGCCGCCGCCGGTCCGCATTTAGAGCCCAATGCGGGCGGCGAGGCAGCAGCGGTCAAGCGAGTGGTCGACGGCATCATGCAGCCGTACTTGGCCCAGGAACAACATGCGGCCCGTGGTCACACATGGAACCGATCTCCTTATCTGGGAGCGATCGTCGCGGTTTCGCTGCATGGCCATCGCTACTTCTTCCCGTATGGAAAGGCTACCGACGCGGGCGCTCCGTTCACACCCGACACCTTGTTGGAGATCGGCTCCTGCACCAAGACGTTCACCACCACGCTGTTCGCGCTGTCCATCAATCGCAACCAAATCGTCCCTGACACTTCCGCTCAGAAATACATGCCCGAAGGGTACACGCTCCGGGCGCAGCAGTTGACACCTCTGGAGCTGGCGGACTTTACCTCGGGAATGCCGGACGATCCGACCAACCTGCCGCGCGGGCTCGAACAGCGAAGCATCGAGTACTACACGATGAAAGACTTTCTCACCTGGGCTTCGCAGTACGAACCGACGACCCAATTGCCTGCGCCCTATCGGTACTCAAACGCCGGAATCGGGCTGCTTAGCTATTTGGTCGCGACCGCGACCGGCAAAACCTGGGAAGATCAGATGAATTCCGAGATTCTCCAGCCGCTGGGAATGGCCGACACGACGCTGCGGCCCACGCCCGAACAGCAGAAGCGCCTGGCACAGGGACATAACCGCGCAGGCCACGATGCGCCGCACTGGCCGGTCTACGCCTGGTACGCTGCAGGCGGCCTGCGCTCGACGGCACATGACATGATCGGCTTTGGCGAGGCCAACCTTGGCCATGAGGAAGTGAATGGTAAACCCGTTCCCGCTGAATTGATCGCGGCGATGCAGCTGGCGCAGAAGCCGATCTACACGATGCCGAACGGATCCAACAAGCAGGCGATGGCATGGGTGAACAATATGGGCGAAGGCAATCCGAACCTGCATCCAGTGATTGTGAAGAACGGAGGAACGTCAGGATTCGGCACTGTGATCGCGATTAATCCAACGAAGGACGCGGCCATCTTCATCGGCATGAACCAAGTCGGAGCTAACCCTGCCGTGAAAGGAATTGAGATCCTGCGGCGCCTGCCGTAGCGGCAACATCGCTTTGGCGTCAGTGCCGGAACTGGCCAGCTGAGAATTCAATACAAGGCGCAATCTATCACTTGATGAGCCGGGGTGATCGCCGTGAGAAGATTTTTCGCGATGATTTATATCGAGGAGATTTTCTAAAGACGCTGGGCGCCGCCGTAATCACTAATCGACACAAACTGCGACGCGCGGATTTCACGCCAATTTAATCTTGCCAAGGCGCCAGAACTTCGGACACGCTGCCGCCCATGAATAGCAGAAAGAGGAAGTTCGTCGTTGCGTCTGTTTTGGTTATTGGGCTTGCCATAGCGGCAATTCCTCGCGACATCGTGGCCTCTCCCGTTAGTACGATCTACTCGTTCGGCACGACACAGCCAATCGATGGTGGCGTGCCAAAGGGGTCGCTGAGTTATGTGAACGGTTTGCTTTTCGGGCGCACGACTACCACGACTTTGAACACGCCCACACCCAGCGGCACGCCCATCGGCAGCTACGGTGTCATCTTCCACTTCGATCCTAACAATGTCGCGTCGAGTTATTCAATCGATCACATGTTCGCCGGTCACGACGCTGATGACGGCGATAATCCCCGCCACGACGCGATGACCCCGTTAAACGGTCTATTGTACGGGACCACGTTGGAAGGCGGAACACACAATAACGGGATCATCTTTTCGATCGGTCAGGATGGCACTGGCTACCAGGTGCTCCTGAGCCTTCACAACTCAATCGGCGACGAGTCGCATAGCTGTTTCGTAGTCGCGAACAACATTCTCTATGGCATGACGGCGTCCGGAGGCGATAACGGCGAGGGTGTCGTCTTTTCCTTTGATCCGTCCGCGCCAACGCCTACCCCTACAGCGACGCCTACACCCACCCCGGCGAATTTCCAAACGCTATTCTCTTTCGCGTGTGCATCGTCAACGGGCAAGGAGCCGCATGGGCGGCTGACGTTGGATCCCAATGGGACCACCCTGTATGGGATGACGCGCAAGGGCGGCGAGCACGACTTCGGCGTCGTGTTCAGCATCGACACGAGCGGCAACAATTACACTGAACTGCACGACTTTGCCGGCGGAGATTCAGACGGCGCGACCAGCGATCATGGTTACGTTGTGCAGTCAGGTGACCATCTCTATGGTCTGACAACTAACGGCGGACATCATGACGACGGAGTGCTCTTCAGAATCAAGACTGACGGTTCATCATTCCAGTTGCTTCATAAGTTTGGTGAAACCCATCACGATGGCCAGAATCCCTATGGCTCTCTTCTCCTGGTGGGCGACCAACTCTATGGGACGACTGCCAACGGCGGCGACAATGATCTGGGTACTGTATTCCTGATCAATACCGATGGTCACAATTACCAATGCCTTTACAGCTTTGGCGGGAAAACAAATAATGGGGATGGCGCTAAACCGATCGACAACGTGATTCTCGTCAACGGATGGCTCTATGGCATGACCACAGAAGGCGGCGCTCACAACCAAGGAACCATTTTCAAGGTGAGTCCAGT
>Ga0209687_1000768_pt1 | contig 10399 bp, 6 predicted proteins | sample GraSoiAngelo_136_FD_185893 | JGI IMG/M metagenome (GOLD analysis project Ga0209687, IMG submission 185893) | Grasslands soil microbial communities from the Angelo Coastal Reserve, California, USA - 14_0929_09_20cm (SPAdes) (version 2) | ecosystem: Environmental > Terrestrial > Soil > Grasslands ...
GACATACAGCCCGATGCGACCCCTGATCGAGTTCATGCCAGGGTCGCGAAAGCCCATGAAACGGCCGCGCTCGTTGATCTGGATGACGGGCACGCGACCGTTCAGGTACCAGCGCAACATGGAATACGTCCGGTAGTCGGTGGTTGCGATCCAGGTCGCCCCGGACTTCCGCAACTCAGCCCACGCGCGGTCCGCGACATGTTCAAAGCCAGCCTCGCCTCCGATCGGATCGGCCCTGCCGATGAAATTCCAGGGGCTGGCCACGTAATAAAGAAAAACCAGAATCACGAACGCAATGCCGGACGCGATCGCCGCATTGGCCCATGAGATCGTCGATTTTGTCATCCAAGCCGGAAACCCCTCCCGCGGCAGCATCGCGATGTTGATGGCGGTCGCGGCGAACCCAGCCGGCCAGATGAACATCGGCCAGGTATCACCCACGCGCAACGTCATCGATTTCAACAAAAAATAAGCGAACGGCACGATGACGGCGGTGGAAAGTAGAATGGCCATGGCGTCGCTTCGGCGATATCCCCGCCAGGCCGTCAAAGTTACGCCTGACAAGACCACCGGCAGCAGGATGAAGCCGACGAGCCCGAATTGCAGACCGATGAAATCGCCGATGGTGCGCAACGACCATTCGTGGCTCGCGCTGGCGCGTACGAACTGGAACCGAAACGATGACCAGTCGTGCCCGGCATTCCAGATCAGAACCGGCGCAAATAACAACAGCGCGATCAGCACCGCAGCCCAGGGATACGGGCTAAGCAGCCAGCGCCGCCGCCATTTCGGCACCAGCATGAATGCCGCGACCGCCGGAAGCAGCATGATCGCGGTGAACTTGGATAGCAGCGCCAGCCCTGCGAACACGCCAGCGGCCAGCCACCAGCGGGGATCGCCGCTCTCGTGGAGCCGGGTCAGCGCCCACCACATCGCAACCGAAAACAGGATCAGCGCAACGTCCGGCGAGACCTTGGCCATCAGCAGTCCGTAATAGAGCGCGGCTTCCGGCATCAGCACGGCCATCACCACCGCGCGGAGGTCATGCGTTGCGCGCCGGACAATATCGGCGAGCAGAACTTGCGTAAGCAGCATCGCGACAATGCCAGCGAAGCGTACACCCAGATTTGTGTCGCCGAAGATCGCGGTGCCGAGGCGAATGAACCACGCGATCATCGGCGGGTGATCGAGAAACGAAAGCACGCTCTCCTTTGACCAGGTCCAGTAATAGGCCTCGTCAGTGCGCAGATCGATGACGCCGGCGTAAATCAGCCGCATCGCGGTCATTGCAGCGATCAGAATGGCAACGGCAAGCAGTTGCCGAAAAATCACGCTATTCGGTCTGGCACGGCTTGTGTCGGGGGCGGCGATCGTCACGACGCTTTCTCCCCGACTCCTCCGGGAGTGTCAACGTATTGGCGGGACAAGCATCGTGGACACCCTCACCTTCGGGCGCGGATGACAGGGATAAGGTGGTCAGTCCGGGAATAAAACTCTACAATCTTCGATCTGTTGTCGATGAATGTTCGATTGGATCGCATGGCCCGATTTTCCCAACAACGGATCGCACAGCTGGTCCGCGGCGTTAGTGTCCGGCAGATACGGCTGGCCTGCGGCGTTGTACTGTTCGCTTATCTGCTTAGCCATTTCCTCAACCACGCGCTCGGCAACATCTCGATCGATGCGCTGGCTACCGGTCTCCAATACCACGTTATGTTCTGGCAATTTCTCCCGGTTGCAATCACATTTTACACTGCGGCGCTTGTCCACGCCGGTCTTGGGATATGGGCGTTCTATGAGCGGCGGCAATTTCGCTGGAAGGCCATCGAGCCGCTGCAGCTTGTGCTGGGCCTGAGCATCCCCGCGCTGATCATCGCTCACATTGTCGGCGTGCGGCTCGGGCAGACGCTGTTCGGACATGAAAAGCTATATTCCCAAGTGTTCTATGCGTATTGGGTGGTTTGGCCGTACAAGATTCTGCAGATGTTCGCGGTGCTGCTGATCGCGTGGATCCACGGCTGCATCGGACTTTATTTCTGGCTCCGGATGAAAGCGTTCTACAAGCGGGCGGCGCCGTATCTGCTCGTGGCCGCGGTGTTGGTTCCGACGCTCGCGATGCTCGGGCTATTCCAGGGTGGGCGAACCGTGACCGCCGATAGCGCGAGCACCGAATGGCGCGCCGACAATCTAGGGCCTGCTCAGGTCGGCACTTCATCCGAACAGACCGTGCTGGACAACGTCGCAGATTATTTCCTGGTGTTTTATTTCGGCCTGATCGGCTTCGTCCTGGTGGCAAGGGCGGCGCGGACTATAGCCGAGCGCCGGGGCGGCATGATCAATCTGTCTTATGGCAATGGCAGGACGGTTCGCGTGCCGAAAGGCTTGAGTGTTCTGGAGGCAAGCCTTCGTCATAATGTGCCGCATGCGAGCGTGTGCGGCGGCCGCGCCCGCTGTTCCACATGCCGCATTCGCGTGATCGGCGACACCAGCTCGTTGCCGGAGCCGTCCCAACGCGAGGCCTTCGTGCTCAACCGCGTCGGCGCGACCGATCCCTCGATCCGGCTCGCGTGCCAGCTCAGGCCCGAGCGCGATCTGTCGTTCTTCCAGTTGTTCATGCCGCATCTGATGTCAGGCAATGCGCAGTCCTCGCAACCGCATCGTATCGGCCAGGAACGGTACCTCGTCAGCATGTTCGTCGACATGCGGGGCTCGACCAAGCTCGCCGAAAACAAATTGCCGTTCGACACCGTGTTCATCGTCAATCGTTTTCTCGGCGCCGTATCGCAAGCGGTGATCGAATGCGGCGGTCAACCCAACCAGTTTGTCGGCGACGGACAGTTGGCGCTGTTCGGGCTTTCCAGCAGCCCGCAGACCGCGTGCGTCCAGGCGTTGCGGGCGGCGGCCAAGGTCGCCGCCAACGTCGATGAACTGAACCGATTCCTGAGCCATGATCTACGCGAACCGATCCGTTTCGGGATCGGCATACATGGCGGCGAAGTTATCATCGGCGATATCGGTTATCGCGACCACATCGTGTTCACTGCGCTTGGCGACGCGGTGAATATTGCCGCAAGACTTCAGGACATAACGAAAAGCCTGGCGTGCGAAGCGATCATCTCTGAAGAGGTGCGCGTCAGAGCCGGGCTTCCGGCAGATGCGTTGCCGCAGCAGCAAGTCAGTATTCGCGGCCGCATCGAACCGATCGTTGTGAGCGCAGTGGAGAACGTCAAGGCGCTATCCGTGCTGGTTGACGATTTGGAAACCGTGGCTGCTTGATGCGGACGTAGTGGTTGCATCAGCAGACCTGAACAACCGTTCAGAAAAATGTCCTTGCATCAGAGCGTGTTTTCTCGAACCATGCTCCCAGAGCGTGCGACTGATGTGTGACGGCGGAAGGCCGAAACTGATCAAGTTGCCCGGACGCACATCGAAGGAGAACGACCATGTTACGCAAACTTACTCTCGCGCTAATTGCCGCGGTTGCCCTCAGCGCCGCGCTGGCTCCCACCACCTCTTCTGCCCGCGGCGGGGGATGGAGCGGATCGGGTGGCAGTCGCAGTTTCCATGATCACGGCCCGCGGTTGGGGACTCGCTTCCTCGGTCCCCCCGTGCAAAGGGATTTCCGTCGTCACCATTGGCATGGCTTCGGCATCGGCTATCTCGGCCCGGCCTACGTTGGCGCCACTTATCTCGGGCCGGGCTATCTTGATCAGGGCTGCTACGTGGTGCGTCGCGTACGCACCCCTTACGGCTATCGCCTGCGCACCATCAACGTTTGCGTATATTATTGATCGAACCTCGGTTCGCTCAGTCCGACAAGCCCCGGTCGCTTGCCAGCGGCCGGGTTTTCCCTTTGGGTTGGCACACGTGAACCAGTCGGACGCGGGCTCCGGATTATTGCATCGCAAGTTTCGGTTCACCCAGTGAGAGCAAGTGAATTGACTTAACCGTTGCCGGCGCGGAAATATTGCTCCAATTCCGTGGGGACCGGAGTAACAATAAAGTTTCGGAGGAAGCAGAATGCTCGACAGACGAGAGATGATGAAGCGCGCCGGAGTGGCGGCGCTCGCGACCGGGTTTGGTTCCTCGAAGCTGCTGGCGCTGCAAAGCACGACGCTACCCATCGGCAACGGCGAGCGGCCGCTGGTGAAATATCCGCAGAAGCGACCGCTGATCGGCCTGACCAGCCGGCCGCCGCAGCTCGAGACGCCTTTTTCCGTTTTTAACGAGGGCCCGATTACGGCCAACGATGCTTTTTTCGTCCGCTATCATCTCGCGCAAGTGCCGCTCGATATCGATCCGGACAAATTCACGGTGGAGATCAAAGGCAAGGTCGATCATCCCCTCAAGCTGTCACTGAAGGATCTCAAGAAGCTGCCCGCGGTCGAACTGGTTGCGGTCAATCAATGCTCGGGCAACAGCCGCGGCTTTTTCGATCCCCGCGTGGCCGGCGGCCAACTGGGCAACGGCGCAATGGGAAACGCGCGCTGGCGAGGCGTGCCGCTGAAGGCCGTGCTCGACAAGGCCGGCGTGCAGCAGGGCGTCAAACAAGTCAGCTTCAACGGCATGGACCAACCCGTCACCGACAAGACCCCGGATTTCGTCAAGGCGCTCGACATCGATCATGCGCGCGACGGAGAGGTGATGTTGGCCTACGGCATGAATGGCGCGGACTTGCCGGTTCTCAATGGCTTTCCGCTGCGGCTGGTCGTGCCGGGCTACTACGGCACGTATTGGGTCAAGCATCTCAACGAAATCACATTGCTCGATAATGTGTTCGACGGCTTCTGGATGAAGAGCGCCTATCGGATCCCCGACAACGACTGCCATTGCGTCGAGCCGGGCACCGCGCCCAAGGCGACCATCCACATCAACCGATTCACGGTGCGCTCGTTCATCACCAATGTGATCGATGGCGCTAAGCTGAAACGGGGCGGAACGACGTTGAAGGGAATCGCTTTTGACGGCGGCAAGGGCATCAAGGAAGTCGCGGTCTCGATCGATGGCGGAAAGACCTGGAACACGGCAAGACTCGGCAAGGATCTCGGCAAATATTCATTCCGCGAATGGCAACTGCCTGTGAAGCTTGCGGCCGGCTCCCACGAACTCAGGGTTCGCGCCACCAACAATGCTGGCGACACGCAGCCGAACGAGGCAAAGTGGAATCCGGCCGGCTACTTGCGCAACGTCGTCGAAACCGTTCGCGTCACGGCGGCGTAAGGAGGATTGTGATGAATCGTCTTTTTACTCTCGCGCTTCTCCCCGCCATAGCCGCCATCACCGCGCTGAGTCTCGGCTCGCTTACCGCGGCTCCGGTCAAGTACAAACTCCCCGAGGAAACCGTCGCGCTCAAGCCCGGCCCCAATCTTGAGGTCGTGAAGAACAACTGCACGGCGTGCCATTCGGTGGACTACATCAGCACCCAGCCGCGCGGGCCGAAATTCAAAAAGGATTTCTGGCAGGCCGAAGTGACCAAAATGATCAAAGTGTATGGCGCGCCCATCGACGATGCGGACGTTCCCAAGATCGTCGACTATCTTGCCGCGACGTACTGAATTGGATCGATGAACCGAACCCGCGCCCCCGGCACGCGGCCACGTCACGGCGCGGGTGCCCTCATTCAGTAAAACTTAACGATCAGCATTTCGCGGTCATTTGCCGCGTCAAATGCTCGCAAAGTACTGAAAAGCTGCCAATCGGCCGCCATATTGAACATTTTGGCCAAGATCGAACTGAGGTTTAAGCTATCATGGCTGCCCTATACCGCGTATCCTGCGGTCGTCGGACATGCCGGTTTGCGGGGATCGGCAGTCCGTTTTTATTTTTGATCCCGCGGAGACGACGTGATGGCTAAAGGTACTGTGAAGTGGTTCAACGCGACCAAGGGTTTTGGCTTTATTCAGCCCTCCAGTGGCGGCAAGGACGTATTTGTTCATATTTCTGCGGTCGAGAAAGCTGGCCTTTCCTCGCTCAACGAGGGACAGACAGTGGAATACGAAGAGGTTGCCAATCGCGGCAAGACCTCGGCCGAAAACCTTAAGGTTTGACGCCGCAGCGTGGCCGGTTAACAGCGCTCTCTCGGATGCAATCCGGGAGTGCAGCTTCAAAAAATCTCAAATAGCTGTATCGGCGAGAGTGGGCACCGTCAGTTTTCGGTCGCCCATTTTTCGAGCCTCATCAGATCGGGCGCATCACGCCGGCAGCTCCGATTAGCCGCACGGTCCAGATGTACACGACCGATTCGGCGATAGTCGCAAACGCCGCCGGGAGCCGCTCAAACGGCGCCCGCGCGGTCGATCTGCCGCTCACTGGCGCCCCTCATTGGCGCCCTGAAAACATTCCCGGAAAGCTTACGCCAGCGCTTGGCTATGGCGCTGTCGACCATCTCGGCGGCCGGTAGTCCCTTTTTATTTGCCAAGCCAAAATCGCGGCCATCGAACTGTGGCGGCGAGCGGGGTAGATTTGTCCGGGAATGAGGGACTGCGATGCCCCCCGACGAACGACCGCTTCCGACCTTCAATGCGCTGTACGCGCCTGACGATGGCGTCATCGCGGCCAGGCTTCTCGAGACCGCTCACCTCAGCGCCGAACAGAACCAGCGGATCGACCGCAACGCGACCCGTCTGATCGATGCGATACGCGCCAACGACGACCGGCTCGGCGGCGTCGAGGACATGCTTCGCGAGTTCGCGCTCTCTACCAAGGAGGGGCTCGCGCTGATGGTGCTCGCGGAAGCCCTGTTGCGGGTACCGGATAGCCGCACCGCGGACCAGTTCATCGAGGACAAGCTCGGCCAAGGCGACTTCGTACACCACGAAATCAAATCCAGCGCTTTCCTGGTGAATGCGTCGGCGTGGGCGCTCGGCATGTCGGCACGCGTGGTTCAGCCTGGCGAGACCCCGCAAGGAACCATCGGGCAATTGGTGAAACGGTTGGGGCTTCCGGCAGTGCGCGCCGCCACCCGGCAGGCGATGCGGCTGATGGGCAGCCATTTCGTGCTCGGCGAAACCATCGAGGCAGCCTTGGCGCGAGCCGATTCGGCCGGGGCGCTGCGCTACTCCTTCGACATGCTCGGCGAAGGCGCCCGCACCGCGGCCGATGCCGAGCGCTATTTCAATTCCTACAGCAGCGCGATCGACGCGATTGGCCGCGCCGCCGACGATCGGGCGTTGCCGGATCGGCCTGGGATCTCGGTGAAACTCTCCGCATTGCATCCGCGTTTCGAGCCGTTGAGCCGTCGGCGGGTGATGAGCGAACTGGTGCCGCGGCTGATCGATCTGGCGCGGCGCGCTAAAACATACGACTTGAACTTCACCGTGGATGCCGAGGAAGCGGACCGGCTGGAACTGTCGCTTGAGGTGATCGCGGCCACGTTCAGCGATGCGTCGCTGAAGGGCTGGGACGGTTTCGGGTTGGCGATACAGGCGTACCAGAAACGGGCGGAAGCGGTGATCGATTACATCGACGAACTCGCACGCGCGCTGAACCGGCCGGTGATGGTCCGCCTGGTCAAGGGTGCCTATTGGGATACCGAGATCAAGCGCGCACAGGAGCGCGGCCTCGACGACTATCCGGTGTTCACCCGCAAAGCGATGACCGATCTGAACTACATACGCTGCGCGCAAAAACTGCTGGGGCTGCGGCGCCGCCTGTTCCCGCAATTCGCTACCCACAACGCACTGACGGTGGCGACGCTCCTGGAGAAGGCGGGCGGCCACAGCGGCTTCGAGTTCCAGCGCCTGCACGGCATGGGTGAAGCGTTGTACGCCCAGTTGAGCCAAGACCATCCAAAATTGAGCTACCGGACCTATGCGCCGGTTGGAAGCCATCGCGATCTTCTGGCCTATCTGGTACGGCGGCTTTTGGAGAACGGCGCCAACTCGTCGTTTGTGGCCATGGTGGCCGACGATTCAGTTCCGCTTGCAAACCTGCTGCGACGCCCGGCCGATATCCTCCGCGCTGCGGGCAATGCGCGGCACCCGAATATTCCGTTGCCCCGCGACCTCTATCGACCGCAGCGGCAGAATTCTCGTGGCATCGAATTCGGGGACCGAGCCGCGCTGGGCGGCTTGCTCAGCGCCATCGCAAACGAAAGTACGCCCGTCGCGGCAGCACCGTTGATCAATGGTCAGACCAAATCAGGCAAGCAACGCGCGATCCTCGGCCCGGGCGATCAGGCAACTATCGTCGGCATAGGCATTGAGGCTACTCCGGAGCTCGTGAGCGAAGCTGTAATAGCCGCGCGGGAAGGTTTCTTGCGTTGGGGCCGGACATCGGCCGCGGCACGCGCGGAAATCCTGGAGCGCGCGGCGGATCTGCTGGAGCAGCAGTACCCGCACTTCATTGCGCTGTTGCAACGCGAGGGCGGCAAGACCCTCGACGACGCGCTTTCGGAGGTTCGCGAGGCGGTGGATTTCTGCCGCTATTACGCGGCGGAGGGTCGGGAGCTGTTCGGGTATGGCAAAGCCATGCCCGGCCCCACCGGCGAAAGCAATATGCTCAAGCTGCGCGGGCGCGGCGCATTCGTTGCGATCTCGCCATGGAATTTTCCGCTGGCGATTTTTATCGGCCAGATCACGGCGGCGCTCATGGCCGGCAATACGGTGATTGCCAAACCCGCCGAGCAGACGCCATTGATCGCTGCGGAAGCGGTTCGTCTGCTGCATGCGGCCGGCGTTCCTAGCTCAGTGCTGCATCTCTTGCCTGGCGAAGGCAGCGTAGGCGCCGCGCTGACCGAACATCCGGATATCGCCGGCGTCGTCTTCACCGGATCGACCGAAGTGGCGCGTTCGATCAATCGCGTGCTGGCCGCCAAGGACGGCCCGATTGTGCCGTTGATCGCCGAAACCGGCGGCATCAATGCCATGATCGTGGACGCGACGGCGCTTCCGGAGCAAGTCGCCGACGACGTCGTGACGTCGGCGTTTCGCTCGGCCGGCCAGCGCTGCTCGGCGCTGCGCCTGTTGTTCATTCAGGACGATGTCGCCGATCGCATGATCGAGATGATATCGGGCGCGGCGCGCGAGCTCGCAATCGGTGATCCCAGCGATCCGGCCAGTCAAATCGGCCCAGTGATCGACGCGCAGGCAAAACAGCGGCTCGATGCGCATATCGCGCGAATGAAGAAGGAGGCCCGGCTGCGTTTCGCAGGCAGCGCTCCCAACGGCAATTACGTCGCGCCGCATATATTCGAACTCTCAGACGCCACTCAATTGAGCGAGGAAGTATTCGGACCGGTTCTGCATGTGGTGCGCTATGCCGCCGACCGGCTCGATCATGTGCTGCAATCGATCGAACGCAGCGGCTACGGGCTGACGCTCGGCATTCACTCGCGCATCGACGACACCATCGCTGCCGTGATCGATCGGCTTTCAGTAGGCAACGTCTATGTCAACCGCAGCATGATCGGCGCCGTGGTCGGGGTACAGCCGTTCGGGGGCCAGGGATTGTCGGGCACGGGCCCAAAGGCCGGCGGACCACATTACCTGACGCGCTTTGCGACCGAACAGACCGTGACGGTCAATACAGCCGCTGCCGGAGGCAATGCCGCGCTGATCTCGGATAGCGAATAAGCGCGCGCGCCTGGACATCCTCCGCTCGAACACAGCGTAAGAAAGTCCCGTTGCATATCGCGCCCAACATCGGTCAAATGCATTCAAATCCAGCTTTGACGACAGTTTCCATGACGCGGAATAAAACAAGCAGAAACCCGGGGAGCGACGGCACCATGGAAAAGGGCATCTTCGAAGGCCTCAAGGTTCTCGACTGCGCGAGTTTCATCGCAGCGCCAGCGGCGGCAACGGTGCTGTCCGATTTCGGCGCCGACGTGATCAAGATCGAACCGCCGGGGCTCGGCGATCCCTACCGCAACCTGCCGAACCTGCCGGGATATCCCGCCAGTCCGCACAACTTCGCGTGGATGCTGGAGTCGCGCAACAAGAAGAGCCTTGCGCTCGACCTCTCCAAAGCGGAAGGCCGGCGCGTGCTGTATCGGCTTGTCGGCGAGACCGATGTGTTCATTACCAATTTTCCACCGGCGGTGCGCAAGCGACTCGGAATCACTTACGAGGAATTGATGCCGCTCAACGAGCGGCTGATCTATGCATCGTTTACAGGCTACGGCGAAAAAGGGGCGGAGGCCGACAAGCCCGGCTTCGACAGCAATGCGTACTGGGCACGCTCGGGGCTGATGGATCTGGTGCGCGCGGATGAGCACACCACGCCGGCGCGCTCGGTGGCCGGCATGGGCGACCACCCCTGCGCGATGGCGTTTTACGGCGCGATCGTCACTGCGCTCTATAAGCGCGAGCGCACCGGCACGGGCTCGCATGTGAGTTCTAACCTGATGGCTAACGGCATCTGGGCCGCGTCCGTCCTCGCCCAGGCCAAGCTATGCGGG
>Ga0209687_1000769_pt1 | contig 10394 bp, 5 predicted proteins | sample GraSoiAngelo_136_FD_185893 | JGI IMG/M metagenome (GOLD analysis project Ga0209687, IMG submission 185893) | Grasslands soil microbial communities from the Angelo Coastal Reserve, California, USA - 14_0929_09_20cm (SPAdes) (version 2) | ecosystem: Environmental > Terrestrial > Soil > Grasslands ...
TCGCGCGGACGGAGATCGCCCGCGACAAGGAACTGCTCGACCTGATGCGCGAGGCGGGCGTCACCTGCGTATATCAGGGGTACGAGTCGATCCGCGCCGACACGCTCGAGTCGTACGAGAAGCACCAAACGCTCGCGCAGATCGAGACGGCGATTTCAACGCTCCATGCGCATGGGTTCCAGATCCTCGGCTCGTTCGTCGTCGGCGCCGATACCGACACCCTCGACAGCCTCCGAGACACCGTCGAATTCGTGCGTCGGCAAAACTTGACCTACGCCTACTTTTTTCCAATTTGGGGGCACTACCCCGAGCAGATGAACGGATACCGGACGATCGTGCCCTGGTACCGGAGCATCTTTCACAGCTGGAAATATAGCGATGGCAACTTCGTCACGCACTATCCCCTCCACATGTCCCCGTCGCGGCTTCAGCAGCTCGTCATCGACGCCTACGACAAGCTGTACGGACCGGCGGAGATCGTGCGGGCGGTGAGGCAGAACGCTCTCCCTTCGGCGCGAGGGAAGTTTCTACATTGGTACTCGTGGCACAGGGTCAGAAAGGCGATGGTGGAGTACGTTCCATTTCTGCAGGAGGTCGAGAGGGACCTTTACGACGACGACGGTACGCTGCGCGAGGAGGCGCTCCTGCAGCGGGTGACCGCGGATTCGCGCTGGTCCTTCCGGGAGGGGAATCGAACGGCGGAAGCCCTGGGTCTCACCCCGCTCGAACTGCCGGTCCCTCGGTCCCGAAACATCACTTGTGTGCCCCCCAAGTTGGACCCGCGACCCAACCCCGCGGCGGACTCCGTTGAGCCATGAGCGGCTTACGCTGCACCGCATGCGGAGGTGACGCGGACTACGGGGCCCGCTTCTGCGAGCGATGCGGCGCACAGCTGCTCCAGCGGTGTTCCCACTGCGGGCATCGACTGACCCGAACGGCCCTCTTTTGCTCTCGGTGCGGGGCATCCGTCGACCCGGTTAGTCAGAATGTGTCCGTCGAATCGGTGAGGACCGACCCGGAGAGGCGTCAGCTGACCGTCATGTTTTGCGACCTCGTTGGGTCGACAGCACTGTCGGCTCGGCTCGATCCTGAGGACATGCGTATCATCATCAGTTCCTACCGCAAGGCTGCCGCCAAGGCGGTTCAAGACTACGACGGCTTCGTTGCAAGATACATGGGAGACGGCATTCTAGCCTATTTCGGCTACCCAAGGGCGCACGAGCACGACGCCGAGCATGCAGTCCAAGCTGGGCTCGCGATGACGGAAATCGCCCCCACACTAGAGAATGCGTTTGGCGAAACGCTGCATGTGCGGGTTGGCATCGCAACTGGGATAGTGGTCGTTGGGGACATCATCGGTTCGGGCGAGTCGCGTGAGCGAGATGTTGTAGGCGACACGCCAAATCTAGCTGCTCGTCTGCAAGGGATCGCCAAGCCAGACAGTGTCGTCATTGCTGAAGCGACGCGCCGTTTAATCGGTGATCTCTTCCAGTTAAATGACCTTGGCACACAGGAACTGAAGGGTATTGCAGCTGAGACAAGAGCCTTTGAGGTTGTCCGCGCCCGTTCCGTCGAGAGTCGTTTCAAAGCGATGCGTGGGGCGCTCACCCCGCTTGTTGGACGTGACGAGGAAATCAAGCTGCTGCTGCATCTATGGGGGAAGGCCAAGGACGGCGAGGGCCAAGTCGTGCTTCTCTCCGGCGAAGCGGGCATCGGAAAGACTCGGCTCGTAGAGGTGCTGAAGCAGCGCGCCCGGGTGCAGCCTTCTGCGTGCAGCGAATTTCGATGCTCACCCGAGCACCGCAGCACGGCGCTCTACCCGGTCGTCGAGTTTCTCCAGCGGCTCATGCGATTTCACGAGTGCGGTTCGCCGGTGGAGAAACTCGCGCGCCTGGAGGCGTCGTTGACCGGCTACGAATTTTGCGGGCCCGAAGTCGTTTCGCTGATTGCAAATCTGCTGTCGCTGCCGGTCGGCGAGAAGTACCCGAGCCTCGTGGGCAGCCCCGCCCTGCAGAAGCGGCGCACCCTCGAGTCGCTGGTTGCGTGGCTTTGCGAAAGGGCGGCCGAGCATCCGGTGCTGGGCATCTGGGAGGACCTGCACTGGGCCGACCCGTCGACGCTGGAATTGCTCGGCTTGCTGATCGAGCGCCTTCCCAGGGTCTCGATCATGACCGCCTTTACCTTTCGGAGCACGTTCGCCGCCCCCTGGTCGAAGCGGTCGCACGTCACCGAAGTCGAGGTGAATCGGCTCGACGGCGCCGCGGTGGAGTCGATGGTCCGTGCGCTCGCCAAGGCTCGCGATTTGCCGCCCCTTGCCGTGAAGCGCATCGTCGCAAAGACCGATGGCGTGCCGCTCTTCGTCGAGGAACTGACGAAGATGCTGTTGGAAACAGGGGCTTTGCGGGCGGTCGGGGCCATACACGGGGCGGGCGGCGACCTCGCGGATACGGACGTCCCATCGACCTTGCAAGACTCTCTCATGGCACGACTCGACCGCCTCGAGAGTGCGAAGACGGTTGCTCAGATAGGCGCGACCATCGGTCGGGAATTCGAGTATGGGCTCATCCGCGAGGTAGGCGAATACGACGACCCGACGCTGGAGCGCGAGCTTCGGCGCCTCTGTGGCGCCGAGCTGCTCCGCGAGTACGGCGTGCCGCCTTCGTCTCGCTACACCTTCCGTCACGCGTTGATCCGGGACGCGGCCTACAATTCTCTGCTTCGGAGTCGCAAGCGCCTGGTGCATCGTAAGGTGGCCGAGGTTCTCAAGAAGAGAGAGGGGATCGAGCAGAGCCAGCCCGAGCTCTTGGCGCATCACTTCGCAGAGGGCCAGCTGCCAGAGATCGCGATCGACTACTGGCAAAAAGCGGGTGAGCAGGCGGTGCGCAGGTCGGCCAATGCCGAGGCCGTCAATCAATTGCAGGCGGGCCTAGAGCTGCTACGCAAGCTTCCTCCATCGGCCGCGCGTGATTCGAAGGAGCTTTCCCTTCAAGTGGCGCTCGGCGCGCCGTTGATCGCGGTCAAGGGGTTCGCCTCGGCGGAGGTGCAAGCGATATTCACCCGCGCGCGAGAGCTGTGCGGTGTTCTGCACGCGACCGGTGACCTTTTTCCGGTCCTATTCAGGTTGCGATCCTTTCACCTCGTGAAGGGAGACATTCAGACCGCTTATGACCTCGGCAAAGAGCTCGTGGAGCTCGCCCGACGTGTCGGCGACCCCGACCTCCTCATCGAGGCCCACTACGCGCTGGGCGCAGCCATTTATTACGGGGGCGACTTCCCGTCGGCCCTGGAGGAGTTCCGGCGGATGGAGACGTTCTATGACGCCGACCGCCACGGTTCTCATGCATACCTGTACGGACAGGAGCCGGGAATGGCGTGTCTCGCGTATCAGGCCTGCGCTCTGGCTTACATGGGACAACCTGCCAAGGGTCAGCAGAAGCTGCGAGCCGCTCTGGCGATTGCCGAGAGGGCCAACCACCCGTTCAGCCTCGCATTCTCGTGGACGTTCGCGGCATGGTTTCACAGCGTTTGCGGTCACGCGAGCCGCACGCAGTCTTGTGCTCAGACGGCGATCGCGGTCTCGACCAAGTATGGATTCCCGTTTTGGCGCGCGATGGCGACGAACTTTCTCGGCGGGGCGCTCACGGAGCAAGGCCGTCCGCTGGAAGGGCTTGAGCTGCTTCTGCAGGGCATCGACGGGATTCGAGTGACCGGGTCCGAGCAGGGCACGGTGCTGTGGTTGCGCTTGCTCTCGCGCACGTACGGCGCGCTCGGGCGGCACGCCGATGCGCTGCGATCGATCGACGAGAGCATCGCGATGAGCGAGTCTCTGGGCGACAAGAACTTCGACGCCGCGAGCATCCATCGAGTGAAGGGAGAGCTGCTGCTGGCACGTCAAGAGCGCCCCGACGTCGCGACCGCGGAGGCCCTCTTCGCTCGTTCGCTCGACCTGGCGCAGCGTCAGGGTGCGCGGCTGGCTGCGCTGAGCGCGGCCACCTGCCTTGCGCTCCTATGGAGCGCGCGGGGCGAGACGGAACCCGCGCAGCGCATCGTTTCGGAGCAGCTCGAGGGCCTCGCCTCGGCGAAGGGCGCGGCCGGCCTGCCGGTCGTTCAAACGGCGAGGGCGGCGCTCGAAGCGCTCCGGAAACCGTTGGGCAAGCGGGAGTGCGTGCGCTGACTGCCGTCTCCTGTGCCAGACTGTGCGCGCCCCTGGCCGGCGTGTCCGGTGGAAGAGGCGGACGCACGGGCTCGAGGCGGAGATCGCGGATTATGATGCGGCGATCGCCGTTCTGAAGCTGCGCCGCGCGCGCCTGGGAGGAAATGCCGGGCGAAGAGAATGGTGCCCAGGGGCGGAATCGAACCCTCGCCTATCCAACTGAAAGTCCATCATTTTTTTAATGGCGACTTTCCAGTGTACCTACCAGTGGACCCGGCGCTTTCTTCGCGGCCGGCAGGGTGCGGCTCTGTGCCGCCATGCCCCAAGTCGCGCGCCTGTCACGCTCTACGAAAAAGATCATGAGCTCATCATCAACCTCAAGGCTGCTAGACGGATTGGACTCGAGATTCCGCCCGCGGTTTTAGCGCGAGCCGACGAGGTGATCGAATAAGCCTCCCGAAAGTAGCCCGAACCGAAAACGCTAGTGATCGTCTTGACGTCGGCTTCTTGCGCAAGACCGGAAATGTCTTGCATCGGATTAGACCACCGCATTTGGCACATTGCGTTCGTGTTTGGTGGTGTCCGTTCATAGAGGCGAAGCGGAAATTTTCCGCTCTTTCCGAGTATTTCGCATTTTGACCTCGACTAGACATGCGTTTGGCGGCTGCCTTCGCTGTCCGCACATCTGATCCGGCAGGATTCCTGCCATAGCCGCCCGGGCCCGGCACTTGCCTAGTACGGCACGAAGTGGAATCCTAGTTGGGTCAGCGCGGGATCGAACGGTCAACAGCAAGCTGAAGGCGCAACTATGTAGTTTACCGCTGCGCCATGAGCTGATGGCGAAGCGCGTAGAACGGCATATACAGACCTGGGAGGAGAAGATGGCGAGCGCTTCCGAGCGGCGGACAGTGGTTCGCGCTGCATGCCCACATGATTGCCCAGACACCTGCGCGATGCTGGTGACGGTAGAAGATGGACGCGCGGTCGCGGTGCGTGGCGATCCTGAGCACCCCTTCACCCGCGGAGGGCTGTGCGTAAAAGTCAATAACTACGAACGGCGGGTCTACAGCCCGGATAGAGTGCTTTATCCGCTCAAGCGCTCCGGACTGAAAGGGACCGGGCAGTTCGAGCGCATCAGCTGGGACGAAGCGCTTGAAACGATCCACAAGCGGTGGACCGCCATCATCAGCCAATATGGGCCAACCGCGATCCTGCCATATAGCTATTTGGGCACCGAGGGCATCCTTAACGGATTGAATGTCGGCGACGCCTTCTTTAACAGGCTTGGCGCCACCATTAGCGAGCGGACCTTCTGCGATTCGGGCTCATGCACGGCCTATTTCATGACGATAGGTCCCTCTCCCGGCATGGACCCTGAGAGCTTCACGCATTCGAAATACATCATTCTATGGGCGTGCAATACGATCAGCACCAATTTGCACCACTGGCCGTTTATTGCGGAGGCGAAGAGAAACGGCGCAAAGCTGGTCGTGATCGATCCAGTCAAAACGCGGACAGCCCGCGAAGCTGACTGGCACATTCCTATCCGACCGGGCACCGACGCGGCGCTCGCGATGGGTATGATGAATGTTATCATCAGCGAGGATTTGATCGATCGCGAGTACGTGGAAAACTATACTGAAGGCTTCGACGAACTTCGAGAGCGCGTCCAAGCCTACTCGCCCGAGCGCGTGGCGGAGATCACCGCAATCTCACCCGAGGACATCAGAACTCTCGCTCGAGAATACGCGACCACTCAGCCGAGCGTGATCCGTATTGGGGTCGCGATAGAACGGCACGCAGGCGGCGGTCAGACAGTGCGCGCTGCCGCATGTCTTCCGGCCCTCGTCGGTGCGTGGCGCCGAGTTGGTGGCGGCATCTTGCAGCTGCCAATTTGGGCCTTCCCGGTCAAATGGGAAAACCTAATGCGGCCGGATTGGATCACGGCTGGGACGCGCGTGCTGAATCAGTGGCGCCTCGGCTCGGCGCTCTTGGACGAAGATAAGCTTGATCCGCCCATTAAATCCTTATTCGTCTACAACTCCAATCCTGCGATCGTTGTCCCCGAACAGGACAAGATTATCCGAGGCCTCGAGAGGGAGGATCTTTTCACGGTGGTGAGCGAGCAGTTCCTCACTGACACGGCCCGGTACGCAGACATTGTGCTCCCTGCTACCACCCAGTTAGAGCAGTTCGACGTCATGTTCTCCTGGGGGCATCTGTATCTGTCGCTGAACCAAAGGGCGATCGAACCGCTCGGCGAGGCGGTCCCCAACACGGAGCTGTTCCGGCGACTTGCCCGCACCATGGGCTTCGATGACCGGCAATGGCAACGCAGCGACGAAGAGATGGCGTTGGACGCTCTGGATTGGACGAGTCCGGCTCTTCAGGGGATAACAATGGATCTTCTGAAGGAGAAAGGATGGGCGCGTCTGAATGTTGGAACACCCGACACGTACGCGCCGCATGCCGCGGGTAACTTCCTCACGCCATCGGGCAAATGCGAGTTCAAGGCGTCGATGGCGGCAGGCGGCAACTTTGTCCTTCCGTTGTTCCGCCAGGGCTCAAACGAGTTTCAAGCGGGCGAGCCCGTAGACGCACTACCAATCTATATTCCGCCACGAGAGTCGCCGGCGACCAACGCGCGATTGGCGGCGAAATACCCCCTCAACGTGATCTCTCCGAAGAGTCACGCTTTCCTCAATTCCTGCTATGGCAATCTGCCGGCTCAACTGCATCACGCGGGCGAGCAGGTCGCGCTCGTCAATCCAAAAGATGCAATCGCACGGAACATCGGCGAGGGAAGCGCTGTACGGATCTTTAACGATCGCGGCAGCTTCGAAGCAATTGCGAAGGTAAGCGCTGAGGTCATGCAAGGTCTTGTTGTCGTACCCTTGGGATATTGGCGCGACCCGAGCCGAGCCAAAGCTACGGTGAACGCTCTCAATCCCAGCGCCTATGCGGATCTCGGAAGGGCTCCGACATTCTCGGATACGCTAGTCGAAGTAGCGAGCGCCGAGCCAGCAGCCGCTGCCGAGTAATTCGACGTCTGCCACGGTGGCGACCTCGCATAGAAGGAGAAAGAGCCGCGGGTTACGGCGCAACGGGAAGACTGTCTCCTCAAGATTGTGCGCGACCAAGAACCGCTTGCGCAATCGGCTACGACGCTCCTATAGCGGACGCGTCACGCCGCCGACGAACTCGTCGACCTCACTTACTTGACCCGAGGCGACCATCTCAGCGGTCTTTCGATCGTTACGTCTAGGCGGCTTCCGCTAGCTAATGGACGACGTCAAGTTTGACCTTTGCAATACCCCCTCTAACCATTCCTAGCGTTTTGGCTGCAGAATACGAGACGTCGACAACTCGTCCGGGAACGAATGGACCGCGGTCATTGACCCGCACTGTGACGGACCGCCCAGTAGCGACGTTTGTCACGTGCAACCGAGTGCCGAATGGCAACGTACGATGAGCGGCGGTCAATTCGTGGGTATCAAACCTTTCACCGTTCGCTGTCACCGTTCCTTCTGTGTAGAAGCTGGCAACTCCATGCGACGCAACCTGTGTCTCTGCTGCATTTTTGTGCGAAGCGAACGGAGTATGCTTTCTCGTGAAAGCCACACGCCTATTCGTCACGAACGATGTTGTTCGATTCTGTTCCAGCGATGCCTGTCGACTGGCAGGAAGAAATTCAGATTTTTTGGTGACCACAGAGGACTGAGCGCAGGCCGCAAGCGAAGCCGCGACTAGTGCGACAGCAAACCATTGAATGACATTCCGAACGCCAGCGGCCGAGACCAAAGGCGCGTTAAGATGAATGCGCTTTGCTCTAATGTCGACGTACGAAGTTCTGACACCGCTGATGGAAGACATGTTGTACCCCCAGCCCACCGAAATCCGACAGGTAACAAGGGCGGAACGCAATACGGCGGCACCATGGGCAGATGAAAAAGCTGGGTATCAATCGCACAACTCGTCTTAGTGTGGTCATTCGGTCACTACCCGCCGGGAAAGACACCAATCTGCCGGCGCTTGTCTCGATTTTGCCGCACTTTGCCATCTCGATGTTGCTGACTTTTGGCGGTTCCTTTGCAGAACACGCGGTTCTCCAAGGCGTCGGGGATTAGATGACCTACGTCACAGCGACAGCTGACAAGGTTCCATCGGGTCACGGCATTTCAATCTCCGGCACGGTTGCATTGGTCATGGTCGCATTGGCATCGGGTGCGGCGGCCTGGACCGCCTATCCGGTTACGTGGATTTCAGATTCCGCTTCCTCCGAAGACATCAACACGTCATCGTTCGATGACCGGTTCGCCGCAGATTCCGGGTCCAATTTGCTTCCGACGTACTTCCCGTTACCCGTTGTTCAATCATTGCCTTCAGAACTCGAGATCAAATTTCAACAAGCGAAAGACCAGCTCGCGCAGAAACTGCAGTTTCAAGAGCGGCGGGTAGCCCTTGTGGAGGAACCCACGCCGTCAAGCGTCGCTGCCGTTCCCGTTCCCAGGCCTCGTCCCGTTGAGGCGAACCTCGAGTTGCGGGATAGCCCTCTTACTGCTCAACCGGACCATCGCACGCTGCTGCAGAGGCTTTCCGATCTGCTCCCGGCCCGTGTTACGCTTGCGCCTCTATCTCCCGATGGTGGGCTCCTTCGCGACGGGCCAGATCTCACGTCTCTTGGCTACGACAATCTCACCGCCGTCTATGACATCTCGGCGCGCACTGTTTACATGCCAAACGGATTGAAGCTCGAGGCGCATTCAGGATTGGGCAGTTTAATGGACGATCCAGGACACGTGAGCGAGCGAAATGTTGGAGCGACGCCGCCAAATGTCTATGAGTTGAAACCGCGGGAGCGACTGTTTCACGGTGTCCAAGCGCTCCGTATGATTCCCATTGGTGGCACCGATATGCTCGGGCGGTCCGGGTTGCTCGCGCACAGCTATATGCTCGGGGCGAACGGCGATTCTAACGGCTGCGTGTCGATCAAGAACTACGAAAATTTTCTGAGAGCCTTTAACAACGGTGAGATCAAGCGCCTCGTCGTAGTGGCGAGCCTCGGTGACAGCATGTCAGCTGCGCGACGATCAGTTTCACAATCATGACGCTGGAACTGTTGCCTTCCAAAAGCATGAACGATGGCGAAGAATTGGGATTGACATTAGCCGTGCTCGCTGCACAACCGAGGCATGAGCGAGCCATCAAATTCTCACACACCGCTGAAAGCGACATTCAAAGTCAAATTGAATGGCGAGACGGTTTACATTGGTACAGTTGGCCAAGCTTATCGATTCATAACGAATCTCAGCTCAGTTGAGTGGATGGAGTTTAGGTCGCTGCATGGCGATGCCGTAAGTTCGCTTCAAAGTGCCGCTGAAAATGCGATGTTGACCGTGCAGGCGACGGACGCGTTACGCGCGCTATTTGTTCGCGCCCGTCTTCTTTGAACACAGAAAGCCCCAAGCGGCATGCTTGGGACAGCGCGACTCCTGGGCCAGACGACGAGCGCGGCCCTGGTCTCGCTCTTTCTGGCTCGCTATCCCCTGGAGGGTACCCGGATCTCGCTCCTGGCTGGCGTTGGCTTCGCCTTGCTCGGCGGGGCACTTAGCATGCTGAGATTGTCGCCGGCTGGCGCAAGGATCTACTCCCAACACTCTGCGATGATCCGAGCCGCGGCTGGGGCTGCGGGGCTTCGAAGAGGATTGGAAGAACGACTGAGGAGCAGCGGCGGGCCATAGCAGAGGCGAATAGCCCGGGTTGGCAGCTGGCTTTACGCGATCTTCTCGCCCAGACGACGCTCCAAGCAGGCCGCTGGACCGTATGGTATAGGTCGAATGTATCCCGCTTGAGATGGACCCATATTGTGCTCAATGAATTGAACGACGCGAGCCCTTCCGGATCGGGTTCGGCAGCCCGGAGGGGGCGCTCACCAGCCTTTGTTGCGCTTTCATCCCTAGCAATCGTTTTGTTGGTGGTATTGGGCGTTTACGAAACCATTCCTGCGAAGCCGTACGAAGCGACTGCACCACCGCCACCAGATCCGATCGCTCAGGCGATTCATGACCTGCAGACGTCGCAGCGACAAGCCGTCGACCAGCTAAAAGCTGTCCAAGAAACGGTCTCATCCGATCGGGCTGAAGTGAAGCGATTGTTCGACGAGCTTCACCGCGCTGAACGCCAAACTCGATGCGCTCCAACAATCCTTCGCCAGTGCTCAGCAGCAGCCCTCTGCAGCTGT
>Ga0209687_1000772_pt1 | contig 10367 bp, 14 predicted proteins | sample GraSoiAngelo_136_FD_185893 | JGI IMG/M metagenome (GOLD analysis project Ga0209687, IMG submission 185893) | Grasslands soil microbial communities from the Angelo Coastal Reserve, California, USA - 14_0929_09_20cm (SPAdes) (version 2) | ecosystem: Environmental > Terrestrial > Soil > Grasslands ...
GGAAGCGGCCCCTGCTGCTATCCCAGGACTACCACTTATATCTGGTGCCCCGAATCGTGCGGCGTGAGCTGGCGGATGCCGTCATCCAGCACTTCATCCACATCCCATGGCCCACGCCCCAGTACTGGAAGGTCTTACCGCGCTACATGCGGGACGAGATCATGGATGGCCTGCTCGCGTGTGACATCGTCGGGATGCAGACCTCCTCGGATGTGCGCAATTTTCTCCTCACCTGCGAAGAGAACATGGGCCTGCCGGTGGATTTCCGTCTGCAGACGGCGTTCTATCGCGGCCGCACCGTCTGGGTACGTCGCTATCCGATTTCCATTGACGTCCGCGAGTTCGAGCGGGTCGCTGCGAGCCCGGCAGTCGAGCGCGCCGAGCGCGAGATCCTTCGCTGGCGGCCGGAGCAGCTGATCTTCCGCGTCGACCGCATGGATCTCTCAAAGAACATCGTCCGCGGATTCTTCGCGTATGAGCGGCTGCTCCAGGCCCATCCCGAATGGCGCGGCCGAGTCGTCTTCTGGGCGATGCTGCAGAAGACTCGCCAGACCGTGCCGGAGTACCGCGAGTACGCCAGGCAGGTCATTCAGGTGGCTCGCGTCATCAACAGCCGCTTCGGCAGCCAGGCCTGGCAGCCAATCCGGCTCGAATTACGCGAAGACATCAACCGTGCCGTTGCTGGCTACAAGCAATTCGACGTGCTGCTCGTCAATCCGATCTACGACGGAATGAACCTGGTGGCAAAGGAAGGCGTAACCGTCAACCGGCGTGGTGGCGCGCTCGTGCTCTCGGAAAACGCCGGGACGCACGAGGAGCTGGGCGAGTGGGCGCTGACCATCAACCCGTTCGATGTCGATTCCACCGCGCAAGCGCTCCACCAGGCGCTGTTGATGGACCCGGTCGAGCGGCACGCGCGCGCCGAAAAGATGCGGGAAGTGGTGCAGCAGAACGATGTCGCCCGCTGGATTTCGGCGCAGCTGCAGGACATCCGCGACCTGATCGAGCCGATGGCCGCTCGCCAGCCCGAGCTGGCGCAGGAATCGTTCTAAACCAGCTAGCGCGCTATAGCTGAGCTCGCTGGGCGCTTCGGCAGTCGCTTACGCCCAGAGGTGACGGGCGCTGGAGAGCTCGGGAAAGTCGCCTTCGGGGATCTGGAGCCGGTGCTGGACGGCCGCCTCCATCAGCGAAAAGATCACCTTGACGCCCGCGAGGTTGATGCCGTGCACCGTGGTCAGCTCTCGAATCAGCCGAATCCGCTCGATGTCGCGGCGCGAGTAACGCCGCCGCTGCGTTGGCGTGCGCTCGGGCGCGATCAGGTTCTCGCTCTCGTAGACGAAGAGCGTGCGCGGCTCGATGTCGAACATGTCGGAGACTTCGCTGGACTTATGCGGCATCGCCAAATGCTGCCCTCCAGGATGCAAGGTTGTAAAGACTTATACCCATCATATCAACATTTGTGATAAACCGCGAATCGAGGCGCCGTTTGCATTCTTTGTGGCGCCTCTGCGCGCATCGTGACGGATCGGAAAAGGTGCCCCATTGGCTGGGCGGGCCCGTATCACCTTAGCCGTGGGAACTCGCGCTTGAACGAGGTTCGAGTTGGGGATATGGTCACGCCCGAACGGCAAGCACGCCGTTCCCCGAAGCATGTCGCGCATCTTACGGCAAGTCACCGCATTTGGAGGAAGGGTGGTGCTGGGAGTGACGTTGTTCGCATTCCTGACGCCGCCCTTTGGCATCCGAGCCTACCTCGAGGCGCGCGCCCAGGATCAGGCGGAGGCCTCGCACGTCGTCGCCAGCTTCTTCCGCCCCGCGGCGGCCGTCGTCAAGATCCCGGTGACTGCCCGCCCGTTTGCCCAGGCGGCACGCTCTCCGCTCGATGGTGTGCGGGGCAAAGGCTCGTGGCTGATGCTGTTCGACGGCGATTGGACGACTCCCGATCCCGATCGCGCCGCGGCGATCGTCGACTCGGCAATCCATGCCGATCTCAGTCACCTGTACGTCCGAGTGGCTGACTCGGGGCATCATTTCTATGCGGCGGCGGCGCTCCAGGATCTACTTCCGATCGCCCATGCCCATGGGTTGAGCGTCATCGGGTGGATGGAGCCGATGCTCGATGACCCGATCGGTGATGCCGCCGACGCCATAGCCGCCGCCCAGTTCGAGGAAGAAGGTCAGCGCCTCGACGGCCTCGCGCTGACCATTGAGGGTGACAGCACCTCCGAGCCGAATGTCGGGCAATATCTGGCGGGGATCCGGACCGGAGTCCCGGGCATGAACGGCGTTGGCGATCGCTACTTGCTGATCGCCAGCACGCTGCCGACGCCATATGACCACCCGGGCTATGCCTACGCGACGCTCTCCCGCTACTGCCAGGTCTTTGCCCCGATGGTCTACTGGCGTGCGACCGGCTTGCCGCAGTACAGCGGTGCCGACGGCGCCCGCGCCTATCTCGATCAGGTCTTCGGCCAATTCCGCGATCCGGCAGTCAATCCGTTCAAGCGACCACTGACCATCACCGCGCAGGCCTATGATGCCGCGCCGGAGTACGGCACTCCCGGAGCGCCGCCCGCCGATGAGATCAAGGTCTCGATGGACGAAACGCGGGCGCAGGGCGGCATCAGCTGGTCCTATTACCGGCTGGCGGATGCCAACAACGGCGTCACCAGCGACGAACAAACGGCGATCAGCACCTATCCGTTCTGGCAGCGAGCGGGCGGGAATGGGATCGCCGCCAAAGCTCTGATCGCGCTGCCCGACCAGCCAGTCGTCTATTAACCAGAGGGGTTGAGGAACCTATGAAAATGCCGTTTCGCCGTCTCTCGGTCCCGTCCGGCCTGCGTCAGAAACGGGTCACGGTCCCGGCGCTCGTGCTGGTGGCCGGTGCCCTGATCGCCGGACTCTGGTTCCTTGGCCATAGCGGCGGCAACTCGGTCTGGAGCCAACCAAGCACGCCAATCAGCGACGTCCTCAACCGCGTTGATCAGGGCCAGATCGCCAGCGCGAGCATCAACGGGCAGCGGATCCTCGTAACGGACACGAGCGGGCACCAATCCTGGACGATCGAAAAAGACGCGACCATGGGGACGACCGAGCAATACCTGCGCGCGCACGCGGTCAAGGTGTCGGTCGTATCAACCGATGAGGCGTCCTTCACCGCGATGCTGCCTAACCTCCTCGCTCTGCTCGTGTTGATGGCACTGCTCGTCATCATGCTGCGGCGCTCGAATCTGCTGGGCAATCCGATGGGAGCGATGACCAAGCACCTCGCCGAGGCGCGCACCGGCGACAGTGAGGCGGTGACGTTTTCGCAGGTCGTGGGCGTCGACGAGGCGAAACGCGAGCTGGAGGAAGTCGTCGAGTTTCTCAAAGCGCCCGAGAGTTTTGGGCAGCTCGGGGCCCGGATGCCTCGCGGGATCCTCCTGGTTGGCCCACCCGGCACCGGGAAGACCCTGCTCTCGAGGGCAGTCGCCGGCGAAGCGCGCGTTCCCTATTTCTCGCTGAGCGGCTCGGACTTCGTCGAGATGTTCGTTGGCGTCGGCGCCGCGCGCGTTCGAGATCTGTTTCGTCACGCCAAGAAGCACGCGCCCTGCATCGTCTTTCTCGATGAGATCGATGCCCTGGGGCGCAAGCGCGGTGGCGCCCAGATCCGCACCAACGAGGAGCGGGAGCAAACGCTCAACCAGTTGCTGGTGGAGATGGACGGCTTCAATACCGATTGCGCCGTGGTCGTGATCGCCGCGACCAACCGCCCCGATGTCCTGGACCCGGCGCTGTTGCGCTCCGGTCGATTCGATCGCCGGGTGGCCATCGATGCACCCGACTTGAATGGGCGCCGCGCGATCCTCAGCCTCTACGCGGCGCAGAAGCCGCTCGCCGACGACATCGACCTTGACGTCGTCGCCAGGCAAACGCCGGGCTTCACTGGTGCCGACCTTGCCAATCTGTTAAACGAGGCAGCCATCCTCGCCGGCCGCCGCAAGAAGCTGGCGATCGGGACCGAAGAACTGGACGAAGCCAGCCTGCGGGTGATGGCAGGACCGGAAAAGCGCAGCCGGATGATCACGCCGGAAGAGAAGGCAATCATCGCCTACCACGAGGTCGGCCATGCGCTGGTGATGAAGTCGATCGCGAAGAGCGATCCGGTGCATAAGGTTTCGGTCATCTCCCGCGGGCAGGCGCTGGGCGTTACCATCCAGCTGCCGGTGAAGGATCGCTACCTCACCTCCAAATCTGAGCTGCGGGCGCGGATGGCGGCGGCGATGGGCGGACGGGCGGCGGAGGAGATCATCTTCGGTGACGTGACGACGGGCGCCAAGCAGGACATCGAGTACGCCACCAACATCGCGCGCCAGATGGTGTGCGAGCTAGGCATGAGCGAGCGGCTCGGCCTCGTGACGTTGCACCGCAAGGGCGAAGGCGATGGCACCTTCTTTTCCGAGCTGACGGGCGCCGACGTGGATGCCGAGGTCAAAGCTCTGACCGATGCGGCCTACAAGCAGGCCTATGACATCTGCCACAGCCGGCGCGCCACACTGGTGCGAATCGCGGAGCACCTTCAGGTGGTCGAAACGATTGATGGCGATGCGCTCGACCGTCTGCTCGAGGGAAAGTCGACGGCGCCCAAGCCCGCGGCGGTGAAGCAAAAAGGGGCGGGGGCGGCGCAGATCGCCGCGGCGGAAGGGCCGGACTGGGGGATTGGCAGCGACCAGGCCACGCCAGTCATCGAGGAGGTCCCCCCGGCGGCGGCGGGCTGAAAGGCCTGGCGGCCTTTCCCACGCTCGCGTGACACGACCAGCGATTAACGCGAACTAGATGATCTCTTCGTAGAGGTCGTAGACCTGCTTGAGGTCGTCGGGCGGCTTGACCCCGCCCTGCTTCAGTGACTCGAGCAGCATCAGAATGTACTTGACGCCGGCGAGATTGACGCCCTTCTCGCGGGTTAACTGCTGGATCACCTGCAACTTCCGCACATTGCGCTGGGAGTATCGCCGCCGGTTGGTGGCGGTCCGGTAGGGCTCGATCAGTCCCAGGTCCTCGTACATCATCAGCGTTCTCGGGTGCGTTTCGAGGATTTCCGAGGCGACGCTGATCGTATACAGCGGTTTGTCGAGGTCGAAGGCGCCGCTGATGCGAGGATCGCGGTTCGGAACCAACCCCTATTCCTTGACCCAGTCCTGCACACCGCGGCTGAGGCTGGCCGGCGTCGTCTCTGACTTGATCAGGTAATCGAGCGCTCCGAGCTTGAGTCCACGGTCGACCAGTTCCTTTTCACCGTAGTTGGAGAGGATGATGACCGGGATGTTGCGGGTCACGCCGTCGGAACGCAGGTTCTCCAGGACCGCAAAGCCGTCCATCTTGGGAAGGCGGATGTCGAGGAAGACGATGTCGGGGACCATCTTCTTCGCATTGTCGAGACCCTCTTCACCCGACTTGGCCACGGTCACCCGATAGCCGTCGAGCTCAAGCTTCAGCTTGTACATCTCGGCGACCGCCGGGTCGTCTTCGATGAAGAGGACGTTTACGTCCTCATCGACCACTTCACTCATGTCCGCTCCTTTCGGCGTCGAGCAAATGGCACACTGTGTCTGTCACCTTTCCGCCCCTTCCGCCGGTGGCTAGTATAACCCAAGCTCGGGCAAATTCCCCAGCATGGCACGGGTACATTCCTGAAGTGCGCGCGGTTTGCACAGTGGTACGATGGCTGTACGCTTTGGCGGAACGCCGGTTGGGGAAACTGGAGGAGCGCAGCGCGAAATGGGATACATTCGGGGTCTAACCCATGGGGCGATCATCGGCGCGGTGCTGGGCGTCCTGTATGCACCGGAGTCCGGGCTCGACATGCGCCGGCGGGTTTCACGCCTGTTGGGCCAGGCGGAGCAGATGATGGCCGCAGAGAGCGGCGCCACGCCGCCAGCCCCGGGGACGCCGCGGCGGCGAGCGGTTGGCGGCACCGAAAGCAGGGCGCGGCGCCCATAGGAGGAGAGGATGGATCAGACAGTCGATAAGACGGTGGACCGGTTGAGCGAGTTGCTCGACCGCGCCACCAAGGTCGCCCAGGACCTGGAGGTCAAGGACCGGCTTTCGGACGCGGTCTCGGCATTGCGCCGGACGCGGGTCACTCAGGAGGAAGATGCCGGCATCGAACGCTTTGTCACCGGGCTGCTGGTTGGCGTCGCGGTCGGCTTTGGGCTTGCGTTGCTCCTCGCTCCCAAGTCGGGAGAGGAACTGCGCGACGACTTGATGCAGCGCGGCATCGAGTTGCGCGATCGCGCTGGCGAACTCGCTTCCCGGATGCCTTTCGGCGACGGGGACCAAGGGCGGGTCGAAAAGCCATCGAGCGACCAGCCGGGGATCGCCTAAGCCGACCCGCAGTCAGTCAGCCGCCTGGTTAGTCCTGCGGCTTGCACTGGCCGTTCGGCAAAATGCCGTTCGGACAGCTCGTCGGTGACGGAGCAGGAGTCGGAGCCGGCGAGGCGGCTGCGGGAGGCGCCGCCGGCTTGGGCGCATTCAGAACGCAGTAGACGCCGTCGACGGTGATCTGGGCGTAGGTCAGCGAGTACGGGTTGTAGTGAGCGGGCAGCTTGCACTGGGGCCATGGCTGGCCGAGCGTCGGCGGCAGGCTTTGTGTGCCGGGGAGGAAGTAGTTCCCGCCCGAGGCGATCAGGCCGGCCGGCTGCGAATACCACTGATCGGCTGTGCTGCCGAGCGCCTGGGTCATGAACTTATGCCAGATGGGGGCGGCCCCGACGATTCCCGTCGAGTTGTGGCTGAGCGGCTTGTTGTCGGGGTTGCCGACCCAGACGGCAGTCACCAGGCTGGGCGTGAAGCCGATCGTCCAGTTGTCTTTGAAGTCGTTGGTGGTCCCGGTCTTGGCGGCGACGTGACGGCCTTTGAGGGTGAGGTCCCCGCCGCAGCCGAACTCGAGGCAGCGGTTGCGATCATCGGACATGATCGAGGCGATGATGAAAGCCACCTGCGGATCAATCGCGCGGAACTGGTTCTTGGTCGGGTCGTAGTTGAAAACCGAGCGGCCGAGTCCGTCCTTGATGCTGAGGATCGGCGCTTCCCGATGCCGCATCCCGAGGGTGGCAAGGGTGGACGCCGCTGTCGCCATGTCGGCCAGCCGGACCGGATCGCGGGGATATTGAGCGAGTTGCCCATCGCCATCTTCAGCGGCAGCGTGCCGTGGAAGCGGTGGTCGTAGTTCTGCGGGATGTACTTACCGAAGCCGAGCGGATCGCCGCCGATGGGAAACACCATGGCGTCATCGAGGATCGGGCTGACCATGTTGACTTTCTTGCTTTCGATCGCCGCTGTGTAGGTGAAGATCTTGAAGCTTGATCCCGGCGGGCGAGCGACATCATAGGCAAAGTTGTACTGGCCGCCCGGCTTGTTGTAGTCATCCCCGCCCACCATGGCCAGCACCTCACCGTTCGTCGGGTCCATGCTCACCAGCGCGCCATCGTGGAAGTTGTAGAAGTTGCCCTTCTGCGCGATCTGCTCGTGGACGATTTGCTCCGCCATGTGTTGCAGGTTCAGGTCCAGGCTGGTGTAGACGCGATAGCCATTGCGATCGCCGGCCTTGATGTTGTAGCTGCCGGCCAGCGTCTCGAGGACATAGTCGACGAAGTAGGGAGCCTGGAACTTGGTCGTGGGGGGGAAGACCTGGAGCTTTTCGGCGTAGGCGACCTGGGCCTGCGCCGGGCTGATGGCCTTTTCGCTCACCATCCCGGCCAGGACCTGCGCCTGTCGCTGCTTGGCCGAGATGAAGTTCGTCAGCGGGTTGTACTTGCTGGGCGCCTGCGGCAGGCCGGCCAGCATGGCGGCCTGCCCGAGCGTCAGGTCGTGGGCATTGGTCTGGAAATAACTGCGAGCCGCCGCCTCGATCCCGTACGTCTGGCTGCCGTAATAGATGGTGTCGAGGTACATCTCGAGAATCTGATTCTTGGTGAACTCACGGTTGAGCTCGATGGCGAGGATGGCTTCCTTGAGCTTGCGTTGCAAGGTAGGCGCGGGATTCGCCCCGATATAGAGCTGCTTCACCAGTTGCTGACTGATCGTGCTGCCACCCTGCGTCACGTGTTGATGGTTGAGGTCGGCGACGGCGGCGCGGAAGATGCCGCCCACGTCGATGCCGCTGTTCTTATAGAAGGTGCGGTCCTCGGTTGCCAGTGTGGCCTTCATGACCCAGGGCGAGACGTAGCTGAGCGGGACGACGATTCGATGGTCGCCCTGCTTGCCGATATCGGCGAGCAGCGTCCCATGGCGATCGTAAATCAGGGTGTCTTGCTGGAGATTTCCGTAGACGATGTTGCTGACCGAGGGCAACGGTCCAACGGCCTGAGCCGTGACCGCCGGCACGGCCAGGACCGGGATCACCAGGAGGACCATCAGACCGAGGATCAGGGCGCGCCGGACATCGGCGCGCGCGCGCTTGCGCCAGCGATGAACCTGGCGATGCGTCCGGCGCCTGGCGGCTAGGCGGTCAGAAACCCGAAGATCCCGGAAAGCAGAAGCCACAGCGTGAGCAGAATAACCGCTCCCCAGCCCGCTCCGCTGGCTAGGGCTCGCAACGGCGAGCGACGCTGACGCCGGAAGTGGCGCCGGCGATCGGCCAGGGACGAGAGGCCGTTGGCGGTGATGGGCTGCGACGCGTGTCCAAAACTGATCATGACTTAGCCTCTAAACCGAACGTCCCGCTTTCAGGAAAGCTGACGTCAGCATTATAACCTAAGCGGAGCTCGTTCATGGTATTGCCGTTCAAATTGCCCCTGGCTTGCCTGTCGAACGGTGTGGAGGTGCGTTTGGTTACGACCCTGGCGGGCTACCGGTCCGTAAGATTCGCCACCCTATAATTGGGCCGCTTTGGCAAGCCAGGGGCCGTCGGAGTCGGGCGGCATCACCTTCTGCCGCCACTGCGGGAAGGCGATCGAAGCCGACGCGCGTTTCTGCCGGTTTTGCGGTAAGCCACAGGGCGAGCGGTCCAGTTCCTCGACGCCTGCTGTGCCGCCGGCTCAGCGTCCTGGGGGCGGACAGGCGCCGTCGGGCCCGGCCCGGTCGACCAGTAGGGCCGATGGTCTGGAGCACCGGCTGCGCCAGCTTTTTCCGCGCGACTCCCAGCAGGACGAGTTCATGCACATCGGAAGCATTGTCGCCTTCTTCCTGGGACTGATCGGATTCGTCCTCGGCTTCTTCCCCGCCTACAGCTGGCTGGCGACGAATTTCCTTCTCACGGGGATTGCGCTTCTGCTCTTCCTGATCTTGCGCGAGTCGACGCTGGCGCAAATTCGCGCCCGGGGTGGAGTGGATCGCCTGACGACCCCGACCGGAGGACGGTCCGCCAGCGCGCGCCAGCCGTCTACTGCTGCTCTTCCCCCGGAGGCCGCCACCACCCAGTCATCGCCGGTGCCGCCGGCACCCCCTGAGCCGGGGTCGTTCAGGCCAACCACCCCGAGGCAATAAAAAGAGCCGGCCACAATGGCCGGCTTTCGTGCCCTCGCGTTTAGACGTTCTTGTCGTTCTCGATCGGCTTGTCGCTGGTCATCGGATCGTTGTCGGTCATCTCGCGGCCCGCGCCTTCGAGGTCGCCCTTCGCCTTCTGCGCCTTGCCTTCCCACTCCGTCTTCTTGTCGCCGGTCACCTTCCCGCCCGTGTCCTTGACGTTGCCTTCGAGCTTGTCGCCTAACTCGCCCACTGTGCACCTCCGTTAAGGTTCGGCGCGATATCGCGCCTGTTACAAAAGATTATAGCAGCAGACTCGCATTCCGTCTACATGGGAAGGGCCTACTTCGAGGTTCAGATGCATTCACATCTATTTACGGTTCCTGCGTTGAGGTAGCTGATCTTCTCGCCATATACTCGCCAGGAATTCGCCGGTCGGGAATGTCACACGGCGCGCGAGTTTGAGGCCGGGAAGCAGGAACTGCAGGAGGGAAACAATGGTAACCGCGGTCAAGCGTGAGACGCGACGCGACACGAACATCTCACTCGATAAGCCGATTTACACCATCAGCGTGGCGTCGGAGATCCTGGAAACGCATCCCCGCACCTTGATGATGTACGAGCACCTTGGGCTGGTGGTGCCCAAGCGGACCTCGACGAACCGGCGCCGCTTTTCGCAACGCGACATCATGAAGTTGCAGACGATTCAAAAGCTGACGCGCCAGCATTCGGTCAACCTGGCCGGCGTCCGCTACATCCTGAAGCTCCTCAAGTTGCTCCAGGAGCACGAGCTACAACGGCCGGCCGAGCTGCGCGATATCGACGTCACCCTGCTCGAGGTTTAGCCCGGTCGGGTCACGCCCGAAAATTTTGCGTGTCCTGATGCAGTTTTCAGGACAGTCTGCGCGACACCATTTGTG
>Ga0209687_1000773_pt1 | contig 10366 bp, 13 predicted proteins | sample GraSoiAngelo_136_FD_185893 | JGI IMG/M metagenome (GOLD analysis project Ga0209687, IMG submission 185893) | Grasslands soil microbial communities from the Angelo Coastal Reserve, California, USA - 14_0929_09_20cm (SPAdes) (version 2) | ecosystem: Environmental > Terrestrial > Soil > Grasslands ...
TGCAAAGCCGGGAGGCTCATTCTTCCTCGACGTGGCGGGGGGAATACAGCCTGACGCGGCGCTGGGTACTGGCCCTTGACGCGACCTATCGCTACGGGGCGAATACACGCGTGACTGGAACGAGCATTCTGGATTCCAGCAGCGCGCAGAATCCAACTGCGGTCCAGCTGGACTCCGGCGCCAGCCACGCGTTCGGCCTGGCGCCGGCGATCGAATACAACTTGAACCGCAATCTCGGCGTGCTGGTTGGCGTCCGCGTGATTCCTGCCGGACGCAATACGGCCGAGACAGTCACTCCGGCGGTCGCGATCAACTTCGTGCACTGAACGACGATAGGACGGCTTGAGAGCATATTATCCGCGATGGAATGGTGAGGAGTACCCAGCGAGGAGATCATCCTTGTTACCCCCAGATTTTCGTAGTAGCACGGTAATTGTGGTCAGTCGAACACAATTCGTTGTAGCTTTTCGGGAGGCTGCAAGATGGGGGAGTCAGCAAACCTTGCAAGACAGGTTCCCTGCTAATTCCGTGGTCGACCGTCCTCGGATTTCACTTGCTCAAGGCAGGCTCCTCCGGTCACCGTTAACTGCAGGCTATCCCCGCTTTCTAACCGGATCCATCCTGACGGAATCCATCGTTCTTCACGCAACATCTCCATCACACGATTAGGATTGTTTTGAGAATCGTACGAGGAGAATCGAAGATGGGAAGCGCACTTGAAGTCGGGAAAAAGCTGGTCGAACTTATTCGCAAAAGGCAAGGCAATCGATGCCATCAACTCGCTCTGCAGTCCCAACATCGTGAGCATCGAGGCCGAGGAGAGTCCAGCGATCCCAAGACGGATGGAAGGGTTTTGCCGCCGTCAAAGGCAAGACCGAATGGTGGGAACAGAACCACGAGGTGCACCGCGGCGAGGCCGAAGGACCGTGGCCGCACGGTGATCGTTTTATCGTTCGTTTCAAGTACGACGTCACCGCTAAGACAGGTCCGATGGCAGGAAAGCGCATGAATTTGGATGAGGCGGCACTTTACACCGTGAAAGACGGGAAGATTGTGCAAGAGGAGTTCTTCTACAGCATGGGTGCGTAATAGATTTCGAGATTGGTTACCGCGCTCCGTTTCCTCTAGTTGCGGCAAACGCTACGGGGTCAGGCCTCAAGGTAACTAACTAGGGTGGTAACCAGATGCTATGGTGGTAGTTAGCACCAATGGACGCTCCCCGAAAACGCACTTGGGCTAACCGCGTTCGGGCGGGAAAGCAAAGAATCAAGGCGCTGCGGCGACCCATTTATGTCGTTGCTTTGTCACTGCTTGCCGCTGGTTTCTTCGCCTTTACCTTCACCATTAACCGGCGGTTCGAGGAGAAGCGACGCAACCTGAGCACCTACTGGTTCCAGGAAGGACAGGACGAGTTAGAGCGAGGCGCTCCGCAAAACGCCATTCCGTATCTGAGAACTGCCCTTCTTTACTCCCACCAAAATCCCCGGTACTTGTTCAGTCTTGCACGCGCCCTGGCGGCCGCCAACCGGGTTCCCGAAGCCCGCTCGTATCTGCTCAACCTGCTCGAAGAAGAGCCGGGCAGTGGCCCCATCAACCTGGAACTTGCCCGCCTTGCCGCCAGGGACAACGATCCGAACCAGGCCAGACGGCACTTCAATGGCGCAATTTATGGCGCGTGGGAGACGGATCCCGTTTCGAGACGGCAACAGGTCAGGCAGGAGCTGATCAGCTTTCTGATCGGCGCGAATATGAAGACGCAGGCACATGGCGAGCTGATGAGTTACACGGCAGAGATGCCGAATACCCCGAACGCTCAACTCTGGGTGGCGCGCACATTCACCAAGTTGGGAGACGACCGCAACGCGCTCGATTTCTACATCGCCGCATCGCGCTTGAACTATCGCGATGTGACAGCAATGCTCGGAGCTGGATGGGCAGCCTTTCGCCTGGGCCGCTATCGTGAAGCTTTGGAGTACTTCAAAGGGGCATCGGCGTTGCACGATGATCCGTCAACTTCGCAGATGATCGACCTTATGTCATCGGTGATCAAGCTGAATCCGTTCGACAGCAGCATTTCTGCCACGGAACGACGCCATCGTCTCGTCCTGGCAATGGGAATAGCAGACAAGCGATTAAAGAGCTGCGCCGACTCTCACGACGTAGATCTCGATACCGTTGCCGGCGATCCGCTTCAGCTTGCCCACTCACAATGGGCTTACTTGAACAGGCAGATCCGCGGCACCTACAACAACTCGGCGCTCGTGCCGTTACTCGCTCCGGTCGCCTCGCTCGTTACCAGCATTGAACAAAAGAGCGGATGCGGCGCTCCGACTGCTGAAGACCAGGCTATGCTCCGCATATATCAGGGTGGAGGCGAGCTGCAACGGTGATAGATACTACTGACATCCCCTTGAACAGCTCCCCTTCCATTGAGGACGTGTCCGTTCCGGAAACCCCTGCCCAAGGTGAACGCTTCTTTCTGCTGTTGGCAATCTTCATCGGCATCTTCTCCGGGTTGGCGGTCGTCTGCTTCCGCATCACCATCGAATTCCTTCGCATTGAACTGCTCGGTCCCTCGCTGTCCCCTCCTTTTCCGCGCATTCTGTTGGCGCCTGCTCTCACCGGACTGGTGGTCGCGCTGTTGGTAATGTTTGTTTTTCCGCGAGTACGCGGCAGCGGTGTAAATCAGACCAAGTCTGCACTTTACATCTACGACGGATACATCCCATTTCGGACCGCGATCGGGAAATTCATCTGCTCTGCGCTGGCGATCGGCTCTGGACAGTCGCTGGGCCCTGAGGATCCATCTTTGCAGGTTGGCGCATCGATTGCGTCGGCGCTCGGTCGCCGGCTGGAACTCACCAGAGAGCGCTTGCGTCTGATCGCTCCAGTAGGCGCAGCTGCAGGACTCGCGGCCGCATTCAACTCGCCAATATCCGCCATTCTCTTTGTCATCGAAGAGGTGATTGGCCGCTGGACCGCAGGACTGCTTGGCGCTGTCGTGCTCTCCGCTGTGTCAAGCGTTGTAGTAGCTCGCTACTTCCTTGGATCGGAGCCGTTGTTCCGCATCCCCTCGGTACAGTTCATCTCGCCGAGTGAGTTGCTGGCATACGCGGCGCTGGGAATCGTCGGCGCCTTCGCCTCCGTCGTCTTTGCAAGAGCCATTCAGGTTCTGCGTCCGCGCATGAAAGACCTGCCGCGTTGGACACAGCTTTTTCAACCTGCGCTGGCGGGACTGATGATCGGCGCGATTGGACTCGCCGGACGTCCCGAAGTGATGGGTGCGGGTTATGAGTTCATGGATCAAGCCATGCACGACCAGTTTCCCTGGAAGATCATGGCGATCCTCGCCGGCCTCAAGATTCTCGCCACCGTGCTCTCGTTCGTCAGCGGGACGCCGGGAGGAATGTTCGCCCCCACGCTCTTCATAGGAGCGATGCTGGGAGGCGCAGTCGGAGGAGTAGAGCGACTATTCTTTCCCCATCTCACCGGCTCGATCGGAACCTACGCGCTTGTCGGTATAGGCGTACTCTTCGCCGCCTTCCTTCGTGCTCCCATGACTTCCGTCTTCATGGTGCTTGAGGTGAGTGGGAATTATTCCATCATTCTCCCAGTGATTCTTGCGAACACGCTGGCTTATCTGATCTCACGCAACCTTCAACCGATTCCCATTTTCGATCTACTCAGCCAGCAGGATGGGCTCGGGCTGCCGTCAATGGAAGAACAACGCGAAGAGCGCATATTGCGAGTGGAGGATGCCATGCGCCCCGTGGATGTTCCAGTTGTCGACTCCCAGCTTTCAGCCGACGAAGCGCTCAAGCTCGCAAAGGAGCAGGGCGCATCGGAGATCCTGGTGCACGATCCCCCCTTTGGATGGTCGACCGTCACGGTGAAAGTTCTCCGCGACGCGGTAAAACAAGGTCCCGATGAACTGACGATTGCGAGTCTCCTGCCAGAACCGCACATGCCTCCGATCCATCCAGATCACAGTCTGGAAGTCGCGTTGCGTTATATTTCGCAGTGGCCGTTCTTGCCAGTTACGCATCGCGCCGATACAAGAAGAGTAGTGGGATTGATAGCAACGAGCGACATTATGAAAGCCTTCTCTAAGTGAATGGTTTCCTTTCACAAGCCATCGAAAACCTTTGAAGAGTAGCCAAAGTTCCCCGCTAGATCCCTGGCGATCACAAGTAGCGGATATGACAACCCACAGTCTTCCCAAGGAATTCCATCCCAGACGTGCAAACCTGACCGGCTTACGTGCTATGGATTCACATCGTCTAATGCATCGATGAAACACGCCATCCTAACAACTTTATTATTAGGGTCGATCGCTTCCCTGGCCCAAGACAGCGCGGATCACCACCATTCCGGGGTCGTTCAGCGAGGAGACCGGGTGATGGGCTTTTCGCACGATAAGACCACCCATCACTTTCGTCTATACAAGGATGGAGGAAGCATTGAAGCACTCGCCAATGACCCTGGCGACGCGGCCAGCCGACAGGAGATTCGCCAACACCTGCAACACATCGCCGGCATGTTCAAGAGCGGCGACTTCAACGCTCCCATGTTGATTCATGCGCGCACCCCACCTGGTGTGCCGACGATGAAAAAGCTGCGCAATCAGATTGAATACCGAGTTGAAGAGACTCCAAAGGGAGCCCGCGTCCGAGTCTCCAGCGAAAACTCTAAGGCAGTGGCCGCCATCCACGATTTCCTGCGCTTCCAAATTCAGGATCACCAAACTGGAGACTCGATGACGATCAGCAAGGAATAGCGCTCGCGATCACCGAACCTGTCTTTGAGACTGTCATCCCTCCCTCCGCCGCAAATTGCTTAAAACATTCGACGAAGCTCGCTCTTGCGGCGCGGGGGGACCTGCTGTTTGTGATTGGGACGCGAAGCACACGAGATCCCCGATCTGAGGCATCACAACCTCTTGGGCAGTTGACTAGTTACTAACTTTTTCCGAATCTCTTCCAGGCTCTCGCTCTTCCAGTTTCGCTTGTAGTTGTCCAAAGACATGAAGCTGCGAGTGCGCATGCGATCGATGTAAATAGTTCCATTCAAGTGATCGATCTCATGCTGCAGGATTCTGGCGTACCAGCCGGAAGCGCGAATGGTCTTCATTTCTGCGCGTTCATCGAGGCACTCGACGGTTATCTCTCTCGAGCGGGGCACGAGCGCTGTGAAGCCTGAGAGGCTCAAACAACCTTCAAAGAACTCGAGGGAAGGTTCGCCGGCAAAGGTAATTCTCGGGTTGATGATTATGTGAAATGGAACTGCTGTTCGCTCTCGCGCAGCCAGTTCGCTTGCCGAGAGTTCGGTCCAATACTCCGGTGGATCTTCGATAATTGCAAGCTGTATTGGAAGACCGACCTGAGGCGCTGCCAATCCGACACCTGGCGCGTCTCGCAGCGTGTCGCGCATTGACGAGATCAACTCTTGAATAGGATCGGAGATAATCTCTTCTGAACTAAGTGGTCGAGCCCTGTCGCGTAACACCGGCTCGCCAACTTGCAGCAGCTTGAGGAGCATTGTCATTTAACAAGCGCAAACGCAACGAGGGTCCTGCCATTGTCCCCAAGCTCAGTCAGGAGCGACTCTTCCAGGTGTTCGGGATCGGGCTTCATCTCGCAGGCGGCGATCTCTTCATGGCTTGCGCCGTGAAAACACAGCTCGCAGACGCCAAGGCCGCCGCCTTCGTTGCGGACAGGCGGTCCAAAGACGCGGCAAGTCATCGGCCGGAGTTGGTAAAGATCGCAGGTGCCTGACTCCGGATCCAGCGCGGGACACACTTCTTCGTCCGCAAAATCGAGGAACCGCGCCTCCCCTTGTTCGCTCTCGTCGAGGATTCCCGATTCAGGATCTCCAGGGAATTGCGGAGTCACTCGATGTATATAAGCTCGTGCTCGCAACTGAACTCGGTCGGCCCGGTTGGGATCGCTACGTTTCAGCTGTGCGAGTCCATCGCGCAGGCGCGTGACATCCAAAGCATTGATGGCGAATGCTCCCACGCAACACTGCATGCACCCCGGACGGCAGACCAGCCATTCACCGGCGCGCCGCGCTGCATCATTCAGGGCAGCGTCGACGATTTGAGCTAATTCACGATCCCGGGCTGGACGCCCACAAGGCATGCGTCAGCATAACGCAACGATGCCCTGACACGAACCTGGAGTATCCACGGCACTTCTTCCGCAGACTATTCAGCGCAGCGGAGCCGTCTCCCTTCAATAAGTCTCCGAATCCGCTTACGACTTCGCGCTACTTATTGATGTCGTCCTTCGCTTCCAAACGCTTTACCAGGCCGTTCAAGGCTGGCTTATAGATATCGGGAGCCTCGTTAACTGCAAACTTCATCTCCTTGACGGCATTGTCGTAGTCTCCCTGGGCAACTGATAGGCGAGCAGTCTCGTTGCGTGCGACCCAGCCTTTCGGATATTTTTTCAGGTTTGTGCGAAACAGTGCGAGCGCCTGGTCCTGCTGTCCCTGGGTCTGCAGCTGGCGCGCATAGGAATGGACCTGGATCGCATTTGCCAAGTCGAGGGCCTGAGCGCGGGCTGAGGCCGATTCGTCCTTCTTGCCCATCGCTTCCAGCACTTGCGACTTCGTAATCAGATTTTCAAATCGCGATTCCACCTGTATGGAATGATTCGCGTAATCGAGAGCCTGCGGGAGGTTCGTTTTGCTGGCGAGGAAATAATTGGCAGCCTCGTCCCAAGGCTCCCAAATATACTGCGCCCCTCCGCGGAGCTGGTTCTTGACATCGGCTTGCACGACATCGCCGACCGGCACACCGATCCGAAATGGCACAGCGACTTTCTCCCAGCGCATCGTGACCAGCGTCGAATCCGGAGCCACATCGTCAAAGTCGTAAACGAGCGCCTCACGAAACTCGCTGGACTGCGGTTTGACCGAGACACGCAGCGCATCTTCGTCTTCTTTATATGAGAAGCTTCCCCAGGCCGAGGCGACTTTCGAGAAGATCACTGTCCATTCGTTCTCGCCTGGAATCATGTGCAGACCGTAAGTCCCTTTTGGGAGCTGCTTACCTTCGACCGTGACCGGATCGGTAAATTCGATGGTGGTGTTCTCATTCGCGCCGGCCCGCCAAACCTGCCCATATGGAACGAGCTTCCCCCAGATCTGACGTTTGTTGACGAGAGGACGGCTGTAGTTGATCGAGATATCCGTGATGCCCACGCGTTGCGTGACCAGGGCATGCTGGCTGGCGCGGGGAAGATTCAAAATGCTTTGAGCATACGACTCGGTCGCGCCAAGTATCGTCGCGCCGATCGCAAGAATTGCGAGCAGCATTCGCTTTTGCATGTGTGGTAAGCCTCCGCCGTTGGACGAAGGCATCCAAAGTTCGTAAGCAGAGTTGCAGAGATGCCGAGCACCGTTAGTCCCCAAAACCTAACGAAAGGTCACAGGAGAATCGCGCGGTGGGAGAGTGCAGTCTGAACAGAAATCTTGCCAGGAATATGACCGGAGACCTGCCTTGTCAGCGTACAGAAAGAGTCGTTACACAGTGAGGGCCATGTACGACAGAAATTCACTGCTAATTCACTGTTATTCACTGTTCTCAAAACCGACATTCCTGCAGATTCGGCGAAATTTGATAACTTCCCGGTTATTTTGCAGAAATTCACTGTTAAATTCACTGTTATCGCGAAAAAGTTCTTGAACCGCGAAGGCCTCAGTTTCCCTTCATCTTCCCCTTTACCGATCTCGCTAACTTCTCGATTTCTTCAGCTTTCTTGATCACATCGAGCGAGAGTGTGTGCTCGTTGGTCTTGTCCACGTATTCCTTGAGTTCCGTGGCGAGTTGAAGCAAGCGATCGGTATCCTTTTGTAATGATGTCTGCCTCTGCTTGTTGAGGGCCTTCTCACGGTCCCGTTCCATCTTTTCTTCTGTAGGATCCTTTTGGCGCTCACGGCCGAATTGCGGATCTTGTGACGGAAGCTGCGTGCTGCTATCGGATTGCACGGCAAAACAACTCAAAGTAAGAAAAAGAGAAACGATGAAGACCAGAAAAGGATTGCGCACACGCACCTCAAGTAGATTGCAGAATACGGCGATTATAACCAGCCCGATACGCGGTATTCCTCAGGGCTGTGCAGCCCCGGAGTTAAGACGAAGGTCACAAAGGTGAAACAAGAGGTCACGATATTTGAGAAGAGAGCGAAGGAGTTAGTGTCAGTTTGAGCGCGCTTCAGTGTTCGTCACCTCTCTTGTTTACCTTTGTGACCTTCGTGTTAGCCCCCGGGTGTTGATTCGGTCGCTTGCTATAATCCAGCTTCGCGCGACGCGATTCATGCCACTTCTCACCACAAACATCCTCTCGGAACCCATCTGGAAGCGCGTATTTTCGGATTGGCACGAGGATCTCGCTTATTGGCTGCGGCATGGGTTGCCGCGCATTCTGGTAATCGTCATTGTCGCGGCTATTCTCACGCGCCTGCTCGGATTGTTCACGCGGAAGTTGCAGGAGTTCAGCCGCCGCGAGGCATTGCCCAGCGGTATCCGCGCGACTCAGTTACGCACGCTGGCATCGATCGTTCAGAGCGTCGGCACGGTTGTCATTTACTTCTTCGCCTTGCTGCAGATCCTTCCGATCTTCAGTGTGGATGTAAAACCATTTTTGGCCAGCGCGGGCATTGTGGGATTGGCGATCGGTTTCGGCGCGCAGACTCTGGTGAAGGACGTAATCAACGGCTTCTTCATCATCATCGACAACATATATGACCTCGGCGACGTCGTGAAGATTGCCGGCGTACAGGGGACGGTCGAGCAGATGTCGCTGCGCATGACTGTGCTGCGCGACGACACCGGAGCGGTGCATTCCATTCCTAACAGCGAGATCAAAATTGTTTCGAATATGACTCGCGACTGGGCCCAGGTTGCGCTGCATGTCTCTGTGGACTATAGCGAGAGCTCCGATCGCGTAATTCAGCTACTGAGAGAAGTGGTTGCCGATCTGAAGGAAGATCCGGAGTTCGGAAGGGACATTGTGGGAGAACCTGAGGTACCTGGGATCGAGCGAGTGAGTGGGTCGGAAGTCGACTACCTGGTGGTTGTGAAATCGCGTCCCGGCAGGCAGCATGCGGTGCGGCGTGAACTGCGCAGACGAATCAAGGCTGCCTTGGAAAAGAATGGCGTAAAGGCCGGCACTCCAAATCGAATGTATGTAATGGAAGCTCCGTCTTCCACCCGATAATCTGGCCACATGGAAACAGGACTTAAGAACAAAATTGCGCTGTTGGTTGCATCGAGTGAAGGCATAGCTCGCGCGGCTGCGGAGAAGTTCGCTGCCGAGGGCGCTCGCCTGGCGATGTGTGCCCGCAGTGAGGCGAAATTGGGTAAAGCAGCTGAGGATCTAGGGGCTCGTTACAACGTCGACGTGTTGACCGAGCGCGTGGATGTTTCCGATCTTTCCGCCATGCAGGCTTTCGTTCGCCATGTGGTCGAGCGGTTCGGGCACATCGACGTGTGCCTCGCAAATTCCGGCGGACCTCCAGCCAAGAACTTTCTATCCATCGAACTGGACGAATGGAAAAAGAACGTCGATCTGATGTTTCTGAGCGTAGTCAACTTGGCCAAGTGTGTGATTCCCCATATGCAGAGGAATGGCGGTGGCCGTTTCATCGCAATAACCTCGACATCGGTAAAAGGATCGATTCCCGATTTGATCATGTCCAACGCCATACGCCCGGCTGTAGTTGGATTGCTGAAGAGTTTGTCGCTCGAGTTTGGCAAGGACAACATTACCTTCAACAATGTCGCTCCCGGATACACCGCGACCGAACGGCTGAACGAGCTGGCGGGAACCCGGGCCCTCGCCGCGAATGTCAGCATCGAGGAGATCCGCAAGAGGTGGTCGCAAGAGATTCCACTCGCGCGATTAGCGCGGCCAGAGGAAGTCGCGGACGCAATCGTATGGCTCGCGTCTGAGCGCGCGTCGTACGTGACAGGGCAAACCATTTTGGTTGACGGGGGAAGATATCCCGGTGTGGCGTGAAAAGGATGCTGGCCGCGAACATAGTAATCATGAGCAACCAGGCGCTTTACAAGCTGCGGAAAAATAAGGGATTTCCCGTTCTTCTCACGTGTCGGTTTTGGTGTTCAGGTGGAAGCCCCCTGCTTCAAGCAGGGGAGGATCGGACTTCTAGTCCGGTCCGACAAAAGCCTGCCTTTTTAATCGGCTTTAGCCCTGGGCAGTTTCGCGAGCCAGCCGCTAAAGCGCGAATGTTGTTCGTGCTTATTTGCAGGGCCTAAAAGCCCTGCCCCGCATCATGCGGGGGCTTCCACCGGGGACCCTCAATTCGGCACGACGGAAAGTCGATGCTCTGACACGAACCG
>Ga0209687_1000778_pt1 | contig 10336 bp, 9 predicted proteins | sample GraSoiAngelo_136_FD_185893 | JGI IMG/M metagenome (GOLD analysis project Ga0209687, IMG submission 185893) | Grasslands soil microbial communities from the Angelo Coastal Reserve, California, USA - 14_0929_09_20cm (SPAdes) (version 2) | ecosystem: Environmental > Terrestrial > Soil > Grasslands ...
AAACCGGTGAGATCAATTACCAATGAATCGATGGTGAAACCTTCCAGCAGGTTGACCGAACCAATGGAAAGGCGGTCATCCTGCCAGCGCGTCACGCCTCGAACGTGCGCGAAACGTTTTTCCAAAGACGGCGCGCGCATTTCAACCGCGCCAATGGAAAGTATCCCGCTGTTCCCTTTACTCGCGGAAATTTTTGCATCCTGAAACGTCAGCAAAGAAAACGGTTGCTCGAGTCGGAGTTGATCCGCAAAAATCTCGAAACGTTCCGGCAAAAGTCTGGCCAGCGCAGTCCAATCAACGGGACCGGCAGAGAGTGGCGCGCGGCCACGGATGAATAATTTTGCATGCTCGACGCGAAGTGAGGAGAGAAGGTGTGACTTTTCCGATCCGCCGAAAAATGCGGCAAAACTAAGACCGGCTTCGATCCGTCCGGCCTCAAACTTGACATGATCGGCATCGAGACCGGCGCCGACAATCTTCAACTCCCGGATTTCAACTGGACGAAAGAGTGGGGCGTGAATTTCGGAAAAGCCGACAACGAGTCCGGAGCGTCGCGCTTCATATCGGAGCCAGGCTGCGATGCTGTGCTCCATCAACGGCGGCACAACAAAGATCAGAACAACGAGCGCGAGCAGAACAAAACCGAGCGCAAGCAGCGGTTTTTTTCGTAGCGACATGGCGAATGTCTAACGCGCAACTGCGCCGCCGGAAAGGCGCATCAATCGGACCTCGGCGTTTGGTAAAAAATCACCTGCACTGGCGGGGTATCGCCAATACGGGCTTTCAATTGTGTCCGGAACGACTCTTCGGCTTCGGCTGGAAGATTCCGCGCAGCGGCGCGATCGCGCGCGAGTTTGGCAAGAGATGCCAGCTCCGCTTGCACATCCGTGCCAGAAATGGGATTCCAAAATCCATTCTCGTAGGCCAAAAGTTCAATAGCGTTTTGTTCGACGCCCAGAATTTGGGCGTGCGGCAAACGAACAATAGTCGTTTCCGGCGTAACCGTAACACTGAATTCCTTACCCAAATCGAAGCCGGCTTTGGCGGTGTACGTGCCGTGCAAACGCAGGCGTTTGGTGCTTCCGGCCCAGGTGTGAAGAAATTCGTGCTCGACTTCGATCGTTTGGGAAATGAGCGCCAACTCGGCGATCGGTGAGGTTTGTTCAAAATAGACGCGATTGTTGATGGTGACGCGCGGTTGCAACTGTGTGATCTGCACAATCGCGTCGCGCAAATCGCGACCAAGCCGCTCCATTTGGTCGACCGTTTCCTTGGTCGTGCGTCCGGGCAGTGAGGCGCAGCGGTTAAAGACAAAAACTCCGGCGGCGATCGTACTCAGCCCAATAATCGTGAACGCCAGCGTCCAGTTGAAATGTCGGGAAGAAGATGGCGGCACCGTCAACAGAAGGAAAGTACCGCCCCCCACGCCCGAAAGGACGCGAAGGGCGGCTGTTCCCCCCAGAACAATCTTGGAAAACTTCTCGTCCAGTAGATGAGCTTGGCGTGCCCCGCAACAAAATTTTAGCCTAAATGCATTCCCGTTGTCTAGATGCCATAATCAAACAGATGAAAATCGGGGTTCGATACGAAACAATTTACCGCTACGATCGGGCGGTCAGGTTCTCTCCACACGATGTGCGCCTGTTTCCCCGAACCGATCGATTTGTGCAGATGACGCGGCTCGATTTTCGGACCCAACCGGAAACGACGGTGCGCTTCGGACGGGATGTTTTTGACAATGTCGTCGCCTCCTGTTTTTTCGATCAGCCGTCGAAATTGCTGAAGCTGCGGCTTGCCATCGATGTGGAAGCGGCGAAGAAAAATCCCTTCGATTTTGTTCTGTCCCGTCGCGCTGTCCAAATGCCTTTCAACTACGAGGAAGATATCGCCTCGATCATTTGCGCTTATCGCAGACGTCAAACGGACGAGTCTATTTCGTTGCCAGGCTGGACACCGCCTTCGCAGGAATCGCCGCGCGAGACTGTGGCGACGTTGGTGGAATTAACGAACGTTCTCCACCAAACAATTTCCTATGAGCGCCGCGAAGAAGGCGCGGCTCAATCGCCGGCCGAAACTTTGCGTCGGCAACGCGGGGCATGTCGCGATACCGCGGTGTTGCTGGCGGAAATGTTACGCGATCTCGGTCTGGCCGCGCGAGTCGTCTCCGGATATTTAGCGGGTGGAGAAGGTAGTCGCGCGGAAGGTTCGTTACATGCGTGGACGGAAGTTTTTTTGCCTGGCGCGGGCTGGATTGGATTGGACCCGACGAATGGCATCTTCTGCAATGATAGTTTCATTCCGGCGGCGGTTGGATTACGCCCGGCGGATATCGCCCCGATCAGCGGAAGTTTTTATCATCGGGGTCGCATCCCGGCGGAAATGAAGAGCCGGCTCGAGCTGATCACGCTATAAGGTGAGGCGTCGCCGTGGCGTGCGCTTTCATCCCGAGCCGCGCCAGACGGCGAGGGAGCTTTCAAATATGGTTGAGGGGTGCGAACTAGGCTGTGTGATTAGTACAGATATGTGAGGTCCTTCGCTTGCGCGCGGGAGGACGGGGTTATCGATACCTCTTTTTGCAGCTCTCGAATCTTGCCCGGTTATCGAATGAAGAGTTTTGATCCCGGATAATGCGGATGACTCGGATCACCGAAACACAAACTCAGTCTGTGCGCCCAGCGGAGTTGCACTCCGCTGCGTTCGGGGGGAAGCGAACAGGAGGTCCGCTCGGCGCACGGGCAGGATGGCCGTGTTTCGATCGTATCTTTGGTTATCGTTTCGCGATGACAAAATTTCCTAAATGCTGACAAACCTGCGACTGCGCAATTTCCGTTGTTTCGAAGGCGTATCGGTCGATATCGGTCCAGGATTCAATTTGTTTCTTGGTGCCAATGGCGAGGGAAAAACTACGATATTGGAAGCAGCCTGCGTTCTTCTGCGTTTACAATCGCAGCGCTCTTCTTCGCTCCTACCGGTAATTCAAATTAATAAGAAATTTTTCGAAATCCGCGGCAGATATGATGAGCACGAACTTGAGTTTCGCTTCAGCGCGTTGCGACGCCGGGTGAAGTTTGATGAGATTGAGCAGAGAACATTGCGCGAATATTTGTGCATCGGACGCGTGGTTTCGCTGGCGAATGCCGACATCGAACTGGTGCGCGGCGGATCCGAAGCGCGGCGCCGGTACCTGGATTTTCTCGGCGCGCAAATCGATGGAAGTTATCGGCCAGCTTTACGTGCCTACGAACGTGCCTTGCGTGCGCGTAACACGCTCTTGAAATCGCCTGCATCGCGCGCGCGTGAAGTAGCAGCGTACGACCCACCGCTAATTGAACACGGTCGAGTGCTGCTGCGTCTGCGTGCGGAGTTAACGGAAATGCTCGCCCCTCTAGCGATGCAGGCGTACCAGCGCATCAGCGCCGGTCGCGAAAAATTCCAGCTCCGGTTTCTTCCCGGCGCCAGCGACGATTTCGGAAGCGATCTCGAGCGGTCACATAGCGAATCGATCCGTTTACGTCAGACAATTGTCGGTCCACATCGCGACGATCTGGAATTGCTCGTCGACAATTTACCGGCGGCGCAGTTTGCCTCGGAAGGGCAACAGCGAACAATCGCGCTGGCAATGAAAATCGCACAGGCGGAGACGCTGAAAAAATCGAGCGAGGGAAAAGCGCCATTGCTTTTGATTGACGACATTTTCGGTGAGCTCGATCACGAACGCCGCAACGCATTGCTCGATAATTTGCCAGCGGATTCGCAGAAGCTGACTACAGCCACCGCGATGCCGTGGCGCGATGAGATCACAGCTGATACCATTTACGAAATGCGCGATCGGCGATTACGGCGGATGTGAGTTTCGCCCCAGGACTGGGACGGCACGTGGCTGAAGTTGCGGACGTGCGCATGCGCTTTTACATAAAATCGTGCGCGAATTCCCTCAGGAGAGGACAGAAAGTTACGCTGGTTCGTTGCTGGTGGCGCATCCCAACATGCTTGACCCAAATTTTCGCCGCGCCGTCTTGTTCATTTCGGATCACACCGCCGACGATGGCGCGCTCGGGGTGATTTTGAATCGGCCGCTCGAAAAACAGGTGAGCGAAGTGGTAACAGAAACGCCGCTGAACGCCTTGGAGAAGGTGCCAGTATTTTTTGGCGGACCAGTCGGTCGCGATCGTTTGATTTTTGCTTCGCTGGAATGGAAGACCGGGGAAGGACTTAAACTGAATCACAATGTGGATGTTGAAGAAGCAAACGAAAAGATTGGGAAAGATCCCAGCTCGGTGCGCGCATTCATCGGCTATGCGGGGTGGGGGGCGGGACAGCTCGAGGCGGAGATGAAGCAAAAGGCCTGGGTCATTCGCAAACCGGACCGCGCCACACTGAAACTCGACCGGTTGCCCAGGCTTTGGTACGACATCATGCGCCGGCTGGGTCCGTGGTTCAAGCTGCTGGCCGCAGCGCCGGACGATCCATCTTTAAATTAAACTACGGCGCTTAGCGAGAAGAAGTCAGTTTAGAAACTACCAAGTTAACATTGAGATGTCACACATGCGACACTCAAATGTAAACAAGCGCCGTTTCAAAATTGATTGCAAAAGTCCGGAGACTTTGACCAACAAAGAAAAACATCGCACATCCAACATCGCAGGAGCAATTCAGGCATTAACCATGCCTTCAAGGTTAGGAGCCTGTGCGAAACGGTAGCCATGGAGTTGGATTTCTCGGGCAAAGACTCTTTCCACGATCTGGCGTTGCTGCGGACTAAATACTAATTGATACGGTCTACGATCGTTTCGGAAATGACCCTTTTTTCTGACCCCCAGGTCGCCATCGAAGGGCACGTTCAAACGCGTAAAAATCTCGCCAAGTTCGTCAGGCAAATTTTCATAACGAACAACTCGATCGACGATAATTTTTGATCTGGATGGGTTGGTGTAGCGCGGGTAATTGATCGGGAACTTGCCCCTGGCGAAGTATTGATCGAGGGAAAGGGCGCCGCCGAGGCGGTAGGCGTGCATATGGTAATGCGATAAAACCTTATCCCATGGGTTGCGCTCGACGCAGAACTTGAAATAACTGTTCCAGATGCCGGAAGGGACGCGCAGCCGAACAACCCAGGCCGGCATATGATTGTAAAAACGCTGACGTTGACTGAGGAGGCACCGCCAGGCAGACCGCGGTCCGAATGGGATATGCATGATTTCAGAGATGGGGTTACAGGATCCTTCGTTGTTACGCGGCTGGTGTCCTTCGATAGGAGGGTCGAAAAGGGTAAGGACATCATCTGGACCGCAATGCCGGGCGAGAAATACTTCAAGGCTTGTACCCGCGGTCTTGACCGTTTTAATAAAGATGAATTTGTGCTTGTGAGAAATGATCATCGACGGGTTTTGACTACCATTTCTGTGAGGCAATCAACTAAGAAATTGTTAGCTCATGCCTTACATAGCGCAACCCTGAATTAGATGGCGATGTCGTGCTGAGAAGCCGATCGCTTCAGCGTGTTGAGCGGCAGGTCGCGCCCGATGCCCTCGGTTAATGATGGACGGTTTGCGTTATCGCCCCGCCATCACGCCTGTCGGGATCGAGCTGCCGGTGACGCAGGAATTGACTGACACTGTCTGCGCGATCTCTACGTTTCTCAGCTTTCCAAAAGAGCTGAATGCGTCTAGTTCGCTTTCGGCGAATGAATGTGCTCCGGCCTCGGGCCGAGGCCGATAAAGCGCGCGGGAAGCGAACGCAATGGCGGAAACCATTGAAAGAGCCTGGGCAAAAGCGGGAGCGAATTTCCATTTTTGGATTCGCGTCCGGTCACTACTCGGCGATGAATGAAAGCCTGCATTGTCTGGATCACGCGGGTTGGCCATTCACGACGTTCTTGCACCTGCTTCAAGTGAGCGACCGGGACCGGTCCGGTTCTTAATTTCGCCGCCAACAAATTGGCGGTCGCGACTGCGTCTTGCAACGCGAGGTTGATGCCGACGCCACCGGCGGGCGACATGGCGTGGGCGCTGTCACCAATGCAAAGCAAGCCTTCGCGATACCATTTTCGCAGGCGATTGATCTGGACGGTGAGGAGTTTGATCTTTGTCCAATCATCCAGCTCCGTGATTCGATTTTCCAAGAAAGGTCCGAGGAGCACGATGTCGCGATGCAAGGCGGGCAGGCCGCGCTGCTTGATCGCGTCGAGCTCGCCTTTTGGGATAACAAAACCGACCTGAAAATAATCGCCTCGATCGAGCAGCACGAGTAGTTTCCCGTGTCGAAAAAATCCAAGCGATTGGGGCGGGTCGGTTTCCCGTTTGGAAATGCGCATCCAGAGGACATCGATCGGGACGCCGAATTCCTGGATCTCGAGTTTTCCTCTTGTGTGCGTGATTGAATGGCGGCCATCCGCACCAATGATCAAGTCAGCTCGCACTTCGCGCTCGCCGTCCGGGCTTTTCACGCGGACGCCGATAATCTGTTCATTTTCAAAAAGCAGATCGATGACTTCATGTTGCATGGACAGAGCAAAAGTGGGGAAGTGCATTGCGCGGCTGGAGAGAAAGTTGAGAAAATCCCATTGCGGCATGAAAGCGATAAATTTGCAGCGCGTCGGCAAGCGCGAGAAATCGGCGATAGGAACCGCATGACCATTAAATATTCCGCGTATCTCGCGTAGTTCCTGGTGGGGTAACCGAAGAAATTCCTCGAGCAATCCAAGCTCATGCAAAAGCTCGAGGGTGGAAGGATGAATGGTATCGCCGCGGAAATCGCGGTTAAAATCCGCGTGTTTTTCCAGAACAAGGACGTCCACTCCCGCCCGCGCGAGCAAATAACCAGTCATCATGCCCGCCGGCCCGCCGCCGACAACGAGGCAGCGAACGTGGATGTCAGGTAGCGCACTCATCGATTAACCGACCGTGGGCACGGACGAGACATTTTTTAGATTAACGTGCGAAAAAGATTGAAGCTAATCAGAATTGTCTGCGCCAAAAAGAAGATGGCATAACATTGATGGTAACGTTCATTCCGCGTAATCGCAGCGATCACTAGTCCGGCGAAAAAGAGGATGCGACTAGATGCGAAATGCCCTTTAACAGGGTATCGACGAAATCGACCGGCGAGAATACTGCGAAGAGAACGAAGAATAGGCGGTGGTTGGAGTAATAGTGCGTTTTGTAATTGACGAAGTCATCCAAAGAAGACTCGGGCGGAAAAAGAACGATAGAGGCCAGGTACAAGATGGTGGGTGAAATCAGGACAAAGATAAAAAGGAAAAGTGTCCACGGCTGTTGGTTGCGCCAGCGATAGAAAATCCACTACGCCACCACCAGGTACAGAAACAGATTCACGACCCAGACGGCGTGCACCCAATAAAGCCCGCGACGCGAGCGCGCCGGCAGCAGCTCGCCGACGCCGGCGAGGACCCGCGTCATTCCCAAGGCCAAAATGATCGAAATGAGGACGGAGAGATAACTGAACGGATCCATCGGAACATGTTTGATGTATGAGGTTGGACGTTTGATGAAAGCGGAAACAGACGCGCAGAACCGCGTCTCTTCGGCGTGATTCCGCGCGCGGTGTCGCGGGCGAAGAACACGCCGCTTACCCGTGTCCTGCTTTGCCTTTTTCTGGTTGTTTAATCGAGCATGAGCATGAGAATGACGATAGCATGATCAAGTCAGCATATGACGTCGTTATTCTGGGAGCGGGGCATAATGGGCTGGTGGCTGCGAGTTATCTCGGGCGGGCGGGTCTCAGCGTACTCCTTTTGGAAAAAAACGACTATATCGGCGGAGCCACTACTTCGCAGAAAGTGTTTCCCGATTACGAGGCGCGACTGTCGCGTTACTCATATCTCGTTAGCCTTTTTCCTGAAAAAATTATTCGCGATCTGGGATTAAATCTCGAGCTGCGGCGGCGCGCGACGGGATCGTTCACGCCCTACGCGAAGAACGGGCGACACGACGGCCTGCTCCTAAGCAATGTCGACAAGGAGGTGGGTCGAAAGTCGATGATCGATCTTACCGGCAGCGATACCGAGTTTGAGCAGCTAAAGAAGTTCTATAACTTATCGCGCGTTTTCGCCGAGCATTGCTGGGACAGCATGCTGGAACCCCTGGTTGCGAAAGAAGAGTTTCGCCGCCGGTTTGATGTCGATGATATTTCCCGGGAAGCGTGGCGCAGTTTGGCGGAAGAACCCCTCGGACTAGCGATCGAGCGTTATTTGCAAAATGATCTGGTGCGCGGGCTTGCCATGACCGACGCGAAGGTTGGTCTCTTTACGCAGCCGCATGATCCGTCGCTCGTCCAGAACCGTTGTTTTCTTTATCATTTAATCGGAAACAAGACGGGGGAATGGAAGGTGCCGGTGGGAGGAATGGGAGGAGTGGCGCGCGAACTGGAAGAGGCGGCGCGTCGAAGCGGCGCAGAGTTTCTAACGGGTATTAGGATAAGCGCGCTGAGCTTGAATGGAAAAAGCCCTTCCGTTGAGTTTGAAATGGTAGGAAAGCGGCAGACAATCGAGGCGCGGTTTCTCCTCCTAAACTTCGGTCCCAACGTGCTGGCGAAGTTTACCGGCAAGCCATTTCAGCCGGATGCGACCGATGAAGGGTCTGTCTTCAAGATCAACATGCTTTTGCGCAAACTGCCGACCTTGAAGGCAAAGAAGTATCCGGCGGCCGAAGCGTGGTGCGGAACGTTTCACAGTGACGAAGGGTACGAGCAGATGAATCTGAGCTACGAGCAAGCCGCGCAGGGGCGCCTGCCAGATAAAACGCCTTGCGAAGTCTATTGTCACACGCTCACGGACAACAGCATTCTCTCGCCGGATTTGAGTGAACAAGGTTATCACACCATAACGCTGTTCGGATTGGACGCGCCCTGGCGCTTGTTCGCGCGCGACAATGGGACGGTGCGGAAAGAAGCGGAGAAGAAATTCCTCGCCAGTATGAACCAGTGGCTGGAAGAGCCGCTGGAAGATTGTCTTGCGGTCGGACGCGACGGCACTCTCTGCCTCGAAAGTAAAAGTCCGGTCGATATCGAAGACTCGTTAGGAATGTATCATGGGAACATTTTTCACGACGCACCGACCTGGCCATTCGCCACCACGAAAACTCAAAGAGGGACCTGGGGCGTCGAGACGGAATACGAGAATGTCTTCTTCTGCGGATCGAGCGCGCAACGTGGCGGCGCCGTCAGTGGCATTCCCGGGCACAATGCGGCGCGCAAGGTCCTGGAGGCAATGAAGACATAAGCAAAACACCTAGCCTCCAACACCGAACATCCAATGTTGAAATTAGAAGCTAATCCGGCTGATGTCGCGACGATCGACTCGATCATCACCGCAGTCTACGACGGAATTTCAGGCCCAGCCGGAAAGAAGCGCGACTGGGACCGCGAACGTTCGTTGTACCTTCCGGGCGCGCGTTTGATTCCAACGGCGATGAAGGCCGGGACGGAAAACATGGATCTTGCGCCGCACATTCTGGATATTGAGGGATTCATCGCGCGAGTGGAACCATTCTTTGAGGCGAGCGGTTTCTACGAAAAAGAAATTGCGCGGCGCACCGAACAGTTCGGTCAGATGGCGCATGTCTGGAGCACCTACGAGTCGCGTCACAACGAAGATGATCCTGAGCCATTTATGCGCGGGATCAACAGCGTCCAGCTATTCAACGATGGCAGGCGCTGGTGGATCGTCTCGATTTACTGGCAGCAGGAAAATGCAAGAGCACCAATTCCGGAAAAGTATCTGCCGGGGGCAGACGGAGCTAGTCCCCAGCAGTAGCGGTTTCCCATTCTTTTGTTAGTCGAGCGAGATCATCCGTCACGGCGGATAGTTCACGATTGAGGGCGACGGCGCGCCCGCCCGGTTGGTAAGCGGCTGGATCTTCGAGAGCGGTGACGAGTTCCCTTTGCTGGCCTTCCAAGGCGGCAATTTTCATTTCGAGCGCGTGAATGTGTTTCTCTTTTTCGCGCTTCTTCCGGGCGATGGCAGTGCGTGCCTCCGCTTGCAAACGTTTTTGCACTTTCTGTTCGCGCAAGCCCCCCGCTCTTCGGGCAACGTTCGCGGTTGTCAATTGTCCGTTATTTGGGCTAGAGCCGGCAGTGTGTGCCGTCCGGGCCGAGACAGCCTTCGATTTATCCAAATAGTACTGGTAGTTGCCGGGATAAGATGTGAGGCGACTTCCGGTCTGAGCCGGACTGACGGTAATGTGCAGAACGCTCGTTGCAATCGCGCGGATGAAATGTACGTCGTGGCTGATGAAGATGAGAGTCCCGTGATATTGCTTGAGCGCCCCGATGAGGGCGTCGATCGAGCCGATGTCCAAATGCGTAGTTGGCTCGTCCA
>Ga0209687_1000780_pt1 | contig 10322 bp, 7 predicted proteins | sample GraSoiAngelo_136_FD_185893 | JGI IMG/M metagenome (GOLD analysis project Ga0209687, IMG submission 185893) | Grasslands soil microbial communities from the Angelo Coastal Reserve, California, USA - 14_0929_09_20cm (SPAdes) (version 2) | ecosystem: Environmental > Terrestrial > Soil > Grasslands ...
ATCGTTTGCTTACGCTGACCGAGAACATTCTTCTCGGCGCCAAGCTATCCGAGTATCATACGGGTTACCGCGCCTTCGCGCGAAAATTACTTGAAAAACTGCCGCTGGAGAAGAATTCCGATGACTTCGTCTTCGATAATCAAATGCTGGCCCAGATCATTTGGCTAGGTCATCCCATTGGCGAAATTACCTGTCCCGCGAAATACATGCCGGAAGCTTCGTCGATTAACTTTCAACGGAGCGTAAGGTATGGGCTGGGCTGCCTTAAGGTAGGGATTGAATTCGTCATCGCGCGATGGCGCGGCGAGGGTTCTATTTTTCCGAGAATAACGCACGGAGCTTAAGAGCTATTAGGTATCGCCTGGATAACTTTTCGCGTTAAACCTTACTCTCAAACACGCTGGATGCGCCGCCTTCGCTACATTCTCGGAAGATTCTTCTGGAGGGACACGCGCTGTCGTGTCCCAATATTTGGGCGCCGACAGCGCGGACGCCCTCCAGCTTTGGCTTTTGAGAACCGTGGGGACGTTTCATGACTAGAAGTAGTCAAACTACTCGACTTTTCGCAATCTATCTCGGCCTGGCGGGGCTAGTTGCGGTCGTCTTTCTCCAGACCGGGCACTTCAATTTCGTTAACTACGACGACGGTGGTTACGTTTTCGAAAACCCAAATATCAAGGCGGGGTTGACCTGGCGCGGTGTCGTCTGGGCCTTTACTCACGTTCATTCCCAAAACTGGCATCCATTGACCTCGATTTCGCACATGATCGATTGCCAGCTTTTCGGTTTAAATGCGGGTGCCCATCATTTGGTCAATGTCGGTTTGCATACGGTGGTGGCGTTACTGTTGTTCACGTTTTTGTGGCAATCGACCAATGCACTTTGGGCGAGCGCAATTAGTGCGGCCATCTTCGCCATTCATCCGTTGCGGGTTGAATCCGTAGCCTGGATTTCCGAGCGGAAGGATGTGCTGAGCGGACTCTTCTTCATGCTAACCTTACTGGCATACCTGAGGTACGTCCGCGGCCAGACCCGGCAACGGATGGTGGTGGTCGCGGTCGGCTTCGCTTTCGGTTTGATGTCAAAACCTATGCTGGTGACAACGCCGATCATATTATTGCTGTTGGACTATTGGCCATTTGCCCGTTTCACGAAACAAAGCTTGTGGAAACTCATTCTTGAGAAGGTTCCATTGGTTATTCTCTCGGTTGGATCGTGCGCGGCCACGCTGATCGCGCAGCAGGTGGCGATCGGGTCTACGGAGAGCCTTCCTCTGGCGTCGCGTATCGAAAATGCACTCGTTACCTACGTCAACTATTTGCGACAAATGTTTTGGCCGGTTGATCTAGTGCCGTTTTATACCCATCCGGAGTGGCGACTCGGCATTTGGGAAATAATTGGCGCAATCATTCTCTTAGCTGGAATTACAGCCGCGATATTTCTTTTGCGCCGGAAACTACCTTTCTTATTAGTCGGCTGGCTTTGGTATATCGTAATGATGCTTCCAGTTATCGGGATTATTCAGGTAGGACTACAGGCACGGGCTGACAGATACACTTACCTGCCACAGATCGGAGTTATCATTGCAGTGGTGTGGGCGATACGCGATCTCACTTCGCTTTGGCGCGGGCGCACAGTCGTATTGGTGCCGGCGTCGCTGGCAGTAGTCGGATCCCTGAGCTTTCTAAGCTATCGCCAGGCTACTCACTGGCACGACACCGAATCACTATGGAGTTATACGCTTAATCGTTCGCCAGAAAACGACGTGGCACTTACCGGTCTAGCCATAATCGAAGTGGGGCGCGGTCAGACAGACGACGCTATCACTCACTTTCGCCACGCCCTCGGTTTGCGCGATGGAAATGCCGCGGCCCATTATGGGCTAGGGCTTGCTCTGTCGCAGCAACGCAAAACCGATGAAGCGATCGAGCATTGGCAGAAGAGCCTTGAACTTCAGCCGGATAATTTGAACGCGCGTAATAATCTTGGCGCCGCCCTGGCCGAGATCGGTCGCACGCCGGAGGCCATCGAACAATGGCAACAAACGCTCGCCTTCGATCCGGATAATGGCAATGCGGCAAATAATCTAGCGTGGGTTTTCGCGACTTCGCCAGATGCGACCTTGCGCGACGGCGCCAAAGCGGTCGCGTATGCGAAACGCGCCACCAAAGTGCCGGGCGGAGACAATCCGCTGGTCTATCGCACCCTGGCGGCGGCCTATGCCGAGAACAGGCAGTTCGCCGAAGCAATCTCAGCCGCAGAGCACGCCAGGCAGCTCGCGCAAGCAGCCGGCAATTCAGCACTGGTAAGTGAACTCGATCGCTGCATCGAATTGTTCCGCCAGCAGCGAACCTTGCGCGAGCTTTATCAGTCAGGTCAGAAACCGAGTTAACATTTTAGTGTCGCATATGCGACATTCAAATGTTGCCTCACAAATGGCGAGGCTGGCGCAGTCAAGCGCATTCGGGGAATCACTTCATCAATCGATGGCTTAGCGCCAATCGGAGCAATCCCAACCCAGCAGCGCCTCCAGTCGGCCAATCTCGCTCTGCAAAATTTCCCGTACCGCCACTCGCTCTTCATCGCGAAGTTTGCGCGCGTAGGGAATATCATGAGCTTCGACAGCGCGAAATCGCGGCGGCGACAGACCTAAAAAGCGGAAAACCGCCTCGACCACTTCACGCTGACGTGTACGAAATTCTTCGTATTTGATCACGAGAAATCGCTCCCGTGGAAACAGGCGGAAGGCGCGCTCCAATTGTTCGGCATAACGACCGCGGTCGACGTAGGAAAACTTCCGTAACTGTTTCGGGGCGGATTCCGCAATCCGTCGCGGCTCTGCAGCGACTGCATCCAGGAAATCAAATGGCTCGATTCCGCGCGTCCGTTGCATGTTCCATTGCGAGAACGCGCGTTCAATCGGGTTACGCAAAATGACGATGAATTTCATCGCTGGGTTGTAATCCCGGATTCGCGGCAGGGCTGGCCGCCAATAAAGATAAATCGGAGTGTTCTCGCCCGCGATACTGCCTGGGCGCGCCGGTCGGAACATTTCATACAGCGGCTCATAAGAGACATTGCCGCCGGCAAACAATTCGTCGTTGTCAAAAAAATGCAGCTCTTTCTTAACCGGGAGAGCAATGCGCGGATGGCGCTTTAAGTAGTAATTGAGGGCGGTCGTGCCCGACTTTTGCGCTCCGGCGACAAGGAAATCGAGTTTCTCGACCCGACGTTTACCGAAACTGAACATGCCAGTCGGTCACGCCGTCACTTCAGACCTGCGATTGCCGGCGAAGTGGAGAAGCTCGAGAATTTCACTGCGCAAGGAAAGGAAATCAGAGCTGCTGCGATCGCGCGGACGATCAAGTGCGATAGGAATGATTTGTTGGATCGTGCCAGGCCGCTGCGTCAGGATGATGATGCGGTCGCTCATGTAAATGGCTTCGTCGATGTCGTGAGTAACGAGGAGCATGGTAGTGCGCCGGTTTTGCCAAAGGCGCAAAACTTCATCCTGCATACGCATGCGGGTGAAGGCGTCGAGGGCGCCGAGCGGCTCATCGAGCAGAAGAACTTTGGGATGATTAATCAAGGCACGAGCCAGAGCTACGCGCTGCGCCATTCCACCAGAAAGGTGATGCGGATAAGCCTCGGCGAAAGCTTCCAAGCCAACAAGGCGCATAAATTCTTTCACCTCACTGCGTTTTTGCTGAAGCACGCCCCGGGCAGCTAGCCCCGCCTCAATATTACGACGCACTGTCAGCCACGGAAAAAGATTGGGATCCTGAAAAACCAGACCTCGTTCAGCACTGGGGCCTGGGATTGATTGCCCGTCTACCAGCAACTCACCCGAATCGGGAAAATCGAGACCGGCAATGAGACGGAGCAGAGTTGATTTTCCGCAGCCGCTCGGGCCAACCAAAGAAACCAACTCGCCGGCTTGAAGGGACACTGAGATCGTCTCCAGCACGGGTCGCCGTGTGAGTGGTTGATCGGGCGCAGGAAAACTTTTTCCTACATCACGCAACCGGAGCGAGGAAGCTACCATCGAATCATTCCCTTTTGCCAAACCAGGACGCGGTCCCGCAGTTTGAAAAGCAAAGTCATGACCGTGGAGAAAAATGCCGCCATGATGACGAGCGCCGCGTAAACTTTTCCGTACTCGGCCCAGCCTTGCGCCCAGCTCACGTACCAGCCCAGACCGGATTTGACTCCAACACTTTCGGCCACGACGAGGGTGAGAAAGGATGCGCCAAGTCCCATAAACAAGCCGACAAAAATGCTCGGCAACGCCGCCGGAATGGCAATCCGGAAAACAAGGTAACGCGAGTTGGCTCCCAAGGTGCGCGCGACGTCGAGATACGATGCGCGCGTATTGGAGATGCCGGATGCCGTCAACATTGTCACGGGAAACCAAACAGCCAGCGCGATCAGCGCGGTCGCCGAAATCAGGGCCGAGGGCGAGACGACCATGGCAAGCGGAATCCATGCAGTCGCCGGAATTGGGCCGACCACCTTGAGCAAAGGCATTCCCCAGTAGCGGGCCGGGGCCGACCAGCCGATGCAAACTCCGGTGACAAGCCCTGCCACCACTCCGAGGAGATACCCGCTCAAAAGCAGGACGAGTGAGTGCCAAGTACTGTCGAACAACAGTCCGCGATCATTGATCATGTTTTGCACGACGCCGGCCGGGCTGGGAAAATATGGGAGGGGCAGCATGCGAAAACCTGAGGTGATCATTTCCCAGACGCACAGGAGGAGGACGCCCACGGTAAAAAGGGGACGAAAGCGACGCATTCGGGTTTGCAGCGCCGGCCATCGGCGTTGCATGACGGCGGCAACGATAGCGCCCGCGAAAAAAGAGCCGAGCACAATTGTGTAGGTGTGGCTTTCATTGGGGGGTTCGCTCTTTGCCGCCAAAAGGTGAATGCCAAGCGCCAGGGCCGCCGCCGCAGGAACGGTCAAAAGTGCGGCGGTGGGGTGTTTTCTTTGCTGCGCGTTTAGCGCGTATCGTTCGGCGCTATCAGCGCGGACTTCATCCGATGGCACACCGCCACCAGTCACTTGGCTTTCGCGAGAGATTTTCTGGCCTTGCAGCATGACTCTTCGGTGTCGGACAAAATCAGTTCCGCGAACAAGCGAATATCCTGATCGGGTGGCACCTGACCGCCGGCCACTCGTTCCACCTGCAACTGATTGAGCCATTCATCTGAGACTCCGTCCAGATGCGCAAACGCGCGTTTCGCCAGCTCCGTCACGTTCGTCGAGGCGCTAAGCATCCCGGCTGTTTTCATTTCGGCGGCGGCCGATTTGACTGCTTCATCCGCTCCGGAAACGCTCGGCACATAGCGCAAATGCGAAATAGCAACCGTGTTTAGCTCGGGGTTGGAGGCGAGATACTTCTTCTCCACCGATAGCCGCGCGGCTGCTGCCGGATTTGCTTCGACCCATTTGGCCGCTTTCAATAATGCGCGCGTCGCGGCGGCGGCAGCTTTTGGATTCGCCGCGAGAAACTTCCCGCTCACGATGACGGCACAGCAATATTCATCCTTATAAGGCGCGTCCTTCGCTTGGTCCGCGACATTTTTCACTTTGCCCTGCGCAAGCAAAAGACTTCCGATCGGCTCCGAATCTGCCACCGCATCCACTTCGCCCTTGTCCAGGGCCAACCCCAGCTCGCCCGCCGGAAAAACACGCCAGGTAATTTCCTTTCCAGGATCAATGCCATTCGCGCCCAGAACCCGGTTGGCAAAAATAAATGGCGGCGTGCCCATTCCCGGGACACCGATGCGTTTTCCGCGCAGATCCTGAATTTTGCTGATGCTGCTATTCGCTCCCGCCTGCACCCGCAAACATCCGCGATGGATTCCGCCGGTGAACTTCACATCCAGGCCCTGCTCGATTGGCTTAAGGAAGTACATCACCAAATGATGGGTGATGTCGAAACCGCCCAGCGCCAGCACATCCTTGTAGTTGGCCCATTCGCATTTAACCAGGCTGACCTCGAGTCCTTCCTCTTTGAAAAACCCTTTTTCCACGGCGGTGAAAATCGGGGCCTCGCACGTCAATCCGATGTAGCCGACGCGCACTTTATTTGAGGCGGTCTCCTTTTTGCAGCCGGTAAGCACAATAATAAGCGCGGCAGCGCAAAGAGATTTATTCATTGGCAAAGAATGAACGTTGTTGCCATGAAAGTCGAACTACAACAACTGGTATGGATCGACATCTACCGCGACGGCGACGTCCTCGGGCATTGGTAATTTTTCCAGCGTCTCACGAATTAGCCGGCTCAAGCGCATGATGGCGTTGCCCCGCAAGAGAATGTGAAAACGATATTGTCCTGATAATTTTTCCAGCGGCGCGGGCGTGGGTTCGGCCACCATGAATTCTTCCGGCAACGCTTCGCGGAGTTTTCGTCGCAGCGTTTCCGCGGAAAATTTCCCGCGCTCCTGATGGGCAGAATGAATTGTTATCAGCACTGCATGCTTGAATGGCGGAAAATCACAGCGCTCGCGAAATTCCAATTCCTGTTCGACGTAGCCCGCGAAATCGTGATGGCGTGCAAACTGGATCGAGGGCGAAAACGGGGTGTAGCTCTGTACGAAAACTTCTCCGGGCGTTTCGCCGCGACCGGCGCGTCCCGCCACCTGGGTAAGTAACTGAAACGTGCGCTCGCCCGCGCGAAAATCGGGAAGATGCAGGGCCAGATCGGCATTGATGATTCCAACCAGGGTGACGTTTGGAAAATGGAGGCCCTTTGCGATCATTTGCGTCCCGACCAGGATATCGATCTTCCCCGCACGAAATGCCCGCAAGGTTTCGCGATAGGCTTCCTTGCGCGTCATCGAATCAGCGTCCATCCGCTTTACCACCGCCTTCGGAAAAATTTGGGCGACGGTTGATTCCACCTTTTCCGTCCCAAAGCCGATGTAAATCAATGCGTCCTGGCCGCACTCCGGACATTTCTTTGGCACCGCCGCAGTATGCCCGCAAAGGTGACAATTCAACCGTGACATCGAGCGATGAAAGGTGAGCGCGACGCTGCAATTCGGACAATCGCGCGCTTTCCCGCAGTTGCTGCAAAGCAATGACGTGGAGAATCCGCGCCGATTAAGAAACAGAATTGTCTGTTCGCGTTTTGCGATCCGATCTGAAATCGCGCTCCGCAATTTTTCCGAAAGAATCGGTGCGCGCCCGCTCCGTTGTTCCTGCCGCAGATCGATCACGCGAATCAGCGGCATCTGGCAGTGGTCGACGCGCTGGGTCAGGCTCGCGAGCTCGTATTTTTTCGTGAGCGTGTTGTGATAGCTCTCGAGTGACGGCGTCGCGCTCCCGAGCAGGACCACGGCCCTTTCGATCTTTGCTCGCACCACGGCGACGTCGCGGGCATGATAACGCGGCGCTTCCTCCTGTTTGTAGGAGGTTTCGTGTTCCTCATCGACCACGATGAGACCGAGATTTTTCAGCGGCGCGAAAACGGCACTGCGGGCGCCGATCACGATACGGGCGCGACCAGAATGAACCTTGTGCCATTCATCATGGCGCTCGCCTTCGGATAAGTGACTGTGCAAAACCGCCACGTCGTCCTGCGATTCAGAGAACCGGCTTTTGAAACGCTCGACCGTTTGCGGGGTGAGCGAAATTTCCGGCACCAGGACAATGGCGGTGCGATTTCGCTTCAGGGTTTCGCGAATTGCCTGCAAATAAATCTCCGTTTTCCCGCTGCCGGTGACGCCATGGAGCAAAATCGGTTTCGCTTTCTCCGATGATGAAATAGCGCGCACGATCATGGCGAAGGCCGCGGTTTGTTCTTCGTTCAGTAACAATTCCGGACCGGGAATGAATTGTTCGCCAGCGTGCGGATCGCGCGCGACGGCACGCGCTGTGATTTTCACCAGGTCACGCTTCGCTAGTGCGCGCAGAGTCGAAACATTGAGCGATAATCGGCGCAAAATTTCAGCGACCGGAATTGGCTCGTTTGCCTTTCTGAGCTCCTCGAGCAGTTCCGCCTGTCGCGGGGCACGACGCCGCAACGCCTCCATCGTCTCGCCTGTTACAATTGACCCGATCTCGATGAACTGCTGCTTTTTCCAACCAACTTCCGCCCGTCGAATCACTTGTGGCAACAAACTGCGCATGACTGCTTCGATCGGGCAGCAGTAGTAATTCGCAATCCAGCGCGCGAGCTCAAGCAGCGGTTCGCTTAAGGTCGGGCCTTCGCCAATGACCGCCTCAATCTCGCGAATGCCCTTCGCTTTTGTTTCCTCAAGCAAGGCCACCACCGTGGCCAGCGCGCGGCGATCGCGAAACGGAACCCGCACTCGTGTCCCAACGCCGACCCGCGCACTCAACGATTCGGGAACGGCGTAGTCTAACTCCCGACGAATGGCACGATCGATAATGACGCGCGCGAATTTACTGTGCATGGTTACGCCCCACTGATGTTCCGATTTCTGCTCAAGCTAATCATATGTCTCGGCCTGGCGATTGCCGCCGGCTTGTTTCTTCTAGCCCTCCGCTCTGGCGACGTCATCTACTCCGCTTACGAATGGATTAGTCCGGCCCGCTTTCATCAATTCGATAATCTCATTCGCACGGTCGCGACCGAGCACCAGCTTGACCCGATGCTGGTGAAAGCCGTCGTCTGGCGCGAGAGCCGTTTTGATCCGCGGAAAATCGGCAGCGCCGGTGAACGCGGCCTGATGCAGGTGAGCGAGCGGGCCGCGCAAGAATGGGCACGCGAAAACCAGGTCGCAAATTTTCGCGCGGACGATCTGCTCGACGCGAAAACGAATCTTGAAGCCGGCGCCTGGTATTTGCACCGGGCTTTTCAACATTGGGAGCATCAAAAAAAGCCGGCCGTTTTCGCCCTTGCGGAGTACAACGCCGGTGCCAGCCGCGCCCAGCGTTGGGCCAATAACGACTCCACCGCACCGATGTCCGAACGGGCTTTTCGCAGCAACATCGATTTCCCCGGCACACGCAACTACGTCGCGAGCGTGTTGGAGCGCTGTGAATTTTATCGAAAGCGCGGCCGGATGTAAAAAGCCGTCATCCCGAGCGAAAGCCGAGGGATCCGTTGCGGAACCTTTAAGGTCTTATGGCGGGATCCCTCGACTAGCGCTCGGGATGACGAGGCCCTATTGCTGCGTCGTGCGCACACGAACCATTTTGCGGAGGGCAAATTTTACGCGGAAATTGCCGTTCTGCCAATCATGACGACGAAGGAACAAATTGCCGAAGCGCTTGAGGAAATCGCGACGTTGCTGGAACTCAAGGAAGAGAATCCATTCAAAATTCGCGCCTATCAAAATGCCGCGCGCTCGATCGAAGCTTTCGGCGCGAGTTTCTCCGATCTGAAAAATCAGGAAGCGCTGGAAAAGATCCCCGGCATCGGAAAAGCGATCGCGGCGAAAATCAGTGAACTGGCAAGCACCGGCGGACTCAAATTTCTCGACGAATTGCGCGCGGAATTTCCCTCCGCCATTCTGGAATTGTTTTCCATTCCCGGGCTGGGCGCGAAAAAAATCAAGGCGCTCTACGAGCAGCTAAAAGTCAGCTCTATCGCGGATCTGCAGGCGGCCTGCGAATCGGGGCGGGTGGCGGCGTTGCCGGGCTTTGGCGAGACGACACAGACCAAAATTTGCAACGCCATCGCTAATCGCGCCAAGCATTCCGGTTCATTTCAATTCGGGGAGATTGCTGCTGAGGCCGAGCGACTGCGAAGCGATCTGGCCGCGCACAATGATGCGCTGCAAGTCAGCGTGGCGGGAAGTTTTCGCCGTCGCAAGGAAATCGTGCGCGATCTCGATTTCATCGTCGCCAGCAAATCTCCCGATGCCATCACGGAATTTTTTTGCGCCCATCCATTCGTGGAAGGTCTGATCGCGCGCGGTCCGACCAAGACAAGCGCGCGTTTGAAATCGGGAATTCAATGCGACCTGCGCGTGGTGACAAACGCCGAATACCCTTTCGCCCTGAATTATTTTACCGGCAGCAAGGAGCACAACATCGTGATGCGAAACCGTGCGCTCAACCGCGGCTGGACCTTAAACGAATACCGACTTGGAGCCGCGCCGATTGTCGAAACGAAAGTGAAAACCGATCGGGCCGATTCGCCCACCAAAAAGAGCGGGCGCGGTCGATCGAAGTCAATCGACCCTTCCATTCCGAAAATTAACGAAGAAGCGGATCTCTACCGCGCGCTCGGGCTCGATTTCATTCCGCCGGAGCTGCGCGAAAACTGCGGCGAATTCGAAGCGGCAGAGTCGGGAAAACTGCCGCGCTTGATCGAGCTGGAGAATCTACGCGGGACCTTTCATTGC
>Ga0209687_1000784_pt1 | contig 10296 bp, 10 predicted proteins | sample GraSoiAngelo_136_FD_185893 | JGI IMG/M metagenome (GOLD analysis project Ga0209687, IMG submission 185893) | Grasslands soil microbial communities from the Angelo Coastal Reserve, California, USA - 14_0929_09_20cm (SPAdes) (version 2) | ecosystem: Environmental > Terrestrial > Soil > Grasslands ...
CGCCTCCTTGCGCACCGGTGGCGAGATCATCGATATCCGCAAGCTCGGCCGGGTCGAAAAGCCGGCGCCGATCGTGGCGCTGCTCGATATCTCGGGCTCCATGAGCGAATATACCCGCCTGTTCCTGCACTTCCTGCACGCCATCACCGATGCCCGCAAGCGTGTCTCGGTGTTCCTGTTCGGCACCCGGCTGACCAATGTGACGCGGGCGTTGCGGGCGCGCGACCCGGACGAGGCGCTGGCGAGTTGCTCATCCAGCGTGGAGGACTGGGCCGGCGGTACCCGCATCGCCACCTCGCTCCATACCTTCAACAAATTGTGGGGCCGGCGGGTGTTGGGGCAGGGCGCCATCGTGCTTCTGATCTCCGATGGGCTGGAGCGCGAGGCTGATGCCAAGCTGGCGTTCGAGATGGACCGGCTGCATAGGTCTTGCCGCCGACTGATCTGGCTCAACCCGCTGTTGCGTTTTGGCGGCTTCGAGGCCAAGGCGCAGGGCATCAAAATGATGCTGCCGCACGTTGACGAATTCCGTCCGGTGCATAATTTGAGTTCAATCGAAGAGCTGATTACGGCACTTTCTTCGCCGTTGCCGCCGCACCATCGGAGCCTGATCCGCTCCGCAGCCTGACGAGAGGTTTTCATGCTCAATCGCGACGAAGATATTTTAAAAGCAGCCGAGGACTGGCAAAAGGCCGGTCACGGCGTGGCACTCGCGACCGTGGTCGAGACCTGGGGCTCGGCGCCGCGGCCGGCGGGCTCGAGCCTCGTCATCAACGACGAAGGCACATTTTTAGGCTCGGTCTCCGGCGGCTGCGTCGAGGGTGCCGTGGTTACCGAGGCGCTCGACGTGATCTCAAGCGGCCAGCCGAAGATGCTCGAATTCGGCGTGGCCGACGAGACCGCCTGGAACGTCGGCCTGTCCTGCGGCGGTACCATCCGGGTCTTCGTCGAGAAGGTTGGACAATCGTGAAGCTCGAGACGCTTGCAGAACTCAATGCCGAACGCGCCGCACGCCGGCCGGCGATCCTGGTCACCGATACCGGAAGTGGCGAGCAGCGGCTGGTGAAGGCCGAGAATCTTGCCGGTGATCCGCTGCGCGCGGAGCTTTCCAGGCAGTTGCGCATGGGCAAGAGCGGTATGATCGAAGCCGCCGGCAAGAAGCTCTTCCTCAATGTTTACGCGCCGACCGCAAAACTCGTCATTGTCGGCGCGGTCCATATCAGCCAGGCGCTGGCGCCGCTGGCGCGCGCGCTCGATTACGATGTCACGGTTGTCGATCCGCGAACGGCATTCGCAAGCCCCGAACGCTTTCCCGATGTGCCTCTCGTCGCCGAATGGCCTGACGTGGCGCTGCCGCCGCTCAATGTCGATCCCTACACGGCTTTTGTCGCGCTCACCCACGATCCCAAGATCGACGACCCCGCGCTGCTGCACGCCTTCGAGCGCGAGTGCTTCTATATCGGCGCGCTCGGCTCGCGGAAGACCCATGCCAAGCGTGCCGAACGCCTGCGAGCGCAAGGCGCGAAAGATTCCGACATCGCGCGTATCCATGCGCCGATCGGACTGCCAATCGGGGCGGTTTCGCCATCGGAGATCGCGGTCGCGATCATGGCCGAGATCACCGCGCAATTGCGCCTTCCTCCGAAAGAAAAAGAAGAAGCGGCATGAAGTTCGGTCCTGCCAGTCCGGCCGAGGCGATTGGCGGGGTCACCGTACATACGCTCCGTCAGGGATCCCTGGTGCTCAAGAAGGGCACCACGATCGGACCTGCCGAGGTCGAGGCGCTCAACAAGGCCGGCGCGGCGGAAGTGGTCGTGGTGCGGCTCGAGGAGGGCGACGTCTCCGAAGACGAGGCCGCTGCCAGCATCGCGCAAGCCGTGACCGGCGAGGGCATCATTGCCGAGCGCGCCTTCACCGGGCGGGCGAATTTGTTCGCAGGCAGGGCCGGCGTGCTGGTGGTCGATCGTGCAGCGGTCGACCGCATCAACGGTATCGATGAAGCCATTACGTTTGCGACGCTGTCCGCCTTCAAGCCGGTGGTCGAAGGCGAGATGGTCGCAACCGTGAAACTCATTCCGTTCGGGGTCGAAGCAAAGCTGCGCGACGCGGCCGTCAAGGCTGCAGGCCACGGCGCACTGCGGATCGCGCCTTATGTCATCAAGCGGGTTGGCGTGGTCTCGACCTTGCTGCCGGGGCTTTCGCCGAAGGTGGTGGAGAAGACGCTCCGCGTCACGTCGGAGCGGCTGGCGCCGGCCGGCGCCACCATCATCGGCGAACGCCGGGTGCCGCATGACGAAGCCGAGCTCGCAGCCGCGGTCAAGGAATTGCTTGGGCTTGGCGCAGAACTCGTGATCGTGTTCGGGGCATCCGCGATCGCCGACCGGCGCGACGTGATTCCGGCGGCGATCACGAGGATCGGCGGTGCCGTCGAGCATTTCGGCATGCCGGTCGATCCCGGCAATCTCCTCTTGATCGGCAACGCCAACGGCGTGCCGGTGCTCGGCGCGCCGGGCTGCGCCCGCTCGCCGGTCGAGAACGGCTTTGACTGGGTGCTGATGCGGTTGCTGGCGGGACTGAAGGTCACACGCGCCGAACTCACCGGCATGGGTGTCGGCGGATTGTTGATGGAGATCGTGACGCGGCCGCAGCCGCGCGCCAAGCCGGAGGCCGAAGATAGCCGCAACGTCACCGCGATCATCCTGGCGGCCGGGCGCTCGACCCGGATGGGCGGTCCCAACAAGCTATTGGCCGAGCTCGACGGCAAGAAGCTGGTGCGGATCGCGACCGAGCAGGCGCTGGCGTCGAAGGCATCGGAGGTTGTGGTTGTCACCGGACACCAGGCTGAGCTGGTCGAGCAGGCGCTGGAGGGGCTCAAGGTAAGGTTTGTGCGCAACCCGGATTTTGCCGGCGGGCTTGCGAGCTCGGTCAAGGCCGGCATCGCCGCGGTGCCCGAAAATGCCGACGGCGCCGTGATTTGTCTGGGCGACATGCCGCTGATCGATGCCCATCTGATCGACCGGCTGATCGAGACCTTTGCGCCGGACCGCGGCAACCTGATCGCGGTGCCGGTCGCCGACGGACGGCGCGGCAACCCGGTCTTGTGGTCGCGGCGATTCTTCAAGGAGTTGATGACGCTCGATGGCGATATCGGCGCCCGCCACCTGATTGCCAAGCATGCCGAAGCGGTCGCCGAAGTGCCGGTCGAAGGTAGCGGCGCGTTTCTCGATATCGATACGCCGCAGGCGCTCGAAGCCGCGCGCAGATCGTAGCTATTTCAAGCTTCCCGTTCACCAAGTGGAAACGAGCGGCGGGTAGATTGCTCGCCGGCTACCTCGGGGGAGGGGATATTGATCGTTTCGACAGCACTCGCGCAACGCCGCGCGATTTTCGTTTTGACGCTGACTTTGGTCGTGGCCGGGTCGCGCTTCGTGACCGAGAATTTCGTGACAACGAGCTGGGCGGCGGGCGCGTTTGCGATCGGCAAATGCGGTGCTTATGGCCAGGCCTACGACTATGCCGGTGAGGCCGGCGCGCGGGCGGCGGCGCAAAAACAGTGCAGGGGCGATTGCAGGACGGTGACCATGAAGCGCTCCTGTGCGGCGCTGTCGGTCGACGCGAAAAATCCCTGCGGCGCCCACGGCTATGCGGTCAGGCCACATATTTCCGGTTCGCTGAATGCCGCAACCCGCGAATGCTACAAGTTCGGCGGCAAGGAATGCGTGATCCGCGCCTGGGCCTGCGACGCCAAGGGGTGATTTTCTTTTTCAGTCATTCCGGGGCACGCGTTAGCGTGAACTATGGTGCGCAATTGTGCACCTGAGAATCTCGATACTATTATTCCAGGATTCCGGGTGTGCGTCTTGCGACGCATCCCGGAATGACGCGCTGGAGCAATCATGCAATTCGAGACGAAAATCGCGGTCGTGATCCGGACCGAGGCTTGGCAGAAGCTCAACGTGGCTTCGTTTCTCGCGGGCGGGATAGCGGCCGCTTTTCCGGAATGCATCGGCGAGGCCTACGAAGACGGATCGGGGACCAAGTACCTCTCGCTGATCGGCCAGCCGATCCTGATCTACGGAGCCGACCGGCCGCAGCTTTCCCGCGCGCTCGAACGGGCGCTGGCGCGCAACGTCAAGCCTGCGCTCTATACCGAAGACATGTTCAAGACCACGCATGACGCGGCCAACCGCCAGGTGGTGAGGGCGGTGATGCGCGCCGACCTCAACCTCGTCGGCCTCGCGATGCGCGCCGAGCGCAGGGTGATCGACAAGATCGTCGATGGGCTGAAGTTTCACAGCTAGGGGAACCCTGGCATCGAAGACCGCCTGACATCTCCGGCGCAACCGGTCCATTCAGGTTGAGCAACATCAATCACGGGTATTGCGCGCACAGGCATCCTCTTGGGGCGGTCGGCTGACCGCCAAGCGATTATGCCGACGGTTGGCGGTGCTTTCCCGGAGTAACGACGACGTGATCCATCGGTTCATCTGGTAGTTTCTTGACAATGACTGACCAGTCAGTCATATTCGAGCCATGGCAAATGCACCGAAATCAGCTGGTCGTACCAAACCCGCCCATCGCCCCGAACCGGGCAGGGCGGCTCCGTCCCGAGCGTCGAACCACCGCGCCGAGCGCGCGGCGGAGCGGCGTCAGGCCATCATCGATGCGGCGCTGGATGAATTCATCACCCGCGGCTTCACGGCAACGCGGCTCGACGATATCGCCAGGCGCGCCGGGGTCGCCAAAGGCACGATCTACCTGCACTTCAAGGACAAGGAATCGATGTTCGAGGAGCTGATCTCGACCGCGATCGTGCCGCTGCTTAGCCGCCTGATCCCACCGCCGTCCATGAGCGGTTCGGTTCGCGACGCGCTGGAGGGGTTTGCCAAGGCTTTCATGCAGGAGGTGGCGACGACGCGGCGCGGCGAGATCATCCGCTTGGTCGTGGCCGAGGGTCCAAGATTCCCGGCGATCGCCGATTTCTATTACCGCGAAGTGATCTCGCGCGGGCTCGCTGCCATGCGCGCGCTGATCGAGCTCGCCATCGCACGCGGCGAGATCAAACAACCGGAGCTCGCGCGCTTTCCGCAGATCGTCGTGGCGCCCGCGATCGTCGCGGTGATCTGGAAAAGCCTTTTCGAACGGCATTCACCGCTGGATGCAACCGAGATGCTTCGCGTCCATCTCGATCTGATTTTCGGCGAACGGAGGACGACATGACTTCGTCGCGAATGACGGCAGGCATTCTGACCGTGCTGGTGCTGGCCGCAGGCCTTGCCGGCTGCACCGACGCCCGCGATCCACGTTTTCAGGGTTGGGTCGAAGCCGACATGATCTTTGTCAGCCCGGACGAAACCGGACGGGTGACCAAGCTCAACGTCCGCGAGGGCGACGAGGTCAAGACGGGCGAGCAACTCTATTCCGTGGACGATGATCTGCAGCAGGCTGACTTGAACCAGAACAAGGCCACGCTCGCCAACGCCCAGCAGACCTACGACCGCGCATCCTCCTTGAGCAAGACCGGGTCCGGCACCCAGGCCAATCTGGATTCGGCGGTCTCGGCGCTGCGGGTCGCCGAAGCACGGGTCAATACGTCGCAGACGCGGCTCGCGCGGCGGATCGGCTTTGCGCCGGTTTCCGGCACCATTCAGCAGATCTATTTCCGCGAGGGCGAGATGGTTCCGGCGCAGCGGCCGGTGCTGTCGATCATGCCTCCAGGCAACATGAAGCTGCGCTTTTTCGTGCCGGAGACGGAATTGCCGAAGCTTGCGATCGGCGACGAGGTGCGGGTGACCTGCGATAATTGCGCGGCCGACCTCACTGCGAAAATCTATTTCATCGCGACATCGGCCGAATATACCCCGCCGGTCATCTACAGCCTCGATGAGCGCAACAAGCTGGTCTATCTGATCCAGGCGCGCCCGTCGCGGCCCGATGCGCTGCGCGTCGGCCAGCCGATCAGCGTGTACCTCAGCCCAAAAATACCGGTTGCGAACAAGCAATGACTGCAGCACCTGCCAACGGCATCGCCATTGACGTCAAGGGACTGTCGAAATCGTTCGGCGGCCGCGAAGTGGTCCATGATCTTTCGATGCAGGTGAAGCGTGGCAGCATCTACGGCTTCCTCGGCCCAAACGGCAGCGGCAAGACCACGACCATCCGCATGCTCTGCGGCCTGCTGACGCCCGACAGCGGCGAGGGAAGTTGCCTCGGCTACGACATCCGCCGCGACGCCGACCGCATCAAGCGTCAGGTCGGCTACATGACGCAGCGCTTCTCCCTCTATCAGGATCTCTCGGTGCGCGAGAACCTGGAATTCGTCGCGCGCCTTTATGGCATGCAAGATCCGCGCGGCGCCGCGCAGGAGATGGTCAGGCGGCTCGGCCTCTCGGGGCGCGAGGGCCAGCTTGCCGGCGAACTCTCCGGCGGCTGGAAGCAACGGCTTGCGCTCGGGGCCTGCACGCTGCCCAATCCGCAATTGCTGCTGTTGGACGAGCCGACTGCCGGCGTCGATCCGAAGGCGCGGCGCGACTTCTGGAACGAAATACACGCGTTGGCAGCGCACGGGCTGACCGTGCTGGTCTCGACCCACTACATGGACGAGGCCGAGCGCTGTCACGAGATCGCCTATATCGCCTACGGCCATCTGCTGGCGCACGGCACCGTGGACGAGGTGATCGCGAAATCGGCGCTGACGACCTATACGGTCATCGGTGACGACCTTCAGCTGGTCGCCGCCGAACTCCCGGGAAAGCCGGGGGTGGACATGGTCGCGCCGTTCGGCACCAGTCTTCACGTTTCTGGCCGTGACACCGCCGCGCTGGAGGCGACGATTGCCCCGTACCGTGAACGTCCCGGTTTGCATTGGCAGCACGGCGCGCCGTCGCTGGAAGACGTCTTCATCGAACTGATGAGCCGATCGAAGGACAATTTCCAATGAGCGTCATCGCAGAGCAATCAAACCCTGAACGCGATGTCAGCGAGCCGCGGTTCGGCTTCTGGCTGCGCAGCTATGCCATGGTGGTGAAGGAATTCATCCAGCTCAGGCGCGACCGGGTGTCGTTCGCGATGATCGTGATGATCCCGGTGATGCAGTTGTTGCTGTTCGGCTATGCCATCAACACCACGCCGCGAAATATGCCGGCGGCCGTGCTGTTGCAGGAGGATTCTGACCTTGCGCGCTCGATCCTTAAAGCCCTGGAGAACACCACCTATTTCCACTTCACGCGCGAAGTGCACGATGTCGCCGAATTCGACAACCTCCTGAAATCGGGCAAGGTGCTGTTCGGCGTCGAAATCCCGCGCGGGTTCGAGCGCGCGGTGCGGCGGGGCGATCATCCCTCGCTATTGGTCGCAGCCGACGCCACCGATCCGATCGCGGCCTCTTCGGCGCTCGGCTCGCTCAGCGTCGTCGTGCAGACCGCGCTGGAGCATGATTTGTACGCCGGCGATCCACCCTCGCTGCCGTTCGAGATCCGCGCCCACGCGCGCTACAACCCGGCGGCATCCTCGCGGCTGAACATCGTGCCGGGCCTGGTCGGCACCATCCTGACCATGACCATGCTGATCTTCACCGCGCTGTCGGTGACGCGCGAGATCGAGCGCGGCACCATGGAAAATCTGTTGTCGATGCCGATCAAGCCGGTCGAGGTGATGTTCGGCAAGATCGTTCCCTATGTGCTGGTTGGCTTCATCCAGGCCTTCCTGATCATCGGCATCGGCGTGTCATTGTTCGGGGTGCCGATCCTCGGCAACGTATTGACGCTTGCGCTGCTGTCGACGTTGTTCATCACCACCAATCTTTCAATCGGCTATACCTTCTCCACCATCGTACAGAACCAGCTGCAGGCGATGCAGCTATCGATGATGTTCTTCCTGCCGAGCATCCTTTTGTCCGGATTCATGTTTCCGTTTGCCGGCATGCCGGTCTGGGCGCAGTATCTTGGCGAGGGCCTGCCGCTCACGCACTACATACGCATTGTCCGCGCCATCATGCTGAAGGGCGCAACCCTGCAAAATCTGCAATATGACACAATTGCCTTGATTGCATTGATGCTGCTGGCAATGACCATTGCCGTGACCCGCTTCCGCCGCACGCTTGATTGATGCAAGATGGAATGACGGTGTGATGTGATGGCTGAATTCCGGGGCGAGACAAACGAAGACCGGTCGGCGACGAAGGATTTCGACCATGCGCTGATGCGCGAGGTGATGCGCACCGAACTGGTGCGAATCAAGGCGCTGATCGCGACCTCAGTGCTCCTCAGCCTCTTTATCACAGGTCTCTACCTGTTTGATCCCTATGCGGTGACGCACCTCTGGCACGGCACGATGCGTCCGTCCGCGCTGTTTTATATCCTGATTCCGTTCGTACTGTTCGAGCTATGGGTCCATGCCACCATCAGCCGGCATCTGAAGATGGACCGCGACATCCCCTTCTATAGGCGCTATATCGGCGCGCTGATCGAAACCACGATGCCGACGATTGCGCTGGCGCTGCATATCCAAAACATGGGGCCGGTCGAGGCGCTCGGCTTCGTCGGGCCGCTGGCCTATTTCATCTTCATCATTCTGTCGACGCTGCGGCTGGATTTTTGGCTCTCGACCTTTACCGGCTTTGTCGCGGCGGCCGAACTGTTTGGCATGGCGATGTTCTATCATCCGGCAGGTCCGCCCGATGTCCCGCCCGATGCCTATTATCACGGCGCGCGCAGCGCGTTCGTCCTGATCTGCGGTGTGCTCGCGGGCGCGGTCGGCGTCCAGTTGCGACGGGGTTTTGCCGCGAGCATTCGGGCTGCGACCGCGCGCGACCGCATCACCAACCTGTTCGGCCAGCACGTCTCGCCCCAGGTGGTCGAGCGGCTGATGAGCGAAGGTGCTACTACCGGAAGCGATATTCGCCGCGTCGCGGTGATGTTCGTCGATTTCCGCAGCTTTACGGCCGGCGCGCGGTCGCGCCCCCCGCAAGACGTCGTCGACCGCCTCGACGGCGCGTTCGCGGTGCTGGTGGAAATCCTCGACCGCCATGGCGGCATCGTGAACAAATTTCTCGGCGACGGCTTCCTCGCGCTGTTCGGCGCGCCGTTCGAGGCCGAGGAGGCGCCGCACCGCGCGGTCGCCGCCGCCCGCGATATGCTGGTCGCGATGAACGACATCAACGAGGGTGCGAGCTGGCCGCTGCGCATCGGCATCGGCATTCATTTTGGCGAGGTGGTGGCCGGCAATATCGGCTCGCCGCGACGCAAGGAATACACCGTGATCGGCGACACCGTGAATTTTGCCTCAAGGCTGGAGGCGCTGAACAAGGAGTTCAACTCGCAGCTCCTGATTTCAAGCACGGTTCGTGACGCGATCGGCGAAGCGTGCAGCGATGCGGTGCCGCTTGGCGCGGTCGCGATCAGGGGCTATGACCGGCCGATGATGGTGTGGCAGTTGGGATAGGGAGTACGTGATGCAGCGACGTTATATCACCGTGGACGTGTTTACCGACCGCGCCTTCGGTGGCAACCCGCTCGCCGTGGTGCTGGATGCCGGCGGGCTGTCGACGGCGCAGATGCAGGCCATTGCCACCGAGTTCAACTATTCCGAGACCACCTTCGTATTGCCGCCGCGCGATTCCAAAAACGACGCGTGGGTGCGCATTTTTACCGTGAACCGGGAGCTTCCGTTCGCCGGTCATCCCAATGTCGGCACCGCCTTCGTGCTGGCGAGGCAGGCGGCAAAGCCGCCGGAGCAGGTTTTGTTCGAGGAAGGGGCGGGCCTCGTGCCGGTCGCAATCCTGAAAGAGGGCGGTAAGCCCGTCGGCGCCGAACTCACCGCGCCGCAGCCGCCGAAGCGCCTGACGCAATTTTCTGCCGAGCAGGCCGCCGCCTGCCTGTCATTGTCGCCGGCCGATGTGAAGACCGACGGGCACAGGCCGCAGATCGTCTCGGTCGGGCTGCCGTTTCTGGTGGTCGAGCTGGCTTCGCGCGAGGCCGTTAGGCGGGCAAAGCCTGACGCGGCGGCGTTCGCCAAAAACCTCCCCTGCGATGGGAGCGATGCGGTTTATTTCTACACCCGCAATGTTCCGGCGAGCGAAAAGCCGTGCGATCTGCAGGCGCGGATGTTTCATCCGGGTTCGAGCGGACTTTCGGAAGATCCGGCCACCGGCAGCGCGACTGTCGCTGCCGCGGCGCTGCTCGCCGATCTCGACGGTACAGGCGACGGTGAACTGAAACTGCGCATCGGCCAGGGTGTCGATATGGGGCGGCCAAGCTTGCTCCTGACGCGGGTGCGGAAGCAGAACGGCGCCATCGT
>Ga0209687_1000785_pt1 | contig 10295 bp, 9 predicted proteins | sample GraSoiAngelo_136_FD_185893 | JGI IMG/M metagenome (GOLD analysis project Ga0209687, IMG submission 185893) | Grasslands soil microbial communities from the Angelo Coastal Reserve, California, USA - 14_0929_09_20cm (SPAdes) (version 2) | ecosystem: Environmental > Terrestrial > Soil > Grasslands ...
TGATTGAGCAAATAGGTCACAAGCTCACGGTCACCATGCCCGGTCGGCCAATCCGGCTCGAAGCCGATACGACCCGCCTCTCGCAAGTTCTGCTTAATCTTCTTAACAACGCCGCCAAGTATACCGACAACCCGGCCAGGATCTGGGTTACCTGCGAAGACGAAAACGGCGAGGTTGTCATCAGCGTCAAGGACAGCGGCATTGGAATCCCACCGGAGATGCTGCCGCACATTTTTGACCTGTTCATCCAGGTCGACCGTTCATTGGATCGCGCGGAAGGCGGCCTCGGAATCGGCCTGACTCTCGTTCGCCGGCTCGTGGAATTGCACGGCGGGAGTGTCGAAGCCCATAGCGACGGGATAGGGAAAGGCAGCGAATTCATCGTACGCTTGCCGAAAACAGCCCAAGTTCCGGAAGGTAAATCTAGAGAATCAGCTAATGTCGACTCGGGAAGCGGGCAAACTCCGAAGCGGCGGATCCTTGTCGTGGATGATAACCAGGATGCGGCGGACAGCCTGGTAATGCTGCTAAGAATGCTGGGAAACGACGTTTGCACCGCGCGAGATGGTCTCGAAGCCGTCAACACAGCAGCGACATTCAACCCGGAGGTCGTACTGCTGGACATTGGGCTCCCGAAGCTCGACGGCTATGAAGCCGCGCGCCAAATCAGGACGCAACCCGCCGGCACGGACATGGTCTTGATCGCATTGACCGGCTGGGGCCAGGAAGAAGATCGGCTTAGATCAAAGGAAGCAGGCTTCGACCATCACCTCACGAAACCTGTCGACTTCGAATCGCTGCAAGATCTGCTGTCGAATACGAAGCGCCCAGAAGGAGGCCTGCCAAACGGTTAGCGTAGTGAAACGGTTCGTCATACCTTTTTGAAGAGCGCCGTTCTTCAGAGATCTTTTTATGAACCTTCTCGACGGTTCGAGTGAGTGCGCCAGATAGCATTTCTATCAATGTGATCGTTGATTTCAGTAGAACAATGCTCGCTATCTTTTTGGTCGATTGATTACTGGAGAGAGCTCCTGAAAAAACTGAAGTAAGGCTATCTCGAGTTGTAAGAGGTTACTTTTTGATGATCCGTTAGGAGAACAGATATGAGAATCCGGCACGGTCGGCTGCCAATGAAAACGGCCTGCCTGGACTTGTTGCGCCGCGGAAATTTTGCTAATCTAGGCCCCGTTTCGACCGAAACACCCGCCAAGCGCGGTACTTATTTGCGATTGAGTGCGACCCGATTGAAACCAGGCCACCGTAAATACGGTTGGTTGAACCTCGGAATTGAGAATTTATTCAGAGGAGACTCTATGACTAAGTTTACGAATCGCGCACTTGTAGTTGCAATTGCGTTAGCGGCCATGTGTTGGGCCGCCGTTCGTTCGGATATCAATCTGATCGGCAGCGCCAATGCTGCATGGTGCAAGGGGTGTTGTGGCACCAGCGCGGATTGCGCAGGTTCGATGGTCTGCTACAGGTCCTTTAGTGCGCCTCCGAGCTGGAGTCCTTGCGACAGCGGCGAGTTCAGCGGCTACTGCAACGACTCGAACAACCCGGGTTGGACATGTCCGGGAGGAGGAGACGGTAAAGGCCCGGGTGACATACTTCCGTAGGTCAAAATTAGATTCGAGTAATGCGTAGCCGGACCTTCGACTGAGCACAGCGTTCTTACCGGGCGAATCCATTGTCAGAGGAGGCGTCATTGGACAATCTAGACGCGCTTGATCATAGAGTCTCAGTACAGGTAATGCAGGAAGATAGGGCTGGCAGAAATTGGTTTGCTCTAGTTCTGGTACTGCTGTTAAGCCTCTCCGTCGTAATAAACGTTCTTCAGACTCAGAAAATCATCGGCCTCAAGGCAGCAGTAAACTTCATGAAGGCCGAGATGACCGAGGCGCGCGAGCTACGAACGGGAGAGGCTATTCCTGTGCTTCGCGTGACGGACATAAATAACCGCGCTTTGGAGATCAGATGCGATGAGACTGACAGGCCGACAATTCTCTACATCTTCACTCCAACTTGCGTTTGGTGTACGCGAAATCTCAATAACATAAGAGAAATCTACAGCAAGGCTCGCGGCCGCTACCGCATTTTGGGGCTATCACTTTCTGAAGAAGGCTTGGCAAGCTATGCCGCTCAGCATAGTATCAACTTCCCCCTTTACAAGAATCCATCGGCAGACGGCGATCTTATCAAGCGGCTAGGCGGCACGCCTCGAACTCTTATCGTTTCGCCTGATGGGAAGCTCATTGAGAACTGGTTTGGAGCGTACACGGGGAGTTTGAAGACACGAGTCGAAGAATACTTTGGATTTACGCTCCCCGGCGTTGCTGGCAAGGACTCGCCCGAGTCCGGCGATCGTACTGCAAACCGGCCTGATGCCAAAGCCTGTAGTGACTGTGACGTTAACTCGGATTCCAAAGGAAAGACTCAAACAATCGATACGCGGTAGGCGATTCTAGAGCTGGCAGCAATAGTTTATCAATGGCTATTCAACCGGAGGATATATGAGATTCACTGTTGTGTCGTTCGCTTTACTATCCGCTCTCGTCGTTGCCCCCCTTTCGAGCATCTCTGCGACTCAACAAATCTCTCACAAATCGACACCCGCGCAGCGCAAGGGAGATAGCAGCGTCGAATCAAAGAACACAGAAACGGACCTTGTGCAGCTTTTGAGCGATGCGCGCTCCGCTCCGGCTGAGTTCGCCGCGGATGTTCTGATCAAGCTAGTCGGCTCAAACCGCGCGTCATCGCCCAGGCTGAAGGAAGAGCTTCTCGAAGAAGCCTTTCATCTCGCTACCGGCGCGCAAGAGCCTCTTCCTCGCGTTGGAGTGGGACCATATCCCGTGGATACTCGGCACGGATTGCTGGCTGAAGGGTTTCAACTCAAATTAGATACTCTGTCATTGCAGTGTCGGGCAGTTGATGCCTTGATCCCGATTAATAAATTAAAGGCACGCGAGCTGTTTGCTCAGATACCGAAGCTCAGTCTCGGACCACTCGCCTGTGGCGACGGTCTCGTTTATGACGTTAGCGCCTTCTATAACACACTTGCCAAAGTAGCAACGGCGAGCTTCAGCTCCGGCGAGAACGCCCGAGAGGAGCACGTGCGATTCGTAGAGCGTTACATCGGCGACCTTAGATCTCCGGTTCAGGTCGCACCGATGGCAGCCATGATACGAAGTCTCGAGGTGTCGCCGCTCCAGCGCTCTATACTGGCTGATCTCTTAGGCGCCGGGCTCGGAAAGGCGCCGGGCGACGATCGCTCATTCTCGGCCTGGCTCTATCACATAGCTCGCGAGGTTGAGGCGTTGGCGGCAATATGTGATCAAGAGAATACGTCGTCCACCGGCCTGCTTCGCGCGCTGCGCATGTTTTATGTAAGGCAGTTCAGCGCGGTGCGCTGTAGCGATACTATCGGCGAGCAGATGAAGAACGGACAAATGCCGGAGGAAGTTAATAGGTTCAATCGCATCGTCAACAGCCATAATGCGCGGCATAGCGGAGGCGAGATAGCCTCTATAAAACTGGACGAGATTAAGCCCTCCAGGATTGAAGGTGCAGTAGACGTACACAGCTACTGGGACTCTCGAGACTCAAAACACTTGCTCTTGCTGCTTAAAGAGCTTCGATTCGGACCGAATAGCAGAGCCGGATCGCCTCGACTTACTCTGACTCAAAGAGACACCGTGGAATGGAAAGCCAGGCTGCAAGATTTTCTTCAGGTCTTTCGACGCTGGTGTGAAGACTCTGAGAAATCGCGGGAGGATTTCTTTCATCAGAAATGCATAGTCTACCGCAGCCTCCTTGATTTAATTCCACCAGGAGCCGATCGAGATTTTGTCTTAATAGATTTCATCGGGTTCATTAACGAATTTGATCTGCAATGGGGAAGCCGCATCGTCTGGTTTTACGACGCTAAACCACTAATCAAGGAGATGACAATAACTCCCGCCCACAATTCAGAATTCTCTCACTTTACGTCGCTAATAAAGAATTCAGTGCTCTATCTATATATAGAGCTGGAACGCGTGTTACAGGGCCCTGTCGATGCTTCTGCCCGGTCGAGTAGTTAATCTAATCAACGCAATCAGGATCATCGATACTTTTCAGTTAAGTGCTTCCAACCCACAGCGGCAATCTCAATCAAGGAAGGTCTGCCGCTCGAACGATCTTATCAAACCGAAGTTGTACCAGTAATTCCTGCTTCTAACTAACCCACGGCTCTTACAACCGGGAAGCGCGAGCTGTTAAAATCGAGTCTCGCCGCATCAGAAAGCTCTTTGCTCAGGCGGCAAAAGGTCGAGAACCTTCAAGACAAGAACCTATGCCTTTTTCATCATTCATCGGAAATGAACGTGTAAAGCAGCTACTCCTCCGTTTGATATCCGAGCGCCGCATAGGTCAGGGGCTGATTTTTTCCGGGCCGCGAGGGGTCGGCAAATACCAATTCGCACTTACGCTTGCTCAGGCGCTCAACTGTGAATCCTGCACGGACGGAGACCCTTGCGGTAAGTGCCCGGTATGTCATCGCATCGCGGCGGGCGAACATCTCGATGTACGTTTTGTGTCTCCGGACGGGCAGTTCATCAAGATCGCGCAGACCCGCGAACTGTCGCTCGAGGCGCAGTTCAGGCCGTATGAAGGCCGGCATCGAGTCATAATCGTAGACGAGGCGGACCGGCTTCGAATCGAAGCATCGAACTCGATTCTCAAAACACTTGAAGAGCCTCCGGAGCTGTCGCTGATCGTGCTGGTCACCTCGAAGCCTTACGCGCTATTGGAAACGATTCGATCGCGCTGTCAGCGAGTCAATTTCGGCCCGCTGACTGAATCCGAGCTCGAGTCATATCTGATCGGAATCGCTCGAACATCCGATAAGGCGCGGCTATTGGCGCGTTTGGCGCGCGGCAGCATAGGCACTGCTCTGGCTATTGATTTGGATGAATACCTCGATAAACGAAGAGTGATGATGGAGCTGCTCGACGCATACTTTGTGCAGCGCGACACCGTAAGGCTGATAAAGGCCGCGGAGTACCTTGGAAAGAAGCTCGAAAAGGACGAGTTCATCAATCACGTCGACGTATTGATGACTCTGTTATCGGATCTCTTTCATCTCAAGCTTGGCAAGCCCGCCGAATCTCTTATCAATGTCGATATAGCCGACAGACTCGAGCGCGCCGCCGAACCCGCGACTATTGAAGCCATCGCCTCGCTGGTGGAGCGGCTCGAAAACGTGCTGCTCGGCCTGGCCAGAAATCTGAGCAGACAGATAGCAATGGAAGCGGCATTGGTGGCCTGAAGAGATTTCAAAGTACAGATTCACGATACGGTCTTAGAGGAATGTAGGGGCTGCCCTTACCTTGATTCCTCAAGGCCGCGGCGGAGTACGTTGATCAATATAGAATTATATTTTGAAGCGGAGCAGCAGAACATAGTCGTTCATCGTCACTGTGCTATCTTCACCCAGCCGCGAGTCATGTAATCGCCCAATGTGAGCGCGATGAGTACTATTAGCCAGATCAATCCCGAACTCACGAACACCCACGTCAATCGCGAACTGTAGCGCACGTGCATGAAATACAAAACGACAAGCGTACCTTTCACCACCGCTATCGTAAGCGCTGCGACGGCGTTCCAGCGGCCCAGGTCAAAGTTTGCCACCCACACAGTCACGGCCGTTAGAACCATCAACGCGCCGAATATTCCAAAATATGTCTTCTTTCCTACAATGTGTGCCGCCATCTCGATGCCTTTCAGTGATGAATGTGCGCGCCCAACAGATATAGGAGCGGAAACAGAAAAATCCACACAATATCAACAAAATGCCAGTAAAGACCCGATATCTCGATCGGGGCGTAATACTCGGGCGTGAAGCGTCCGCGACGCGCCATCACCGTAATTACCGTCATTATGCCCAGGCCTATTATCATGTGCAGAGCGTGAATCCCAGTCATTACGAAATAGAGGTAGTAGAACATCTCAACGTGTTTGGGAGATCCGTGGCCGGTCCAGTGAAAATCAAAGCCGGGGATGAGATGGCTGACATACTTGTCGTGGTACTCATAGGCCTTAATGCCCAGAAAGGCCGCACCCAGGATCATCGTAAGCAGCAGGCAGATGATCAGCCATTTTTTATTGCCGGTCTGTGAGTGATAGACAGCCATGGCCATCGTCAGACTGCTGCAGATCAGGACGCCGGTATTCGTGCCTCCGAGCTTCCAGTCAAGATGGGCGCTGGCGGCGGCGAAGTCGTCCGGGAATGTCGATCTATAAAGAATGTAGGCAAGAAACAGGCCGCCGAAAAACATGATTTCGGTAATCAAAAAGGCCCACATTCCGAGCGTTCCGGCTTCACGCTGCTGCTCGACGTCATCGAAGTGGTGCGCAAGACCGTAAGGTGTAGCTGTGTGAGTGTCCGCCAATCTATTTCCTCGCGGCTAAAGATGAACGCAGCGGCGGAGTACGCGCAGTCGGCTGCCGTCCTCCGCTTCACCGGCGCCGTGTCTCAGGGCGTGCTGATGTCGATCACTTCAGTCTCTTCAACGGGGCTGAATTCGTATGCTTCCCACGTAACCACCGGCGTGACTTTGAAATTCTCGGTCGGCGGGGGCGAGCTCGTTCTCCATTCCAATCCGAACGCACCCCACGGATTCGAACCGGCTTTCGGGCCGTACCGCATCGACCAGAATAAATAAACCATCGGAATCAAGTAGCCTACGCCGAGTATCGAAGCGCCCGCCGACGACATCACGTTCAACACCTGAAACTCGTCGGGATATGCATAATATCTGCGCGGCATTCCTTGATATCCGAGAAGGAATTGAGGGAAGAACGTCAGGTTGAAGCCCACGAATATGACGAGCGCCGCGAATCGTGCCCATCCCTCCGGATACATTCGGCCGCTGATCTTCGGCCACCAATAATGAAGCCCTCCAAGATAGCCCATGATCGTCCCGCCGACCATGATGTAGTGGAAGTGGGCCACTACGAAGTAGGTGTCGTGGACGTGAATGTCGAGGCCCAGCGCCGCAAGAAACAGTCCCGTCATCCCACCGATGATGAAGAATCCGATGAACCCGAATGCGTAGAGCATCGGCGTGTTGTATGAGATCGATCCTTTGTACAGGGTCGCCGTCCAGTTGAAGGTCTTAACCGCGGAGGGTATCGCCACCGCATAGCTCAGGATCGAGAATATCATTCCCGCGTAGACCGACTGGGTGCTCACGAACATGTGATGGCCCCAGACCAGAAAACCGAATATCGCAATGGCTATGCTCGCCAGGGCCACGAACTTGTATCCAAAAATATTCTTGCGAGTCATATTGGCGACTAGTTCGCTTATGACCCCCATGGCCGGGAGCACCATTATGTAAACGGCCGGATGCGAGTAGAACCAGAAGAGGTGCTGGAACAGGACGGGATCGCCGCCCAGCTTCGGATCGAAGATGCCTACGTGGGCTATTCGCTCGAAGGCCAGCAACAGGATCGTGATCGCGATGACCGGAGTGCCGAGGACCATAATCAGGCTGGTCGCGTAGTGAGACCACACAAACAGCGGGAGCCGGAACCAGGACAGCCCCGGCGCTCTCATCGTGTGAATAGTGACGATGAAGTTCAGACCCGTCAGAATCGATGAGAAGCCCGTGATAAAAATGCCTATGCCGGTCAGCAGCACGTTGCCGTTCGAATATGTCGTGCTGTAGGGCGTGTAGAAGGTCCAACCCGTGTCGACGCCTCCGCCGACTATCGCGATCAACGTGAAGACTGCTCCGACAACATAGATATACCAGCTAAGAAGATTGAGCCGCGGGAAAGCAAGATCGCGCGCTCCGATCATCAGCGGAATCAGGAAATTTCCAAGGGTCGCCGGAATCGCCGGTATGAGAAAGAAAAAGACCATCACGACGCCGTGCATCGTAAAAAAGCGGTTATAAGTCTCGGCCTGAACCAGATCGCCTTTGGGCGTAAGCAATTCAAGCCGGATCAGAACCGCAAAGAGCCCGCCTAGAAAAAAGAAAAAGGTGATCGATGCGAGATATAACAGCGCAATTCGCTTGTGATCGATCGTGAACAGCCATGATTTCAAGCCGTATCGGGCATTGATGTAATGAGTGCGAGGGGCTTTATTTTGAACTTCTGATTCCATAGTTGATAGACCCGTCAGCGCGGCTTCTTCGCCTCCGCGCCGCCCGATCGCCCGGTTTGCGGCGGCCCCGTCGGAACCGCGGCGGCGCCCATTTTGTTGGGAGGGCTCGGAGATGCGCCCGCCGGGTTTGTTCCCGTCTGCGTCTTGCCTATCGACTTGACATAAGCGACAAGCTGAAGGAGTTGTTCTTCGGTAACCAGCCCCTGGAACGTCGGCATTATCGGCTGGTATCCCTCCACAACTTTCGCCTTTGGATTCAAGATCGACTCACGCACATAAGCCTCGTCAGCCGTGACCTTTTGCCCGCCCTGCAGCGCCGCCTCTTTTCCGAAAAGTCCTTCGAGAATCGGGCCGCGGCCCTGCCCGTCGCTTCGATGACACGTCACGCACCCAAGCTGTTGAAACAGCTTTTCGCCTGAAGCGGCGAGAGCTTCGCCGGAGCCGCCGCTGAGCCAGCTCTGATATTCCGAGGGCTCCATTACATCGATCCAGCCGATCATCCCCGAATGACTTGTGCCGCAGTACTCCGCGCAAAACAGGTGATATCTTCCGGCCTCGGTAGGCTGAAACCAGATCGAGCTGTACTTCCCCGGCACGACGTCCATCTTTAGTCGAAACGCGGGCACGAATAAGCTGTGGATCACATCTTCGGTTGTCATCGTGAGCTTGATCTTTCGTCCAACCGGAATGTGAAGCTCGTTTATCTCGCGCTGGCCGTCGAGATGCTGGAATTTCCACATCCATTGTTTCGCGACCACGTAAACATCGAGCGCTTCCGAAGGCGGGCTATATCTCTTGTAATATATGCTCGCGCCCCAGGTGAATATGCCCATCGCAATGAAAAAAGGTATGACGGTCCAGACAACTTCAAGCTTTAACGAGCCCTCAACCGCTTTCGGAATCTCATCTTCGGTTCGACGGCGATACTTGACCGCAAAATAAATAATGAGGATCGTCAAAACCGCGCCGACGCCTATCGTAAGCGCCCACAAAAATCCGTACAGCGCATCCACCTCTCCGGAGTATGTCGAAGCCTGGTCGGGCGAGAATGGAACGCTCAGTTGCATGACCTAAACTGCTCCCCCTTCGTTTACCGGTCCAGCGTGGTCGCCGCGGCGTTTGAACACAATGAACATCGCCAGCAAAGCAATCAACGTCAGCGCCCCGCCTGCCCTTATCATGTTGATGACGATAGATCCATATTTTCCCGAGGCAGGATCGTAGTGATAGCAGTAGAGCAGAAGCTGATCGACCGGCGAGCCGATTTTTCCTTCCGACGCTTCCACCAGTCCCAGTCTGAGGTCTCGCGGTGCATATTCGATTCCGTAGAAATATCGCGCCAGCTTTCCTTCACGCGTGGCCATCATGATTCCGCTGGCATGGATGAACTGTTTTGTTGCCTCGTCCCATTTGTAATGAAACCCCGCCGCGTTGGTCAGCCGGCGGATGGAATCGCCGTCGCCGGTCAGAAAATGCCATCCATCGGCAGCGCCCTCTCTCTTATACCAGTTGAGATATGTCTGCTTTTTTTCCCGCGCAAGCTCCGGCGTCTCGCGCGGATCAAAGCTGACCGTCACCACATCGAACTCTTTTCCGATCGTGAATCGATCGAGCACGTCTAATCCGCTAGCGAGGCCGTTCAGCACCTGATTGCAGAGCATCGGACAACTGTAGTAGACGAAGGCCAGGACCACAGGCTTCTTTCCGAAGTAGTCTCCCAGCGTCACCGTTCGGCCGTTCTCATCTCGAAAAACGGTATCGAGGGGCAATTGCTCATTCAACTGCTGGTCTATTCCGACTTCGTCGAGCGCGCGCGGCTTTCCATTAGAGGTGGTCACGCTGCGACGCGGCGGAGGTCCTTGCCCCCACGATTGCGCCCGTATCAGAGCCGCATTCGCCAGATAAAGGAGCATCATCGAGCACGCGAACATACCCGTTCTCGATATCTTTCTTCGAAAAACCATAATCGTTCAGTGCGGCGGCCGTTCAGTGCGGCGGCCGTTCGCCGCTCTCTCTAACGAGACGTCTGCTTCATTTGAGGCCCCGCTTCAACACGAGCTTCTTCGCCTCTTCTATGGGGATTCGCGCGATTCCCGACTTCTGATCCACCCAGCCATAGGTGGACAGCTTTTGCTCTTCCTCG
>Ga0209687_1000790_pt1 | contig 10258 bp, 8 predicted proteins | sample GraSoiAngelo_136_FD_185893 | JGI IMG/M metagenome (GOLD analysis project Ga0209687, IMG submission 185893) | Grasslands soil microbial communities from the Angelo Coastal Reserve, California, USA - 14_0929_09_20cm (SPAdes) (version 2) | ecosystem: Environmental > Terrestrial > Soil > Grasslands ...
GCGACGGTCGGGCGGCGTAGTCGTGACGGAGCTGCGCGACGGTTTCGTGGTCGAAGCCGGGCCCGATGGATTCCTCGCGGCCGAGCCGGACATCCAGGAGCTGGCGCGCGAGGCCGGCATCGGCGGGCGACTGGTCGATCAACTCACCAGCGGGTCGTCGTTGTGGACCGGGCGGCGGATGGAGCCCCTGGCCGAGGGACAGGCGGCCGCGCTGCTCGGCATCCAGGGGGTGACGCAGTCCGCGATGGACTGCGGATTCCGGAGCTTCGCCACCGGCATGGCGGACCTCGTGGAGGCACTGGTCGCCCGGGTGGGTCCGGCGATCCGACCGGCCCAGGGCGTGACCGGCCTCGCGCCCGCGACGCGAGGTTGGCGACTCTCGCTGGGCGGCGGCTCCACGCTCGAAGCGGAGGCGGTCATCCTCGCGCTGCCGGCGTGGGTAGCGGCGCGGCTCGTGGCGGCGGCCGGCGTCCCGGCCGCGCGGCGACTCGATGACGTGATTTATTATCCGACCACGACGGTGTCGCTCGCGTACCGGGGCGATCAACTCGCGACGCCGCTCGCCGGGACGGGATTCGTGTCGGCCGGAGAGTGGGCGGGCGTCGTGCGCGCCTGCTCGTACTCATGGCTCAAGTATCCCGGTCGCGCGCCGCCCGGCCACGCCCTGCTGCGCGCGTTCGTCGGCCCCCTGGACGACGGTCCCGCCGCGGCCGCCCATGCGGAACTCGCCAGCATCTTGGGAATCAAGGGACTCCCGCTGTGGAGTCGCGCGTTCACGTGGCCGCGGGGTCTGCCGCGCTACAAGCCGGGCCACGCCGGGCACGTGGCCGCGGTGCGCGAACGTCTGGCCCGGCTGCCACCGCTGGCGATCGCAGGCGCGGGGTTCGATGGGGCGGGAGTGTCGGCGTGCGTTAAGTCGGGAAGAGCGGCTGCGCGGCAGGTGATGGAGCGGCTGGGGCGTGCGTAGGGGCACGACTGACCCCGGGCGCAAGCCCGGGGATCACGTCAAGAGGGCCTTCGCTGTGCGCACCACATTCTCCACCGTCAACCCGAACTCCTGATAGATCCGCTGATACGGGGCCGACGCCCCGAAGCGTTCGATACCCATCACCACGCCGCGCTCGCCCACCCAGCGGTACCACGGCTGCGGGCTCGCGGCCTCGACGGCGACGCGCGCCCCGACGCCCGGCGGGATCACCGCGTCGCGGTACTCCTGCGGCTGCCGCGCGAACAGCTCCATGCACGGCATGCTCACCGCGCGCGCCGCGACTCCATCGGCCGTGAGACGCTCCCAGGCGCCCAACACCAACTCCACCTCCGAGCCAGTGCCGATGAGCACCAGGGCGGGCTTGCCGGCCGGTGCGTCCGCCAACACGTACGCGCCCAGTCTCAGCCCGTTGGCGGGGGCGTAGCGGGTGCGGTCGATCACCCCGAGTTTCTGACGCGTGAGCACGAGCGCCACCGGGCCGCTCTGGTGGCGGATGGCGGCGCGCCAGGCCTCGACGGTCTCCGTCGCATCCGCCGGCCTGATCACCATGAGATCGGGGACAGCACGCAACGATGCGATCTGCTCGATCGGCTGGTGCGTCGGGCCGTCCTCGCCGAGCCCGATCGAATCGTGGCTGAAGACGTAGATCACCGGGAGTCGGCACAGCGCCGCGAGTCGGATCGGCGGTCGCATGTAATCGGAGAAGATCAGGAAGGTCGATCCCACGGGCCGCACGCCGCCGTGCAGGGCCAGCCCGTTCATGATGGCGCCCATGGCGTGCTCGCGGACGCCGAAGTGCACGTTGCGCGCCCCCCAGCTCCCCGCCCCCACGTCGCCGCCGTTCTTGACCACGACGTTCGTAGAACCGGCGAGATCGGCCGACCCGCCCATCAGCTCCGGGAGCTTCGCCGCGAGGGCGTTCAGCAACTTCCCCGACGCGGCGCGCGTGGCCTGCGCGTCCTTGGGCGTGAACTCAGGCAGGCCGTCGTCCCAACCGACCGGGAGCCGGCCCGCGAGGCGCCGCTCGAGCTCGGCGGCGAGGTCGGGGTGGGCCTTACGGTAGGCGTCGTACTTCCCCTGCCACTCGGCTTCGAGCCGCGCTCCCCGCTCACCGGCGCGGCGCCACTGCGCCAGCGCTTCCTCGGGGACATGGAATGGCTCGAGGCTGGGCCAGCCCAAGTTTTGCTTCGTGAGCCGGACCTCTTCCGCGCCGAGCGGAGCGCCGTGGGCCTCCGCGGTGTCCTGCTTGTGCGGGCTGCCGTAGGCGATGTGGGTGCGCACGATCACGAGCGACGGCCGGTCGGTGACGCGGCGCGCCGCGGCGAGCGTCGCGTCGAGCGCGCCGAGATCGTTGCCGTCCGCCACGCGCTCCACGTGCCAGCCGTAGCTCTCGAACCGTTTGGCCGTATCGTCCGAGAACGTGAGGTCGGACTTGCCGTCGATGGTGATGCGATTGTCGTCGTACATCCCGATCAGACGGCCCAGCTTCAGGTGACCGGCGAGCGAGCAGGCCTCGTGCGAGACGCCCTCCATCAGGTCGCCGTCGGACGCGAGGAAGTAGGTGCAGTGATCGACGACGGCGTGGCCCGGGCGATTGAACAGCTGCGCGAGGTGGGCCTCCGCGAGCGCCATCCCCACGGCGTTCCCGACGCCCTGACCGAGCGGGCCGGTGGTGGCCTCGACGCCCGGCGTGAGCCCGTGCTCGGAGTGCCCGGGCGTCCGGCTTCCCCACTGGCGGAACTGCTTGAGGTCGTCGAGCGACAGGTCGTAGCCGGTGAGGTACAGCACCCCGTAGAGCAAAATGCAGGCGTGACCCGCCGACAAGACGAAGCGATCGCGCCCCAACCAGTCCGGGTGGGCGGGATGATACCGCAGGTGGCGTTGCCACAGCACATACGCGAGCGGCGCCAGCGCCATGGCGGTACCCGCGTGGCCGGAGTCCGCCTGTTGCACCGCATCCATGGCGAGGGTGCGGACGGCGTTGATGCAAAGCTGGTCGAGGGAACTGCTGCGCGCGGTCGGGGGAGGGGGGAGCGAGGTCACAACAGGCCCGATTTCGAGGCCTGCCACAGGTGCATGAGTCGATCGAAGCCGTTCACGAGCAGGTCCACCTGCTGCGGACTGGGGCTCGCCTTGGCGGCGGTCTTGAGCTCCGCGCAGATACGCGGCATCTCCTTACGGCCCTGCTTGGTCCCCTCGGCGGCGATCTGGTCGAGGATGACGACGATCCGCTCCCGCGCCGCTTCGTCCTTGGGAACCTGCCAGAGGTAGTCCGCGAGCTGCTTGCCCTCGCTGCACAGCTTGCCGAGGGCGTCGAGCAGGGGCGGCTGCGCGCGGCGCGGGGCGTTGGAATCGCTCATGGGAGTCCAATTATACCAAGAAACCGGCGAAACGTGCGGTTGCCCGAACTCCGAGCGGCCTCTAGCTTGCGGTCTCGATGAACCAGTTGCGCGAGCTGTGGCGGGCCTTCCATCGGTGGGCCAAGGGGTGGGACACGTCCGTCGTGGTGGCGGTGCTCATCTGGATCGTGCTGCGCTCCTACCTGATCGAGGCGTTCCGCATTCCCTCGGCGAGCATGGAGAACACGCTGCTCGTGGGCGACTTCCTGTTCGTCAACAAGGCGATCTACGGCGGCGAGCTGGAGATTCCCGGGACGGGGATCCGGTTGCTGCGCGTTCCGGGCTACGCCGAGCCCCAGCGTGGTGGCATTGTCGTGTTCCGCTCGGTCGAGGACTCGACGCCCAACCTGAACATCGTGAAACGGGTGATCGGCGCGGGGGGGGACACCCTGCGGATGATGCACGACACGGTGTACCGCAACGGCACGCGGCTCGACGAGCCTTACGCGCTCCATCTCGCGGGCGGGAGCGAGGCCGATCCCGGCTTCCGGCTGCAGCAGATGCGCGCGTGGCAGCTGCGGTACTACATCGGTCGCGATTCGGCGCACTACCACCCCACGACGCATGACTGGGGTCCAGTGGTGGTGCCGGCGGGGCATTTCTTCGTGATGGGCGACAACCGCGACGAGTCCTACGACAGCCGTTTCTGGGGATTCCTGCCGCGGGCGCACGTCGTGGGGAAGCCGCTCATCATCTATCTCAGCGTAGCGACGGACCCGCTGCGGATCCGCTGGAACCGGATGCTGCGCCGGCCGAGGTGAGGGCATGACCGAGCCGGTGAGTCTCGAGCGAGCCGTGGCGCTCGCCGCGCTCTGCAGCGCATGGTCCGTTGCGGGCGCGGCCCAGCAGCGCGACACGACCGCGCGTCCGGCCGACAGCCTCAAGGTGTACACGCTGCCGCCCGCGGTCGTGTCCGTCACGCGCGCCAACCCCCCGATCAACAAAGTTCCCCAGGCCGTGCAGCTGGTCGAAAAGACCGAGATCAGCCGCGCTCGACCTACGTGGGGTCTCGACGAGGCCCTCGTCTCGGTGCCGGGCGTGTACGCCGCGAACCGCTACAACTTTTCGCTCGATCAGCGCATCTCGATCCGCGGGTTCGGGGCACGCTCGGCGTTCGCCGTCCGCGGGATCAAGGTGCTCGTCGACGGGATTCCACAGACCCTGCCCGACGGCCAGGGCCAGCTCACCAATCTGGAGCTCGGCGCCGCCGACCGGATCGAGATCCTGCGTGGGTCCGCGTCGGCCCTGTTCGGGAACGCCGCAGGCGGGGTGATCAGCATCTGGAGCGATCCGACCGCGCCCCAGAGCGTCCGCCAGGATGTGCGCGTGCTGTTCGGCACGTTCGACCGCCACCTGGATCGCAACTGGAGCAAGTGGCAGGCGACCACGGCGTTCCCGATCGGCGTGGGGAGCGGGCTGGTGACCGTGTCGCGGCTGGACTACACGGGTCAGCGGCAGCACTCCGGCGCCGACTTCCGCAATCTCAACTCGCGCTGGCACTTTCCGCTGGCGCACGGCTGGTCGTTCGCCGCCACGGCCGACGTGGGGTGGGACCCGCGTGCCGACAACCCGGGCGCGCTCACGGCCGCCGAGCTGGCCAGGAACCCCGATTCCGCGGCGGCCATCAACATCACCCGTGTGGCCGGAAAAGACGTGACGCAGGGGCAGGGGGGCGTGACCGTGCGACGAGAGTTCCCCGGAGGAGGCGACGCCTCGTTGACGGTCTTCGGCGTCGCGCGCAGCCTCAAGAACCCGACCACCTTCGCGTACATCGACCTCGACCGGCTCGACTATGGCGCTCGGTTCGCGGTCAGCCGGCCGCTCCCGCTCGGCTCCCTCGAGCAGCGGCTCACGGCCGGCATCGACTTCCAGCGCCAGCGCGACGACCGCAAGAACTTCCGTAATAATGCCGGCCAGGTCGACACGACGGTACGCACCCTCGACCAGCTCGAGCACGTGACCGAGATCGGCCCGTTCGTACAGAGCGCGCTGCAGGTCGCCGGCCACGTCTCGGTCACGGGCGGGCTGCGCTACGACTGGGTGACCTTTCGAGCGGACGATCGCCTGATCACGGCCACCAATCCCGACGACTCGGGCCGCCGCCTGATGAATGCGCTGTCGGGCTCGGTCGGGGTCGCGATCACGCCCTCCGACGCGACGACCGTGTACGGCAACATCGGAACCTCGTTCGAGACGCCCACCACGACCGAGCTCACCAACCGGCCGAGCGGCGCCGGCGGCTTCAACCCGTCGCTCGGGCCGCAGCAGGCGACGAACTACGAGATCGGCGTGCGCGGCGACGTCCGGGGACGCTTGAACTACTCCGTGGCCTTGTTCGACGCCGAGGTGCGGGGCGAGCTCATTCCGTTCCCGGTGCCCGCCGACACGAATGGCCGCGTCTACTTCCAGAACGCCGGCACGTCCCGCCATCGCGGTGTCGAGCTGAGCAGCGCGCTGGAGCTCGCGGCGGGGTTGCGTCTCACGACGGCGTGGACGTATTCGGACTTCCGCTACACCCGCTACTCGATCGGCGCGCGGACGGTGGACGGCCGACCGCTGCCCGGGATCCCGCAGCACTGGCTGCACTTCGTGCTGGCGGCGCATCCAGCGTTCGCGCCCGGTGGTTGGGCCGAGGTGGAGGAGACGCACTCATCGGGTTATTTCGTCAACGATACCCTCAACACGGCCACCGGCGCGTGGTGGACCACCAACGTACGACTGGGCTGGAGCGGGACGGCGGGGAGCGTGCGGCTCACCCCGTTCGTGGGCTTCAACAACGTGTTCAACCGGGCCTATGTCGGGTCGGTGGTTATCAACGCGGCCGCGGGGCGCTATTATGAGCCCGCTCCCGGCCGCAACATGTACGTCGGATTTTCGCTCGGAGCAGGGGAGTAGACGTCGTCCTTCAACGGAGGTGGGTATGAGGTATTGGGCTCAATGGTCCGCGACGACACTGGTCGCGGCGCTCGTCGCGGCACCGCTGTGCGGGCAGGGGTCGGGAGGAGTCTCGAATCCGGGCATCCCCCCCTCGGCCCCCGCGGTGGTGACGAACGCGATGCTGGCGAACGCCGCGGCGAGCGGCGACTGGCTGATGTACGGGCACAACTACTGGAACAACCGGTTCTCCCCCCTCAAGACGATCAACGCCACCAACGTGAGGCGTCTGGTCGCGCGGGCGGTGTACACCCACGGCTCGACCCAGCTGGGCAGCTTCGAGACCACGCCGATCGTCGTGAGCGGGACGATGTACATCACGTCGCCCGCGACACCGAACAACATCGTGCGCGCCTTCGACCTGCGCACGCAGAAAATGCTGTGGGAGTACACGCACAAGAACGCGCCGGTCGCGACCGCGTGCTGCGGTCCCAACAACCGCGGCGTGGCGGTCTCCGGCGGGTCCGTGTTCGTGGGCACGCTCGATGACGAGCTGGTAGCACTCGACGCCGCCACCGGGAAGGAGAAGTGGGCGGTCAAGGTGGGCGACGGGCCCGAGGCAGGCTACACCGAGACGATGGCGCCCCTCGTGATCGGCGACAACGTGATCATCGGGACTTCCGGCGCCGAATACGGCATCCGCGGCTACGTGAAGGCCTTCAACGCGGCGAGCGGTGCGCCGGTCTGGACGTGGTACACGCTGCCCTCGCCGGAAGACGGGGGCTGGTGGGGCCCCTTCTCCAAGACCACGCCCGAGGGCGACGACCTGAAGCGCGACGTCGCGAAGGAGCGTGCCGACTCCGCCAAGTACGCCGATGCCTGGAAGACCGGCGGCGGCTCGGTGTGGATGACACCCGCCTACGACGACGTGAGCAAGACGCTGTTCGTCGCGATCGGCAACCCGTCGCCCGACCTGGACGGCTCGATCCGCCCCGGCGACAACCGCTGGACCGAATCGGTCGTCGCGATCGACGCGACCAACGGCAAGTTCAAGTGGGGATACCAGGAGGTGCCGCACGACGTGTGGGACCTGGACGCGGTGAGTCCTCCGGTGATCGCGATGGTGGGGGGGAAGAAGGCCGTGGTGGAGGCGGGCAAGACCGGTTTCGTGTACGTGCTGGACGCGGCCACCGGCAAGCTGATCCGGCGCTCCGCGGCGTTCGTGCCCCAGCAGAACATGTACAGCCAGCCGACCGCCGACGGCGTGTTCATGCTCCCGGGTGCGAACGGCGGCCAGGAGTGGTCTCCCATCGCGGTGCATCCGGATCTGGGCTACGCCTATACGGTGGGCCTGCACCAGCCGATGCATTACAAGGTGCATTACGCGCCGTGGGAGAAGGGCCGGTTGTGGCTCGGCAGCGCCTTCGTGCGCATCCCGGACGCGAAGGGCGGCTACTCGGGTGAGTACGGCAATGTGAACGCGATCGACTTGAACACCGGCAAGATCGCGTGGAGCGTGAAGACCGAGCTGCCGATGATGGGCGGCGCGACCGCCACCGCGGGCGGCCTGGTGTTCGCGGGTGAGGGCAACGGCTGGTTCAAGGCGTACGACGCCAAGACCGGCGCGGTGCTGTGGCAGTTCAACTGCGGCGCCGGCGCCAACGCAGCGCCCTCGGTGTTCGAGCTCGACGGCGAGGAGTTCGTGGCGGTGGCGGCGGGAGGCAACTTCCAGATCAGCTATCCGCTGGGGAATTCGGTCTTCGTCTTCGGACTGCCGAAGGCCGGGATGTAGGCTCGTTTCCAGGCCCCGGCGGGGTCTCCCTGCGCGACAAAAAGACGCGGTCGCTCCGGGAGACCCCGCCGGGGCCTGATCCCCCATCCCCTTCCCACAGGGCGAGTTGCGGCCGGTGGCGCGTGCGCCCCTACGGCTGCGAGGGGCCGAAAACCCGCCCGCTATTGCATTTAGGGGGGGGTCATACCCAATATTTTGCGGGATTCTGGGCCAGGGGCGGCCGGAAGGTGGGTTTGCCCTTGGTCCCCCGGGATCACCTCGGACGCCGTCCCTGGCGGCCACTCCTGCGAGCAAGTATAAGGTCTGCGGGAGCGGGGAGTCGCACTCGAAGAGGAGGTGGGCTCCGCAACTTTCCTTATCAGGTCGGTCATACACAGGCGTAGTGAGAAGCCAGACGAGCAGGCTACCTAGCAGGCCAACTCCCTAAGGAGGGGTTCTCGTATGAAGCGTCTCACGTTGCTGTTGTTGGGTCTCGCGCTCGGCGTCACCGCGACGGCCAGTGCGCAAGGCCTGACGATGCAGATGTCGAATGGCTGGTCGTTCTCGTTCGCGGGGAACGTGAACGCGTTCTGGGTGTTCTCGCAGACTCTACCAAGGCATCCAAGAACTCGAGCGTACGCACAGGGTTGCTCCCAGCGTTCGCCACGTTCGAGGCCAGGGGCAAGGAATCCGGAATGAACCTTGGCATCCACTTCGGCTTTGCGCCACAGATCCAGAACGCAGGTAACGCACATGACCAGTTCGGCGCGAATATCGACATGCGTCAAGTTTACCTGACGATCGGCGGGCAGTGGGGCCAGATCCTTGCGGGCCGCGAGCTTGCGCTGTTTCAGAGACAGAACATCCTCAGCGACATGACCTTGTTCGGAGTTGGTGCGGTCGGCGACCCTCAGGGCGGGGGCACGACGCTGGGTCGCATCGGTTACGGTTACATTTACCCAAACTTCAACGCCCAGGTTACCTACAGTTCGAACCCGAAGAACCCGGCGCAGCTGTCAATCGGCTTGTTCCAGCCTTCGGTCTTCGGCGGGTTCGGAGTCACGAAGATCCCGCGCCTCGAAGCTGAAGGGACCTGGCATCAGACGCAGGGCAAGACCAAGTATATGGTCTGGGTCGGTGGGGAATGGCAGACCACTTCGAACGCGGCAGACAGTTCGGTCAGTTCGGTGGGTGGAACGGCTGGCGTGAAGGTGGACCTCCAGGACCTGTCTGTGGTCGTCAATGGTTACGTCGGCAGCGGGATCGGCACAACGTTCGGCTTCTCCCCAGACGCCGTTGCCAATGGTACCAACAAGCGCAAGTCGGACGGCGGGATTGTCCAAGTCAGCTACACAGCTAACAAGAAAACGACGGTAGGGGCAAGCTGGGGCTTCAGCCGATTGAAGGGGGCGGGAACGACCAGCACGGACGGCACCGACGCCCCACTTGGGCAGGTCTCATTGTATACCGTTGGCGTCTACCATCAGTGGACCAAGTCTCTGAAGCTTGTCTTCGAGGGCAGCCGCGAGATCAACGCGCATATCGGCACGTCTGCGATCCTGCGCGGAGCGGTTGGCGTGCCGCCACTCAACCGTACGCTATTGTCCGGCGGGTTCATGCTCTTCTTCTAGAGCAGAACGAGCACGGTAGAACGGAAAGAGGCCGGGAGCGATCCCGGCCTCTTACGTTTGTGCGTGACGTTTTCGTGCTACGCCTCTGTGCTACGTCTTTGGGTGACGTCTATTTGTAGCGGTACGTAATCCGGCCTCTCGTAAGGTCGTAAGGCGACAAATCCACCGCCACTCTGTCTCCCTGCAGGATCCGGATGTAGTTCTTGCGCATCTTCCCGCTGACGTAGGCCAGCACCTCGTGCCCGTTCTCGAGCTTCACGCGGAAGGTCGTGTTGGGAAGCACCTCGGTGATCGTGCCCATCATCTGTATCGCGTCGCCCGCCACGTCCCGGTCGCCTCCTCGTCCTACGCGCGCGCCGCGTGCGGATCCATCGTCTCGTCCCGCGGGGGCTCCCGGCCCCGCTCGATATACGACGCATGCCGCCCGCAGCTCTGGCAGGTGAGCGTCACGCGCTCGGGCGCGAGCGGCCCGAGCTTGCTCCCCCGTCGCCGGGGCGCGCGCACGATCGACCGCGTCCCGCACGAGGGGCAGACCAGGGGCACATGCTCGCGGTCCGCCGCGATCAGCGCCAGCGCTTCCGGCGCCCGGTATTCC
>Ga0209687_1000792_pt1 | contig 10239 bp, 13 predicted proteins | sample GraSoiAngelo_136_FD_185893 | JGI IMG/M metagenome (GOLD analysis project Ga0209687, IMG submission 185893) | Grasslands soil microbial communities from the Angelo Coastal Reserve, California, USA - 14_0929_09_20cm (SPAdes) (version 2) | ecosystem: Environmental > Terrestrial > Soil > Grasslands ...
GTGCCGCATGCGCTGGGATCGTCGACGCCGGCATTCCCATGGTCAGCCAGTCGGTGCTGCTGCGCGGCGTCAACGATAATCCGGCCGACCTGGAAGCGTTGATGCGAGCCTTCGTCGAATGCCGGATCAAGCCTTATTATCTGCATCACGGCGATCTTGCGCCGGGCACTTCGCACCTGCGCACGACGCTGGAGCAGGGCCAGGAATTGATGCGAAGCCTAAGGGGACGGGTGTCCGGACTATGCCAGCCGGATTACGTGCTCGACATTCCCGGCGGCCACGGCAAGGCGCCGGTCGGGCCGAATTTTCTGGCTGTTGATGATGCGCAAGAGCGTGAACAACCGCTGGAAACGCGCTATCGTATCTTAGATTATTGCGGTGAGGTTCATCTCTATCCGCCCAAGGAATAATGTCCGGATAGATGCAGCGCGCCAAGACGGAGGAACAAGATGCAAAGACTAATCATGTCACTGGCGCTCACGATCGTCATCGGCGGTCCGGCGGCGCTGGCGCAGGGCGGCGGAACGTCCAGCTACCCGAAGAACTCGACGGCCGGCTCGGGGCTGCCACAGGCACCGGTCGGCCATCGCCAGCCGCGCGCCGGCGATGTGCCGAACGAGAAGAATCTCAGCGATCCGAACAATCCGGTGAACAAGGAAGACGCAGCTCTCGATAAGAAGATCAAGAGCATCTGCCGCGGCTGCTAGGCCGAACGTTCCCGGAATTTCCGGCGCAGCACATCCCGCCGCGCGGAAACGGCGTCGGCCAACCCGTTCAGTGCCGGCACTGTCGTGTTCCAGTCAATGCAGCCATCGGTAATGCTCTGCCCATAGGTGAGCGCCATGCCCGGCAGCGCATCCTGGCGGCCCGCAACCAGATTGCTCTCGATCATGACGCCGACGATGCGCCGCTCACCATGGGATATCTGATTGCAGATATCGGCAACGACCAGTGGCTGGTTCTCCGGCTTCTTGCCGCTGTTGGCGTGACTGGCATCGATCATGATCCGTGGCGCCACGCCTGCGCGGGAAAGTTCCGCCGCGGCGGCATCGACGCTTGCCCGATCGTAGTTCGGCCTGCTGCCGCCACGCAGAATGACGTGGCAGTCCTCATTGCCCGATGTCGCTGCGATCGCCGAACGTCCAGCCTTCGTCACGGCCATGAAATGGTGTGGATGCGAAGCCGACTTCACGGCGTCGACCGCGATGCGCATGTCGCCGTCGGTGCCATTCTTGAAGCCGACCGGGCAGGACAGTCCCGAAGCCAGCTCACGGTGAATTTGGCTTTCCGTGGTGCGCGCACCGATCGCCGCCCATGCAATAAGATCGGCGATGTATTGCGGCGTCGTCATGTCGAGGAATTCGGTTCCCGCCGGCAGGCCGAGATCGTTCACCGCCGAAAGCAGGTTGCGAGCCAGGCGCAAGCCCCTGTTGATGTTGAAGCTGCCATCAAGGTCGGGGTCATTGATCAGCCCCTTCCATCCCACAATTGTGCGCGGCTTCTCGAAATAGACGCGCATCACGATCTCGAGGCGGTCCGAATGCCGTTCGCGCAAGGCAGCCAGCCGCGTCGCGTACTCGACGGCGGCGACGGGATCATGCACCGAACAGGGGCCGACGACGACCAGAAGGCGATCGTCGCTACCGTTCAGGATGGTGTGAATGGCGTTGCGCGCGGCGCTCACGACGCGCGTGGCCGTCAAGGTGCGCGGTGTTTCGCGCATCACCTCTTCCGGCGTGGTCAGCTCCTTGATTTCTCTGATGCGAAGATCGTCTGTCGTGCTCAACACGGCTATGGCTCCTGCTTCTCGAGGACCTGCCGGCCAAACAAAAAAGCCGCCAGGTCTGGCGGCTGTTCGGGCTTCCTGCTGCAATTCGTTAGATTGAGCGCGATCCTCCCACCGCCAGCGAGCTGTCGTAGCTAAAGTACCAAAAGTTGCTGGCGGCGATGGTGATCATGGCGGCTCTATAGCGCACGCTTCATGTCTTGTCATCCCAAATATCTTGTCATCGCAAATCGGCCGGGAATGGATCGTCCGATCCATTTCACGAATTGCGCGCGGCGAGCGCCATGCCGATCAGCGTCGCGCCGCCGAACAACAGGTTGATGCCGACCAGGAGTCCGATCGCCCATTCCGCCGAGCCCGGCAGGCCCGAGATGATGAGGAACGCGATCACGATGTCCATCAGGCCGGCGACCAAGAGCCAGGACCAGCGCCCCGACAATTCGCGGCGATGCTCGAGCGCGTACATGATGGTGGCGACGCCTTCGGCGAGGAAGTAGACGCCGACCACGATGGTCAGCGTCAGTGTGCCCTGAACCGGCTGCGCCAGCAGGATGACGCCGGCAGCGATAGCGAGCAGCGCTGAAATCAGCGACCACCAGAAGCCTGGTAGCTGCCGCGCCCAGAAGGTGACGATCAATCCGCCGATGCCCGAGATCAGGAACATCCAGCCCAGAAAGATCGTGACGGCCAGGCTCGCTAACGGCGGCACGATCATGGCCGCGAGGCCCAGAATTGCGAGCAGGATGCCCTCCGCCAGGAAGGCCTTCCAATGCTCGCGCACCGCGGCGCTCATTCTCGACCGCAGATTGGCGAGGTCCTGAGGAAGCGTGTCTTGGGGCTGGGTCATGGCAATTCTCCCGGTGCCGGCGAAACGGAACGATAGCCCAAGAAAGTGACGGCATCTTAGCTCCGTCAGGGCGCCGACGAAAAGCCCTCCGACGTCGCACGAAGCCGGTTGCGGCCGAGAAAGTAGACCGCCGTCGTTGCAACCAACAGTGCGCAGCCGAGCAGGATCGAGGTGAGGCCAACGGGAATGAGAACCAGCGCCATGTTGCGGTCGGGATTGAGCAGCCAGTGATGCAGCGATGTCAGGACGAAGGCGAGACCGGCGAAGCCGGCGCCGCCGCCGGCCACCAGCAGCGCCCACATCCGCCGAAGCTGGCTCAAGCGTTCGCGGGCGAGCGCGGTGCGCGGCGTATGATGGCGGCCGACGCGCCGCACCAGGCGCGCGGCAAACCCAATCGAGCTGAAGCCGACCAGCACGCTGCTCGTGCCAAGCCAGAGCCGGGTGGATTGATCGAGATCCGGATTTTGCTGCAACGTCAGCAGCGGAAAATCGAACGCCGCATGCAGCGCCAAGGGGCCCATCAACATCAGGATCCAGCTTGAGATGCGCGCCCAATCGCGGTGATGGCGGTTCGCGCCGAGCGCCGTGCCGGATCGCGCGATCGCGAGATAGGCGCCGGCCATGACGCCGAGCGCGCCGTGGAAGGGTACCGTCAACACGCTGCGCAGTGCCGCGAGCGATCGCCACATTTCGGCGTGTTGGACGAGATAGGCGAGATTTTCGTAGGCCGCGAAACCAAGCCCGGTCGCAGCGCCATAGACCACTGTATCCATCGGATCGGCGAAACGCCGGCGCCGCGCGAACATCGCGACCGCGACGATGACGAGAATCTTGACGGCTTCCTCCGGGAGCGCGACGCCGAACACCGAACGCAGGACCTCGGCAACCCAGGCGCGCTCCGGCGTGGCCAGCAGTTTGGCGAATGGCGCGCGCACCACGCCCAACAACGAAATGCTTGCGGCGCCAAGCAGAAACGCGGTCCAGATCTTCAGCGGGGGGCCGGGCCGCTCGTCGGCGGCGATCACGAGCCACAGGATCAGCAGCGCAGGCGCCACGGCCGCTGTGCCGATCACGGTGGGAAGGGATTCAAGAAGGTTCATCTAAGATGGCAAATAGGCCACTTTTCCATTGTTATCTACTGGTTCGAGGCGCCACGAAATTTCGCGCCAATGCGCCGATTCCTAGCAACCCCGGCAGATATTTCTGAGCTGTGCATTGACCCGTGCATCTTCGCCACCGATCGAATCTACATAGGCGGTGTTGTCGCCTTTCGCGGCCGGAATCGGGCGCGATGCTGGCTTCGCCGCGGGCGTCGGAAAGGTCGCGATCGGCGGATTGGCCTTGTCATAGCAGACAAGCCTCAAGGCGGGGTCTGTGATCGATTTGCATTCCGTCGTCTGGGCATCCGCGGCTTGGCCCAGCGCAGCGATCGCAATGAGCGCAGTAATGAATCTCATCTCAGCCCTTTCTCCGGCCTATCAATTTACATCCGCCAAGCGCCAACGCCTTCCTGGTGCGCCGCAATTGGTCAGGCAATTCAACGAGTTTTCTGAAGTTCTTGCGCCAAAATGCACGTATTCCTGCGGCCTGTCCATGCGCGAATTCGCGAAGCCGGAACCGGCCCGGTAGTGCCGGCGTGATAGGTTCGGAGGTCGTCAAGCAGGGAGCACGCCGAGTGGCTTTGTTACGTGGGGCAGAGACCCATATTCGATCGGTGCTCAAAGCCGTCAGTTGGCGGACCTTGGGAACGCTCGACACATTCGCGATCAGTTGGTTCATGACCGGAAAGGTCCACATCGCAGGTTCGATCGCGGGGGTTGAGATCGTCACCAAGATTGCCTGGTACTATCTCCACGAGCGGGTCTGGGCGCTTGTGCCGTGGGGACGGCGACCGGTCTGACCGCTGCAGGGAGCTTTCAGCAGCCAAGACCTACAGCAGCCAAGACTTATTTGATGATCTAGTTGGCGGTTTTGGTCTTCTTGGTCTTTGCCGCGGACGCCTTTGTCGTGGACGCCTTGGGCGCGTCGCTGTTGCCGCGCACGGCGCCCCACGGATCGGTCGCACCCTGGTCAGGAATATTGCCGAGCGAGCGCTTATAGGCTTGTTCCGCGGCCTTTTCTGCCTCTTTCTCCTGGGGCGTCTTGTCCTTGTCCTGTTCTCCGTATTTGGGAATGGATTTTTCCTGCGCGTAGGCGGGTCCGGCGAGTAACGCAATGACCAAAGCGCCGCGAAACACTCGCATCCGTATTATCTCCCCCATCTCTGAAAAATACCCATCGAATGCACTTCTAGCATTGTCGGCGCCGCTCAGAAAGGCGTGCGGGGCGGAACCTTGGCGGAAGATCGGTCGTTGTTTGCTGGCAATCGAAGGGAGTCCGCCATGAAAAACACGATGAAAAAATTGCCCATCCTTTGCCTCGCGCAGTACCTCTCGCTTTCCTTCGCGCTTGCCCTCGGCTTTTCGACGGCTGCCGATAGCCAGGGTCTCGGTATGGGACCGCGCCCGTCAACCGCGACGGGAGGGGCGTTCGGTACCAGCCCCGTGGCGCCCGGCACGAATTCCGCGGGCACCGCGCTTTCGTCAGGTGGCACCAGCGCCGCCGCCAAAGGACCTCCGCTAGGCACCGGTGACCCCATCGTCGACCGCGAAGACAAGGAGGCCGCCAGGAAGGTGCAATCGATTTGCAGGGGATGTTGAGGCGGTCATCGAGGCGCCTCGAGGGTTTGCAACTACTTCTCAACCATCTTGGGTTATTCTGGCGTCCATGGGCACACGGGCTGATCATGCCGAAAAACCTGCGCTGCGAGCGCTTCAGCGGCGCCACGCCCTGCTTGCCGCCTGGCTCGAGCTGCTGAACCAGGTCGATAACCCGATGCGCCGGCGCGCCGCGAGATTCCGCCACGAACAGCCCTCTCGTCGAGACATCTCTGTGATCCGGGGCCCACGAATAAGGGACCTCAGTTCCGGACTCTGCTGCACGCCGCAGCGGCCCCGGCTTCGGGATAGCAACGAGACCGCTGCCCGCACGTCGAAGCCCCTTTACTGAAGCCTCGCCGCACCTTCCGTACCTGAAATTGGACGACTTCGGCCGAGAAGGCGAACGCGAGCCCTATCGCCTTTGGCCTGGTCAACCGGCGCTCTCGCCGAAGTGATTGAATTGCATCGATTTGGCCGCGACGAATCCAGAGAAGCTAGCGGGGCCGCATCATGCTTGCCGAGAAATTCTTTCTGCTTTTGGAATCGATCATCCGGGGCCAGACCCACTCCGATGGAAGTCCGAGAATCGTCAGCTCGTCACCGCACGTACCGGTCAAACTACCGAACGGGAACGGAAAATAGAAACGCGATCGGGGAGCGATATCGCCCGCGGGCATCCTTGCGACATTCATTCAACGCGACCCTACAGCTCCGTTTCTCCCCGCTTTCGCCATCGAAAGGTCTACGCGCGGGCAATCCATCAACAAACTGACCCGCCACCTCAGCAAGGAGACAAATGTTCCGAGTTGGTACGCGTATGCATAGTTCGTCCGATCGTGACAAACGGCTTAGGGGCGCTTTGGATGCGGTGGATGATGCAGCTTTCGGCGTCTCACCAGGTGCCTCGCCAAAGGACAAGTTCGACGTGGATCCCGCGGAAGGCATCCGTGCGATCGACCTCAAAGCCCTAAACCAGCGATTCCAGCAGTTAGACGAATATTACAGCCGAGCTGTCGCGGAGATTAAGGCTTCGCTGCGGGAGTAACTCTCGAGGCCTTTTTTCCGAAAGTGGCGCGCGCCGCACGGCTCAACCCGCCAGTAGGCGCCGGGAGGTCTCAACAAAGACCTGCGCGCCGGTGACGATGTCGGCATCATCGGTGTTTTCGCTCCAATGGTGACTGATGCCGCCGATCGAGGGCACAAACAGCATGCCGGCGGGCATAATCGTGGCGAGTACCTGGGCGTCATGACCCGCGCCGCTGGGCATGCGGATAGACCTGCCACCGGCGAAGGCCAAGCTTGCCGCTTCGATCGTCTGCTGGAATCTGACATCCATCATGGCGGGAGCGCCGGTACGAAGACGCTCTACCGCAACTCCGCACCGGCCGTGCGCGCTAACCTCTGCGGCCATGCTCCGCAGCTGGTTCTCCAGGCGATCGATCACGCCGGGGTCATCGTCGCGTATCTGGAATAGCATTTCCGCTTGTCCCGGGATGATGCTCGGCGCGCCGGGATCAAGCGCGATGCGGCCGGTGGTCCATACTGTGCGTGGTCCGCTGAGCTCAGGAAAGCGATCGTCGATCGCGACGCAAAACCGCGCCAGCGCCACGCCGGCATCCTTGCGAACGTCCATCCGGGTCGTGCCGGCGTGATTTTGCTCGCCGCTGAAGGTGATCCGGTATTGCCAGATACCGACGATGGAGGTGACGACGCCGATCGCAAGGCCGCTGCTTTCGAGCGTGCGGCCTTGCTCGATATGCGCCTCGAGGTATCCAATGTACCGCCCGCGTTCGGCCATTGTGCGTGGGCGGCCTGCAAGACCCACGTCGCGCAGCGCCTCGCGCATGGTTTTTCCACTGGAGCGGTCGCGTGCGGTGTCGATATCGGCCTCGGTGACGCTGCCGACATAAGATCTGCTGCCAAGGAAACTTCCGAAATGTCCTTCCTCGTCGCACCATGCCGCAACTTCAACGGCGCCGTTTGCGCTCAAATCGAGATTGATCACGCGGGCGGCCTCGAGGGCATAGACGACGCCAAGCGGCCCATCGAGCCAGCCGGCGTAGTTCTGGCTTTCGAGATGCGAGCCCGCCAATAATTTCGGCCCGGATTTGGCGCTTATGCCGATGACATTGCCGATGCCGTCGATCGCACCAGTGAGCCCTGCCTCGGAAAGACGCTGCACCAGCCACTCCACCGAGCGCATATGTGCTTGTGAGAATGTCGGCTTGTGCACGCCGGTCTTGTAGGCGCCGATGCCACGGAGCGTATTGAGATCCGCAAGGACCCGGGTGCCGTCGAATGGCAGGCGTTTGTCAGGCATGAACCATTCCATTCCCCAGTGAATGGGAATTGGCAAGCCCTGCAAACCGCGCTCTTTCTGGAGCGGACCCTTTTTCGAAGCCTGGCGCTCCCTAGCGGAATCGAACCGCTCTCTCCACCGTGAAAGGGTGGCGTCCTAACCGATAGACGAAGGGAGCAAACCGTGGCCGCGTGGCCCCCGCGGCCGGGCAAACGTATAGTGGCCTTTGGTTGGGCGGGCAAGTCGTCGGAAAGCGGCTCTTGCGGGCTTATTGGGGCGCCCCGCGCCACGAAAATACCCCTTTGATTCCATGCCCCTTGCAACAGTTTTTAAAGCTCCGGAAGGGTAGGTGTGGGCACTTTCTTGAGAAGTAAATGGAATGGCCCTGGTCCGGAAGCGCGAAGCCCGCAAATCACTGCGCCAGCCCGGCTGGATCACGCTCGATGGCGGATTCGCGGCTCGCCCCTGCGTGGTGCAGGACCTCTCAACCGCGGGCGCCAAAATCACGGCCGACGACGCAAATGCGTTGCCCTGCACGCTGCGGCTGGCATTTGCGCGCGACGCGAGGACGGGGCGCAATTGTCAGGTGGTCTGGCGCCGGGGAAATTCGATCGGCGTCCGATTCATCCGCTAAGTCCGGATAGAATAGCCTGCTTCCTTGTACCTGCTTGCTTGAAGCTGCTTTCCGGAGATGCTTTCTTGGCGCGGGATGGAGCAAGCGATTGCAACTCAACATCATCGTTCCCGTCTTGATGTGTTGTGCGATGCTGTGGTGGGTTGGCCGCCGCTTCGGTTGGACTACGCGGCTTCTCGTGACGGCAATTACGCTGGTGGTGATTATCTGCGTGTTGTGGTTGAGCGCGGCGGCTTCTAAAGCGCGATGAGATCAAGTTAGATCGTCATCGCGCTTTAGGCTTTTGATTGAGCATGATCTTTTCGGAAAACCGGTGTCCACTTTTCCGGATCATGCTTTAGCGGCTCACGACATCGGCGGCGCGACGAATTGGACAAACCCTGGCCTATCGGCGAACTGGGCGAACCAGCGGTCCAGATTCGGCAGCTTCGGCTTGGTGACGCCTTCGACACCGAGCCAGCGGCGGGCATAAGTGCCGACCGCGATGTCAGCGATGGTGAACTCGTCGCCCTCGAGGAAGCGCCGTGTCGCCAGCTGAGTCTCGACGATCCGCCACACCACGGCTTCGGCGTCGACATCCTTCTGGATCGCGGCCATGTCGCGTTTTTCGACCGGGGTGCGCACCAGCGCCCAGAACACGGGACGATCGACCGGCTGCACCGTCGACAGCGTCCAGTCGAGCCAGCGGTCGACCGCGGCGCGGCGCTTCGGCGCCTGCGGATAGATCGGCGATTCCTTGCCGTAGGCGAGGCAGAGATAACGCATCACCGAATTGGATTCCCAGAGCACGAAATCGCCGTCGACCAGCGTCGGCACGCGGCCGTTCGGATTCATCGAAAGATAGGCGGGCTGGTCGTTTTTGCCGAATTGCATGCCGGCATCGATGCGCTGATACGCGAGATCGAGCTCACGCAGGCACCACAGCACTTTTTGCACATTGACCGAGTTGGCCCGGCCCCAGATGGTCAATTGCGCGTTGTCCGGCACGTTTCGCTCCCGATGCTTCGTTGCCGAATGTCATATCGGAATTTGCAAAAGCATGCACGGCATGCCGACGACGAAAGCCATGCAAAAAGGGCCGCCGGCAACGGGTGGATTTCGCCTCGGCTTGCCCTTTGCTTACCAGTGGCCGGTGTTCGGCATTGAGGTCCAGGGCTCCGCCGGCGGCTTCGGCTCGCCTTTCTGCAAGAGCTCGATCGAATGCAGATCCGGCGAGCGGACAAAGGCCATTTGGCCGTCGCGCGGCGGCCGGTTGATGGTGATGCCCATCTTCATCAGCTTGTCACAGGTGGCATAGATGTCATCGACCTCATAGGCGAGATGGCCGAAATGGCGGTCTTCACCGTATTTCTCCTCGTCCCAATTATAGGTGAGTTCGACCAGCGGCGCGCCGCGGGCCTTCGGCAGGTTCTTGAGCAGCTCCTCGTCCTGGGGCGCGCACAGGAACACCAGCGTGAACTTGCCCTTGTCATTGTCGATGCGGCGGACTTCCTTCAGGCCCAGTGCATCCCGATAGAATTTCAGTGCGGTATCGAGATTGCGGACGCGCAGCATGGTGTGAAGGTAACGCATGTTTCTTCTCCCTGACGGATGGCCGTTTCGTTCGGGTTCAATAGCAGCAAAATTCAGCTGGGGGCAGGGGTGCAGGCGGCGGTCAAGCGCAGCTACCCATCCCGAAAAGGCTGAGCCTTCCCGCTTTGCAAAGCGGCGAGCGGCCAGGGGTGCGGCCATTGGAAAGGGCATATTGCCACGCGGTTCCCATCGGACTCTCGCGCGACGTGTGCCCCGCAAACCACAACCAGCCACTATCGTGCAAATGATTGTGATCGTGCGATTGCGGCTGAATCAGCGAATCAACTAGACCGCGAGTGGGGCTGGGAAGCGGAGAGTAAAATGAGAGTCGCTTCCTTAGAGAGTATATTGACCGTGGCCACGCTGGTATCGGCCATTGTCGTCGTGCTGTGGGGAATCAAG
>Ga0209687_1000793_pt1 | contig 10231 bp, 5 predicted proteins | sample GraSoiAngelo_136_FD_185893 | JGI IMG/M metagenome (GOLD analysis project Ga0209687, IMG submission 185893) | Grasslands soil microbial communities from the Angelo Coastal Reserve, California, USA - 14_0929_09_20cm (SPAdes) (version 2) | ecosystem: Environmental > Terrestrial > Soil > Grasslands ...
TCTGCGCGCTGCTCATCATTCTTGCCGGAGCAGTCTGCATTCCCGGTTTGCCGATCTCCCTCTATCCCGATCTGGCGCCTCCGCAGGTCACCGTAACCAGCAACTACGTCGGCGCCAACGCTCAGGTTGTGGAATCTGCAGTGACCACCCCGCTGGAGCAGCAAATTAATGGTGTCGAGGGCATGCACTACATCACCTCGACCAGTTCGAATGACGGCACCAGCAGCATCAACGTAACTTTCCGCACCGGATACGACCTGAACATCGCTGCCGTTGACGTGCAAAACCGCGTGGCAACCGCGCAAGGACGTCTGCCCCAGGAGATCAAGAACACTGGGATAACGATCACGAAGGCGAATCCCAACTTTGTCTTTGCCGCGGGCTTCTTCTCGCCGGATAACAGCCTCACGAACCAGTACATTTCCAATTACCTCGACGTTTATGTCAAAGACGCGCTGAAGCGAATTCCTGGCGTCGGAGATGTGGTGCTCTTTGGCGAGCGCAAATATGCCATGCGCATCTGGCTCGATCCCACCAAGCTCGCCGCGCGCGAACTGACTGCCTCCGATGTGGTATCCGCGCTTCAGGAACAGAACGTTGAAATCCCCGCCGGCCAATTGGGACGTCCGCCTGCAGACCCAAAACAGAACTTCCAGGTGACGCTGCGTGTCGTCGGACGACTATCGGATCCCCGAGAATTCGAAAGTATCATTCTCAAGAACACTCGCAACGGCATCGTGCAACTCAAGGACGTAGGTCGAGCCGAGATCGGCGCCGAAAGCTACGATACGAACTTGCTCTACAGTGGCCATGAGGCAATCGGCGTCGGCGTGCAGCAGCTCTCGAACGCCAACGCTCTCGAAGTAGACAAGGCCGCCCGTGCTGTTCTCGCGGAGTTGTCAAAATCGTTTCCGCCGGGCATGAAGTACGTGATCGCCTTCGACACGACGACGGTGGTCGGCGATTCTGTTAAAGAAGTTGTCACGACGCTGGAAGAGGCGGTCGTCATTGTCATTGTTGTGATCTTCTTCTTCCTGCTGGATTGGCGCGCCACCATTATTCCTGCCGTCACGATTCCGGTATCGCTCATAGGTACGTTTGCTTTTATCAAGATCTTCGGCTTCTCGATCAATTCGCTGACTCTCTTTGGAATCACTCTCGCGACCGGTCTCGTCGTCGACGACGCCATCGTGGTCATCGAAAATGCTCAGCGCCACATCAACCAGGGCGGAAGTGACACTCACACCGCGACCTCAGTGGCTATGGCCGAAGTATCAAGCGCCGTGGTGGCCACATCGCTGGTGCTGATTTCGGTATTCGTCCCAGTGTCATTCTTTCCGGGGACCACCGGAATTCTTTACCGTCAGTTCTCGTTGACGATTGCATTCTCCATCGCGATCTCACTCTTTAACGCGCTCACACTGTCGCCCGCCCTGGCGGCCATTCTGTTGCGTAATGAGGAGCAGAAATATGCGGCCTTCGACTGGACCGGCATCGACTGGCTCTCGCGTGGATATGCAAAGTTCGCCCATGGCATTGATAGGGCCATTCGCAGCCTGGGTGTCGCCTACGGGAAGGTCATTGCGGAGGTACTGAACTATCGCTACGCGATGATCGGCCTTTTCTTCGTTGCTTTAGCCGCGACGGGCTATATGTATGTGCACGTTCCCACCGGCTTCGTTCCGCAGGAGGATCAGAACTATTTCATCGTCGTGGTGCAAACCCCGCAGGGAGCTTCGCTCTCCTACACTACTGGCATCGCGAAGCAGGCAGAACAGATCCTGCGAGCCGATCCCGACGTCTTCGGCACATTCGCGGTTCCTGGTTTCTCGCTCTCCGGCGGCAGTTCGTCCAACTACGGACTTGTCTTCGCTCCGCTCAAGCCCATCGAAGAACGCCGGGCAAAAGGTCATGCTGTAAGCGATATCGTCGCCCGCGTCTCGCCGAAACTGTTCGGCATTCCGGGAGCGATCGTGGTGGCATTCGAGCCGCCCGCCATCAACGGCATCGGCAGCTTCGGCGGATTTCAGTTTGAGTTGCAGGATTTAGGTCGCAACACTCTGCAGGATGTCGACAACGTCGCGCACCAAATCGTGGCGGGGAGCCGGCAGCGCCACGATCTCATCGGACTGTTTACCAGCTTTACCGCCAACGATCCGCAGCGACTTGTGCAGATCGATCGTCAGAAGGCAAAAGCCATTGGAGTGCCGATCAGCCAGATTACGCAAGCGCTCGGCGTGTACATGGGTTCGGAGTACGTCAATGACTTCGACTTCAATAACCGCTCGTATCGCGTTTACGTGCAGGCCGATCAGCCATTCCGTATGAACGCTCGCGATCTGCGGCAATACTATGTGCGCTCTGACACCAACGGCCTGGTTCCCCTTGGAAATATCCTTGATCTGAAGGAGACGTCCGGACCGCAGGTCATCAATCACTACAATCTGTTTCGCTCAGCGGAGATCGATGGTGCAGCAGCGCCGGGATACAGCTCCAGCCAGGGACTGAAGGCAATGGAGGAACTGGCGAAACAGAAGATGCTTCAAGGCATGACTTTCCAGTGGACCGGATTGGCGCTGGAGGAAGTGGAAGCAGGGGGCAAGGCGATCATCATTTTTGGACTCGGAATCCTGGTCGTGTATCTCACTCTCTCCGCACAATACGAGAGCTTCGCGTTGCCCTTTATCATCCTGCTCGCAGTTCCCACCGCGGTCCTGGGTGCTCTGCTCTTCATAGCAATGCGCGGTCTGGTGAACGACGTTTATGTGCAAATTGGTCTTGTGATGTTGATCGGCCTTTCGGCAAAGAATTCAATTCTCATCGTCGAATTCGCGGAACAACTGCTCGAGCAAGGCCGCTCGATCATAGACGCTGCAACAGAAGCGGCTGAGTTGCGGCTGCGTCCAATCCTGATGACGTCGTTTGCTTTTATTCTCGGGATTCTGCCTCTTTATTTCGCTACCGGCGCTGGCAGACTCGGGCGGCATTCGGTGGGAACTGCGATTGTTGGGGGAATGTTATTCTCCACCGTCCTTAATTTGTTCTTCATTCCGACTCTCTATGTGATCGTCAAAACGTTATTGACTTCGTTCTCTTCAAAGAAGGCTGATGGATTGGAGAGGTTGGTTGAGGTTTCGCCGAGCTAATTGATCGGAACGATGACCACTGACCTTTGCTTCTGCGCCGAGCCGGCCCGGGCCAACTCAACCACTGGTTGCGTACTACCTCAATTTCGAGAAATATGCATTTGTATTGATGGGGCCGAGCAAAATCAAAGGCAGCGTGGAGAAGGAAAACCGGGAACGTTCAACTTCTTGGGCTTACTTATTACTGCGGTAAGCACAGGAAGGGCTATTCCGCCCTCTGGCGGAGAACGACTCGGAAACGCATGCGGGCGAAGCTGGAAATCACCTCTTCCCGAGATTTCGCAAGGCGGACAAGCTCGTCGAGCTCGTGGACACGCTGTTGAAGCAGCACCAAGCCGGTCGCCGTGCGACAGAGCCCGGGCCTAAGCGAACCATACCGTCAGAGCTGTTCTGCCACCGATGAGAGCAGCTCACCTGTTCTGACCTGCCGCTAACGTCGTAGAGAACATCCGCGGCGATCAAAGCATCCAACGTATTAGTTCCCAGGAATAAACCATGAAACACCTAAGCCAGAATCTCAGCTCACTTCTGCTGCTCGCAGTGTTTGTGCTTACGGTCGCAACTGTTGGATGTTCGGAGAATCGGGGATATGGATACCGGTACTACGACTCCACTAACAACCGCTACTATGATCCCTATTACAACGACTATCACTACTGGACTCCCGGCGAACAGGGTTACTACAACCGGTACTACGTCGAAAATCACCGCCAGTATCGCGATTTGCAAAGACTAAACCGCGATCAACAGAAGCAGTATTGGCACTGGCGACACGAGCAAGCCGAGCACCACGAGCACGACCGCGACCACGATCGGCACTGAGCATCATCGGGTCGCGATCGTAAAAAGTGGGAAGAAGAAAAAGAAACCGCACCTCACCCCGGAACAATTCGCCCAGATTATCGACGGCATCCCGGAGCCATACGCGACCATGGTGTACGTCTCGGTGTGGACTGGATTGCGCGTCAGTGAACTGGCTGCTCTGAAGTGGGGAGACGTGCATGAGGACTCACTCACGATAGATGAGCGCTACTGTCGAGGAGACTGGGGAGCCCCAAAGAGTGAGGCGAGCAACGCAACCATCGGTGCCGATCTCGAAGTGATCGAGCGCATCCACCGCCTGCAGGAACTCACGGTCACGGTCAGAGCAGGACGCGCCAAGCGAAAATATCGCGTGGTCAAGTCCTCAAAGCCAGACGACTTGGTGTTCCAGTCTGTAAGGAAAGGCGCTCCGATGCGCGATAACAACATCCTTTCACGGCACATCAAGCCAGAAGCGCGAGCTGTGAAACTTGACTTCGTGAACTGGCGCTGCCTCCGGACCTCGCGGGCAACGTGGATGGTCGAGGCAGGTGCAAACCCCAAGGACGTGCAAGGCCAAATGCGGCACTCGCGCATCTCGACAACCATGGATATCTACGCCAGTTCGTTCCTGAATCGGCGCGGAGAGCCATGGACAAAACTCGCGAGATGGTCGAGCGCCGGCAGGCGGCAATGCAGCAATTAGCAACCAAGCGGTCCAACGATTTTGTGACCATAATGTGACCAAGGAAAAGAGAGGGAGTGATTGAAATGGTGGCCAGGGACGGAATCGAACCGCTGCCGCCACCCTTTTCAAGACCGACAACAACACGCACTTTCAACGGCTTACAAGTCGCGGGTGATTGCCGAAGTGCTTGGAAATACGTACAGGACATAGTAATTCTGACTGGAATTGCAGACCACCAAAGCTCGAGGTCTCAAAGTTCTCAATTGAGGTTTTTGAGTTTCTTGAGAATGTCCGCTCTCTGCGTTCGAAAAGGAACTCGGGAGTCATTGCTGAATGTTTTCAATCTCTTAACAGGGGTGCTTCAACCGTCTCATTCCTGCTCAATCATCCCAGTTTGGAATGTTTGTAAACCCTCGAATGGCAACCCTCACCAGGGGTTCATTCCAAAACATCAACGAGCTGAGCATTGAAACGCTTGGCCTTCGCTTGTTCTTAGCGGCGACTGCAAGCCGGGAAGGCTGCGCGTAAATTCCTTGGCGACTGCTTCCAGGCGTTGGGGATCAATTTGCAGCTGCTCCAGGATGGTTGGAGCTATTTGTGCGGTCCGGACGGGCGCTTTTATTTGCTGAGCTTTCAGGCTTGGTAGAGAAACAAGCAGGGCGACATGGGTGTCTTCCTCCGTAAAACCGCCGTGTTCTTCGATGAAGTTATCTTTGGCTTCAGCATAGATTGTGCCGAACACGGGCTGGATAATTATGTCTGGCATGCGCGGGTCTTGTTCCGGATCGGCAAATAGCAGCTTTAATGACTCACCCCAGAAAATTTGCTGGATTCTGGCTTCTTCTTGTTTGGCGCGGAGAGCTCTCACTGCTTCGCTGGTGCGTGCGTGATCTTTAAGCCAAAGCATGGCGATACTGCCATCCTGCTCGGCATTAAGCAGCAGGCTGGGGTCGATGACCTTAATCGCATTGGGAATTAGGTCCAGATTAGCGAGCCGAAGCTTCGAAGGGGCGATTGGCACGTCTCCGTGTTTGGCCGTAACGATGACCATTGTCGAGTCGAGAAGCCCGCGCTGTCGCAGAGCAGCGATCATTTTTCCAATGGCCTGGTCGGTATGATCGAAAGCGTCTTTGAGGCCAGAACTCGGTGTGCCATCCTCCCGGTAGCCGTGTCCGGTCATTTTTTGCGCCATGCTAACGGCTTGGAAGTTCATACCAAACACTGTGGGTACGGGAGCATCGTGTGTTCCAGAATGGTCTTTGCCTGCAATCTCGTTTAGGACCGCCTGAGTTTTGGAGTCGTCGTAAGCCTCGGTTTTGGGGACGCTTCGAGCCTTCGTTACTGGGCGGATTTCTGGCACGAAGAGATCATCAACTCCGGTGCCAGATGGTCCGTTGAGGAAGTCATAAGCGGGGTGCTTGTCAGCCCACGCTGTATATCCGCCGGCGGACTTCACAACTTCAAAGATATTGTTTACTCGAATGTAGTCATGTGGATATACAGGACGACAGCCCTTTGCCGGATCGCGCGGTAGCTTGGCTGGGTCAATGCCGCCGGCATCAAGAGAGTCTGGATCTTTGTCGATGGAACTGTCATAGACGATAGCCGTGCCAACTGTGGCGCAGTTCGAGCCCGGAGGCGAGAGGCTGCGGTCGTAGTTGTTTTCGAAAATGACTCCCGTGGAGAGCGGTGATCCTCCGGTAACGATCGCCAACAGGCCTGGCCAGGAGTTTGAAGGCAAAGAAGTTTGTGCGTTGCTGTATGTGATACCTCGCTTCGTCAATTGCGCGAGTGTCGATTCAGGATGATCCCTGACATAGTCGGCGAGATCGATTGCATGCATGCCATCAATGCTCAGCAGCAGCACTCGCTTTACCGGGGTTGAGGCTGAAGAATGACCTTTCTCAACCTGCGCAATCGCTTCCGAAAGCCAGGAATTCATAAGTAAGGGAAGCAAGCACAGCAAGAGTGCCCCCAGTATTTTGTTGACCCGCACAATTAAGTGTCGAAACAAGTTGAACTCCCGCGCTGCAGTTGCAGCGAAGCCGTGGTGAAGACCGCTTTTAGCGGAAATGGAATTAAGGCCAGCTTAAATAGTCGCGCGCAATTAATGATGGGGGTTGCGGCCCTGGGGAACAGACCGGCCGGAAAACAGGAATCTCGGTTCCTGCGGGTTGACCATTTCAGGATAGCTTAATGTCCGGCCAGCTACCTTGGCCTTCGGTTCACATTCTTTAACTTCATTTATCGGCACGAATCGCAGAGGAGAAACATGCGTCAAGTTTTGAAGTCTCTAATTCTTTCGGCCTGCGTGGTATTGACAACCGCTTTCGTTAGCGCCGCCGATGCTAAGCCTAGCGTCGGCCCTTTCAAGGTGGTGAATAAATTTGCTTTGGAGGGTGAGGGCAGATGGGACTACCTAGTGGTGGACAATGACTCCCGCCGCTTGTTTGTCTCCCGCTCAACACACGTTGCCGTTCTGGATGCGGACTCGGGAGCCGAGCTTGGCGATATTCCAAACACTCCTGGTGTTCATGGTGTGGCCCTCGCCTCAGACCTTGGCGTCGGATTCGTCAGCGACGGCGGTGAAAACAAAGTCACCATTTTTGATCTGAAGAGCCTCGAAGTTTTAGGCAAAATCGACACTGGAGGGAACCCGGACTCAATTGTCTACCATCCGGATACGAAGATGTTGTTCGTGCAAAACGGTAAGACCAATAGCTCAACCGTTATCGACGCTGCCAACCGGAAAGTAGTCGCCACGATCCCGATGCCGGGTCGGCCGGAATTCACTGTATATGACGATAAAGGAAATCTGTACATCAATATTGAGGACAAGAGTTCGCTGGTTCAAGTCGATATTGCGGGCAAGCAGGTGAAAGCAACCTGGCCACTCGCAGGATGTGAGGAGCCCACTGGCTTAGCCATCGACCGCGAGGGGCGTACTCTGTTCTCCGCATGCGCGAACAAAGTGCTCGCAGTAGTGAACGCCGATACCGGCAAAGTAACTCAAACCGTTCCCATCGGCGACGACTGCGATGCGGTCGCGTTCGATCCGGAGACGGGCTACGTCTTCGCCTCAGCCGGCGATGGCACGTTGAGCATTCTGCACAAATCAGGGAGTGGGAAGTACGCAGTTCGGCAGCTGTGCTTGTGATTGGAAAATAGTCAATCATTCGCCTGAGGCGCAACCCAGCGAAACAAGCAGGGTTGCGCGTCTCGTACGGTTTCCACCCTAGCTTAGTTTCTGTTCTTCTTCCTGCGTCGATACCACGGAGTTGTCGCCCCCGCACTCGAACAGCTTCTTAAGAGCCATCTTCAGGATGCAGGAAGCGCGTCGTACCATGGGTCCCAAGCTATGATCATATTTGCAAGTGGACATCTCGCTTTTGTCGCTGAAACAGCAGGCTAAGCGGGTTACGAGCCGATAACATTTGAATGGCACAGGCCCGAACGGACACGCGGAAATAAAAAGATTGCGGGTTTAAGGTTCGCTTAATGTTATTCGGGATATCAAGGCACTCGCCCTATCTAGTTGCCCAAATTCATAAGACCGTGTTTACAAGCGGAACCTAGGTGTGCTTCTTAGGACGCTAGCATTCGCTTCTCGCGGGCAAGTCTGGCGCAAGTTTGTTAGCAGGCCTTTTGCTGTTGTGCTTAGGTGATTCGCGAGCGACCGGGAGGTGCTTGGTGAGACCCTTTAAAACGTGCGTATCTTTGAGCGCGATGGTTATTGCGCTCCTTATTGGTTTCCATTCCACCGCTGCCCTCGCTCAAGTGGCAGGCGGTACTCTTCAAGGCAGTGTGATCGATTCAACCGGAGCCGCTTTACCTGCTGCCCAAGTCACGGCAACGAATGTTGCTACCGGAGTGGTGCGGGACGTTAGGACGAATCGAGATGGCGTCTACACCCTGCCCAACCTGGAGCCGGGCGAATACGAGCTTTCGGTAGAAGCCAAAGGCTTCGCAATTCTGCAACAGCATCTGAAGCTGGATGTCGGCGCCGTGCGCGTGATCAACTTCAACATGAAGGTGGGTGCACTGACGGAGAAAGTGGAGGTCAGCACCACATCGTCAACCGTCGAACTTGGGAGTTCGGAGATCAGCGGCGTAATTGGGTCTACCCGCATAACCGAGTTGCCGCTCAATGGCCGCGATTGGACGCAGCTTGCCACTCTGGAGCCTGGAGTTTCGTCGATCCGAACTGAGAACTCGCTAGGCAATCGCGTGCAGCAGGGCGAAGGCCAGCAGATGAGTATTTCCGGTGGACGTCCCTGGCAGAACAACTACCGGCTCGACGGAATCAGCATCAACGACTACGCCAATGGAGCGCCAGGCAGTGCGCTAGGTGTGAATCTTGGCGTGGATGCGGTGCAGGAATTTTCGGTCGTTTCCAATGGATATCCAGCCGAGTATGGTCGTTCTTCTGGCGGTATCGTAAACGCCATCACTCGCTCGGGCACCAACTCGTTGCACGGATCGGCTTATGAATACCTGAGGAACAGCGCACTTGACGCTCGCAATTACTTCGATACTCAAAAGCCCGCCTTTCGCCGCAATCAATTCGGGGGCTCAGTCGGAGGTCCTATTCGCAGGGACAAGACCTTCTTCTTCGGAGACTTTGAAGGTATTCGGCAGACCCTCGGGACAACGCAGATTTCGAATGTGCCTTCGGCTGCGGCCCGGGCCGGCAATCTCTCGACCGGCAAGGTCACTGTGGATCCGAACGTATTGAAATTCATCAATGCCTTTTTTCCTCTTCCCAACGCCGGATTAGCGGCTTCTGGAGATACAGGCAAATACCGATTTGCCGGACCTCAGATCACATCAGAGGACTTCTTCACTGGCAAAGTCGACCATCACATCTCGGAGAAAGACACCATCGATGGCACTTATCTCTTCGACCGCGGCAATAGTTCGCAGCCTGACGAGTTGAACAATAAACTTTTCGGGTTCTCCACAAAGCGCAACATCGTCACCGCGGAGGAAAACCATACCTTCAGTTCTCAATTCCTGAATGCGGCCCGTTTAGGTTTCAACAGAGTCGTGGCATTGGAGGGACAAACTCCGGCTGCCTTAAATGCAGCAGCAGGGGATCCGGCCTTTGGCACGTCCCCTGGTCTTGACGCAGCTCAGGTCTCTGTACCCGGATTGGTCGCTTTCAGTGGCGGTCTGGGCGGATTTTCGCAGCACAATTACCACTACAACTCTTTTCAGGGCAATGACGACGCATTCCTAACGCGCGGAATTCATGGCTTCAAATTTGGTGCGTCCTTCGAGCGGATTCAGGACAATGAATTCGCAGTCGCTAGCCCCGATGGCCAATTCAAGTTTGGTTCGTTGGCCAATTTCCTGACGAACAAGCCGAAATCGTTTCAGGGTGTTATTCCTGGCGCTTTGTCGGAACGCGGGATACGGGAATCGTTGTTCGGGGTTTATTTCCAGGACGATATGCGTTTACGACGCAACCTGACCTTCAATCTGGGTCTCCGGTATGAGATGTCAACTGTGCCATCCGAAGTGAACGGCAAGCTGGCAACGCTGCGCAATCTCACCGATACCACCCCACATCTGGGCAGTCCCTTCTTCTCGAACC
>Ga0209687_1000799_pt1 | contig 10207 bp, 11 predicted proteins | sample GraSoiAngelo_136_FD_185893 | JGI IMG/M metagenome (GOLD analysis project Ga0209687, IMG submission 185893) | Grasslands soil microbial communities from the Angelo Coastal Reserve, California, USA - 14_0929_09_20cm (SPAdes) (version 2) | ecosystem: Environmental > Terrestrial > Soil > Grasslands ...
GGCGGACCGCCGCGAAGACCGAAGCGGAGCTCGATCACCTGCCGCTCGCGTAGCGGAAGCGCTCCCAGCGCACTCTCGATGTCCTCGCGGCGAAGCGAGAGCTGTGCCGTGTCGAACGGCGACTCGGCGGTCTCGTCCTGGACGAAGTCGCCGAGCGCCGACTCCTCCTCCTCGCCGATCGGCTTCTCGAGCGAGACGGGGAGCTGTGCCATGCGCAGGATCTCGCGCACTTCCTCCGGCGTTATCTCCAGCTCCTCCGCGATCTCCTCGGCGTTCGGCTCGCGGCCTAGGCGCTGAACGAGCTGGCGCTCGATGTGCACGACCTTGTTCAGCTTCTCGACCATGTGCACCGGGATGCGGATCGTGCGCGCCTTGTCGGCGATGGCACGCGTGACGGCCTGGCGGATCCACCAGGTCGCGTACGTCGAGAACTTGTATCCCTTGCGGTAGTCGAACTTCTCCACTGCGCGGATGAGGCCGAGCGAGCCTTCCTGGATGAGATCGAGGAACGACAGGCCGCGGCCGAGGTAGCCCTTCGCGATCGAGACGACGAGGCGAAGGTTCGCCTCCGTCATCTGCGTCTTCGCGCCCATGTCGCCGCGCTCGATGCGCTTCGCGAGCGAGACCTCCTGGTCGGCGGTGAGCAGCGGGACCTTGCCGATCTCGCGCAGGTAGAGGCGGAGCGAGTCGAGCGAGGGCTCGACCGTGAGGTCGAGCTTCGGCGTCGCCGCCACCTTGTCGTCCTCCGGCTGCGGCTGCTCGTGAGGCGGCGTCTTGTGCTGCTCGCCCTCCATCAGCTCGATGCCGTGGTCGATCAGATACGTATAGAAGTCCTCGACCTGCTCCTTGGTGAGCTCGACGTCCTCGAGCCCGTTGACGATCTCGTCATAGGTGAGAAAGCCCTTCTCCGTTCCTTCGGCGACGAGCTTCTGGAGCTCTTCGACCTCGGGGAGCGAGATATCAACGGTGAGCACGTCGGCGACCTCCAGCTGGATTTGTCGAAACACAGCATCGGGCCGGTCCCTCTTCCCTCCCGGCCTCACCTCGAAGGGTCCGGATCTTAGTTATGAGTTACAGCTTCGTAAAGAGTTTCGATTTCGCCCACGAGCTCGCCCCTGCTGTTGCGGATTTTTGTGCTAGCGATCGGCGCGAGGTCGATCCCGAGCGGGCCGAGGAAGGCGGCGAGCGCAGGCTCGAGCGGCCGCGACGAGCCGTCTTGCGACTTGAGTGCGACTCCGGTCCCGCCGTCGCCGGCGCAGAAGAGGCCTTCGGCGCCGCCCTTGGCGAACCAGCCGGGTGCGAGCTGCATCAGACGGAGGTCGGCTCCGTCCGGCGCGCCGACGAGGTCGGGGCGCGCGCGCATCGCAGCGGTGACGCGCGCGCCGCCGTCGAGATGCGGGAGGCGCGCGAAGGCGTGGGCCATCCGGTCGAGCGGGAACGCGAACGTCACGACCCCGCATCCGTCCGTCGCCGTCGCGGTCGGTTCCGTCTCCGCTGCCTCGATGTGCGCGGCGAGGCACGCCTGCTGCACGGGGTGCTCCGGTAGGCGGTAGCCCGCGGTCGGCCAGCCGCGCGCGCGGCAGAGGGCGAGCATGCCGGCGTGCTTGCCGGAGCAGTTGTGGAAGACGCGCTGCGGCGGGCGCCCGTCCTGCAGGCCGCACTCCAGGTCCTCCTCGGTCGCGGGCGCTCGTGCGAGCAGCGCGCGCACCGCGGCGATCTGCTCGTCGGTCGCCCGATGCGAGGCCGAGGCGATGGCGAGGTCGGCGTCGGTGAGGTCGTCGCGGGCGCGCACGAGGGGCAGCGCCTGGATCGGCTTCGACGAGCTCCGCAGGAAGCAGGTGAGGCGAGGGTCACCCGCGGCGGCGACGATCTCGCCGTGGCGGACGGCGACCGCGTGCACCCGGTGTCGGGCTTCCACCGTCCCGTTCCGGCGCACCTCGACGACGATGGGGCCCACGGCGCGCAAGGCTAGCGACCGTTAGCAGCTACGGTCACAGCGCCGACACGAAAGCGTGCCGATGTCGCCGGAAACCTCCGGGCAACGTGGCCGGCGCGATGCCGCATACGCCGCGAGACACGTCCGCCGGGGTCTCCCACATCTTCACGCACTGCGTCTGGGCGGTCCCGTATCTGTTCCGCGACGACATCGACCGCCTCGAAACAACCCGGTCGAAGCGGGTCTTTGCACGTCCCCGGCGGACTGGCCTTGGAGCAGCCATGCGGGCACGATCGGCTTGTGCGCCTTGCCGACCTTCGTCGAGCCCGCGCTCGTCCTCGGCTGCTTCGAGTGGCGACTGCCGATCCGCGCGCGGCGCTCCGCGCAAGAGTCGAGAAGACGTGACACACCCGTTTTCGTAGCTGCTACCGGTCTGTTTGGCCTGCGAATGGTCGGGAATGACGGTATGGTCTGGATATGCCGACCATTCCTGATTACGACGCGCCGGAGACCCTCGTGGTGTCCGCGCGCGAGCAGCTACGCGCCATGGCCGACGACGTCCGCAGCGCGATCATCTCGCTGCTGCGGGAGCGCGCGTTCTCGACCCAGCAGCTCGCCCGCGAGCTCGACATGCCGAAGGGAACCGTCGGCCACCACGTCAAGGTGCTCGAGAGCGCCGGGCTCATCCACGTCGTCCGCACACGGCAAGTGCGCGCCATCACCGAGAAGTTCTACGGCCGCACCGCGAAGCTCTTCCTCTACGAGGCCGAGGACCCGGCGGATGCGCGCGCGATCGGCGCGACGATGCTCAGGCGGGCGGCGCACGAGTCGGAGCGCTCGCCCGAGGCCACCGGCTTCGGCCAGAGCCGAGCGTCACTGAGCAAGGACGACGCCGCCCGCTTCGAGCGGCGCCTGAAGCGGCTACAGGAGGATTTCCGGGCGGCAGAGACGGCCGACGGCGTCCCCTATGCCCTCGTCACCGGGATGTACGTGCGCCCCGATGCGTAGGCTCCGCCGCCCGACCGGCGGCCTCTGGTCGCATCCCGACTTCCTCAAGCTCTGGACGGGCCAGTCCATCTCCGAGGTCGGGTCGCAGGTGTCGCAGCTGGCGATCCCGTGGCTCGCCGCCGTCGGCCTGCATGCGAGCCCGATCACCTTCTCGTTGCTCGGCGTGCTCGGCTTCCTGCCGTTCATCCTCTTCGCGCTGCCGGCGGGCGTGTGGGTCGACCGGCTCCGCCGCCGGCAGATCCTCATCGTCGGCGACAGCGCCCGTGCAGTGCTCCTCTCGCTCATCCCGATCCTCTGGGCCCTCGGGGTCCTCCGCATCTGGCACCTGCTCGTCCTGCAGTTCGTGATCGGCGTCTTCACCGTGTTCTTCGACGTCGCGTACCAGTCGTACCTCCCCGCGCTGATCGAGCGCGAGCACCTCGTCGACGGGAACTCGAAGCTGCAGCTCACCGTCTCGGTCGCGCAGGTCGCCGGCCCGAGCCTGTCGGGCGGGCTCATCGCCGCGCTCACCGCGCCGTACGCGATCGTCGCGGACGCGGCGAGCTTCGTCGTGTCGACGCTCTTCATGACGCGGATGCGCCATCGCGAGAACATCCCCGAGCGCGCCGCGGGGGAGTCGCATCCGAAGATGTGGCCGCAGGTGAGGGAAGGCCTCGCGTGGGTGCTCGGCAACCGCACGCTGCGCTCGATCGCGGGCTGCACGGGCACGTCGAACTTCTTCGGCCAGATCCTGTTCGCGATCCTCGTTCTCTACGCGGTGCGCGTCCTCCACCTGTCGTCGGTGGCGCTTGGCGTGGTCTTCGCGGTCGGATCGCTCGGCTCCGTCGCCGGCGCCCTCGCGGCGAACCCGCTGCAGAAGCGCCTCGGCGTGGGGCCCGCGATCGTCGCGTACGCGGTGATCTTCTCCAGCGCCGGCCTCGCCATGCCGCTCGCGCCGCGCTCGTTCCCGCTGCCCGTCCTCATCGCCGGGATGGCCCTGTTCGGCTTTGCCTCCGTCGCCTACAACATCACGCAGGTGAGCTTGCGGCAGGCGATCACCCCGGAGCGCCTGCAGGGACGGATGAACGCGGCGATGCGCTGGGTCGTCTGGGGCACGATCCCGCTCGGGACGCTCGCCGGCGGCGCGATCGGGCAGACCGTCGGGCTGCGCGCCGCGCTCTGGGTCGGCGCCGTCGGCGGCCTGCCCGTCTTCCTCTGGGTGCTCCTGTCGCCGGTACGCTCGATCAGGACGATGCCCGAGCCGTTCGTTGAGCCCACTCCTGCCGAAGCGGAGCTCGCAGGCGGCCTGGTCGAGGGCACACCGTTACCGGGCCCGGCGGCCGCGGATGCCTGAGCTCCCGGAGATGGAGGCGTGGCGGCGCGCCCTCGACGATCGCGTCTCCGCGTTCCCGATCGCGAAGGCCGGGCCGGCGCACATTGCCACGCTGAAGACGTTCGACCCGCCGCTCGCCGCGCTGGAGGGACGGAAGCTGCGCGGCGCCGAGCGCCGAGGCAAGCGGCTCTTCTTCCCCACCGCCGACGGCGAGCTCGTCCTCGTCGTGCACTTGATGACGTCGGGCCGGCTCAAGTTCCTGCAGGCCGGGGAGAAGGCGCCGAAGGTGCCCGCGTTCCAGCTCGAGTTCGCCGGCGGCTCGAAGCTCGTCCTCACCGAGAACGCGAAGCGCAAGCGAGCGGGCGTCTGGCTGCTCACGCCCGAGGCGGCGGAGGCTGAGGTCGCGCACCTCGGCCCGGAGGCGCTCGGCATCGATGCCGCGACGCTCGCCGAGATCCTGCGCCGAGAGAGCCATCGGCTGCATCCGCTCCTCCGCGACCAGCGCGCCATCGCCGGCATCGGACGCGCATGGTCGAACGAGATCCTGCACGAAGCGAAGCTCTCGCCCTACGCGCTCTCCACCGACCTCGACGACGCCGCGGTCGAACGCCTCGCGGCCGCGATCGACTCCGAGCTCGCACGCGGCCTCGCGTTGCGGGAACAGGGTGCTTCCGACGAGCGCACGTACCGGATCCACGACAAGCTCGGGCAGCCGTGCGACGTCGACGGGACACCGATTGCACGCGTCGACTTCGAGGAGCACACCATCTACTACTGCCCCACCTGCCAAACCGGAGGACGGATCCTGAAAGACCGGCGGCTGTCGCGGCTCCTGCGATAATGCGCCATGGCCACGGTCGCTGACCTCATGGTGCGGGATGTGCTCACCGTCGAGCCGTCGGACACGATCGGTGAGGCCGCAGAGAAGATGAACGCCGCCAACGTCGGCGCCGTCGTCGTGATCGAGGACATGGTGCGGATCGTCGGCATCGTCACCGAGCGCGACCTCCTCCGCGCCGTGGCGTCCCGTGCCCGCGCGGCCGAGGCGCGCGTGCGCCAGTGGATGACCGCCGATCCGGTGACGATCGGGCCCGAGCTGACGATCGAGGAAGCGGCGAAGATCATGTTCGACAACAACTTCCGCCACCTGCCGGTGGTGAAGGACGGGCGCGCGCTCGGGATCGTCAGCCTGCGCCTCCTCTCGCGCTGGGCTTTCGAACAGTCCGTCCAGAGCGCCCACTAGGGTCCCCACCCGTGATCAGGTTGCTGCCCGAACGCGGGGGCTGGCTCGAGGTCGTGTGCGGCCCGATGTTCAGCGGCAAGAGCGAGGAGCTCATCCGGCGGCTGCGGCGCGCCGAGATCGCCGGGCAGCGCGCGCTCATCGTCAAGCCGCGTATCGACGACCGCTACGACATCGGGCATGTCGTCAGCCATGCGGGCGCGAAGATGCGCGCGGTCGCCGTGTCGCGCCCGGAGGAGATTCCCGGCCTCGCGGACGGCTACGACGCGATCGGCATCGACGAGGTGCAGTTCTTCCCGTCGCAGATCGTCGGCGTGATCGAGCAGCTCGTCGGTCGCGGCGAGCGCGTCGTCGCGGCCGGCCTCGACCAGGACTTCCGCGGGCTCCCGTTCGGCTCGATGCCCGAGCTGTTGTGCCGGGCCGAGCTCGTCGACAAGCTCCAGGCCGTGTGCCACCGCTGCGGCGGCCCGGCGACGATGACGCAGCGACTCGTCGACGGCGCGCCCGCGCCGGCGGACGGCGAGACGATCGTCGTCGGCGCGCGCGACTCGTACGAGGCGCGCTGCCGGTCATGTCACGAGCTTGAGGAACAGGCGCTCAGGCGAGCCGGATCGTCAGCGTCTCTCCGCTGACCGACACCGAGCCGCCGAGCGACTCGATCAGACGCACGGCGACGGCGGCGCCGAGGTCCCGCAGGTCCTGACCGAGCACGACAGGCGCCGACGCCTCGGTCACCGGTGAGACCGCGATCTCCTTGCCGCGAACCGCGACGTCGACCTCGTCGAGCCCGCCGTGGCGGAGCGTCGCCTGTACAAGCGCGGACACGCCGCGCTCGACCGCTTCCGCATCGGTCTCGACGGCTGAGCCCTCCCCGGCGACACGCACGCGCTCCTCTCCGAGCCGCTCGGCGGCACCACGGGCGAGCGCGAGCGTGTCCGCGTCCCGGAGCAAGGGCTCGTACCGCCCGGCCTCGATCCGCGCCACGAGTGAGAGCTCGTCGAGGAGCTCGGCGATCTGGCGCGACGCCGCGTCGATCATCTCCACGTACCGGTCGGCGGGCGGAGCGAGCTCGGTCGTCCGCGCCAGCGTCGTCGTGAAGCCGTGCACGGTGGCGAGCGGCGTGCGGACGTCGTGGCACGCGAGCGAGACGAGCCGGGCGAAAGAGGTGTCGTTCTGCACCCGGGCATTAACCTAGCGGGATGGCGAAGCTCGAGGACCTGCAAGCCTCGACCCCCGAGGTGGCGATCGGCCTCTCTCGGGCCGGCGTCACCGGGGTGCAGAAGGCGGTGCGGATCGGCCGCGGCCGCCGCGAGAAGCTGATCGCGGCGACCATCGACTGCACCGTCGACCTCGACCCCTCGCAGAAGGGCGTCCACATGTCGCGTTTCCCCGAGCTCTTCGAGGAGGCGATCGAAGGCGTCGTCGAGGACGAGGCGTTCCTCGTCGAGGATCTCGCCGAGCACGTCGCACGCCGGATCGTCGAGAGGCAGGGCTCACTTCTCGCCGAGGTGCGCATCCACGCGCGCTACCCGTACGAGCGGCGCACGCCGGTCACGAACCTCTCGACGCAGGAGATGGTCTCGCTCATCGGCATCGCCGCCGCGTCGCAGCACGGCGTCCGCCGCGTCGTCGGCGTCGAGGCGGTCGGCATCAACGCGTGCCCCTGCGCGCAGGGGCTCGTCCGCGGCCGGGCGTCCGAGCGCCTGCTCGACGCCGGCTTCGACCCCGGGGACGTAGACCGGATCCTCGAGCTCGTCCCGCTCGCGACGCACAACCAGCGCGGGCAGGGAACGCTCTATGTCGGCTCGGCGTCGCGCGTGAACGCGGAGAGGCTCGTCGAGCTGGTGGAGGCGTCGATGAGCTCGCCGATCTACGAGCTGCTGAAGCGTCCCGACGAGCTCTTCGTCGTCGAGCACGCGCACCTGCAGCCGCGCTTCGTCGAGGACTCCGTCCGCGTGGCGCTCAAGAGCGTCGTCGAGGAGCTGCCCGACCTCGACGACGACGACTTCGTGCTCGCGCGCCAGCTCAACTTCGAGACGATCCACGCGCACGAGGTCGTGGCCGAGCGCTACGGCACGGTGGGCGAGCTCCGTGCGGAGCTGCGCGACGGCGGGCACGGCCCGCTCCGGCACACCGAGCTCAGGGACTGGCTGCGGGCCGCCTGAAGCGGCTCTCCTCGCCCCGGAGCAGCCGGCCGATGTTCGCGCGGTGGAGGAAGACGACGCCCGCGGCGGCGAAGCACGCGAACGCGATCACCGGCCACGGGTAGCCGAACAACCACGCCCAGAACACGAGCGAGACGGCCGAGACCATCGACGCCACCGACGCGTAGCGCGTCACTCCGAAGACGAGGATCCAGACGCCGGCTCCGGCCCCGCCGACGAGCGGGGCGACTCCGAGGAACGCTCCGCCTGCCGTCGCGACCATCTTCCCGCCTCGGCGAAACCGCAGGAAGAGCGGGCGCCAGTGCCCGAGCATCGCTGCCGCGCCCGCGAGGACGCCGGCGCCGTGGCCCGCGAGCTCGACCGCGACGAACGCAGGTGCGAAGCCCTTCGCCGTGTCGAGGACGACGGCCGGAAGGCCGAGCCGCCGCCCGTGCACGCGCCACACGTTCGTGGCGCCGATGTTGCCGCTTCCCTGCGTGCGAATATCCTCGCCGCGGAAGACGCGCACGAGCCAGTAACCCCACGGCATCGAGCCGACGATGTATCCGGCCACGGCGAGGCCGACAGTGAGCACGACTCAGGCGGTCGGGATGCCGTACTGCGCGACCCAGCCGTTCACGACGTCCCAGTCCAGGTTGTCGAAGAACGCGGCGATGTAGGACGCCCGGTCGGTCTGGTAGTCGAGGAAGTAAGCGTGCTCGTACACGTCGAGCGCGACGAGCGGTGTCGCGTTCCAAACCGGGAAGGTGTTCTGCGCGTCGCCCACGTAGTTGAAGAGCCGGCCCTCGTCCCAGTCGAATGCCGTCCATGCCCACCCGCGCGCGGCCATGCCGGTCGCCTGGAGATCCGTCCGCCACGCGGCAACCGAGCCGAAGTCACGCTTCACGAGCGCCCCGAACGCACCGCTGGGATCGCCGCCGCCGCCGCCGAGATGGGCGAAATAGAGCTCGTGGTTCTTGATCCCGCCGATGGCGAAAGTGAGGTCGACCTTGAGGGACCGCAGGTCGGAAAACACCTGATTCGCGGCGGAGGCGTCCACGTCCGCGAGCCGGCCGAGGATCTCGTTGCGCTTGTTCACATACCCGACGTAGAGCTTGTAATGGGCCTCGACGGCAGCACGTGAGATTCCGGCGAGCTCGTACGCCTCGGCGCGGAGCGGGCGCGGAGCGATCTCCTCGAACTTGAAGGCGAGCGTGGCCATGGCGTCGGAGCATATCCTCCGCGGCACGACCACAAAGGAGCCAGCGATGCCGTTCGAAGTCCCCGATCTGCCCTATGCATACGACGCGCTCGAGCCGCACATCGACGCGGAGACAATGCGGATCCACCACGATCTCCACCACAAGGCGTACGTCGACAACGCGAACGCTGCGCTCGCCGGGACCGAGTGGGAGAACCGCCCGGTCAACCAGATCCTCGCGGACCTGGACATCCTTCCCGAGGACAAGCGCACCGCGGTCCGCAACAACGCCGGCGGCCACGCCAACCACTCGCTCTTCTGGACGATCATGTCGCCCGACGGTGGCGGCGAACCGGGCGGGGACCTCGGCAAGGCGATCGGCGACACGTTCGACTCGCTCGACGATCTGAAGAAGGCGATCAACGACGGCGGCGTCAAGCGCTTCGGCAGCGGCTGGACGTGGCTCGTCTGGGACGGGACCGGACTCTCGCTGTATTCGACGCCGAACCAGGACTCGCCGCTCATGCAGAGTGACGTCCCGCTGCTCGGCATCGACGTGTGGGAGCACGCCTACTACCTCAAGTATCAGAACAAGCGGCCCGCGTACCTCGAGGCCTGGTGGAACGTCGTCAACTGGCCCGAGGTGGAGCGCCGGTTCGATGAGGCGCGCGGCCGGTAGGGAGAGGCGGTGCCGGCCAAGCCGGCACCGCCTCTTCTGGTCAGCGACGCCTTAGGCGCGCCTCATCAGCGCTGCGTCGTCAGCGGTGGACGACGACGATCGTCCGGCTGACGCCGGCGACGTAACCGACGCCGGCCTGGCCGGACGGCATGACGATGCGCAGCATCGTCCGGCCGCGCGGCGTCTTGAGCGCGAACACCGCACGGGAGTTCGCGCCGAGGAACACGCGCTTGACGCTGTGCCAACCGAACCCGTAGTGGCGCTGGACCCACACGAAGTGGCCGCCGTACGAGAGGTCGGACGTCGCCTTGGCGATGAACAGATGACCGCTACGGCTGAAGCCGATGCGCGGCGCAACGTTCACCGTGACGGACTGGCTGTCAGCAGTGCGCCAGTGCGTCTGGTACGTCGTCTGGATGGTCGGCGACACGTTGAACTGGTAGTTACCGCCCGAGGTCGTCGTCGCCTGGTCGATCGACTGCGCGCTCTTGCCGGCCGCCTGTGCGGTCAGCATCACCGGCTCGCTCGCGAGATTCGACGAGACCGAGCCGGAGAGGGTCGCACCCCCGCCGTAGACGACGGTGGACGTCGACGAGCTCAACGTGATAGCTGGCGCGGGACCGTTCACGGTGATCGTGCCCGTATGCGTCTTCGCAAACGCATCGTTGTACTTCACCGAGCCCGCAC
>Ga0209687_1000801_pt1 | contig 10203 bp, 11 predicted proteins | sample GraSoiAngelo_136_FD_185893 | JGI IMG/M metagenome (GOLD analysis project Ga0209687, IMG submission 185893) | Grasslands soil microbial communities from the Angelo Coastal Reserve, California, USA - 14_0929_09_20cm (SPAdes) (version 2) | ecosystem: Environmental > Terrestrial > Soil > Grasslands ...
GCGGCGATACGGCGGGCCTCAAGCACCAGACGCGGCAGCGATGCGGCGAGCGTTCGGCTTTCGCCATCGGCACGTCGGATTGCTGTGATCTCCTTGTTTAAGTGCGTGGTCTCTGCGGCCATCAACCAATCCGCGTCTTCAATTGCCGGATCACGTCCGGAATGGTGCGGCCTTCGGCGCGCGCGGAGAACGTGAGCGCCATGCGGTGCTTGAGAATAGGTTCGGCGAGATCGAGCACGTCGTCGATCGAGGGCGCGAGGCGTCCGTCGAGCAGCGCGCGGGCGCGGACCGCGAGCATCAGCGATTGGCTAGCGCGGGGACCCGGTCCCCAGGCGATCAGCTTGCCGGCTTCGCCGCCCTCGGGGCCCGGACGCGCGGAGCGCACCAGCGACAGGATCGTCTCGACGACGGAATCGCCGACCGGCAGCCGCCGCACCAGGCGCTGCGCCGCTATCAGGGCGTCGGCGTTCATGGCGCTCTTGGCCAGCGTCTCCTCAGCGCCCGTGGTCTCGAACAGGATGCGGCGCTCGGCGTCGCGATCGGGATAATCGACATCGATCTCCATCAGAAAGCGGTCGAGCTGCGCCTCCGGAAGCGGATAGGTGCCTTCCTGCTCCAGCGGATTTTGCGTCGCCAGCACGTGAAACGGCTTCGGCAGATCGTGCCGCGCGCCAGCCACCGTGATGTGCTGCTCCTGCATCGCCTGCAACAGCGCCGACTGGGTGCGCGGGCTGGCGCGATTGATTTCGTCGGCCATCAGAAGCTGCGCGAAGACCGGCCCGGAGATGAAGCGGAACGAGCGCTTGCCGGAGCTGCTCTCGTCCAGCACTTCGGCACCGAGAATGTCCGACGGCATCAGGTCGGGCGTGAACTGGATGCGCTTGGTATCCAGCCCGAGCGTGATGCCGAGCGTCTCCACGAGCTTGGTCTTGGCAAGGCCCGGCACGCCGATCAGAAGCGCATGGCCGCCGGACAGGATCGTCACCAGCGTATTTTCGATGACGCGTTCCTGACCGAAAATGACGGTCCCGATCGCTTCTTTCGCGGCGCGGACTTGACCCGAGACCTGTTCGGCCGAACGGACGATCACATCCTCGAGCTTCTCTACGCTGTCCGCCATCCGTCACTCCTTGAAGCTTGCAACGCCCGATTGCGTCGTCAGTCGCGTGAAGGCCATGCTAAACTTATGGGAAAGCCATGTATTCGTTGAATTAAACTATCCCCACTTTATCGGCATTTCGGGGTATGAACTGCATCACGATATGGCGACCCGACCCGGTATTTTCACGGGAACTCGTCAGGGATCCACGGAGTAGGTCTTGCAGCAATCGTGCCAGATGAGAGCGATCAAATTGCAGCGATCAAACGTCAAGGCAAACAATGGCGAAGCAAGGGCAGACCACAACCAATCTTGAAGGCCTGACCACCGCTGCGCGGGGAGCGACCAACGCTACGCTTGCCGGAAAGGCGTTGCCTCCGGTGCATCTGTGGAATCCGCCGTTCTGCGGCGACATCGACATGCGAATCGCAAGCGATGGTACGTGGTTTTATATGGGCACGCCAATCGGCCGGCCGGCGCTGGTCAGGCTTTTTTCCACGATCCTCAAGTGCGAGGACGGCAAGCACTTTCTCGTGACGCCGGTGGAAAAGGTCGGCATCCGTGTCGACGATGCGCCGTTTCTTGCGGTCGAGATGCGCAAGGAAGACGGCGAACGCGGCGCCCTGTTGCGTTTCCGGACCAATGTCGACGACTGGGTGCCCTGCGATTCCGCGCATCGGCTGCAATTCAAGGCCGCTGCCGATGGCGGCCTGACGCCCTATCTCCATGTCCGCGCCGATCTGTGGGCCAAGGTAACGCGCCCACTCTATTACGATCTGGTTGACATGGGCGAGGAGCGGGTGGTCGATGGGCAAGCGATGTTTGGAATCACCTCGTCAGGCGAATTCTTTGCGATGGCCGATGCGGAGCAGGTGAGGGCCGCGCTTTGAGCGAGCCGAAGGTGAAGACCGCCCCCGCCGAAATCGGCTCGGACGAGTTTTTCGAGCGCGCCCGCGCGCGGCTCGGTTTCGACGTCCCGCCCGGCCTGGTGGATCCCGACATTGTTCCGCCGAGCGGCGATCCCGGCACCGATCGGATGCTTCAAATCATCGCGAGAGAACAGCCGGTCCGCCCCGCAGCCGTCCTGATCCCGGTCGTCGACCATCCGCAGCCGACCGTATTGCTGACGCAGCGCTCGGTGCATCTTGCCGAGCACGCCGGCCAGATTTCCTTTCCGGGCGGCAAGATCGATGCGACCGACGCTTCCCCGCTCGATGCCGCGCTGCGCGAAGCGTTTGAGGAAATAGGCCTCGGCCGCGAATTCATCGAGCCGATCGGCTATCTCGATCTCTATGGCACCGGCTTCGGCTTTCGCATCCTGCCGACGCTGGCGCGGGTACGGCCCGGCTTCAAGCTTGTCGTCAACCATTCGGAAGTCGACGATGCATTCGAGGTGCCGCTCGCGTTCCTGATGAATCCTGAAAACCATCAGGTGCACAGCAAGGAATTCCGTGGCATGGAGCGCTCGTATTACGCCATGCCGTTCGCGGAGCGTTATATCTGGGGCGCGACCGCAGGCATCTTGCGGGTGCTTTACGAACGGATTTATCTGTCATGATCCGCCCGGCGCTGACCGAGATCGGAATTTTCCTAATTCCATTTGCGGTCTATGCGTTGTTCCTGATCGCAACTCGTTCCGGGCTTCTGGTGCAATCCTCCTGGCCGATCCAGCTCGTCGCCAAGCTCGCGCTCGGTTCGCTGCTCCTCGTGGTTATCAGTTTCATCCTGCTTGCGCATTTTTCCGGTGGCGCGCCGAATTCGACCTATATCCCCGCGCATATCGAAAACGGAAAGTTCGTTCCCGGAGTGGAAAGATGAACAAAGCGCGCGTGCTCGGCAACGCGCCCTGGCTCGGATCCGGTCCGGCTGGCCGCGTGCTCGAACTCTTGAGCCGCGATGGCGAGGAAGCACGGGTGGTCGGCGGCGCGGTCCGCAATTCGCTGCTCAATCTTCCGGTCGGCGAAATCGATATCGCGACATCGGCGCTGCCCGAGGAAGTGATCCGGCGCGCCGCTGCTGCCGGCATCAGAAGCGTGCCGACCGGCATCGACCACGGCACCGTGACGCTGGTCATCGACGGGCAGCCGCTCGAGGTCACCACACTGCGCGAGGACACCGAGACGTTCGGCCGCAAGGCCAAGGTTGCATTCGGCCGCGACTGGGTGGCCGATGCACAGCGGCGCGACTTCACCATCAACGGCTTGTCGGTCGACGCCGACGGCATCGTGTACGATTACGTCGGAGGCCTTGAGGACATCGCGGCAAAGCGCGTGCGCTTTATCGGTGATCCGAACCAGCGGATCGCCGAGGATTACCTGCGTATCCTCCGCTTCTTCCGCATGCATGCCGCCTATGGTTCGGGCGAGCCCGACCGCGCCGGATATCTGGCCTGCATTGTCGGACGCGCGGGCCTTGCGGCGTTGTCGGCGGAGCGCGTGCGCGCGGAGCTGCTGAAGCTCTTGGTCGCGGACGGTGCCGCGGCTGCGATCGCGGCGATGGCCGATGCCGGATTACTGCAATTGATTCTCGGCGGCGTTGCCTACACCGGGCCGCTTTCCGGCATGATCGCGGCGGAGCGTTTGCTCGGACTAAAGCCGGACCCGATCCGCCGCCTGGCTGCGCTCGCGGTTGCCGTCACCGAAGATGCAAAACGCGTCGCATCGCGGTTGCGGCTCGCCAACGTAGAGGCCAAGGCGCTCGATTCCATGGGCCACCGCTGGTGGCGGCTCGAGCGCATGGACGAGGCGAGGGCACGGCGGCGGCTCTATCGGCTTGGCGAGGACGGCTATCGCAACCGCCTGTTGTTGGCGTGGGCGCGCGCAGGGGAGAATGCCGATGACGCCGAATGGCGCGCGCTGGCGACGTTGCCGCAGCGCTGGAGCGCACCGAAATTTCCACTCAAGGCGGCCGATTTCATGGCGCGCGGAATTGCCGAAGGCCCGGCTCTCGGGCAGGCGCTTGCGCTCGCCGAAGACGCATGGCTCGCCGCCGATTTCCCAAGCGACGAAACTGCGCTCGCCGCGATCGCCGATCAGGCCGTCGCGCGGTTAGCCCGTGATAACAGGCCGTGAGCATTCTTTGAGTATCTCTCTTTGAGTACCTTTGCAGGCTTTGCCGCCATCTCGCCCTTGCAACTTCTGTTGGTTGCCGGCGTGGCGTTGTTTGCTTCGGTGGTCGGAGGTCTTGCCGGCTATGGCACCGGGGCGCTGATGCCGCTGGTGCTGGTGCCGCTGATCGGCGCCGAACCGGTAGTGCCGATCATCGCGATATCAGCGATCTTTACCAATCTCAGCCGCACCGCCGCCTATTTCCGCTATGCCGACCGCCGCCGTGCGCTGATCGTGATCCTCGCTGCTGCGTTCACGACCGCGCTCGGCGCTTACGGCTATACGCTTTTGACCAATGCCGGGGCGGCGCTGGTAATCGGCTCGATGCTGATTTTGAGCGTGCCGCTGCGCCGCCTGCTCCGGCGTCACGATGTCAGGATCGGCGACGGCGGACTTGCGGCCGGCTCGCTGGGTTACGGCGTCGTCGTCGGCGGCACCTCGGGCTCGGGCGTGATCCTGCTGTCGCTGTTGATGGCCGCCGGGTTGGAAGGCGCGGGCGTAATCGCGACCGACGCGATCATCTCGGTGGTCACCAGCCTGATCAAGATTTCGGTGTTTGGCCTGGCCGGCGTCGTCACCGCGCAAGTGCTCGCCTTTGCGCTTCTGATCGGCGCGATCGCGCTGCCCGGCACGTTCCTGGCCAAGGCGTTTGTCGAGCGCATGCCCGTTCACGTCCACACCGCGATCCTCGATGTCGCCGTGATCGCCGGCGGACTGGTGATGATATCGGCGGCGGTCAGGCAGCTTCTTTGACCCCGAGCGCATGAATTGACGTAAATTCGTTGCCGCTCAATCGTAAGCGGGCAGCTTTCGCATCACACGGCCGATGGCGTCGGCCCCGGCGTCAATCTCCGGCTCGGTCCAGGCGGCAAAACCAAGGAAGAGGCCCTGACCGGTGACCTCTCCGGTGAAATGGCGCGAGAGGGGTCGGCCTGTCACGCCTAGTGTTGCCAAACGCTCTGCAACATCGACATCGCTCTCGCGCCGGCCGAGTTGGACGAGAAGCTGCATGCCACCCGCGGGCGGTGTAATCTTCAACGCATGACCGGCGGCGACGCGCAGCGCCTGCGCGAGGTGGTCGCGTCGTTCACGATAGATGCGCGTCATCTTGCGGATATGCGCAGCCAAAAGACCATCGTCCATGAATTCGGCCAAGGCCTCCTGCAGGGGAGGCGGCACGATCTGCCCGCTATGACGCTGAGCCTTCTCGAACACGTCCACCAGCCTACTCGGCACGATGGCATAACCGCAGCGTATATCAGCGAACATCGATTTCGAGAACGTGCCGACATAAAAGACGCTGCCGGTTTCGTCGAGCCCCTGCAACGCTGCGACCGGCCTGCCGTCGTAGTGGAATTCGCTGTCGTAATCGTCCTCGATGATTGCGGCGCCGGTTGACCCGGCGAAAGCGAGCAACTCCCTTCGTCGATTGATGGGCATCAGCAGACCGGTAGGGTATTGGTGGGACGGGGTGACAAAAATCAATCGCGGCCGATCACGCCGGCCGTGGAACGAGAGGCCGCTGCGATCGAGCCCTATGCCGCGAATGACGGCTCCTGCCGCTTCGAATGCCGCGTGCGCCCCACCGTAGCCGGGACTTTCGAGCCAGGCGATGTCGCCCGCGTCGAGCAAGACCCGAGCGATCAGCTCGATCGACGCCTGCGCGGTCGGCGTGATGATGATCTGTCGAGCATCGCACCTGACGCCTCGATGCTCGACCAGATGTCCGAGCAGCGCAGCCTGGAGCGAGGCCCTGTTCAATGCCGTCGTGCCAGGTGCAAACGCGCCGCGCGCGGCGCGTCGAAGGCAGCGCGCCCACAGATCGTGCGGAAACGCGCGCGCATCGGCCAGTCCCGGAACAAACGGCCTCGGTTGGCCTTCGTTCGCGAAGGGCCAATCCGCTTTGCGGACACGTTGCGCCCAGCGTGAAATGCGCACGGTAGTGGCCGCTCTGCGGAAGGTTTGCCGGCCGGATACCAGCCTTGATACCAGCCTTGGCTTCGAAACCGCTGCGACGACAGGACGTCGTCCCTGCGTGACGATGAGGTAGCCTTCCATCGCCAACTGATCGATGACGAACGAAACCGTATTGCGCGACACCTTTAGTTGACGTGCGAATTCTCGGCTGGAGGGCAAGCGATGCCCCGGCGGCAGCGAGCCACCCAGGATCGATCCGCGCAACTGTTCGTAGAGTTGATGCGTAAGGGTTTCGTCGCCTGCCGGATGCAGATCGAAATCGACCGCACCGGCTAGAAGGTTATTTCTCATAACTGGCTCTATTAGAGTCTAATAGATGGCTCTTTTGTAAAGGCCAGTAGAGCCTATGGTCGAGCCCGTGTCGAGTGCCGCAAGGGCGCTTGCGATCGTGGGATCGACGATGAAGCACACCCTCTCTCGCCGTGCGGCGCTGCCTCTATTTGCTGTCGTTGTCGTGATGTGGGGCTCGAACTGGGCCATCACGAAAACACTCGTTCAGAGCGTCTCGCCACTGTGGACCGCGGCAATCCGCTCGGCCATCGCGACCGTGGCCTTGTTCGTATTGCTGCTGGCGCGCGGGCAATTCGTGCGACCGCGGCGTGGCGACATTCCGGTAATTCTTACCGTCGCGCTGCTTCACATGGGAGCGTTCTCGGCGCTCGTCGCCTTCGGCCTTCAATTCGTGCCGGCCGGCCGGTCCATCGTGCTCGGCTATACCACCCCGCTTTGGGTCGCGCCCGGCGCTTGGCTGTTCCTCGGCGAGCCGGCGACGCGATCGCGGCTCGCGGGAATTGGGTTAGGCTTGGCCGGACTGGCTATCATGTTCAATCCGCTGGCCTTCGACTGGAACGACAGGAATGCGCTGGTCGGCAACGGCCTGATCCTGCTGGCGGCGCTGTGCCGGGCGGCCAATATTCTCTACGTCCGTGCGCACAGGTGGATTTCGACACCGTTCCAAATGGTCTTCTGGCAGGCGCTGTTCGCCACCTTCGTATTGTCGGCGCTGGCTTTGTCGATTGATGGAGCACCGCAGGCACATTGGAGTCCTGGTCTTGCGGGCGCGTTTCTCTATGCGGGAATATGCGGCACGGCGCTGGCCCATTGGGCGATGGTGGTGGTCAACCGCAGCCCGCCAGCCGTTACGACGTCGCTTGGCCTCCTCGCAACGCCCGTCGTCGGCGTGGCCACTTCAGCGATCTTCCTCGGCGAGGCGATCGGCACTTCCTTGATCATTGCGATGACGATGATCCTGGCGGGCATCGCGATCGGGACCATTCCCCGCGGCACCGTCAGGGCCATTTCACTTCCGGCGGCAGCGACGACAGGATCGAATCGACGTTGCCGCCCGTTTTCAATCCGAAAATGGTGCCGCGGTCATACAACAGGTTGAATTCGACGTAGCGGCCGCGCCGGATCAACTGTTCTTCGCGGTCCTCGGTGCTCCAGGATGTGCCAAAATTGCGCCTGACAATCTCGGGATAGACCTTCAGCAGCGCGCGGCCGACATCCTTGGTGAAGGCGAGGTCCGCCTCCCAGTCCCCTGAGTCGTGCCAGTCGTAGAAGATGCCGCCGATGCCGCGCGCTTCCTTGCGATGCGGCAGGTAGAAATACTCGTCGCACCATTTTTTGTATTTTTCGTAAGGCGCGACCGCTGCATGGGCGTCGCATGCGGCCTTCATGGCGGCATGAAAGGTGACCGCGTCGGCATCGTCCTCGCTTCGCCGCCGCTCGAGCAAAGGCGTCAGATCGGCGCCGCCGCCGAACCAGGCCTTGGTGGTGACGACGAAGCGGGTGTTCATATGCACCGCCGGCACATTCGGATTGCGCATATGCGCAATCAGCGAAATGCCCGACGCCCAGAAACGGGGATCCTCGGCGGCGCCGGGAATCTGCGCGCGGAACTCAGGGGCAAACTCGCCGTGCACGGTGGAGCAATGCACGCCGACCTTCTCGAACAGCCGTCCATGCATCACACTCATCTCGCCGCCGCCGCCGGGCTGGCCGGTATGGTCGGTGCGCTCCCATGGTGTGCGCACGAAACGCCCGGCGCGGCCCGGATAGAGCGGGGAGGGCGCATCGTCCTCCAGCTTCTCGAAGCTTTGGCAGATCTCGTCGCGCAGCGCTTCGAACCAGCTCCGCGCCCGCGCCTTGCGATCCTCGATCACGGACATGTCCATCGGCGCTATCCAATTCTACCTGATGCCAGTTCTACCTGATGCCAAGTGTCTTATGCGTCTGCAAGCTGAGCCGCCATTGCGGATGGCGCAAGCAATACTCGACCGCGCGCGCGGTGTTCTCGATCACGTCCGGGCCGTCCATCGGCTGCAGCGAGAACCGTTCGAAATCGAGATCGGCAAACGCCTCCGGCGCCGCGTCAGCCTGCGGGTAGACCAGCTTCAGCTCCTGGCCGCGGCGGATCACGAGCTCCGCGCCGGCTTTGGGGCTGACGCAAATCCAGTCCAGGCCAGCGGGGGGATCGATCGTGCCGTTCGTCTCGACGCCGATCGCGAAGCCGCGCGCATGCAGCGAATCGATCAGCGGCGAGTCGACCTGCAGCAGCGGCTCGCCGCCGGTCAGGACTGTGTAGCGGTTCGCCTCGGCTCCCACCCATTGCGCGGCAATGGTCTCGGCGAGTTCGTCCGGGCAGGCGTAGCGGCCGCCCAGCGTTCCATCGGTGCCGACGAAATCGGTGTCGCAAAACCGGCAGATCGCGCTGGCGCGATCCACTTCACGGCCGCTCCAGAGATTGCAGCCGGAGAAGCGGCAAAATACCGCCGCGCGCCCGGCATGCGCGCCTTCGCCCTGCAGGGTGAGGAAGATTTCCTTTACCGCATAACCCACGCCTCGGTTCCTTTATGGCTGCTGTGCGGTCTGCCGCAGCGCCTCGCCAACCGCCATGGCGGCCGCCATCGCGACATTGAGCGAACGCAGGCGCGGCCTGATCGGGATCATCAGCCGTGCGTCGGCGGCAGCTACGACGTCGTCGGTGACACCAGCGGTTTCGCGCCCGAACAACAGGATGTCCGATGCGCCGTAGCGGAAATCAAGATAGGCCGTGGCGCCCTTGGTGGTGAACAGGATCAGCCGGTAGTTCGCGGCCAAACGCCATTGTTCGAACTTATTCCAGGAATCGTGCCGCGTAAGCCGCACCTCGTCGAGATAGTCCATGCCCGCCCGGCGGAATTGCCGGTCCGAGGTCGCAAAACCCGCCGGCTCGATGATGTGGGCCGCCACGTCCAGGCAGGCGCAGAGCCTCAAAATGGTCCCGGTATTTTGGGGAATGTCCGGCTGGAAAAGCGCGATCTGCATTTTGTGACAGCCCTGATAATTCATGGCCCTGCGCGGAATGAGTGCATTGCACGCGTAGCTGCCGATAGCGGGCTTGCGCTCGTGCGGCAAGGGTGCCAATAGAACGATTCTGGACTGCTGGGGATCGCCTGATGGGCGAGAAAAGGCGGTCGTTCTGCCGCCGCGGGGGCCGCGGGCGCCGGCAGCCTCCCTCGGCGACGTGTTCAACGTCCTTCGGGGCGGTTCCACCGGCTGCAGATAAGAAAGGGCTTGGAATCGTGACGACAGCGTCTTCGGCGGACCATGGGACACGCCGTGATTTCCTCTTTGTTGCAACCGGAGCCGCCGCAGCAGTCGGTAGTCTCGCGACGCTCTGGCCCTTCGTTTCCCAGATGAATCCGGACGCCACGACAATCGCGGCCGGTGCGCCGATCGAGGTCGATCTGACGCCGATTGCCTCGGGGCAGGACATCAAGGTGTTCTGGCGGGGCAAGCCGATCTACATCATGAACCGCACCAAGAAGCAGGTCGACGAAGCCCGCCAGGTGCCGGTCTCCAGCCTGCCCGATCCGGCAACCGACCAATCCCGGGTCAAGGAAGGTCACGACCAGTGGCTGGTCGTGATTGGCATCTGCACCCATCTCGGCTGCATCCCGATCGCCCACGAGGGCAATTACGACGGCTTCTTCTGCCCTTGCCATGGCTCGCAATACGACTCCTCCGGTCGCATTC
>Ga0209687_1000807_pt1 | contig 10184 bp, 10 predicted proteins | sample GraSoiAngelo_136_FD_185893 | JGI IMG/M metagenome (GOLD analysis project Ga0209687, IMG submission 185893) | Grasslands soil microbial communities from the Angelo Coastal Reserve, California, USA - 14_0929_09_20cm (SPAdes) (version 2) | ecosystem: Environmental > Terrestrial > Soil > Grasslands ...
ATGAGCAAAATCCTTTATCCATCGCTGCGCCTCGGTTTTCTGGTCGCACCGCCACAACTTGTCGATACCCTCGTTAAGGTACGCGCGGTTATGGACCAGCACTCCCCAGCGATTGATCAAGCTACCCTGGCGCGTTTCATCACCGAAGGATTCTTCCTCAGCCATGTAAAACGGATGCGCGAACTCTATGCCCAGCGACGCCTATTCTTTATCGAACAATTCCAAAAATGGCTGGGCGACTATTTCGATCTGGAAGTGACGCCAGCCGGTTTGCACTTCGTCGCCTGGCTGCGGCGCGGGGAAGATTTACCGTTATTCATGCGTGCTCGTGAGCAAACCGGCATTTGGTCCCGCCCTCTTTCTTTCTTCTGCATCAAGGCTCAGTTGGATCCGGCATTTGTCTTTGGATTTGCGGCGTGGTCGCAAGCGCAAATTGAACAAGGTTTGGCAAAACTGGCGTCGGCTGTTAAACGACTGAAGCAGCATGGCGCGGGAAACGGTTCATCTTTTCAAATCCACCGTTTCTCACCTGCTACGACTTCATACTGGCCGTCGATAGCTGCCGATGAAATTCACTAGCTAACAAAAATTGGATTGAGCCAAACAGCAGGCTCTTTCGAAGGCCAAGCGACAATCAGAAAGACTTGTGGACGCAGCCACTCGCTTGCGGCTCATTTGCGAAGCGCGCCGTCGTCCAGCTGATAAGCAGCTCCTCGAGCGGTGTACCAGGTTGGAAAATCGTGAGGTGGTCGCGCCCCGCGAATGTCCAATACTCGAGTCGCTGACCAGAAGAGCAGCGGTCTTCGACATACGCGTCAGTGGCAGACGACGGCACGACGGTGTCCGAGAGGCCTTGCGCGATTACGACGGGAGCCTTTATCAAACTGTCCGGTGTGTTCCGCGCAAGCCGAGCTTGAAGTGCATTGTTCGAACTCGTCGCTAACGCTGGACCGTCGAACGTCGCCACCAGTGTTTCGATGCGTTCCGCATCCTCGGGCGGGACGAAATCGCATAAATCTACTATCTGACGCGCAGCATCGAGCGCCTCCGGCCGAAGCGCTTGCTCGAATGTGATGTCAGGGTAAAACCGGCTGTACGATAACGCGAGATACGGTCCAAACCGTTTGTCCGCCGCGACGTTCATCGCGAGAATGTTCTTTATGTTCGCGGCCGGTGCGATTGCCGCGACGCCGAGGATTTCGAGATCCGGCGCGTAGCGCGGCCCGACAATGCCGGTCCAAAGCGCTGTGTGCCCACCCTGCGAGTAACCCCATATCACCATGCGTTTGTCGAGGATAAGCTCGGACATCTGTCGCGCGGCACGCACTGAATCGAGCCCCGCGCGCGCTTCGCCTTCGCCGATCAGGTACGGATGCGGGCCACCCTTCTCTGCGAAGGAGTAATCTGTCGCCACCACGACCCAGCCAGCCATCACGATCCGGTTGCACCAGGGGATGCCCTTGGTCGGCAATGACACAAGCGACGGCATGCATTTCTGCAGCAGGCCTGTCGTGGCGTGCTCCCATGCGATGACAGGACGTGGGCCCGCGGGAGGATCGGTCGGCTCGAACACGGTCGCGACCGCCGTCGCTGGCGTGCTGTCGTCCACAGTGGTTGCATAAAGGATGCGCCAGCCTCGCACGCCGGCTGGCAGCATCACATCCTTGAGCGGTTCGCTCCGCAGTAACTCGCCAGGCTTGCGCGGCACGTCCGAGGGCGGATCGTAGAATGCATCCGGCGCGTGCGCAGTGACGCTCGCGCGAAGCGCCTGGGGTGTTGGCGCAGGGCTCGACTCTGACGACGCTCGCTTGGACCGATTGCAGCCGGCTCCGGCGAGCAGAACAAGCAGCACCGCGAAGCCACTCAAACGAAGTGCGGCAACGTTCATAAGCTCCTTGGGGAAAAGCGCGCTCCGAATACGCGAAGTTCTACAGCCGATCACACTCCACTATGATCCGCGCTTATAATGACGCTGGCAACGTGATCGAAGTGCATCGACACAAGTGCGATTTCCGAAAACCGTACAAACGAGCAATCTCCGGTCTCATTCGGCGACATTTGTCGCGGTAATTTCGGACGCTCTCGTCTCTGCTCATTTCGATGTGCCGGCAAACCCAAAAGCGGGCTCAACGAAACCGCATAACACACAAAAGTGGACAGGTCGAAATTTGCGAGGTGGATATTGTGCTTTTGCCACCTCGGCCTTGCAATGAGGAATTCAATTAAGGAGGCAATAAGCATTATGAAACCAAAACAAATAATTATCAGCATTCTGGCAGTTCTATTCGTGTTCCCATTGTTGGGGACGTTCGCTCAGCAAGCAGCGAGCTCCGGCTCTATCGAAGTGATCACGACTTTTGATTATCCCGGGACCGGAAATCAGACCTTGCCGCAAAAGATTAACGAAAGAGGCGATGTTGTTGGCGAGTTCATTGATTCGACCGGAGTGGCGCGCGGTTTTGTCCGGTTCAGCGATGGTAGCTTTAGCGCGCCGATCGTTGACCCTAACGATACCGTTGGTTTTACCGAAGGACGAGGCATCAATAACCCACGCACCGTAGTCGGTGACTATGCCACCAGCGATGGTAACCTTCACGGGTTTTTCCTGTCGGGCGGCACCTTCACAGAATACGATGTTCCCGGCGCGGTCAGCACCGCTGTGCTTGGGATAAACAATCCCGCCGACTTTGCCGGCACGATTGTTGACGCCAGCGGGCTCCAGCAGGCGTTCGTCAGCGTTGGCGGAACCGTAACGGTGTTTAGCGTCCCAGCAGCTCCCGCGACCCTTGCTTACGACATCAATGATTCAAAGCGGTTGGTGGTGGGATACTATATAGACGGCTCAGGAATCCTTCACGGTTACTACCGGGACGCCAGTGGCGCGCTGCACTTCCCGATCGATCCTCCGGGTTCTGTTGGGACAATCCTGTTTGGAGATAACAATAGGAACTTTGTGGTGGGCAGATATGCGGACGCCTCAGGCGTGACGCATGGACTCTTCTTTGTCCCGCCAAACAATTTTTTCACTTTCGATTTTCCCGGGTCAACCTTTACATCGCTAAACGGAATCAGTTCGCAGGGGAATATCACTGGTCGTTACGTCGATGCTTCCGGCATTGCCCACGGAATCATAGCTCGCGTGAGAGGCACACCGCCGACAAAAGCAGCGCGGCCGGAAATCAAACCGAATTCCCCGTCGCTGGTCACTCCACTCGATCAGTCGCCCGCGGCCTGGGGAGGTGCAATGCCGGCGCGCTGAGTTGGTGGACTCCGCGGTCGCCGTTTCGGGTTTCAGAAAACGCACGCCGATTTCTCATCGGCGTGCGTAACGATACGTTAGTCAGCTTTTAATTCGCCTGCACAAGTAAACGCTTTCAGTCCCCGCTCTCCGTGTTCTGAAAAGACGTGATTAGCCACTTCCCGTTAGTTTTGACCATCACCATCGTGGTAATTTCTTTCAGAACTGGAACGGCCTCGCCAGTGGGACGACTCGAACCGGTCACGTCCCACGTAGCATGGACAAGTGCAACGTCGGGCGTTGAAAAACGAACTTCTACACCGGTAAGCTTCCGAACGGCAGTCTTTAATCTTTTCTGAAACAGTTCCGTGTGCCCCTGGACAATCTCCTGCACTCCCTTCCAGTGGACACCGGCGATGTTTACGTAGTCACAGTCTTCAGTGAAGAGACGACCGAAGACGGCCGTGTCATGGCCGTTCCAAGAAACTTCGTATTCCGCGAGAACATTGCGCACAGCACTCTCATCGTCATTGGCGTAGTCGTAGTAACTCAGAGGCGGGTAGACATATCCGTAATTATAGCCGGACGACCCATAGCCATAGTTACCATATCCGTATCCGTAGCCGGAGTTATCGGTGGGATAGGAATATACGTAGGATTCGTATGGGTAGACCCAGTTCCAGCCCCACCAAGGACCCCACCACCATGGAGAGGCGAAGTTGCCGATAAAGATGATTTGGTTGAAATGCTTGAAGCGATGAAACCGATTATCTCGATTAAAGTCTCGGTAGTTGAAACGGTTAAAGCGTCGAAGGCCCAAGGCTGAATTCATCATTGGAGCGCGGTGCATTGGCATCCGTCCCACCGAACCTGGCATGCGGTGCATCGGCATTCGGGCAATCGAACGTGGCGTCAACGCGCCGCGCATTCCCATCTGGGACATCGAATTACCGTGCCCCCTCATCTGCGCCGTCGCAATCGAGGCTGCGAAAACGCATGCCACCACGCAACCAAGGAGAACGAATTTTCTCCAGTTCATAGCATCATAGGTTCCTAAAAGATTGAAACCCGGGGATTCGAAAGTTGCGGCACTGGAAAAGATAAAAGGTAGCGGTCGCGTTACCTTTAGTCTCTGGGAAACCACCGCACCTGACGATGACAATCATTTGCTGCCTGCCCAGTTTACCGGTCGTATTTTGGCATTTGCTCACTCCTTCGGCGTTGTATCTGCGTCTGCGCTACGACTCGAGATCGGCCGCCTCAACTCGCTGCCTAGCTGGTGTGATTAAAAAATCTGATGAGTCATCACCCCGCCATCCACGAGCAGGCTCGCGCCTGTGATCCAATGCGCCCCGGATGAAGCCAGAAACAGCTACGCCGCAAGTTCCCGCTTCAACATCACGTATCGCCGCACTGAGCCGTTCCAGTGCATCGTGGAGGCGTGCCGCACGCATGACTGTTCAATCGAACATATCGGCTGTTGAGCATCAAGCAACGAAGCTACTCTTTCTGGCTTCGGTGCAGTCATCCGCGTTCACGATGAAGCGGGCAACGTGGTCGAAACGCACGAGCACGTGGGCGATTTCAAAGAGCCATGATTCAATTTTTTGTCGCGCCGTGCGGCCGCATCCATTGTTGTAGACGAAATCTTAGATTCCTTTTTTGGCCGATCCGGCGGAACCGTTGTCGTCCGCTTCCCGACCCGCCAGCGTCTAGAAAATTGCGGATGAAAAAATAGTCTTGCAAGGGTTTGTGAAGAACTGTTAATAACTTGCAATAAATCCGGGGGTTTGTGGAAATGGGCGGTCGTGTGAGAGACTTGGGTCTTCGTAGTCCCTACGACAAGGTGGGCGGCTTGTTTTATTTCGGCCGAATGCTGGACAAAATCCGTCGCCATGACAACGGCGAATTGCCTCTCGAATATGAAATGAACCTTGGAAAAGGTTTTGACGAAAAATGCACAACCTTTCTCCGAGTTAGATACGAGCTAGTAGTCGAGTACGTGAACCACGGCCTCAACGACGCGGCAATTTTGCAGTCGTGTTTTGGGATGGGAAATCGACCGTCCGAGGGTGAGATTTATATGTGGAATGAATTCATGCGAAAACGAGGCTGGAATGACGAACTTTCCGAGACGCTGGAAAGCGAGAAAAAAAAAGAAGCCATGGTTTCCAGGTCGGAGATCCAGACAATGTTTCAATTCATCGATGCTGATGAAGGGCGCTTGGTAAACGATAACCATACAAACAGCTCCTCGCGCTCAAAGTATGGCAGGACAGGAAATGGCGTTCCGGCAAAAGAATAGAGACCGCTCCCGCGCTCTAAAAGCGTGGTAGTCCTTGCGATTCGCACGGCTTCATATCCGTGGGTGGCACGATAAAACTAGCCAATCGTTGCCACACAGTTGCCGAATAACTTGGTGATGACGGCCCGCCGGAGGTCCCGTAAGCGATTGCCTTCGGCCCGGTGTAATCCCGTCACCACCGCCCATTAAACCAGAACTCTCCGTTTTGGTTTCGCCGCATCCCTAGAAATCAGAGGAAAACCTATTTCGAGCTAGGAAATGCTTCTAGGTGGAACCTGTGGCCGTTGCATACTTATGAAATCGAGCCACGTAAGATAAGTGTCGATCTGACCACCGGTGCAATCGGATGCGCGCAGTTCTACAGTCGACCACCTGAAGTCAGCGACTGCGAGGGTCGCCAAGGATTCCGGGGACTTACCCTTGGCCCGGTGTCCACATTTAGCACGGCTCCACTTCAATAACCGCCTCTCCGCACGCGGTGACGTGCTCGCAGCCGCTGCAAAAGAAACTTCAACCCAGAATCCTCGGCTTGTCACGCAAAAAAACATCATTAAATTTCCCGGGCCGCAGCCCGATAATCTAACGGAGATAGATACTCTCGCGTGTCACGGGCACCCAGTATCGACATGGGATCCCGTCAATCCAAATCAACGAGGTGATTGACGCGGCTCTACAAAATCGATCAGTTGGCATCTTGCGCCTTAGGTGCCGATGCCAATCTGGCCGAACGTTTGCTCAGAGAATGTTAAACATTCCAGTTTCGACTCATTCATGCGTATGTTCAGCCGCGCACGCTACAATGGGGTGCCGGCGACTTAAGACTGTCCTGCTGCTATGGTTGGAAGCGCGTGACGTAGGTAGCCCAGTTCGCGAACGCTGTCCGGTTTAAATCGGGGATGAACTCGGTTGCCATCCAGAGCGCGTTGTCGACGTTGTCCACTGCAGCGGCCGAGTAGTCACCCCACCGCGCAATTCCGTTTCCGCCGAACTCTGGGTAGCCAGTAAAGCCATCCTCCGGCAAGTTCCCGGCACGAGCTATGTTGATAGAGCTCACGGTTGTTCCTGTGAGGCTGACAAAGCCCGAACTGGGGAAATTGTTACGGCCAGACACTGAAAATTCGATGGCGCCGTTACCATCGGTGTTAATGGCGATGGCGGGATACATGAGGAAGAGGCCGGAGCGGCCGATCACTCCCTGAGTAAAGAGGCTGGCAGTTAGATTTCCATTCGTGATCTGCGGTGTGAAAGCAAAGTACTCCACGACTTCGATGTTGTTGCCGTTGTCGTCCCTCATTGCTGAGCTAAGCGTCGCCCAGAGATTACCGTTTACGTACTCGGCAGAAGAAATCGTGTCAATCCCGGCATCCAAGCGTTCGACGGGCTCACCAAGAGACGCGCCCAGCGGGTGGAAACCATTCTTTTGCGGGACGCCGAAGTTCGGGAACACATACTCCTGCGTGCTTACTGCTGTTCTACTCAACTGCAGATTCGGGCTCGGCGTATCGAGAGAGCTGGTATTGGTCAACGCCCAGATAGCTATGTGGCGGCCGCTGTTGCCGGAGACGTTCGAACTAGCGAAGTACTCGGTCCCGCCATTACTCAGCACCGGAGTCTGCCCTGGAGGAATGTAGGCAGGCCAGACTCTGAACGCGAACCCGGTGTCGGAAAAGGGAATCCGAAACAGCTCAAGACGTCGGGGCGGTCGGCCTCCGCCGTTGTTGATCAGCGCGGTCTTTGAAACAGCCAAAATGGCCGCGCCGATGTAGCCATCAAAACTGCCGTCTGGGTTTATCTTGAATTCCTGCCAGTTAACGAACAGGCCGTAACGGTCCACAGCAAAATGCGGAAAATCGGGTATTCTCGGGCCATTGCCATCCGGGGCATTCGCGCCGGTCGTGTTGAACGTGTAAGTGGCATAGGCAGCCCGCGGGTCGTCCGTCTGGCTGACGGCAAGGTAAAGTCTGCTCTGACGCAAAGGCGTGCCGTTGCGCGTGTTCAGCTGCGCCCAAGCCATGACGAACCAGCGCTGCGTTTCCGGATCGAACAAGCAACTCACATCACCGGCAAAAACGCCGAATTCTCCCGTGGTGCGATTGATGGCAGGCGGTAACCCAAACAACTCGTCGAGCGAGATCGGTCGGGGGAGCTGCACGATACCGTTTGTCTCGTAAACATTAATCGCGGCATTTACTCCTTCCAGCACAAAGCCGTTGCCGACAGCGAGCCCCTGGTCTGGTGGCTCAGTGCTGAATTGATTCCCGCCGCCGGCGTAGAGCCGCTGGTCGAGATGGGTCAAACCAATGAAGCCGCGGAAGGACGATTCCGGTGTCTCAGGCAAGCTGGCCAAAGGTGTAGCAGGCAATTGCGGCGCGGTTTCTCCAGTGTCCTGCATGGGCGGCAGCAGCTTGGGAAAACGATTAAAGTGAGTCTCTCCGCCGGCACTTCCTACGGGGCCAGGCGATTCACTGGCCAGCTGCTTCAGGTTGACGATTGGACCAGCCGCGACGTTGGCCCTAAAGTCCGTGCTGGTGTAGACAACCGGCGGGGCGACGGGCGTGCTCTGGGCCAGAGCGAGGCAGATTGGCAGAATCAACGCAAAAAAGCCGGCAAAGCGGCGCAAGTACGGAAGCGGAGTTGTGGAGAATTGTGTGTTCATGGCTACAGGAATCGCTATCACGCCATGATTTAGTCGTGACAATCACGTTTCTTCTTTTCAGGCGTTGGATAATGTTTTTTGCGTAACCTCAGGCCAGATTTCCCGTAGTACACAAGTAAAGGGCTGCGAATGAGTTCTCAATGACGAGAAGTCACGCAAGCCCGAAACAATAAAAGGAAAAGCGCCACGCCGGAAATGACCCAGCGTTTACTCCACGCGATGTCACGGCAGCGCAAGTACCAGTTGCACCACAGGCGTGCCGGATTGTGTTGTGAGTGTAGTCGTCCGGCAGCTAGTGGCACCTTGTTTTGCGAGCTGCACCGACGGACGCGAAACTTAGAGAACAGAGAAAAGCAGCGCAAAACATTTAAGCGGAAGATTCGATACCTTAAAGCTGAAAGCTACAGATTCACCGGGGGCGACCCTTATGAGCGAAAACGGGACAATATTTTCCGATCCGAGTGTGCTCAATTGGGAGTGTGTTTTCATAGGGCCTGCTTTCAGATGTTTTTTGTCACAAGACGCGACACAAACTCAGCCACGGCTCCGACGGGCGCAAGTGGCAGCAGATTGAATCGAAGGACCTGATATCATTGAATTTTCGCGTGTGACTCGTTCAAGTTCGAGAAACGTCGTCAGCTTTTCATCCGCGTGCACAACGAAACCCCGGCGGGCCCTACGGTGTGCCTCAATAATCAAAACAATTCGCCAGGATGGCTGTCAGCTTGCGAACCGAAGCGTCGGACATCCTGACGTTCTGGAAGCGCTGGCTCTAGTAACTGGATTCGTGGTTGTTATGTGTCTTGGTTAGTCGCGTTGGCGGACAACTGTCGGAATCACTAACAGTTTAGAAGCCAATTGAAACTCAATCCACTACAACTTTCTTAATCGTAACAGGCTCCTACTCAAGTCGATAATTACTACTTACGTCGATTTGGCATAATCTATGCTACTTTTTCCTTTGTCTCTTTGCCTATATGAAAAGAAACACAATTCCAAGCGGTAAATTCGCACTCTTCTGCACCGCTGTTACCGGCGCGTTGCTTATGTTCAGCCACAGTGCGCATGCACTTACGGTATTTGACATCGGCGACGCCCGTGACTTCGGCTCCGTGAAATTTTGCGGCTCTGACCGACTAACTTATGTCAACCATTTGGCTAGCATGGCTCTGGGCACCACTGGCAAATACAACGGACAGAGCTATTCACGATTAAACAACGCGTTTGGCTCGTTGCCTCAGGCCGTGTCGGCTGGTCATGTAGACGGTACCGGTAACAGGATAAATCTTGGCTCTGGCGGCTTGTATACCTACTTATTCGCGAACTACAGCGGCCCAAACTCCAGATCTGAAGTTTGGTACGTCGGACATCTGAGCGGCAATATCAGGATTCCGGCAATGGTTGGCGCGTATGCTCTTTCGGGGTGGACGCTCTTTGGACCAAGCGTTCCAGGAGTTCCCGACGGCGGCACCACCGCGATGTTACTCGGTGCAGTGCTTGGGGCGCTTGGTATAGCCCGGCGCGTCCTAAAGATTTAGCTGCTTAGGGTCCCTAGACCTAGCAGCCGTAACAAATTGATTTGCCGGGCAGGTGAAACCTGCCCGTTTTTTTTCCATGTGCAGGAAGCCGTTGAGGCGCAAAGCCAGCAACCGAAACCTCGTTAGATGCTGATGCCGCTCTGGCTTTTTCTGGTATCGTCCTTCGCGGTTGCGGTCATTACTGGACTCGCCAATCCGTCTCACGGAGGGCTATTGACACAAGTCATCCAGTGCCTTCTAGGCATCCTTTCCTTAGCGACCATCATTGCTGGTTTTTGCTTTTATGGTTGGAAAATCGGGCTATTGAACTTTTTTGTTGTTTTAACAGCTGCCAATGTAGGCGTTTGGCTATTTCAATGTCTCTTGAAGAAATCACGGTACATTTAACTACACGATGTAGTTATCGCCTGCCTGACGCGATGATTCGTTTTTGATTTTATGAAGTGC
>Ga0209687_1000811_pt1 | contig 10177 bp, 10 predicted proteins | sample GraSoiAngelo_136_FD_185893 | JGI IMG/M metagenome (GOLD analysis project Ga0209687, IMG submission 185893) | Grasslands soil microbial communities from the Angelo Coastal Reserve, California, USA - 14_0929_09_20cm (SPAdes) (version 2) | ecosystem: Environmental > Terrestrial > Soil > Grasslands ...
CCATGTCAGCGAAATGACGTGGTCGAAGCGGATGAAGCATCCCTCGAAGATCGTAAAGCCGGGCGACGAAGTCGAGACCGTCGTGCTGAACGTGAACCCGACGGAGCGTCGCATCTCTCTCGGTCTCAAGCAGCTCGAGCAGAATCCGTGGGAGCAATTGCACGAGAAGTATCCCGTCGGCAGCGTCGTCGAAGGCAAGGTTCGCAATCTGACTGACTTCGGAGCCTTCATCGAAATTGAAGACGGCATCGACGGCCTGGTACACGTCAGCAACCTGAGCTGGACCAAGCGCGTGAAACATCCCTCGGAAGTGCTGAAGAAAGGCGAGAAGGTTAGGGCGCAGGTGTTGGCGATTGAGCCTGAACATCGCCGTCTTTCTCTCGGCATCAAGCAAATGCAACCGGATGTATGGGAGACGTTCTTCGCCCAACACCGTCTGGGCGACGTGGTCCATGGGAAGGTACTGCGCACAGCGCAATTCGGGGCCTTCGTCGAGATTTCCGAGGGCGTGGAAGGTCTTTGCCACAACTCCGAGGCGACAGACTCGCACGGTACTCCGCTCAAGCTCGAACCCGGACAGGAATACGACTTCAAGATCATCAAGATGAATCCGGAAGAGAAAAAGGTCGGGTTGAGCCTCCGTGCAGTCGGCGAAGAGGCGAGCCGCGCCGACGTTGAGGCGTACAAGCAGCCGGTTTCGAGCTCGACCACTACGCTAGGCGAGATCATGAACTGGAAACGCGCCAGCAACGACCAGGACTAAGCAACTCTCCCCTCCCAATACAACAAGGCCGCCAGCAATGGCGGCCTTATTTTTTCCGAGAGGACCGGCGCGCTCGCGCGGGTTTCTCGCAGTGTCACGAGACGATGTCGAAGCAGATATTTCTTTCGAGTACCTGTGAATCCTGGTAGTCGAAGACAAACACCCGCCCGAGGGCGGCCGCAGGTCCTTTAGGTTACGACGTTGCTGCCCATGTCGCTTCTAACAGGTTCCTGTAGAGACGCAGCATGCACTTAAGGGCTAGCCAGAATGTGGGCAGCACCGGCGTGCCGCTCCAGCCGTTTTCGCACCAGATCGGCTAAAGCTAGGATGAAAGCAGGCAAATCGTTCAACGACTCGGTGCGCGAAGTCTTAATGCCGATCTGGGAACCGTAATCCCGAAATCCGATATCGATGTCATACAGCACTTCAACGTGATCGCACACAAATCCCACTGGCTGAATCAGTGCACTTGAATATCCTTCTTCTTGCAGATGGCGCAAGGTATCTTCGACCGTTGGACCAGTCCACGGACCACCAGACATTCCCTGACTTTGAAACGCAAATATCCATTGCGAATCAGGTAGTCCCGCTTCGAGCGCCACGAGTGCCGCCGTTTCCTTCGCCTGCTGCTCGTATGGATCTCCATCCGAAATTGTCCGGGCAGGAACGCTGTGGGCGGTGAAGACCACGATGGTGCCTCTTCCAACCTTCGCGAGCGCCGCCTGCAGGCGCTCTGCAAATGCGTCAATGAGCCGAGGATGGTCATGCCATGAATCGATGAAATCAATAGCCATGCCTGCGGCTTCCTTGAACGCTGCATTGCGGTAGAGTCCTACACTGGTGCGCGAATTCTGCGGGGCCAGGCAGAGCGTGACAACGTGGTCTACGCCATCGGCCCGCATGGTCTTTACGGTGTCTGCAATGTATGGCCTCCAATTGCGCATGCCCACATACACCGGCATCGACAACACTTCAGAAAGCATTGCAGCCTGACGCCTGGTGATCTCGGTCAAGGGAGAATGCCCGATAAGGCTGTAGCGGTGCGCAACTTCTTCGATGACCGAATCGGGAATTGGCCGCCCGCCAGTGACGTTGCGCAGGTACTCCGGAATCTCGGAAACACTGTCTGGGGTTCCGTGCGCCAACAATAGAACGGCGGTTTTCATTTTCAGAATGCCACGCTGGACGCCGGCGCATGGGTGCGCTTTGCGCTGTAAGCATGGACTTCCTCTACTAAGGCAATCACATTCTCGACCGGCGTCTCCGGCAGAATTCCATGTCCGAGATTAAAGATATGCCCTGGACGTCCAGAAGCGCGGTCGAGTACATCTCGAGCCTGTCTTCGCACCTCGGCCTCTGATGCAAACAACGATGCCGGATCGAGATTCCCCTGGACAGCGAAGTTATCGCCGAGCATCTCGAAGGCGTCATTGATCGGAATGCGCCAGTCGATGCCAACAACTTCGGCCCGCGATTGTTTGATCGAAGGCAGCAGCGTGGCAGTATCCGTTCCGAAATAGATTATTGGCGCACCAGTCGTTTTCAACTCAGCCACCAGGGCTTTCGTATGTGGCAATACGAAGCGACCATAGTCCCCCGGGGATAGACACCCCACCCAGCTATCGAAAACCTGCAGGGCATCAGCTCCGGCATTCACCTGTTCGGTAGCATATTGTGCGAGCACACGCGAGATGCGTCGCATGAGCTCATCCCAAGCCTCGGGATCGCTATACATCAAACGTTTGGTCTCGACGAAATGGCGCGAGCCTCGACCTTCGATCATGTAGCTCGCCAGTGTGAACGGAGCGCCACAAAAACCGATCACTGGGAGCCGTGTTCCGAAATGTCGCGCCACTAGCCGCACTGATTCGGCTACGTAACTCAATTCGGCGGCCCGATCTGTCTTGAGTTGAGCGATACCGTTGGCGTCGCGTAACGGTGCATGAATCTTTGGGCCCTCATGCTCGGTAAACTCAAACTCCAGGCCCATTACCTCCAGCGGCAATAGCAGATCGGCAAAGATAATCGCCGCGTCCACGCCAAGACGCTCGGCCGCAGTCACGGTTACTTCGGCTGCGAGCTGCGAGTCTTTGCAGATCTCGAGAATGGTATGGTGCTTGCGCACTTTCCGATACTCGGGCATGTATCGTCCCGCCTGGCGCATGAACCAGACAGGAGTTACATCCACCGTCTGCCTGCGACAGGCGCGAACAAAACGTGAATCGGGGGCCGACATAGAAGTTGAGGTTATCACGTGAAAAGCGGCGTCCAGAAACCCGCTGCGCACCGCCGGAGAGGTAAAATGAGGACAGCTACCTCCTATGAAACACAAGTCCGTGCTCAGTCTTTTGACCATGTTCCTGTTCGCGGGATCACTGGCCGCCGACACCGTAATCGAAGAAATCATCGCGCGCGTTAACAGCTCAATCATTACTCGCTCCGATCTGGCCAAGAGCCGGGAGGAACTCCAGCAGGAACTGAAGCAGAACAACGTTTCCCCAACGGACTCTCGTGCCAAAGAGAAGGAAAAAGACGTACTGCGCGACCTTATCGACCAGCAACTCCTGCTCGGCAAGGGCAAGGACCTCGGCATCACTGGCGATACTGAGCTGGTGAAGCGCCTCGACGAGCTGCGCAAGCAGCTCAAGCTGGAAAGCATGGATGATCTCGAAAAGGAGGCGCAGAAGCAGGGTGTTTCCTTTGAGGACTTTAAAGCCGGTATCCGCAACCAGATTGTGACGCAACAGGTGATCAGCCACGAGGTCGCGCCGCGAATTCAAATCACGCAAAAAGAAATTCAGGATTACTACAACGCCCATAAGGCTGATCTGGAGCAGCCAGAGGCGGTCGATCTTTCTGAGATACTCGTCTCGACCGGCAGCGAGAACGTAAATGTTGATCCCAACGCGCCACCGCCGCCAGAGGATCCGGCCAAGATCAATGCGATCGAAGAAAAAGCCAAGCAGATGCTGGCAAGCATCAAGGGCGGCGTGAAATTTGAAGACGTGGCGAAGAAATCTTCTGATGGGCCCACAGCCGATCAGGGTGGAGAACTCGGTCAATTCAAGCGTGGAACCCTGGCCAAAGAATTGGAAGACCTCACCTTCAAGATGAAGCCCGGCGACGTTTCAGACGTGATCCGCACGAAACAGGGTTTCGTGATTCTGAAGGTGAATGAACACACGCAGGCGGGAATCGCACCCTTGAAACAGATAGAAAATCGCATTCAGGAAGCGATTTATTACGAAAAGCTTCAGCCTGCTTTGCGGACATACCTTACGAAGCTTCGCGAAGAGGCGTACATCGATGTGAAGCCGGGATTTACCGACACGGGTGCCAGCCCAAACCAGACCAAGCCGATTTACACTACGGCTTCCGCCACCGATACAAGCCAGGCGAAGAAAGCAAAGAAGAAAAAGAAACTCGGGATTTTGTGAGAGAGCGGCCAATGCGATAGGCGATAGGCAATAACCGAAATCGAAAATCGAGGCGGAAATTTTTGACCTATTGCGTATCGCTTATTGCCTATTGCCCTTTCTGAAGTAGAATCGCCTCGTCCAATACTCATGAAGCAGTTCTTCATCAAAGACGCCGCCAGTCAGGAAAACCAGGTCATCACCTCATCGTTTCTGGTTTCAGCCAAGCAGATCAAGCCGAAGAAGAGCGGAGAGATATATTTGGCGCTTACGCTCTGTGATCGCTCTGGTCAAATCGATGCCAAGATGTGGGATAACGTCAACGATGCCGTCGATAGATTCGAGCAGGACGACTTCGTCAAAGTCCGCGGTCTTATCAACAAATACTCGAGCCGCTATCAGCTCACAATTCACAAGCTGCGGAGGATGGAAGATGCGGAGATCGAGTATTCCGACTACCTCCCGAAAACAAATAAGGACATCGACGAACTTTGGCGCACCCTGGCCGCTTACGTAGCCAGTTTCAGCAACGACTATCTGAAAATGCTGCTTGAGGCCTTTATGGGGGATCCGCAGATCGCAGAGGCGTATCGACAGGCTCCCGCCGCAAAATCATTGCATCATGCCTTCATTGGGGGATTGCTTGAGCATGTTGTTTCTCTGATGAAGTTATGTGACACGGTCGCCTCACTCTATCCACAAATCAATCGCGACCTTCTGCTGGCCGGCGCATTTTTGCACGATATCGGCAAGATCTACGAGCTCAATTATCAGCGCTCATTCTCATACACGACCAAAGGCCAACTTCTCGGGCACATGATTATCGAACTTGAGATGTTGCACGAGAAGATCGCGCTGGTCCCGGGATTTCCGGCGGAACTCAAAGTGCTTATCGAGCACCTCATCATCAGCCACCATGGCAGGTACGAATTCGGCTCGCCCAAGCTCCCGATGTTTCCTGAGGCGCTGATGCTGCACTACCTCGACGACCTCGATTCGAAAATGGAAAGCATGCGCGCTCATTTCGAACGCGATCCTGAGGCCGAATGGAGCGGATATAACAGCTCACTCGGTCGGACACTGCTGAACTCAGAAAAGATCCTGGGCAAGCTAGCGGCACCTGAACAGCCTGGGGAATCAACTGCTGAGCCGGAAGTGAACGAACTGAAGGTTGCGGCGGGGGAACCGTAGGGGTTTTCAGTAATCAGTTCTCAGTAGTCAGTAAAAAACTGACTCTGGTTTACTGAAAACTGATTACTGAAAACTGGCTACCCATGCCTTGCATCATTTGTCCACGCGCGTTGCGCTACGCCACTTCGCGTGCAGCCAGATGAGGATGCCGATCGCGCATATCTCCAGTGGACCCGACTTCAAATAGACAGCAGTGAAACCTTGCACGATGTCGTGGGCAACGTAAGTTCCGTGATACACAGCCCAGCCTACGCCGACGGAGGCGAGGATTGAGCCGAAGTTTGCTTCAGTCCTGGGGCTCATGATCTCTAAGTCTTTTCTTACAGTTGCGCTCATACTACGCCAGTTATTTCCATGCCACGTATAATTTGCTCTTTTCTCGATTGATGCTCCGACCACAACTCAAAGAGTTTCAGAATCTCGCGCGGACCGCCACTCTGGTTCCGGTCGTCAAGACGGTAATGGCCGATCTGCTGACGCCAGTCTCCGCCTTTCTCAGCATCTCTGCCGGGGAGCAGGAGGCGTTCTTGCTTGAATCCGTAGAGGGTGGCGAGCGCATTGGACGCTATACGTTTCTCGGAGTTCGTCCCTACATGGTTCTCGAGAGTCGCCTGGAACAAATTACGATTCGCCGGGGACGAAACATCGAACGCAGCACAGGAAAGCTGTTCGACGTTCTCGCGCAATTGCTGCGTGAACACCGACCGGCGGCCTTGCCCGATCTGCCGCCATTCAATTGTGGGGCCGTTGGATTCGTCGCCTATGACGCCGTGCGCCAGCTCGAGAAGCTACCCGACGAGGCGCGCGACGATCTCAAAGTTCCCGACTCTTTCCTGATGTTCTTCGACCGCGTACTCGCGTTTGATCATCTGCGCAAGCAGATTCACATCATCGCCGTCGCGAACGTACGCGACGAGCAGCCAAAGCAAGCCTATGAACGCGCGCTGAAGGACATTGCCGGCTTGGAGCGCAAACTGTCGCGCGCCGTCTCCCGCCCAAGAGTGCGGCCACGGAAAGAGAGCTACAAACTCAAAGAAACCACGGGTCGCGGCACATTCCTGAAGAGCATTCTGAAAGCCAAGGAATACATTCGCGCCGGCGACGCCTTCCAGATCGTGCTTTCTCAGCGCATGGAACTCGAACCCGGAGTGCCGCCATTCGAGATCTATCGCGCATTGCGCATGATCAATCCGTCTCCATACCTATATTTTCTGCAGACCCGCAATTTTCAAGTGCTGGGATCCTCTCCAGAGATGCTCGTTCGCGTGAGCGGCCAAAAGCTGGAGTACCGTCCCATTGCGGGAACCCGTCCGCGCAGTGCCGATCCCGAGGAAGATCGCCGCTGGGAGCAGGAGCTGCGCGAAGATGAAAAAGAACGTGCGGAACACGTGATGCTAGTCGATCTTGGGCGGAACGATCTGGGACGCGTCAGTGAATATGGCTCTGTGCAAGTGAAGGATTTCATGTTCGTCGAGCGCTACTCACACGTGATGCATCTGGTCTCGGCGATTGAAAGCAAGCTGCGTCCGGAATTGCACGCCATCGATGCCTTTGCCGCCGCCTTCCCCGCCGGCACGCTCAGCGGAGCTCCCAAGGTACGCGCGATGGAAATCATCGAAGAACTCGAGCCGGTCCGGAGGGGCATCTACGGCGGGGCGGTTCTCTATGCAGATTTCGCAGGCAATCTGGATTCCTGCATCGCCATCCGCACCATGTGGGTGCAAGGGCGTCGCGCCTATGTCCAGGCAGGCGCCGGCATTGTGGCCGACTCCGTTCCCGAAACGGAATACCAGGAATGTCTGAACAAAGCGAAAGCCCTTTTACGAGCCGTTGGGATGGCGCGGAATTACGAATGAAGCTTCTAAGCCGCTAAGCTTCTGAGCTGCTAAGCTTGGGAAAAGCATCGTCAAATGAGGCTGGGACGAATTGCTCAGAAGCTTAGCAGCTTAGAAGCTGGTCATGATCTTCGTTCTTGACAATTACGACTCGTTCACCTTCAACCTCGTTCAGTACATTGGGGAGACTGGAGAAGAGGTGCAGGTCCGTCGCAACGATCAAGTGACTCTGGAAGAGATCGAAGAGATGGCTCCGCGCAAGATCGTCTTGTCGCCGGGACCCTGCACTCCCAACGAAGCGGGTATCTCTCTCGATCTCATCCGCCATTTCGCGGAAAAGATACCAATTCTGGGCGTCTGCCTCGGGCATCAGGCAATCGGCGCCGCATTTGGCGGAGTGGTGATTCGCTCGGAGCGAATCATGCATGGCAAAACTAGCATGGTGGAGCACGACGGCCGCACGATCTTCCGCGGAGTCAGTTCACCCATGGTTGCCAATCGTTATCACTCACTCATCGTGGAACAGAAAAGCTTGCCCAAGCAACTCGAGATCTCCGCGCATAGCGAGGAAAACGGCAAGACCGTGATCATGGGACTGCGTCATCGCGAGCTTCCCGTAGAAGGCGTGCAGTTTCATCCAGAAAGCGTCCTTACTCCGGACGGTGCTAAGCTGATCCGAAACTTCCTTCAATAATTCCATCCTCAAATGAATTTGCACGAACTGCCCGCGAGTCGAATGGCAGAGCTGGTAGCTTGCCGCCAGGTCTCGCCTGTGGAACTTGTACAGGCGCACCTTGAGAGGATCGGGCGCCTGAATCCCAAACTGAACGCGTTTATCGAACTGCGAACCGACCTTGCCCGGGCAGAAGCTCGATCGGCGGAGAAAGCCGTACAAGCGGGGGATGCGCTTGGTCGGCTCCATGGAATTCCTGTCAGCATCAAGAGCTCGATTGCTGTTGCCGGCTTGAAATTTGAGTGCGGTAGTCGCACTCGTGCCGGACTGGTTGCTAAGAAGGATGCAGTTCTCGTTCAGCGACTAAGAAGGGCTGGAGCCATCGTTCTCGGCAATACCAACGTCCCCGAGATGCTGATGGCATATCACACGGAGAATCCGCTGTACGGACGCACCAATAGCCCGTGGGATGCTCACCGCACTCCGGGCGGCTCAAGCGGAGGTGAGGCGGCGGCTGTCGCTGCGGGTTTGTGTGCCGCTGGAATCGGAAGCGACGGCGGCGGCTCGATTCGGGTTCCTGCGCATTTCAGCGGCATCTGCGGATTAAAACCAACTCCGGGACGGATTCCTATTACGGGACACTGGCCTGAGAGCGCCGGTCCTTTTGCCCTTCTCGGAGTCGTAGGGCCGATGGCGCGATCGGTGGAAGATCTGGATCTCCTGTTTCGCGTGCTTGCTGGATATGATGCCGGCGATCCCATGGCTGCTCCGATTCCGCTGCACGAGATCTCCGATGCGGAATCGAAGCATCTTACGATCGGTTACTTCGAGGAGCACGCTACCGCGCCTGTAACTGCCGAAACCCGCGCTGCCGTCAGAACGGCTGTGTCAGTCTTGAAAGATGCCGGCTTTCGCGTTGAGCACTTCGAGCCTGACGTTCTCGATGAAGCTCGTGAGCACTGGTGGAAGCTGTTCGTACAACTCGCCGCCGAGATGCTCGCTCCGGAGTTCCGGGGCCGCGAAAGCGAGACCAGCGCAATTCTCGCTTACTCTGATCGGCCGCCCACGAAGGAAGAACTGCTGTCGGCATGGTTCGGACGCGATCAGCTTCGGCTGCGCCTGATGCAGCAGATGGCACAAGTGCCAGTCCTCATCTGCCCTGTGTGCTCAATCCCTGCATTCCGTCACGGCGAACGAGAGTGGGTTGTGAACGGAAAGCAGGTCTCCTACATGGACGCCATGAGCTACACCCAGTGGTTCAATCTGCTCGTCAATCCCGGTGTTGTCGTCCCCGTGGGCACATCTCCAGAGGGGCTGCCTCTGGGCGTTCAAATCGTGGGGCAGCCGAACGCGGAGGAGTTGATCCTGAACGTGGCGCGAGTTCTTGAGCAGGCGCTCGGCCCAGCACGGAAGGCGCCCATGATGACTGAAAGCAGCGTCTCTGCAGCTTGAAAACCCAAACCCTAGCGCAACCACCGCCCTCGTTCGCGAGTTCTAAAGAAGCTATCCAATAAGGAGGCTTTATGCGATCTGGAATTGGAAGCTGTGCCGCGTCGTTTGTTGGCGGCGCCGCGATCGGAGCCGGTTTGATGTACATCCTCGATGCGAATCGTGGACGCGCGCGCCGAGCCAAGTTGCGCGAAAAGGGAATTCGCGCAGTCCACATCGCGCAGCGCGAAGTGAATAAGCAATTGCGGAATGCGGGCAATCACATTTGGGGAAGGATTCACGAGATCCAGTCATCCGTTGTGGATCGATCGTCCGACATTTCCGATGACATACTTCTTGACCGTGTTCGCGCACAACTCGGCCGCGACGTTCGTCACCTGCGCATGCTCGACTTCACAATCGAAGATGGCTGCGTGATCGTGGCAGGCCCTGCATTGCGTGGCGAAGGGGAGAAGATTCGCAACAGACTGCGCAAAACCCGAGGCGTGCGTGATTGCGACGTTCGCGTTGCGGAAGTAAGCCAGCACGAGATGGAGCGCCTTGCCGGCGGACGCCGCTTCGCTCCTCAGCGTGTTGCCATGTAGCCAGAGTCGACAAGCCGAGAGTTCTAGATCCTCGTGAGAGGTCCTGTCTGAGGTGCTAAAGACACAAAATCCGGCCGAGGTTGGGTCGGATCTACGTTTAGGCTTCAGTTCGGCTATTGCTTGTTGCCGCTTTTCTTTTCCCAAGGGCGCACAGGGCGAACAGATTTGGGCTCATCCCGGTCTTCCACGCGGTCGTACATGTAACGGTCGCTCACAGTGCCCAAGCCTTCGTTGTACAGGCTGATGGAGCCAGTGGCCTCCTTCAG
>Ga0209687_1000812_pt1 | contig 10170 bp, 7 predicted proteins | sample GraSoiAngelo_136_FD_185893 | JGI IMG/M metagenome (GOLD analysis project Ga0209687, IMG submission 185893) | Grasslands soil microbial communities from the Angelo Coastal Reserve, California, USA - 14_0929_09_20cm (SPAdes) (version 2) | ecosystem: Environmental > Terrestrial > Soil > Grasslands ...
GCCAAACACATACAGGAAAAGGGGGAGGAGAACAGGAGACACTCGCTGCGAGGATGCTTAACATACACATCGAGCCCTGCTGGAGGGCGGAGCTCTGCGACGCCGGGCTCGCGGAGCTCGACCCTCCATCCGCTGCCTCAGCCGCCGAAATGCTTGCCGTAGATCGCGTGAATATCTGCGCGAGCGCGTTCACAGCCCTGCTGCCAACCTTCGCGATCTTTGAATCCCATACGAATAGCAAGCTTGCGCTGTTCGACCGGGTCGGGCGGCAACGATGATGCGCTCGTATTTCGCCAGCGGCGCAGGACAGTTTCGAGGCGACGCAAAAATTCATAACCGCGGCCAAGCAAATCCGCATCCTCGGGGGAAATGATATTGGCAAGCTTTGCGATCGCTAGCCGCACCGAAGTTTCGCGCACATCGTGTCGCATCTGCAGTGCCTGAACCAGAAATTCAGCCTCGACAATTCCGCCAAGGCCGGTCTTGAAATCGAGCGCGTCGTTGCCACTGCCCCGTTCCGCGCGGACGCGCTGTACCATGGCGTCGATTTTGCCGAACAAATCAGGATCGCGGCCTGCGATGGACCAAGCCGCGTGCGCGATTGCGCGAAAAGTTTCCTGATTCGGGCCGGCTACCGGCCGGGCCCGGGTGAGTGCCTGAATCTCCCAAAACTGGGCGCGATCCCGATAGTAGGCTTCGAAGGCCTCGAGCGAACCGACAAGCGGCCCCTTTTCGCCTTCGGGACGCAGGCGCGCATCAATTGATGCAATGACACCTTCCGGACTTGGGATTGAAAGGACGGTTATGAGATGTTGCGCGGCGCGAAAATCATCGCCGACAAACATGAGATCGAGATCGGACGCATAGGTCAGTTCGCGGCCGCCAAATTTTCCCATCGCAATGATCGTTAGATTTTTCGCGCCCACAATTGCAGCCGCCGCGAGAAGGCAGGCTTCAGCCAGGTCCGTAATTTCCTGCCACAAGTTTGGGAGAGGGCAGAGCCCTAACACGTCGCGCATAATCGTGCGCAGCAACTGCGTTTGCCGATAACCGCGAATGGAATCGAGCTCGCCGCTCTCGACAAAAGGATGAAGCGACGCAGCATGCTCAGCGAGTGACAACGATCGATTGAGAGTAGCGCTGCGGGTAATTTCCTCCAGCAGATGCGGGTGACGAATCAGAACATTGGTCGCAAAAAAACTGGCATCAAACGTTCGCACCAGCAGCTCGAGGAGTTTCGGATTGGTCGCGAGCAATTCGAAAAGAAGACTGCGCAAACCGAAGGCTTCCACGAAACGGACGATGGCGATGAGAGTAGCATCGGGATCGGCACACTGCGCCAATTCCCCAAGCAAAAGCGGGCGAAGTCTGCGAAAAATCTGCCGCGTCCGTGGGGCAACGTGAAAGGAAACGGAACCTTGCGCTAATTCGTTGAGCGTCCGCGTGGCGCGCGCTGGATCGGAAAAAATATCGAGGTTGACCGCGGTCGCGGCGGTACCGGAAGCGATGAGATGATGAAAGATTTCGCGGACGCGTTCATTGCTCCTCTGCAACTCTGCCAGCAACGCCGCAGCGGAATCAAAGCCGAGGCTGCGCGCGAGACGCTCGCGCTTCTCCGGATCGTCGGGAATCGAATGCGTTTGCCGCTCCGCTTCGATCTGCAAGCGATGTTCAATGCGCCGCAGAAAACGATACGATTCATCGAGAGCGCGCACTTCCGAGGACGGCAGCAATTCGAGCTCGGCGATGGCGCGCAATGCTTTCAGTGTCCCCTGCTCCTGCAAGAAAGTGTGTTGAGCGCCATGAATGAATTGGAGCGTCTGAATAACAAACTCGATCTCACGAATTCCGCCGGCGCCGAGTTTGACGTCTAATTCGTTAGCCGGCACCTCGCGTTCAATCCGACGTTTGATCGCGGCAATTTCGTCAAGCAGCTCCGGTGTGGGGTTTTTCGGAAAAATGAAAGGCTGATGTTGCCGCGAGAATTCGTAGGCCAGCTCTTTACTTCCGCAAACGTGGCGGGCTTTGATCAACGCCAGCCGCTCCCAGGTCTCGCCGAACCCGGCATAGTAATTTTCCATGCTTTCGAGCGAACGGGCGAGCGGGCCGGCCGAACCCTCGGGTCGTAGCCGCAGGTCGAGTCGGAACAAGGCAGGCTCGCCGGCAGAAAACGATTTTACGATCTGCTCCGCGAGGCGGTTGTGCCATTCGTGGTTGGTAAGTCGCGGTGAGACCTGACCTTCTTCGCCATAAAGGAACATGAGATCGATGTCGGAACTGTGATTTAATTCCCGGCCGCCAAGTTTGCCCAGACCCAGGATGGTGAATTCAGTGTGAGGCGCGCCGAATCGCGCACGCAAGCGTGTGTCGCATTCTTCGTAAACGATGGCCAGGCAAACTCCCGCTAAACACGATAGTTCGGCCGTCGTGTCCTCGAGCGATGACGCCTCTGCCAGCTCGCGCAAAGCGATGCGCGTCATTTCTCGTGCTTTCCACAAGCGTAAGGCGCGGAAATTTTCAGCCGGAACTGATTTCGAGCTGCTGGACAACTCTGCCAGCATTCGCCGCGGCCCGCGGTCGGACATCGAAATTTCGGGGCGCGCTAGCCACCGAAGAAGCTCGGGGTCGCGCTGCAATCGTTCCGCGCAAATCTGCGAAACCGCCAGAAGGTGAATCAGCGCTTCTTCGCCGAGAGGGAAATCGTGCAAGAAATCCGGAAGCGAACCGTCCCAGCCGGCAGCAATCTCGTTCAGCGCCGTTTCAACTTGGTCCGGATTGAGTGATCCTTCCGCCTTTGATTTTATCCAGCGCGCTTGCGAGCTCATCGCGCCTTCGAATTAACACGAAAGCGGGATCAGGGCTCGGTTTGCGAGAGCATTTTTTCCCGCGCCTGTTCGAGCAGTCGGCGCTCGCGTCGGCTCAAGCTTGCCAGACCGCAGCGGGAAATCTTCTCAAGCAGCGGATCTATTTCCTCGGCCACAAATTGATCTGGAGTCATGGAGCGCAGCCGCTCCGCTTTGACCCGGCGCTGCTGAAGGACGCGTACAAGAAGCGAGGTGCGGCCAAATCCGAGAAGATGAGCATAAAACCAACCCGCGACTGCACCGCCAAGAAAGGCACTGTGGCCGACAGTGCCGGTGCGATCGAAAAGCAGGAGGGCAATGGCACCGATAAGTGCGACTTGGGCGACGCGGCGCATCTTCAATCGCACCGGCACCATGAACAGAAGCAGGGTTGTCATTTCCAACTCTGGCAGAATGGTGGCGTAGGCTACGAATATTGCGGCGATCCCTCCCCCAGCCGCGAACAAGACACAATTGCTCGGCATGAGAAAGAGATGACCGAGCTCGCCGCTAAACGCGCCAAACAGGTAGAGGAAGAGAAATTGCCGCTGCCCGATAATTGCCTCCACGTCGCGCCCGATAAAATAAAGGACCAGCATATTGGCGAGGAAATGCCAGACGTTGTTATAGAGCAGCGGGGCGGTAAAAAATTGCCAGGCGTAAGCGTCCGAAATACCGCGATCGCTAAGGCCGAGATATTCGAGAACGAATCCGCGATTCCTGGAGGTGAGAACGATCTGGGTAATGAAGGCCGCCGCGTTCAGACCCAGCAATGAATATAAAACAATACGCTGCGGGGGCGCCCATGAGCGGGTGAAACGCGACGTCTTTCGCCCTGATAGCCGCATACATTAAGATTATCGCACTCGGCGAACGCTGTCGACGAGTGATTCGCGGCGAGAGCCGAAAATCAGGCGGGCGCAAGCACCCGGAGACCCCGTTCCCGCATTCGAAACTCGACCGGGCAGTTCCCGATCAGCTCGCCATCGGCCTCGACCGGCACCTCGTCCTCGGAGGTAACACGCAAGCGTTTGGTCTGAAAATACTCCAGCTCCGGCATGCTGATGGAGGAGCTGAAGATCACTTCTTGCAGATAACGAATAATGTCGAGATAACCGATTCGCTTAAATACGACGACATCGAGCAAGCCGTCGTCGATGAGGGCGCGTTTAAAGAACGGGAACGGTCCACCATAAAGGCGACCATTTCCGATGAGGACAAAGGAGCCTTCCATAATTTTCGCGCCTTTCGATTCAATCACAAGATGCGGCGGCGGGCGGGAGGCGATCTGCGCTGCCGAAACAAGATAGCTGAGGGGGCCGAAGCTGCGTTTGAAGGCCAGGCTCGTTTCCTTCACCGCTTGAGCATCGAGTCCGATGCCGGCGAGTTGCACAAAATGTTTTCCGTTCGCGTTTGGCAAATCAATAGTGCGGGTATGTCCATCACAAATAATCTGCCAGCATTGTTTCAAGTCGCCCGAGGGCAAACCGAGTTCGGTGGCAAAGACATTGATGGTGCCGATCGGTAACAAACCGAGCGCGGCCGATGTGCCGGCGAGACCATTAACCACCTCATTGATCGTTCCATCGCCGCCAGCCGCCACAATTCTCCGGTACCCCTCCTGCGCTGCTTTGCGGGCGAGCGATTCCGCTTCGCCGATGCGTGAGGTGGACTGCAACGCCGCTCCCTGCGCCACCTTTTCCACTCGCGAGCGCCAATGACGGGCACGCTCGCTACGCGCTGCCGGATTTAGAATAACAAGGGTGTCCTGCACGAATGATTTACTGCAATGACGCGCTGGGTAATGTTTTTTGAATGTTCCGCCTCAGGCGAATCATCGGATGGCTGTTCCTGGTCGTGGTTGCGATTTTTCTGGTATCGCTGCTGGGGGCAAACCTCTATGTGCAATCACAGGCAACACAAGAGCGGATTCAGCAGGAACTCAGCCAACGTCTTAAGATGCCGCTGCAAATTCAGCGCATCAGCGTCACACCGTGGGGCGGACTAAAACTTAGCGGAATCACCATTCCGCAAAGCAACGATGTCCACGCTCCGCCTTTTCTCCAAGCCAAGCGCTTTCAACTTCGCGTCCAATTGCGTTCGATTTTCTGGCGACCGCTGATCATTAAAGAGGTAGCGCTGATTGCGCCGGCGGTGATTTGGCCGCAAAACGAATCTGGAAAATGGCGGGTGCCGATGACGGAAACGCCTTCCGAAGCTCAGACGCAAGTTGAGGAGCCGACGGTTCCCACCCCGGACAACTTGCCGGAAGGCGCGCCGCCTGAAAAGGAGCGGAAGCAAACGAAAGCGGTGGAGGCCGAAAATGCTGCACCCGGACCGCAAATCAAAAAGGTGCGGTTGAGCGATGGCAGTTTCCATTTCCTCGATCACGAGAAACGAAACATCGCGTTGTTCGATGGGGTCCAGTTTTCTTCTTCCATGCGTAATGTGACGACGATTCGAGGCCAGACTCGCATTGCCAAAATCGTTCTCCGCGACCGCGTTTTTCTTTCCGGGCTGCGGTCGCCCATTCACTACAGTCCGAGCGAGCTCGAACTCTCCGGGATTACCGCGCAAATCGCGAAAGGACAACTAGACGGAGATTTTTCGATGCAACCGCAGGCAGAAGATTCGCCATTTACCGTGCACGCAAGTTTTCATCGGGTGCAGGCAGATCAATTAGTGGCTGAGGCGGGCGGTTCCCGAGAAATCATTCGCGGCACTTTAGAAGGAACGCTGGAGGCAACCGGAAAAACTGCCGATCCCGATGCTCTGACCGGTTCCGGCACCATCCTCTTGCAAAATGGCCATGTGCAGCAGTTCGCAGTGCTCGCTGCGCTCGGACAATTGCTGCAAATCGAGGAACTGACGCAGCTCGATCTCGAACAAGCCGAAGCAAAGTATCATCTCGCTGGTAATACCGTCCTGGTCGATGAGTTGCTCTTGCGTTCGCCTAATTTGCGCCTTACCGCCACTGGTTCCGTTTCGTTGCGCGGCAAACTCGCACTCGATTCCGTGCTCGCGATTAATGAAAAAATCCGGAGCCAATTGTTTCGCGGAATTCGCGAAAATTTTGTTGCAACCTCCGAGCCCGGACAGTATGCGCTCCAGTTTCATGTCGGCGGCACATTGGAGAAACCGAAAACAGATTTGGTAGAACGCGCGGTAGGCGCTGATCTTAAGGACCTCGGCGGCGTCATCGACGCGCTTCTCGGCCACAAAAGCAAAAAAAAGAAGGCCGCGCCGTCGGCTTCGCCTACACCGTGAGGGTTATTGCCGGCACGGCGGGCGGCCTGCAACTGAAAGTCCCCCGCACCGGTGTACGACCAACGATGGATCGCGTGAAAGCTGCGATTTTTTCGAGCTTGGGCGAGAAGATCATTGGAGCACGCGTATTGGATCTTTTTGCCGGTGCCGGCGGGCTCGGCATCGAAGCAATGAGTCGCGGCGCGGCCTCCGCGGTCTTCGTTGAATCAAATCGAAACGCGGCGCGAATCATCGAACGCAATCTCGTCATTGCCGACGTGGATGGTCGGGTGCGGATGCGGGATGTATTTGCGTATTTGAAATACGCCACCGGGCCGTTCGATATTATTTTTGCTGATCCGCCCTACGAAGCCGCGCCCGGAGCAAAACCTTTTACCGATTTGCTACTAAACAATCCGAGAATTCCTCGTCTGCTTGTTCCTGACGGTGTGTTGGTTCTTGAGAAACGACCGGGCGAGAAGGTACCAGAGCATCCACACTGGAAAGAAGTCCGAGCGCGTCGCTATGGCGCGACCGAAGTAATTTTTGCGGAGCGCCAGAGATGATCCGGCTCATCTACAATCTGCTCTGGCCAATCGGTCTGCTGCTGTTCCTACCCTCGTACCTCGCGAAAATGTTCCGGCGCGGCGGCTATCGAAAAAACTTTGGGCAACGGCTCGGTTTTTATTCAACCGAATACCGGCAACGCTTGCACGGAAAAAACCTGACCTGGATTCATGCCGTCAGTGTCGGTGAAGTCGTAATCGCGCTAAAACTCGCGGAACAATTGCGCGCACTGCAACCCGATCTGAAGTGCGTCCTCACCACCACGACAACGACCGGCCATGCTCTGGCACAGAAGCGTGCGCCCGATTGGATGGATGTTCTCTACGCCCCGCTTGATTTTTGGCCGGTGATGCGTCGCGCGTTTCGCGTTATTGCGCCGCAGCGTATCATTTTGATCGAAGCGGAAGTGTGGCCAAACCTGGTGGCGGAAGCAACGCGCCGGAAAACTCCGATCATATTGGCGAATGCGCGCTTATCTCCACGTTCGGAACGAAGATTTCGGCGTTACAAGATTTTTGTCGGCCCCATTTTTCGACGACTCGATCTTGTTTGCGTGCCAATACTCGAAGACGCAGAGCGATGGAAAAATCTTGGCGCTACCCCGTCCCAAATTCATGTGGTTGGTAATATTAAGTACGACGTTTTCAATCAGTCGATTTTATCCGGCGCGGCGCGACGATTCATCGAAACAGCGATTGATGCGACTCAGCCAATTCTTCTCGGCGGCAGCACCCATCGGGGCGAGGAAAAGATTCTGGCGGATGTTTTTTGCGCGCTCCGATCGGAATTCCCCAATTTGTTTTTGGTTTTGGCGCCGCGTCATGTCGAGAGAGTGAAGGAAGTAGAATCGGAATTACGCCAGCGCAATCTGCGGGCGATTCGACGCAGTGCGGCCGAGAAGCCCGCGCAATTGCCTGATTGCCTGCTCATCGACACCACCGGTGAACTGCCGGACTGGTACAATATCGCGATGATTGTTTTTATCGGGAAAAGTCTGACTGCGCATGGTGGTCAAAACCCCGTCGAAGCGATCAGCGCGCGGAAGCCGGTAATTTTTGGGCCGCACATGGAAAATTTTGCAGGTCTGGCAAACCAGCTCATCGCGGAAGGCGGCGCCCTCTGCGTCCAAAATTCACAGGAACTAATGGAACAGTCGCGCCGTTTACTGCGTAACTCCGCCGAGCGAGAAGAGCTGGCGACCAACGCCCTTCGCGTCATTCAACCGCATCGAGAAGCGGCGGTGCGAACAGCGACACTCATTGAAAAAATTTCTGCGAGCCGGTCGCCGTGATTTGCTTGCGGCTCCGCAGAGCATCGCCCTACCAATGAAATTTTCGCGCGCACGCATTGGTAGGGCGAGACTCCGTCGAGCTGCGGAGTCAGGGCGCAAAGCTCGATCTTAGTTGACACCAATCGGCGGTGTTACCTGGGATTTGCTTCGACCATTCGAGAGAAACGCGACTTGCAAGGTCGGTCGTCGTCTTGATATTTGGCGCTCGCCGACCCTATCGTCCAGTGGCCTAGGACACCGCCCTTTCACGGCGGTAACACGGGTTCGAATCCCGTTAGGGTCGCTTCCCTTTGGAAGCCATGACCATCGGGAAATGCATAACTGAGTTGCATAACAACTGCACTGAAATTCGCCTACATCCGCTGACGTGCAGCAACGCGAATTTCCTCATGGTTGCCGGTTCATCGAACCCTTTGCAGATGACGTGCTCTGCTGACGCCCGCGGAATGGGACGACGGGAACGGGTGCAGATGCGGACAAACGCATTCCGCTAGGACGAAAATGTCTAAAAATGTTGGGGAAGCTCTGGCTCAAATGAATCGCAGCCGAATGTCATGCAGGATACGCAAATCAAAGTAGCGATTTACAAGCATTTTGCCGAGACGAGGCGGGCGCCTTCAGCGTCAATGGTCGCGCGGCTAATCGGCTCAGACACACAAAGTGTGCGTCAGGGCTATGCGAGATTGCGCGCGCAAAGAGTGCTTGTGTTGCAATCGGACGGCGAATCGATCCGAATGGCACCGCCGTTTTCCGGTGTTGCAACGCAGCACGTCGTTTCGGTTACCGGTAAACGATACTTTGCTAACTGCGCATGGGATGCGCTTGGAATTCCGGCGGCATTGCATCGGCCGGCTGTTGTCTATTCGAGATGTGAACAGTCTGGCGAACCATTGCGCCTACAGGTTAGTCTTGAGGGTCCCGAGCCATCGACCTGGCTATTTCACTGCCTAGTTCCAACAGCAAAGTGGTGGGATGACACAGTACTTACCTGAAACAACATACTTCTCTTCCGGTCGGAAGAAGCCGTTCACGAGTGGTACAGATTGCGTGGCTATCCGCTGCGACCGCTCGTGACAATTGATCAACTCTGGATACTCGCTACGACGTGGTATTCGACGAGTTACGGGAAGATTCGCGCAGACCACAACCGCAAGACATGCGCACAATCTTCGCGCGGGTTGGATTAAAGGGAGAATTTTGGGACCCGCAATCGGACAGCTTCGGTTGAAATGAGCTAGCGGAATCAGCGATTCCATTGCTGAAACTGTTGAATCCCATTTTTGGGATGAACGAACACTCGCCTTTCCTTCTTATATTTCGTTAAGTGATTCATTTTTAGGCTATTATAGCCACAATGTAGAGATGGCATGGTTGATGCAAGCACAAAGATTATCAATCTCTAGAAACTTCGGAAACTCCACTAAGTTCCATGAAACTTTCATTCAAATCCGCTGCCAATACAAAATCCGCCGCGCTCCACCTGCTTCGCACAGTGTTGTTGGCTTCCGTTACTCTCGCAATGCTGAGCGCTAGTCGACCCGCCAGAGTGGCCCAAGCCGTCGAAGTAACAACGGCGTTACCTTTCCGATCTTGTTGGAATTTACCGACTACGTGATTTTGGATGAGTACCGGCCTCAGAAAGAAACTAAACGGACCCTAATGCCGGTTAGGGTGTCCAGAATTCAATTGAGATCGATTCCTATATGAAACTACTATCTTCCATCGGCAGCCCCGCCTTATCGCGGGTCGGCTTTTGTCGCGCAGTCTTCTTCGCTTCTATTAGCGTCGCGCTTCTCGTGGTGCCGACTTTGGCTTATGCCCAGAATTCCCACAAGCAAACCGCAAGGCATCCCCACCCAAGAATCGATGATACAGCGCCAACTTACGCAGAGCCAGAGACCATATTAACAGATGGAGCAGCAGGGATTCAACCGACCAGTGGACCTGCGATTTCGCTATCCGCGCCCGGGTCGTTCACCACGGTTGGCCCGGCATGGGCGGCTATCGGTCCGACGCCTATTCCAAATGGCCAGACCATACCGGCTGATGTTAACGGAATCTCTCTCACCCAATCTCCCGTCAGCGGGCGCGTGACGACCGTGGCAATAGATCCCGGCAACGCAAGTATTGTCTATGTTGGGGCGGCGCAGGGGGGTGTATACAAGAGCACTAATGGCGGCGCGACGTGGACACGTCTAATGGATGGCGCGATGACGCTGGCCG
>Ga0209687_1000818_pt1 | contig 10151 bp, 7 predicted proteins | sample GraSoiAngelo_136_FD_185893 | JGI IMG/M metagenome (GOLD analysis project Ga0209687, IMG submission 185893) | Grasslands soil microbial communities from the Angelo Coastal Reserve, California, USA - 14_0929_09_20cm (SPAdes) (version 2) | ecosystem: Environmental > Terrestrial > Soil > Grasslands ...
CTTCCGCGTCAATTTTCCCATCAAACTGTTCACGATGGTGCAGCAGCGACGATGCGTTCTGCAGGGGCGCAGCCATGATCTCTCTGAGGCGGGCATGGCAATCTACATTCCGGCTGAACTGCAAGTCGGCCAAATGGTGCAGATCGAATTCATTCTTCCGGACTCAACCAAGAGGCTGGGGGTAACTGCAGTGGTTCGAGACTGCTCCGGCTTCCGCTGCGGGGTGGAGTTTCTAAGCCTGACGCTTGCCGAGCAAAAGGTGCTGACTGATTCCTGCGATCGGCTGGCCGCTACGTCGGTGTAGGCAAAAATCTGTCCAAGGCTCAGGCACTAGCGAAGGGCACCGGCTTTTAGCCGTGCCGGTAGAATAGCCCCTTCTAATTTTCGTGCGGCTTTCAGCCGCTGAGGTAAGTTCTCTATCTGCAGGAAATTACTTCAAATTATCCTCGCGATCCCGCAAGGGAAACCTCAGTGGCTAAAGCCGGAGGTGTTGGGTCCTTTATGCCGGCACGGCTAAAGCCGATGCCGCCCTTCCCTAATGCCGAGCTGCATGTGCATGATTTGGGCGCGTTCGGGGGCTAACTAACGCGAAAATATTAGCGATTACTTGTTGATAACTCGTTAGACTTACCAACCATCCAGATGGATCATCTCGCCAAACGAAAGATGCTGAGGCGCCTTGTCGGCGCACTGCTGCTTGTCCTCGTCTGCGGATACGCCGCGTTACTGTTTTCTGTAAATCGCGCAATGCATCGATCTCCGGAAGAATTTGGGCGGTTCATGACTAAGATGCCCACGGCGATTTTCCTGATCGCGCCTTTTGAAACTATGTGGACGCATGCGCGTGCCGGACACCTAAACGTCGGAGACACCGCGCCCGACTTCACGCTTGCCACCTTGGATAAGAACGCGCACGTCAGCCTGGCATCGGTTCGTAACGACAAGCCCGTAGTGCTGGTCTTCGGCAGTTACACGTGACCGCCATTTCGCCGGGAGGTTCCCGCGCTCAATAAGCTTTACGACGAATATGGTCAGCGCGTGCAGTTCTACGCCGTGTACATTCTGGAAGCGCATCCCAGCGATGTTTGGCAGATGCAAAGTAACGTTCGCGATAAAGTCGTTTTTGCCAGTCCAAAGAACCTGGGAGAGCGCGAACAAGTTGCGGGCATGTGCGTACGCAAGCTTGGCATCAAATTTCCTGCCCTTATCGACGGCTTCGACAACAGTACCGAGCAGACTTACAGTGGCTGGCCCGATCGCATTTACTTGCTCGATAAAGCCGGGCGCGTAGTTTATAAGAGCCGTCCAGGCCCTTTCGGATTTCATCCCGATGAGCTGAAGACTTCATTGGCGCAGTTGCGCTAAACCTCAACCAACTCAAACACACCGGTCCGTCGCATACAGCCTCGTAGAGACGCAGCATGCTGCGTCTCTACCATGCAGCGTGAGGTGTGGTTGAACTTTGGAGATTCCATACATTCCGTGGTTTCAGGTCCGCAAGCCCTGAAGTAATCTTGCTGGCGCTCCGCTGGTAACGCGAATGGCTCCGCGGTAACGCGCGCCGCGGGTTTGGATGCCGCGAAATCGCATTCAAAGCGGATGATATAAGCAGTGGCATTGTTCCAAAGACTCGTCCGCACTATCGTCGGTTTCGACTCTGGATTGTCGTCGCCCGCAGAGGTGGTGATCTGGCCTGCTGCGAGCAACGATCGCCGGCTTGTGGCCGTCTGCTCGCGCTGTGACAAGGCCCTTCGTTCCGGATTCACCGCTGAGGCGGTGCGCGGACCTTACGATCACATCTGCGACGCTCCGAATTCCCGCTCCGGCCGCTAATTCTCAGATTGCCCAAGCGTAGCTTTTGCCCGATACAATGTCGCCATGTCTGAACCAACTCCTGAGCAACTGAAGGCGCGGATCGCGGAACTCGAATCGAAGCTCTCCTCACGCAAATCCAGGAACCTGGAATTTCGCGTGAGTGAGAAAGGCGGAGTGAGCGTGTACGGTCTGGGCCGCTTTCCTGTGACTTTGTACTACGAACAGTGGATGCGACTTTTAGGCGCCGTAGATGAACTCCGCGTCTTCATCGAAGAGAACAAGTCGCGGCTCAAAACAAAAGACGCGGAGTAAGTTCATACCCGCTGCGGCTCGGGCACCGGAACCCGAGTGCTGACATCTCGTCCGCGCCAGGCCATGATCTGCTCGCGCAGCGTGTTGAGGCTGTTGGTGACGCGGTCGCTTTCATCCGCGAGTAACGCATGATGCTCGGTAGCGATCGAAGACACGAGGGCATGATGATCTTCTCTGAGATCGGCGAATTGCCGCGGTGAAACCTGCTCTCCGCGCAAGGCAGCGCTCAGTAGCCCCAGAGTCTTGTCTACGTCTCGAGAAAACTTGTCAGCCGCATCGATTTGTGGCCAGAAGGCCTTTTCATGAGCGCCTTCGAGTGCCATGGCTGCATTGATAAAACGATGAGAGCTGGCCAGCACCGCATTCAGTACACGAATGTCCTTTTCATTCGCGACAGGTTCCATGCGCAGGCGGTCTATCGAACCCTCAAGCTGGCTGCGCGCGCGTCTAGACTCGATTCTTGCTTTGTCTAACTGACGCTGCAGGAGCGGATCAGAGACCGCCCGTCGTGCCGTTACCAGGCGAAAGTATTCGCGATAGGCATCCAACATTCTCGTCAGAACTTCCGAGCTCCGATTAGCCTCCCAGGTAGGCCAGACTGCGTAGGCCGCCAGCGCTGTGATGCCGCCAAGCGTCGTCATAATGCCGCGAGTAAGAATTGCCTCTGTGGGCGAAACTCCTGTGAAGGCGACCAGCAAGACCACGAGAGCGCTCACGTTGATGGCAAATATTCCGTAGTTTGCCGGACCAATCCATCGCACCAGAAACACAAAGATTCCGATTAAAATGACTTCGATTCCCATCACGGGATGAAGAAATTTGAAGAGCGCCGTAGCGAGGACGAGGCCGGCGAGCGTGCCTGCGATTCGCAGGAGACCACGGCTAAACGTGACCGTAAACTCCGGCTTCAAGACCAGAGCGATCGTCATTGGCAGCCAGTACGACCGGCGCCCATTGATTAGATGAGCCATAATCTCGCCTACAGCGAGGGTAGCGGTCAACCGTACCGCATGGCGAAACGCAGGAGATTGAAGGCTCAGATTCGCTTGCAGCTTCGCCAGGCTCTCTCGTGCGCGCGTGAGCCAATCGGGCACAGTCTCCGCAGGGGCGGTTTGGGCGTCGCTGAGTTGGCGATTGGCCGCGATCGAGAATGCTGCTCGCAGTTGTCCAGCAATAGCATCGAGTTGGCGGCGCATGGTGAGCCGGACAGCGCCGGGAAAAGTGGAAGCCGAGTCTTTCTCCAGCGATCGATATTCTTCGCTTAGTTGCTGCAGTTCGCGGAGCGTCGGCACACCGGACGATAGCGCCTTGTGTGTCACCAGCGTGCTCGCGATTATGTCGAGGAGATTTGCACAGTGCTGCAGGAAGTGGCCGATGATCTCAAGATCGAGAGAGTCTTCGCTCTGGCGTGCGAGACGATTACGCAAGCGTCCGAGAGTGAGCAGACTGAGGCGAATGCGCTCGGCTTGGTTTAGCAGAGCCCACAGGCGTTGGGACTCGTTTCCGTGATCGCGTCCGAGTCGGCGGAGCGCCTCTTGCGCTCGCGTGACTTCAGCAGTAGAAGGCGGAGCTTCCTGGGACTTCAAGGCTGCAAGGGCAGACTGCGAGAGTTCGGAATAAAGCTCAGCCAGAGCACGGCGCTCTGGTTCGTGTCGAGCCAACGGCCAGAGTGCGATTGAGAAGGCAGTTTGCAGCAGCCCGCCGAGAAGAGCCAACAAGCCGGAGTTAAGTGCCCGTTGGACCGTAAGCGCCTGCGCCGCGTAGATGATGAGCGTCACTAGGCTGATAACGCCGAGACTCTCAGCATCTGCTCCGAGAACGACTGCGAATCCAGCGGCAAATCCCCAAAGCACTACAGCCAGGATCGCCAAGCCGGGAATGCGCCCAGTGAGTCCTCCGACTACCACGGCAAGAGCGCATAGCAGGGTCGCCAGCAGCATGCGCAAGCCACGCTGCGAATAGGGATCGTGACCGTCGGAGTAGGCGACCTGGAGAGCGCCGGTTGCAACCGCCACTCCGCCCAGAGGCATGCCGACTGCCACCCCGACAGCCAGCGGGACAAACACCCCGATGGCGTTGCGCACCGCAATCGCCGGTTCCAGCTTGTTGCGATCGAATTGAGTAAGCAGCCGCGCGAATGATCGCCACATCGTCAGGCGAGCCCTGGTTGCGATGCTATCAACATGCAGGTTCGGGAGCGACTTTCAAAAGGTGGGAAGGAAAATTGTTGGAATCTCAAGGCCTGTCATCCTGAGCCCTTTTTTTGGGCGAAGGATCTCCCGCGATGATTGGGATACGTATGCGGTATGCGGTTCTTTGGCGAAGATCGCCGCGAAAGAGCCAGGATGTAAGCCACTGAGTCCCACTCATTCCGGGAGATCCTTCATCGAAAAGAGGGGCTCAGGATGACAATTGACAATGGATTTCCGATGAAAGGCGCACTACTCCGCTTCGGAGCTTGGCTGGGCTATCACGCCTTCCTCGTAGGCCTTGTGGTGCTTGGGCGCGAAGAGAATCTCGACCATCAGGATGGCCGCCCCAATAACGATTGCACTATCGGCGATGTTGAAGTCGGGCCAGACGTACTGGCCGATAAAGAACTCGAGGAAATCGACGACGTGCCCGGAGAGCACTCGATCCCACAAATTTCCGAGAGCGCCGCCCAGGATAAGAGACAGCGCAAAAGCCGTGCTGTTGAGCCCTTGCGTGTGTCGCCACAAAAGCGCCGAAACTACGACTAGCGCCAGCAGCGAAAAGAAGATGAGAAATACAATTCGCAGTTCAGAGGGAGAGTCAGAGAACAAGCCAAACGCCGCGCCTCCGTTCGTGACGTGCGTGAGCTTGAACAACCCGGGAATGACAGTGATGCTGTCGTGCAGCGGGATGGTTTTGGCAATGATCCATTTGCTGAGCCGGTCGAGGGCTAGCACGACGCCGGCGATCAGCAAAACATATCTTCGTAAGGTCCCGGTAGGCATTCCTAAACTACTGCGCTCCTGAAACGTCTAACTGATGTTCCTAATCCCTGCTATAAGACTGCCACAGGGAATACTTCGTTACCACTGGTCGAGTTTGGTTCGGGACATCGACGCCTAATCGTGCGGATAAAAGAAAGTCCAGCGGCTAAAAGCCGAGGAAAAGTAAGCGTCTGACGGCACGACTGAGGTCGATGTCCCGACACGAACCAAATTCCAAACATTTTTCCGGTGCTGAAGCCTCTTATCCAACGCTCTCCTTGTCTTCCATCTCGTGTAGCGCCGCACTGCAGCGCTCGCAAACAGTTGGATATTCGGTATCGCTGCCAACCTGAGTGGAATAATTCCAACAGCGTTCACACTTCGCCCCCTCTGCAAGCAATACTTCAACCTTGAGCCCCGATCCATTTCCGTGGCCAGGAAGCTGGTGGATATCTACTTGAGAAACGATGAATAAGTAACGCAAAGTGTCGCGATATTTTTCGAGCAAGCCGTAGCTCTCCGCTGGAGCTGAAATAACGAGCTTGGCTTGCAGTCCGCTCCCAATAACCTTGTCTTTACGTGCAGTCTCGAGAGCGCGAAAGACTTCTTCACGAACCAGTAACAGACGTTGCCAATCCCCCCGGATACGGTCTGTGTCGCAGGGTACTGATTGTCCTTGCCGGTTAGGCTGGCGCTCGGTATTTCCCAACACCTCTTCGGGCGTGGGGAAGAGCGCGAGGTGCACGCTCTCCGGCTTCTCTACCAGCGCGGGCATGAACTGCCAGACCTCTTCGGCGGTGAAGCTCATGATGGGCGCTAGCAGCCGGACGAGCACTTGTCCGATGCGCCAGATTGCGGTCTGTCCGGACCGGCGCGCGTGCGCTGTCCGCGGATACGTGTACAGGCGATCTTTGAGCACGTCGAAGTAGAAGTTGCTCAGCTCGCTGGTGCGGAAGGCGATGACGCGCTGGTAGATGCGATGGAACTCGAACGCCTCATACCAGCGAAGAACATCCTTCACCAGATCTGAGGTGAGGAGCAGCATGAATTGGTCGATCGACTCCATCTCCTCGAAGGCCACCTGACCTTCTGCTGGGTTAAACCCATCGAGATTGCCGAGGATCCAGCGAAAGGCGTTGCGGATGTCGCGATAGTTATCGGCGACGCGCTTCATCAATTCGTCTGACGCATGCATGTCCTCGCGGAAATCAACTGACGCAACCCAGAGGCGCACGATCTCAGCGCCGAGCTTCTCTGCGACTTCTACGGGATCCACTCCGTTGCCCAGTGACTTCGACATCGCGCGGCCTTGCGGATCGAGTGTCCAGCCGCAGGTGACGGCTAAGCGGTAGGGCGCACGATCGCGAGTGCCCACGGAGCAGAGTAGGGATGACTGGAACCATCCGCGATGCTGGTCGCCGCCCTCGATGTACATGTCGGCAACAGCATCCTTCATCACAGCCGCCCAACTCGACCCGGACTCGAACCACACGTCGATGATGTCAAACTCTTTGCGCAAGTTTTTCCCACCGCAGTTCTGGCATTTGACCGCGGCAGGAACGATGTCCTTCACGTCATGCGTGTACCAGGCATCGGCGCCATGCATTGCGAACAGCTTGACTACCAACTCGTTTGCGTCCTTCGAGCGCAGCGGCTGATTGCAGCCTTCGCAGAAGAAGATCGGAATGGGCACACCCCACACGCGCTGACGCGAGATGCACCAGTCGGGACGAGTGGCCACCATGTTGGAAATGCGCTCTTCTCCCCAAGCGGGATCCCACTTCGTTTTCCGAACCTCATCCAGAGCGCGTTGACGCAGCGTTGAGCCCTGCATAGGGCTCTCCATGCCGATAAACCACTGCTCAGTTGCTCGGAAGATCACGGGATTGTGGCAACGCCAGCAATGCGGATATGAGTGCGTGATCTTCTCTTCACCCATCAGCACGCTGCGCGATTTCAACAACTCGATAATCGGCTGGTTGGCTTCGAATACGGTCTTGCCGTTGTATTCGGGCAGACCATTGTGCAGCCGTCCTTGGGCGTCGACGTTGCAAGTTTGATCGAGGCCATATTTGACGCCGGTATAAAAGTCGTCGGCGCCATGGGATGGAGCCGTGTGAACCGCTCCTGTGCCTTGCTCGAGGGTTACGTAGTCGGCAAGCACACCGAGGATCTTGCGATCGAGGAATGGATGCTGGAAGGTTGTACCTTCCAATCTGCGTCCTGGGAAGCGCGCTATGGCGCGAGCGTCTTTAAGTCCAGTGTGCTCACGTGTCGCTTCGAGCAACCCTTCGGCAACGATGTAAACCTCTCCCGCGTCTTCCAGAGCCACATATTCATAATCAGGATGGAAAGCCACTGCCATGGACGCTGGAAGCGTCCATGGCGTGGTCGTCCAGATGATTGTGTTGGCGCGCTTTCCCGCGAGTGCGGAGTCGATCGTTTCGGGCTTACTAGTAAGAACGTACTTTACCCAGACACTGGGACTGGTGTGCTGCTCGTACTCGACTTCAGCTTCTGCCAGCGCGGTGCGATCGAAGATGCACCAGTAGACGGGACGAAGTCCTTTGTAGACGAATCCGTTCTCCCAGAAGTCAAAGAAGACGCGAGCGATTACCGATTCGTATTGCGGTGACATCGTGGAGTAAGGATGTTCGAAATCGCCGAAGACCCCGATACGCTGAAACTGTTCGCTCTGCAGATCGAGATACTTTTGCGCGTACTCGCGACATGCGCGACGCACTTGCGCAGGAGCCATCTCCAATTTCTTGCGGCCAAGTTTTTCGTCGACTTTTATCTCGATGGGAAGGCCGTGGCAATCCCATCCCGGGACGTATGGTGCGTCAAAGCCTGCCATGGTCTTCGACTTCACAACAAAATCTTTTAGCGACTTATTTAGTGCATGTCCAAGGTGGATCTCGCCGTTGGCGTACGGCGGACCGTCGTGTAGAAAGTACTTCGGTGCACCTTTTCGCGCTTCGCGAATACGCTGATATATACCGATTTTCGTCCAAAATTCGAGCCTTTTCGGCTCGTTTTGCGGCAGATTCGCCTTCATGGCGAAGTCGGTTTTCGGCAAATTCAGCGTGTCTTTCAGTTCAGAGGGCATGCCCGGTCGTTATCTACTCCTCATGGTAAAAAGGCGGGAAACTTCATTATAGGGGATGGGTTTCTACACCAAGACCATATCTGTGGTTCCGTCGTCGTTTGCGTGCATCTAAACAACGATGTGGAAGCAGTGTCGGCAAAGAGCATTTTGCTGATGCTGAAGCGAGGGCAGAGTTGCTCGGTTTTTGTGAGCTTTTAAGAAATTTTTCGATGATTTTTTAGTCTGACGTCTTGACAAACTCGCAAAGCTTAGAGCTGCTGGGCGAGCAACATAAGGACAGAAGAATTCATCGGAAGAAGGTAAGCAGCCACTCCCAAACGCGACGAGCGGAATAGGCTGGATGGGTCGAACAAAAGTTTTTATGGCAAACCAGGTGTTGATCGCCCCCACTGAAACTTCTCCGGTCCGAAGGCGGGTACCAGCAAGTGCGCCCAACTTTGGTTTGAAGGCGGAGGGGTCGCTCTTTGAATCTTTGAAAGAGAAATCTGCGCGACGTTTTCTTTCCTGAAAAATTACCACCGCTCAAACTGACATCCCGTCCCGTTGCAGTTCGAAGCATCTGGGGCGCCTACGATAATCGCAAAGTCGCACGTACATCTTCGGTGATCGTGCACACTGGACTGATCGCGGCTCTGATAGCTGCCTCAATCCTGGGGCACAAGGTGTATCAGGAGCAGAAAAAAGAGACTGTAACGGTCATTGCCCCGGACATTTCCGAGTACATGCCAATGACTCCGAAGCAGATGCCAACGCTTCAGGGCGGTGGGGGTGGCGGTGATCGCGACAAGGTCATTGCTCCCAAGGGGCGTCTACCTAAGCCGGCCATGGAGCAGATCACGCCTCCCGAGGTTGTAATTCGTAACGAACATCCCAAGCTCACGGCAGAGCCGACGGTGGTGATGCCTCCGACGGTGAAGCTGGCGAACAATAACCTGCCCAACTTCGGCGATCCCAAGTCGCCCGTGATCGGCGGACCTCCATCGAACGGTGTTGGTAGCGGAGCTGGAATCGGCGCTGGAAGCGGTGGCGGAATTGGTTCTGGGATCGGCGGTGGCGTTGGTCCTGGTTCCGGCGGTGGATACGGCGGCGGAATCTTCCGCCCAGGCGTTGGTGGCGTAACCGCGCCCCGCGCAATCTACAAGCCAGATCCGGAGTATTCGGAAGAGGCGCGCAAGGCTAAGTATCAGGGAACAGTAATTTTGGGATTAGTCGTTGATGCCTCCGGACGTCCGCGCGGGCTGAAGGTTGAACGTGGACTTGGTATGGGACTCGACGAAAAAGCCCTGGAAGCTGTACGCACCTGGAAGTTCGAACCCGCGGAGAAGGACGGTAAACCGGTAGCTGTCGCGATCAGCGTGGAAGTGGAGTTTAGACTCTTCTGAAGTAAGTAATCATCAGAAGAATTGAAATGGCACGAGCGAACCTGCTCGTGCCGTTTTGCTTTTAAACGGTAGAGACGCAGCATGCTGCGTCTTTACGATGTGGCATGGGCTGTCGGGGAAGCGCGGTTCAGCTTTGCTCGCTCGTGTAGACACAGCATGCTGCGTCTCTACGTTGGGCACTTGCTCCGCTTATAATCCACTGCTTCGGAGCTTTCGTGTCTGCACTTTCTGCCCAATCCGCGCGCATCGTGATCGATAGCGACCGGCTCAATCAAGAGCTTACGACATTGGCTACCTTTTCGGATTCTGCACCTCCTGCTGTGACACGAATCGTGTTTTCTGACTCGGATCTTCGGGCGCGCGACTATGTGAAAAGTCTCTGTCTCGATGCTGGATTGGAAGTTCGCGAAGACTCGGTTGGAAATACCTTTGCCCGCTGGAGCGGTGATCGTCCCGGCGAAGCTGCTGTCGGGACGGGGTCGCACATCGACGCTATACCGAATGCCGGACGCTTCGACGGCACAGTCGGAGTGCTCGGAGGATTAGAAGCGATTCGCGCCCTCAAGCGTTCTGAAT
>Ga0209687_1000819_pt1 | contig 10148 bp, 6 predicted proteins | sample GraSoiAngelo_136_FD_185893 | JGI IMG/M metagenome (GOLD analysis project Ga0209687, IMG submission 185893) | Grasslands soil microbial communities from the Angelo Coastal Reserve, California, USA - 14_0929_09_20cm (SPAdes) (version 2) | ecosystem: Environmental > Terrestrial > Soil > Grasslands ...
GCGCGACAAAGGCTACAAGGGCGTCGTCGAGCTGGATGGCGAAGCGGGACTGACCGCCGCGCGCGAAGTAAGGCCGGATGCGATCACACTCGACATCGACATGCCGGGAATGGACGGGCTACAGGTGCTAGATCGGCTGAAGCGTGATCCGGAGACGCGGCACGTGCCCGTACACATCATCTCGGGCGTCGAGCAGCGACGGGAAGGACTCAAGGCGGGAGCCATCGCCTATCTGGAGAAGCCGGTCAGCAAAGAAGCCCTCGATTCGGCGTTCGCGCGAATCTCCTCGTTCATCGACCGGGTTCCGAAGAATCTGCTGGTGGTCGAGGACAACGAGACACAGCGGCAAAGCATCGTCGAGCTCATCGCTCACGACGACGTCGACATCACCGCACTGGCGTCGGCCGAAGAAGCGCTCACCAAGCTTCAGGAGAAGCACTTCGACTGCATGGTGCTCGACCTCGGCCTGCATACCGGCGACATGAGCGGCTTCGACCTGCTGGAAAAAGTGAAGTCCGATCCGGAGAATCACGATCTGCCGATTATCATCTACACCGGCAAGGAGCTGACGGCGGAAGAAGAGACGCGCATCAAGAAGTACGCTGAAACGATCATCCTCAAGGACGTGAAGTCCCCCGAACGCCTGCTCGACGAGACCGCGCTCTTCCTGCATCGCATTGAGGCAAAGCTGCCCGAGCAGAAGAGAAAGATGCTGGAGCATCTGCACGACGCGGATTCGGTGGTGTCGGGAAAGACCATCCTCGTGGTCGACGACGATGTGCGAAATATCTTCTCGCTCACCAGCGTGCTCGAGGACCACGGCATGGTGGTGCGCTTCGCCGAGAACGGCAAGCAGGCGATCGAGCAGTTGAAGAAAAACCCGAGCATTGACGCCGTCCTGATGGACGTAATGATGCCGGAGATGGATGGGTACGAGACCACCAAGGTCATCCGCGGGATGGAGCAGTTCAGGGCACTGCCGATAATTGCGCTGACCGCGAAAGCGATGAAGGGCGACCGCGAGAAATGCATCGCCGCCGGCGCTTCCGATTACATCACCAAGCCCGTCGATACTGAGCAGCTGCTGTCGCTGCTCCGGGTATGGCTTTACAGATAACGGAAGCGCCGAGCGCTGGCGCTGAGCCAGAGCGGCAGGAGTTCAAGCCCGATTTAGAGAGAATCGAAATTGAGCTGCTGCTGGAGGGAATCTTCCGTCACTACGGTTTTGATTTCCGCGCTTATGCGTACGCCTCGATCAGGCGACGGCTCTGGAAGCGAATCGAAGAGGAAGGGCTATCCAGCATAAGCGCTTTACAGGAGCGGGTGCTGCACGAGCCCGAGATGATGGAGAAGCTGCTGCTCGATCTCTCCATCAACGTCACCGCGATGTTCCGGGATCCGGACTTCTACGTGACCTTCCGCGAGCACGTGGTGCCGCTGCTCCGCACCTATCCGTTCATCCGCATCTGGCACGCCGGATGTTCGACGGGCGAGGAGGTCTATTCGATGGCGATCCTGCTGCGCGAAGAAGGTCTCTACGATCGCGCGCGAATCTACGCCACCGACATCAACGAGGTCGTGCTGCAACGAGCCAAAGCCGGGATTTTTCCGCTGGAGCGAATGCAGGAGTACACCGACAACTACATCCGCGCCGGCGGGAAGAAGTCATTCTCGGAGTACTACACGGCGAAGTATGGCGGGGCGCTCTTCGATCAATCGCTGACGAAGAACGTGGTGTTCTCCCAGCACAACCTCGTAACCGACCGCTCGTTCAGCGAGTTCAACGTCATTCTCTGCCGCAACGTCCTCATCTATTTCGACAAGACACTGCAGTCGAAGGTCCACGGCTTGTTCTACGACAGTCTCGCCATGTTCGGCGTGCTGGTGCTCGGCAGCAAGGAAAGCTTGCGGCTCATGGCTCACGACGAGTGCTATGAGCAGATCGCGCCTCCGGAAAAGATCTTTCGGAAGGTGAAATGAAAACGTACTCCATCGTTGCCATCGGTACTTCCTGGGGCGGGTTGTCAGCAATGACGCGGCTACTGGGAGGCCTGCCGCAGAATTTTCCAATACCGATCGTGATCGTTCAGCACCGCAGCAAGGATTCGGACGAGCTGCTGCCGCGCTTGTTGCAGGATTCGACCGATCTCCAGGTATGCGAGATCGAGGACAAAGATGTGCTGGAGCCCGGAAAGGTTCACGTCGCGCCCGCCGATTATCACGTCATGCTGGATTCCGGTTACGTATCGCTCACCATCGAAGAGCCGGTGCGATTCAGCCGGCCTTCCATCGACGTGATGTTCGCCTCGGCGGCGGACAGCTACGGCTCGGGGGTGATCGGAGTCGTGCTGACGGGCGCCAATGAAGACGGAGCGCGCGGGCTCGCCCGCATCGTCGAGCGCGGGGGCCGGGCGCTGGTACAGGATCCGAAGACCGCCGAAGTCGCGGTCATGCCACTGGCAGCGATTCGCGCGGTAGCGTCGGCCGAGGTACTGCCCCTCGATAGACTGGCGCCACGACTGATCGAGCTTTCGCTCGAGGAGACGAAGGGTTACGCCGAAAGGAGAAAGGCGGTATGAGCGACGAGCCGGTCAAGATTCTCGTCGTGGACGATCGACCGGAGAATCTCCTCGCCCTGGAGGGGATTCTGGAGCCGCTCGGTCAAACTCTGGTTCGCGCCAATTCTGGCCCCGACGCGCTGCGCTGCGTGCTGGAATGGGAGTTCGCGACGATTCTACTCGACGTGCAAATGCCGGGGATGAACGGCTTCGAGGTAGCCGAGATCATCAAGTCGCGCGAGAGATCGCGCACCATTCCGATCATTTTCCTCAGCGCCATCAGCAAGGAAGACGCTTATGTCTTCAAGGGCTATTCGATGGGCGCCGTCGATTACGTGTTCAAGCCCTTCAATCCGGATGTGCTGCGCTCGAAGGTCGCGGTGTTCGTGGACCTGTTCGTCAAACAGCGAGAGTTGCAGCGCCAGGCGGAGCTGCTGAGGGAAGCGGAAAAACGCGAGCTGGAGCTGGAACACCGAACTTCGCTGCTGGAAGCAGAAGCGCGCTCCGCGGCGAAGCTCTCGCAGATGAACGAGGAGCTGCATCGCCGGCAGGTGGCGTTGGAGCAGGCGATGGGCGCTCGTAACAGGTTCTACGCGTCGATGAGCCACGAGCTGCGGACGCCGATCAACGCCGTGATCGGCTACAGCACTCTGATGCTCGATAACATTTATGGGCCGCTCAACGCCAAGCAGAAGGAAGGCCTGCAGCGCACGCTCAAGGCAGCGCGTCATTTGCTGGAGCTGGTGAACGATGTGCTGGATCTCTCGAAGATCGAAGCCGGCAAGATCGAGCTGTCGCTGCAGCCGGTGATGTTCCCCTCGCTGATCGAAGATCTGTTCGTCACCGTGAGGCCGCTGGCTGACGAGTATGGCTCGACATTGAGTCTGGAGATGGAGTCGGAGCCGTTCAACATCGTGAGCGATCCGCGTCGAGTGCGCCAGGTTCTGCTCAATCTCCTCTCGAACGCGATCAAGTTCGGCGAGGGCAAGCCGATCCGCGTGACGTGCAAACAAACCGACGATCACGGTGTAGAGATAGCTGTAATCGATCAGGGAGTGGGAATAGCGCAGGAAGACATTCCGCGCATTTTCGAGGAGTTCGTGCAAGTCTCCGAATCGAAGCAGCCCGGAACCGGTCTGGGGCTTCCGATCTCGAGGCGGCTGGCTCAGCTGTTGGATGGGCGCCTGACGGTCCGTTCGACGCCGGGCCAGGGGAGCACTTTTCGTCTCACCCTACCGGCCTCTCTGGAGGACGATTTGACCCCTGAGCCAGCGTTATCCGCGGCTACGGCGGGATAACAAAACGTCCCATTTGGCACATTGTCTGCCCTTCTATAGAGAACCGTCGCAATACGCGGGGGTCATTCCTGGAGGCTTTAAAATGTACAAAAAGCTACTAATCCTTCCGGCCGCGTTCCTCGCGTTCGCTTGCTCAAAAGGCGACAACAAGATGACCGCTGCGGACAGTGCTCTCAATTCTGATCTGTCCACCGCAGCCGCGAGCCGGCCGTACACTCCTCTCGACAGCATCACGGCTGCCGAGCGGGCAGGTGTTGCAACTTCAACGGCGCCGGCGACGGCACTGAGAAGCACATCGAGCGCTCCGCGCACCACGGTTCGCAGAACCAGCGCGCCGCGTCGCTCGACAACTTCACGTTCTTCCGGCACCTATTCTTCGGCACCGGTCTACAGCGCTCCCGCTCCACAGCCGACCGTTGTGAAGCACACCAAACGTGACGCAGCCATCGGCGCCGGTGCCGGCGCAGTGATTGGCGCGGTCAGCAGCAGAAACAAGGTGAAAGGCGCGATCATAGGCGGAGCCGCTGGAGCGATCCTCGGCGGTATCATCGGCAACAACGTCGACAAGTCGAAGAAGCCGTAACAAATCCGGCGTCAACCGTCGTTGCAGTTGAGGCGTCCTGCACACTAGCTGTGCAGGACGCTTTTTTCTTTTCGGACATTCCGTCTTGTGTTGCAGGGCAGCCTGGCTTACGATGAAGCCGCATGATTTCCGAGACAGCACCCGCAACCTGTGATCAACAGGTTGCAGCCAATCCGCTCCGCGCATTGTGCGTCGCGCGCCATTCCTTTTTGAGCGAGCACATCGCACGCTACTTCGCGACGATGGGCGTGATAACAGCGACATGGGTCGGGCTCGATCGTGCCGCCGACGCAGTAGGCGAAGCCGCGCCTGACGTAGTGATTTGCGATTACGATGTGCTGGCAAACCTCACTCTCGAGCGGTGGGAGCAGGATGCGCTGCTCTCCAAAACGCCGGTTGTCGCGGTGAGCCTGACCCGTCGCGCCGACGAGCTTCATCTGTTCGAGATCGACGGCATCGCCGGCTTTCTCTACCTGCCGAAGCTGGAGCAGGCCGCCGCGCTGCAGATCCTCAACGCCGCCGCAGCGCGTTCAAGGTACCGGCTCGGCACCCGTATCGGCGCACCGAGGCCAGTGGAGCGAAGTTAAATTTAGAGGCATGAGCTCCGACCCCGCCCCGATCACGGGCGTATTCAACGACGGTTACATAACAGAGGCGTACGAAGCCTACCGACGCGATCCAGCTTCGGTCGACGAATCGTGGCGCCAATTCTTCCGATTTGCGGAAAGTATCAGCGGTGCGGCGCCGCCGGCCGTTGCCGTACAACCCTCCGGAGCGGGACAACTTGATCCCGCTTTTCTTCGCGATGTCGCCGCCGCGGCTGAGCTGGTGGATGCGATTCGTAGCTACGGCCATCTCGCGGTCCAGCTCGATCCGCTCGGAACAGCTCCGGAAGGAACCCCCGAGCTGACGGCCGAATTTCATGGGTTGAGTGAGGAACATCTCGCCAGCATTCCTGGTCTCGCGCTCGGCGCATCGGGCGGTAGCGCCGCCGACGTCGTGGCGCGGCTGCGTAATCTGTACTCGTCGAGGATCGGATTCGAGATCTCGCACCTCGGCAAAATCGAGGAGCGCGAATGGCTGCGTCAGCAAATCGAAAGCGGAAGACTCAACCAGCCGCTGGGTGAAGAAGAGAAGAAGTCGATTCTGAGGCGCCTCACCGAGGTAGATGGACTGGAGCGTTTCCTCGGTCGCGCGTACCAGGGCTACAAGCGATTCTCGATCGAGGGGAGTGACGTGCTGGTGCCGATGCTCGACGTCGCGATCGAGTCGGCAGCGGATCATGGAGCGCGCGAGGTCGATCTGGCGATGGCGCATCGCGGTCGCATCAACGTTCTCGCCCATACGCTCGGCAAGCCGTACGCGACGATCTTCGAGGAGTTCGAAGGCAAGCATGCCGCGACCAACGCGGTGAGTGAGACGGGGGACGTGAAATACCACCTCGGGGCTACGGGCAGGCGTCAGGTCGCGAACGGCGGCGAAGTCGAGATCGTGCTGATTCCAAACCCGAGCCATCTCGAGGTTGTGAATCCCGTGCTGGAAGGAGTTGCGCGGGCGCGTCAGGTTTTGGCTGGCAACGGAGAGCGCGACGAAGCAGCGGTGCTTCCGATTTGCGTCCACGGCGATGCGGCATTTCCCGGCGAGGGTGTGGTCCCCGAGACTTTCAATCTTTCCGGACTGAATGGATTTCGAACCGGCGGCACGCTTCACATCATCGTCAACAATCAGGTTGGCTTCACGACCGACCCGATCGACGCGCGATCGACGCGCTACGCCAGCGATCTCGCCAAGGGATTCGAAGTTCCGATCGTGCACGTGAATGCGGACGATGCGGAATCGTGCATCCACGTCGTGCGACTGGGAATCGAGTACCGCGCGAAGTTCGGCAAGGATTTCCTGATCGATCTCGTCGGCTACCGGCGTCATGGCCACAACGAGACCGATGAGCCGGCGTTCACGCAGCCGACGCTGTACAAGAAAATCAGGTCGCATCCGACACCGCGCGAAGTGTGGGGCAACCGCCTGGTTGCAGAAGGCATCGTCACCGACGAGCAGGTAAAGCAGATCGACGGCGAAGCGGCGGCGGAATTCGACCGGATTCTGACAGCGATGAAGGCTGGTGAGATCCATGCACCCGAGTACAATCCGGCCAAGAACGCCGAGGCCGATCAGTCGGGCGCGGGCAGCGGCGACACGGCGGTAGACGCCGATCGTTTGCGGGCCCTGAACGAGAGGCTTCTGAGGTGGCCGCCGACGCTGAAAGTGAATCCGCGGCTCGCCAAGACTCTGGCCCGTCGCGCCGATGCCATGGGCGATGCTGGTGGCATCGACTGGGGGCACGCCGAGGCACTGGCCTTCGCGTCGCTGCTTACGGATGGAATGTCCGTGCGTCTCAGCGGACAGGATTCCGAGCGCGCGACGTTCTCGCATCGACAAGCGGTGCTGCACGACGCGGAGTCAGGAGAGAATTACGTCCCGCTCGAGCACCTCACCGACGGCGAATCGCGCAGCAGAATCGAGATCTACAACAGTCCGCTGTCGGAAACCGCGGTACTCGGCTTCGAGTACGGCTACAGCACTGCGTCAGAGGACACGCTGGTGCTGTGGGAAGCGCAATACGGCGATTTCGTGAATGTGGCGCAGCCAATCATCGACCAGTTCATCGCCGCGGATCGGGCCAAGTGGGGGCAGGATTCATCGATCGTGTTGCTGCTGCCGCACGGGTACGAGGGCCAGGGTCCGGAGCACTCGAGCGCGCGGCTGGAGAGATTTCTGCAGCTGTGCGCGGAGGGCAACCAGCGTGTTGCATATCCGTCGACGCCCGCGCAGTACTTCCACATTCTGCGGCGCCAGGCGCAGCTGTACGAGCGTCGCCCGCTCATTCTGATGCAGCCGAAGAGCCTGCTGCGTCTGCCGGAAGCGGCGTCGAAGCTCACGGAGCTCGCCACTGGAAGCTTCCGCCCGGTGATCGACGATCCCCTCGCTTCGCAGCGACGCGAAGCCATCACGCGCCTCGTTTTTTGCACCGGCAAGATCTACTACGATCTTGCCGCCGCGCGGGCGCAGCACGTGGCGCTGGTGCGCGTCGAGGAGCTTTATCCCTGGCCCGGAAATCAGATCGCCCAGGTCGTCGATCTCTATCCGGCGATCGAGGAAGTGGTGTGGGCGCAGGAAGAGCCGAAGAACCAGGGCGCCTGGTCATATGCATCTCCACGGTTGCGGATGTCGACGGGCAACGCGCTGCTCACGCGCTACGTCGGTCGTCCCGATCGCGCCAGCCCGGCCGAGGGCTACGCGGAAGCCCACAAGAAGGAGCAGGAGCGCATCATCGGCGAGGTGAATGCGCCGCTGCAGCAGCCTGCCGGGGCGAAGCGCCGCGGGATGGCGGTCAAGACCTGACCGTCCGCTGATCCAACAATGAAAAGAGCAATTCTCAGCGCCGCGATTGCTGCGACTGCCCTACTGCCGCATGACTTCGGCGCGCAGGCCCGCGCCGCAGGCGATTCGACGATGCAGGTCGCGGCCGCGGACACGATGCGCGTTCTCTGGATCGCCGCGCATCCCGATGACGAGGACACGAATCTCATCGCCTGGCTGGCGCGCGGCAGAAACGTCAACACCGCCTACATGTCGCTCACCCGCGGCGACGGTGGGCAGAACCTGATTGGAAACGAGCTGGGAGAAGCCCTGGGTGTCATCCGCACCGAGGAGCTTCTGGCTGCGCGTCGAATCGATGGGGCGCACCAATATTTCGGGCGCGAGTACGATTTCGGATTCTCGAAGACCGCGGATGAAACCCGCCAGCACTGGCCACAGGACTCGGTGCTGAACGATGTGATGACGGTGATGCGTGCGTTCCGGCCGCACATCGTGATCACGACTTTCTCGGGGACGCCACGCGACGGTCACGGCCACCATCAGATCTCGGCGATCGTGGCGAGCGATGCGTACAACATGGCGGCCGATACGGTGCGGTTTCCGGTCGCCCGCTTCGGCAGGCCGTGGACGCCGCTCAAGCTTTATCGACTGGCGCGATTCTCACCGCAGGATCGGACGCTGGCGATCAACGTCGGTGAATACAACCCGTATCTCGGGTTGTCGTATCAGGAGATTGCGGCGGATAGCCGATCGCAGCACAAGTCGCAGGGCCAGGGTACGGTGCGCCAAAAGGGAGTTGTCTGGGACTATCTGATGCGTGAGGATTCGCGAGTTCCCGCGCCACCGGCGAAGGAGGAGCAATCGATCTTTGCCGGTCTGGACACTTCCAGAATCCTCGTGCGTGACGGCAGAGTGACGCCGCCATCTCCGGATTTGCCGGTGGAGCTGGAGGCGGTTGCCGACCGTCAGACTCTGGCGCTCGGTGAAACGGCCAAAGTGACGATGACTCTCTACAATCGAAGTCAGTCGCCTATCGGCTTCAGCTACACCTACTACGGAGATCTGATAGGCTCAAAACGGTTGTTGCCCGACTCGGCTTTTCGCTGGGAGAACGAATACAGGGGAACCACAATCACCGAGCCATGGTGGCTGGCCAGGCCGCGCAACGGAGACCTCTACGCACCCGCATTGGACACGATGTCCGAAGACGAACGGAGCAAGAAAGAATGGACACGCGTCGGAGTCATTATCGACGGGCGGCCGACCATGCTCGCGACTCCGATCGTGTTCCACTACGTCGATCGCGTTCGTGGCGACGTTCAGCGGCCCCTCACTGTCGCGCCTGGCATATCGATAACGCTGGATCAGGCAGCTGAAATGGCCCGCGCGAATACCCCGTTCGATCAGGTCGTGCGCGTGACATTGCGCTCGGCCTACATCGATTCGACATCGGTGACGGTCAATCTGGCGCTGCCCCGCGGGCTTTCCACCGACTCCGTTGCTCGCACCGTCAGGATCTCGCCCGCCGGGACTCGCACTCTCGCGTTCCGGATGCGCGGCAGGTTGCCGGCCGGCCGGCATCAGATCACGGCCGTAGCGGCAGCGAAAGGCAAGTCATTCAGCAGCGGTTACATCCCGATCGAGTATCCGCACATAAATCCCCAACGGATCTACCGCCCCTCGACGCTTACCATCACTGCCGCCGACGTCCTGCTGCCAGCCGGATTGAATGTCGCCTACGTCCCTGGAGTTGGAGACAACGTCGCGCCGATTCTGCGGGAGCTCGGCGTTCCGCTGACAATTGTCGATCCAGACGACATCCCCCAGACAGATCTGAGCAAGTTCACGGCTATCGTGGTGGGGCCGCGGGCCTATCAGGCGAGTCAGACATTGATCGACAACAACGAGTATCTGCTCTCGTACGTGCGGAATGGCGGAAGACTGGTGGTGCAGTATGGACAGAACGAGATGCAGCGACCCGGGATCATGCCTTATCCCGTCACCCTCAGACAACCGGCAGAACGAGTGACGGACGAGAATGCGCCGGTGACTTTCACCGATCCAGGATCGCCGCTGCTGAATTTTCCGAACAAGATCACCCAGGCCGATTTCACCGGATGGGTTCAGGAGCGTTCGACGTACATGCCGTCGACGTTCGACGCGCGGTATCGGACGATGCTGGCGATGAACGATCCAGGCGAGCAACCCAATCGCGCCGCGATTCTCGCGGCGCGTTACGGCCGCGGAACGTACGTCTACGTTCCGCTGGCTTTGTTTCGACAGCTTCCTGCGGGAGTGCCAGGTGGCGCGCGGATCTTCGCTAACCTCCTG
>Ga0209687_1000820_pt1 | contig 10137 bp, 8 predicted proteins | sample GraSoiAngelo_136_FD_185893 | JGI IMG/M metagenome (GOLD analysis project Ga0209687, IMG submission 185893) | Grasslands soil microbial communities from the Angelo Coastal Reserve, California, USA - 14_0929_09_20cm (SPAdes) (version 2) | ecosystem: Environmental > Terrestrial > Soil > Grasslands ...
GTCAGTGTGCCTGCAACTGCTAGGGCGCTTTTGACATCGTATGTGTATGCAGCAGGGCTGCAACGGCCTGGCTCGAACGTTGACTCACCGAAAATAAATGCTCGATAAGCAACTGCTTCGATCTGTTTGGTGCCGTTATTCTTGTCTCCAGCCCGCTGGTGAGATCTGATGAAGAATCCAAGCCAACACTCCCAGGAAACCATTGAGCGGATGAAGGCCAACTCTGAGGCTGCGAAGCGACGTCTCGCGCGCTTAAACGACGAGTATCGTGTCCGTCAGCAAGCCCAGAAGCTTTCCCAATCGAAAGTCGCCGCCAAGGGAGAAACCTTCGGGGAAGCGGTAACGAGAATCGCCAGAGAAGCGCAGATTACTATTTGAGGCAGTGATCGCGGATTTGTTGCGGCATCGATTGCCGTTCTATCTCGCAGCCGGCTATTCGAGACCTTATCGCTAAAGCTCGTCGGCCCGATTACGACTCCAGGAGATCCTCTGCCGCGGCAAGGCGGGCTCTGGCGTCGGCTACATCCTTCCGAACCTTTGCCAAAGCTTCTCGCGTTTTACTGTATTTATTCAGCGTGTCCTTCAGCTTCTTCTCGGCCGACTTCATATCTGAAAGCGCTTTCTTGTGACGTGGAAGCATGGAATTCCTCGCGCCTGGAGTTGATAACGGGCTCGCCTAATCCTGCTGCAGGTTGCCCCCGGCTGGAAGGGTCGCGACCACTTTTGTTTCGGCCGCGCAGTACGAGTTGCACAGGCAGATCTTGCAAGCACCGTAATTGCTGGACTTCACGATGTTGTGATCGCGCTTCTGGTGCCCGCAGTTACAACTTTGGGATGCCATAGAGCAACTCGATTCCGGCCATGCGTGCGCATGACAAATTTGGGAGCCTCATTTTTGCTGTGCCAATTTGGTCGCAGTCTTCGCTAAAGCATAGTTTCCGCAGTATAAACACCTGCTCTCGGGAGTCACGGGATCGCACCTGCTATCGTAGGTGCAAGTCTCACATCTCGGCTTGTCCTCTTTCATATCGTCTCCTTATTTGGAAGGTTCAGCATTGCGAGGCAATCGTTCTACCTCGGCCCAATGATTGTGGAAGCAGTGCTCGCCGTCAGAACGACGCGCATCACTCGTTCAACTGTGAATGTCCGCTTGAAGTGCGGTGGTGAAAATTAGACCGGAGTTCCACTGCACGGCTTCCGCAAACGTCGCAGAAGACCGTCACCCGAATGCGCGGCGGAGATGTGCGATGTAACTAGATCATACTCTCAATCGAGAGCTGCCTTGCTATCGCTTTCCCAAGCCGAGTGTGCCATCATCCCGGGATGGCAAATGAAAAGCCCAAGAACCCGCAGGAAGGCAAATTCGCTGAAACAATGCGTAAAAGCAGGGAGAAACGCGCCGGTATGAAAGAACAGTCTGAGAGACGGGCACAGGAGGAAGCAGAGTCTCTCCAACGCGAAGAAGCAAAGCGGCTGGACCAAACTTTTACCAATCTTAGAGAGTCCGAGAACTAGAAAAGCAGCCGGCAGTTAGCGTCAGCAATAAAGAAGGCAAAACACGGCGCCTTTGTTCTGGCCGAGCTCCAACAATCGCCGCTCTTGTCCGCCACAGCGTTTGAGGTGAACCGATCACCCAAGTCTTTCCTGTCCCCTGTTCCCTATCCCCTGTAACCTATAAGTAAATATATGAAGCGCTCCGGAATTGCCGATCTTCCGCTGCATGGGGGACGTGTGCCTCCCTGGCTTGCGGAGCGCATGACCACAGTGGGCACCGCCATCGTCGAGAGCGTTCTTTACCATTATGGAACCGGCGAGCTGCTGTCGCGGTTGAGCGATCCATTCTGGTTTCAGGCCCTCGGATGCGTTATGGGGATGGACTGGCACTCTTCGGGTATCACTACGTCGGTGCTGGGCGCTCTGAAGCGAGGCGTTAACCCCCGCTCGCAGGAGTTGGGAATTTACATCTGCGGGGGACGCGGCAAGCATTCGCGCAAGACTCCCGATGAGCTGCGCGCCATCGCGGACAAGACTGGTCTGGACGGCATCGGTCTCGTCCGCGCCAGCCGCCTCACGGCGCGCGTGGACAACAACGCTATTGCCGACGGCTTTCAGCTTTATCTTCACGCTTTCATTTTGAGCAGCGGCGGCGAATGGTCTGTCGTGCAGCAGGGCATGAACGATCGCACGGGTATGGCGCGGCGCTATCACTGGCACTCACCGTCGGTGCAGGACTTCGTCCGTGATCCGCACATAGCGATCGTCGGCGAGCATCAGGGCGTGATCATGAACCTGGTGGATGCGCAGGCCGCGCCCGCACAATCCGCCCTGCTCAAGATTGTGCGCGAGCGTCCCGAAACGACACTCGATACGGTGCGCAAACTCTCATTGCCTCGCCATCACGATGTCCGTGCTTCGGATTTGGATTTGAAGCGTCTCGGCGCCGTGCTCGCTCTGGCTTACGAGAGGGAGTTTCAGGACTTCGCGTCGCTGCTTCTGCTCGAAAAACTCGGGCCGCGTACTCTGCAGTCACTCGCGCTGGTAGGCGAGGTGGTGCATGGAGCGCCAAGCCGCTTCTCCGATCCCGCGCGCTTCTCCTTCGCGCACGGCGGCAAAGATGGACATCCATTCCCCGTGCCCTTGAAGACCTACGACCAGTCGATTGCTGTCCTCCGCCGTGGACTGCAGGCAGCCAGGCTGGGCGATCCCGACAAGATGGACGGATTCAAACGGCTGGATAACTTTGTCCGCCGAATCGAATCCCAACTACAGCCGGAAGCCGATCTGCCCGGGGTAATCGCGCATGAGAAGAAAATCTCAAACTCAATTGGCGGGCGCACGGTGTTCGACGATCACCCATCGCGCACTGGCGACAAACAGATGTCGCTGTTTAGGAAATAGGAGTAAATCGGGTGATCGGGTGAAGCGGGAATCAGCCACCTGTGCCCGTCAAAGTTCCTAACCAACTTGTATTCGGGGCGTCTAAACCCATGTTTCAGGAGGGTCGATGGACACTCTCGCTCAGGACATCCGCTATGGCATTCGCGGTCTGCGCCGGGCTCCAGGGTTTGCCCTGATTGCAATTCTGACGCTGGCGCTAGGAATCGGCGCGAACACAGCCATCTTCAGCATCATTTATGCCGTTCTGTTGCGCCCTCTGCCTTATCAGAAGCCGGGGCAGCTGGTTCGCCTGTACGAAACTGAGGCGGCTCCGGGTAATTATCCGTTCACAGGTCCGGACTTTCTGGACTGGAAGACGCAGAATCACAGCTTTCAGGACTTGACGCTCATCAGCTGGGCCCACTCCATGAACCTCAGCGGCAGCGGAGAGCCAGATCACGTTATGGGTATCCCGACCGAATCGAACTTCTTCTCTTTGCTGGGCGCACGTCCTCTTCTGGGGAGGACTTGGGCTGCGGCTGAGGACGAACCCGGACACGATCATGTGCTGATACTCAGCTATGGACTGTGGCAAAGCCATTTTGGTGGCGATCAGAACATTCTGGGACGCGATGTTGAGTTAAACGGCGAAAAGTACAACGTGATCGGCGTGATGCCCGCCGGCTTTCATTTCCCGTCCGAAGCCCAGCTTTGGATTCCGCAAGATATGGACACCAAGAGCCTTGGGCAGCGCGGCAGTCATTCGTTCCGGGCGTTCGGCCGCCTCAAGCCCGGTGTCTCACTGCAACAGGCGCAGTCGGAAATGTCGGTGATCGCGAGCCGGCTGGAACAGCAATATCCTGACTCAAATTACAAGGTGGGCGCCTCGCTCGTTGAGCTACACGAAGATATGGTGGGCGAATCGCGTATGTCGCTCCTGATGATGCTTTGGGCTGTAGCTCTTGTGCTCCTGATCGCTTGTGCCAACATCGCGAACCTCTTGCTTTCGCGAGCCGTCGCTCGGCAAAGGGAGATGGCCATACGCGGCGCGCTAGGCGCTGGGCGCACTCGTCTGGTTCGGCAGGTGCTCACGGAGAGTATCTTGCTGGCGGGCGCAGGAGCCATTGCCGGTCTGCTGCTGGCATGGACAGGAGTCAAGGTCATTACGTCTCTGAAGCATCTTGGACTCCCGGCAGCGAACGTGATTGAAGTTAACCCGGGAGTGCTTGGTTTCACTTTGGTACTAGCACTCATTACAGGAATCGTGTTTGGAATCGTGCCCGCACTGCAGATCTCGCGTCCCGACTTCTATGAAGAGCTGAAGGGCGGAGCAGGCAGTGCCGTGAGTCCTGGCCGAAAACGGCGTTCAGTAAGCGATACGTTGGTAATTGGCGAGGTCGCGCTCTCCCTTCTGCTGCTGATTTCGGCAGGCCTGCTCCTGAAGGACTTCGTGCGGCTGCGCACCAACAACATTGGCGTGCGTCCAGAGGGTGTTTGGACTGCAGTGATTTCTCTTCCGGAGGCTAAGTACAAAGAAGATCAGCCTCAATTCAATTTCGCGCAATCGCTGTTAGACAAAGTGCGCAGCATTCCCGGAGTGGAATCGGCCGCACTCAGCACGCGCATGCCGCTCGAAGGAGGAAGCAACGGTTATGTCTCCCTTCGCGGGCAGCCCTTTCATCCTATGAGCGGACCGCTCGTCGAGAGGCACGCGGTTTCGCCGGACTATTTCAAAGTGATGGGAATTCCATTACTGCAGGGCAGAACGTTTACGCAGGAAGATGTGAATAATCAGTTTGCGCTTGATGAGCGCCTGGCACCAATCTACAAGTCAGGCGGAAAGCCTGCACCGGAGCAGAGCAACGCAATCACGATTCCCACGATGGTCAATCAGGAAATGGTGCGAAGATTCTGGCCCGATCAGAATCCGATCGGCCAGATGTTTGCGCGCGGCAACAAGGACGGTCCCTGGTATCAGGTGATTGGCGTCACAGGTGATGTGAAGCAACACAGCATTACCAACCCATCATATCCGGAGGCGTACGATGCGTTCGACGGTTCGTTCTACCTGTACGTAATGGTGCATACCTCAACGCCATCGCTGGATGTGACTTCGGAACTGCGGCACGCGCTGTCACAGATCGATTCAACGCTGCCGCTCTTCGGCGTGCGCACAATGAACGACGTCATCGCCGAACATACCAGTGGACAGCAATTTCTTGCCTTACTCGTCGCCTTGTTCTCTGGACTTGCGCTGCTGCTTGCGGCTGTTGGCATGTATGGCGTCTTGTCGTACCTCGTGACTCAGCGCACTCGCGAAATCGGGATTCGAATGTCGCTCGGCGCTAGCCGCGCCAATGTGCTATCACTCGTACTCAAACACGGAATGCGCCTTGCCGGATTTGGCTTTGCCGCGGGACTGGTCGCTGCTTTTGTCGCTGGACGGCTGCTCGGTGGATTGCTCCACGAAGTACATCCCGGCGATCCGGTTGTGATGATCGCAACTGCGATGTCGCTCGCCGCCGTTGCCTTGGCAGCTTGCTATTTGCCGGCCAGACGGGCGGCAAGGGTCGATCCGATGGTCGCACTCCGTCACGAGTAAATGCGACGGCGCCGGAGGGCGCTCAAGGCGACGCGTCAATTCCCATTTAAGCCCGAGGTCGCAAACCTCAACCAACATTCCGCTGCTTTGGCCGTGCTATAGTAAGCGCACTTTCTGGACTCAACCCCAGGGCAATAACAACGACTGCTGGGGCTTAGCGGAAGAGTCCGCAGGCCCAGGGCAAGGGTATGTCTACCGGTTCAATCAGTAAACCAGCGCCGAGTTCAACCCTTCGCGTTCTGCCCTTGCTGGTGTGCTTCGACGAAGAGATCGAGATCCGGCGCAGCCTGGTCGACATCCCACGGTATCGCCGCATCTCATTCGAGAGCGCGCTAAAGCTTCCCTCCGATGTCGAGCGAATCATAATCAGCGGTGACGAATCGCTGCTGCTCCGCTCCTACGAGGAGATCCGCAAACCGTCGTGCCGGCTGATCGCGCTTACCGATCACCGCTTTCATGATCCTCGTCTCGACGCGCTGGCTTATGCCTATCTCCCAGCCAAAACTCCGCACGAACTGCTGGAGCGTACGATCGACAATGCTCTTGACCACATTCACCTGATTCACGTTCGGGAGCAGATCAACGAGCGGCTGCGCGGGGTTACACGCGAGATTCAAGAGCTCAACAAGATCGGCGCCGCGCTCTCGGCGGAACACCACCTCGACCGGTTACTCGAGCTCATCCTTACCAAGAGTCGACATATCACGAACGCCGACGCCGGTTCGTTGTACCTCGTTGAATCAGCGCAGGAAGAGCGGCGTATAGAGCCTCACCATGCGACGCTTCCCGCCAACGCAGACGGCGCCAGCGGGCTTCCCGCTGCCGCACTGGTGAAGGAAGAGGAGGACGAAGAGCTGAGACATAAGCGTTTGCGCTTCAAGCTCGCGCAAAACGATTCCATCACCATCCCATTCCGGGAATCAACGATGGAAATCAATCACCAGTCAATAGCCGGGTATGTCGCCTCCACAGGCGAGGTCGTAAATATCGAAGATGCCTACCACATCACGCCCGAAATCCCTTACAGCATCAATCGTAAATTTGACGAGGACTCCGGCTATCGCACTAAGTCGATTCTGGCGGTTCCTCTTCGCGATCAGAAGGATCACATCGTTGGCGTGCTGCAGCTGATCAACGCCAAGCGCGATGGTAAAGCGAGGCTCGATTCACTCTCTGCGGTCAAGGAACAGGTAGTTTCGTTTAATGGCCGGCAACAGGATATTGTCGCTTCGCTTGGCAGCCAGGCTGCCGTGGCGGTCGAAAACAGCAGGCTATATGAATCGATTCAGCGGCTGTTCGAGGGCTTCGTACGCGCGTCGGTCATTGCGATCGAGGCTCGCGATCCAACTACCTCGGGCCATTCGTTCCGCGTCGCTAACCTGACTGTGGCGCTCGCGGAGGCGGTGCAGCGCGTCGAGACTGGTCCGTATGCGAATTTGCGCTTTACCCGCGAAGAGATGCGGGAGATTCGCTATGCCTCGTTGCTGCACGACTTCGGCAAAGTTGGGGTGCGCGAAGAAGTGCTGGTCAAGGCAAAAAAGCTCTATCCTGCGCAGCTTGAACTTCTGAAGCAGCGTTTCGAATTCGTGAAGCGCTCCATGCAGACCGAGAAGCTGCAGCAGCGCCTTGATTATGTGCTGGAAAAAGGCCGCGATGAATATCTGGCGAAGTTGGGTACCTTCGATGACGAATTGAAGCAGCAGCTCGAGGAAGTAGATCGTTTCTTTTCGGTTATCCTCAAATCCGACGAACCCACCGTTCTTCCGGAAGGAAGCTTCGAGAAGCTACTCGACATCGCAGCGCGTCACTACCGCGACTTCGAAGGGGAAGAGAAGCCCTTGCTCACTCCTGACGAGGTTCGACTGCTTTCGATCCGCAAAGGTTCGCTCGACGAAAACGAGCGCCTGCAGATCGAGTCACACGTCGTGCATACATTCAATTTCCTGCAGCAAATTCCTTGGACCTCGGAGATTCGCAACATTCCGGAAATTGCGCGCGGCCATCACGAGAAGCTCAACGGCCTCGGTTACCCCTACAAGCTCTCGGCGCCTGAGATTCCCGTGCAGACTCGCATGATGACGATTTCGGACATCTTTGACGCCCTTTCCGCAGCCGATCGTCCTTATAAGAAGTCCGTCGACCTGGAGCGTGCCTTACAGATTCTGGGATACGCGGTGAAAGACGGCGAACTCGATGCCTCGCTCTTCCAGATCTTTCTGGATGCGAAGGTCTACGAGAAGTGGAAGGTCGAGCCGCATCGGTACTGAATAGGCTTCTAGCAACTAGCTGCTAGCTAAGAATGGACAAGCTAACAGTTATACTTTTGTCGGTTGCTGACATCACTTTATCTTGCTGACGCGATTACCTACCTTTCTGCAATTTCTCAGTGGCCAGTGCTCCTCGCCCAGCCGGAAGCCAGTAGCTAGAAGCCAGCAGCTTCTTCTGTCATAATCTCCCCGTAATGTGGGACGCGTTCACCCATCTCTTTGCCCGACTGCTTACGTTTGCCTGGTTCGCAGGGGCGGTCCTCATGCTTCTCACGATTCCAGCCTGCGTTTACAAGATTTTCTCTGCGTTATGGGAAACGGATGATTCTGAAGAGGAACAGAGTATCTACGATTCGCCCCGGAAATCGAGAAATGCCGCCGAAAGGTTCTAAGAACGACGCTGCCTGCATTTGCGCGCACTTGTGTTACTTCAACCAGTGATGCTGCATTCCGTCGCGCACGGCATTGCCCACAGCGATAATGCATCCAAAGACCGCACCGAAACTCCATAGCGAGCCGATCATTCGCCCGAGCCCGAGGGTGAAGCGCCCATAGGGCTTGAGGTACGGATTGAATTGATCCCAGAAAGCGCCGGGATTGCGGCAAATCCAGATGCCAAGCACGAGGATCCCGAAGCATGCCGTTGCCAATGCCAAATCCGCCATCACACCGATATGCATGAGGGAGTTGGGAATCATTCCAATATTTCATCTTGCGGGTCATAAGGAGCAGATCAGGAAGGCATAAGGAATTCGTAAAGGCGGGATATTTCGCAGGATTTCCCACGATCATCCAGGATTGACTCGACCATCGTCATCCTGACGTCCGACTTTGGGCGAACGATCTACCGCACTGTTTCAGACTTGAATCCTTCTTCGGGGCTTTCGGAATAAGTCCCGCGTTTGACTCTATGCTCCTTTGTTTCGGAGCCAAAAAGCCTGGACACAGGATTGATTCGGAGACATCGCCGGAGATCCTTCGCCCAGAGTCGGGCTCAGGATGACAGTACTATCCGACTTCTACCAATCCATACCTTCTCTGCCAGTGAGTTTTCAGGTGAGACATCACTGTATTCCGTTCCATTTTAGAAATGCTAAAGTCGTCCTGGACAATTCTCTCGGCTTCGCTGCGGGCGCGTTCGAGAAGCGCGCGGTCGCGGATGAGGTTAGCCACCCGGAAACTCGGCGCGCCTGCTTGTTTCGTGCCAAAAAATTCGCCTGGACCCCGGAGTTCGAGATCGAGCTCGGCGATGGCGAATCCGTCTTGCGTGCGAAGCATGGCGTCGAGCCGCTGTTGTCCTTGAGGAGTGGTTTTGCCGCCGGTCATTAACACGCAGTAAGACCTGTTCACGCCGCGTCCAATGCGTCCGCGCAATTGGTGAAGCTGAGACAGGCCGAATCGTTCCGCGTGCTCGATGACCATCACGGTCGCGTTCGGGACGTCGACTCCGACCTCGATCACCGTGGTTGCGACCAACACATCGATTTCGCCGCGTTGGAAGCGTGCCATGGCAAGTTCTTTCTCGTCGGGCGACAGACGGCCGTGTAGAAGACCAACGCGCAGGTCAGGAAAGACCCTTTTCCGGAGCTCTTCACACATCTCCGTAGCCGATTTCAGGCTGACGTTCTTCGTACCCCCCGACATTTTCGGCAATGTCTCCGGTATACCTGCTAAAGAGGCTTGCGCGGGTCCTGAAATCCGGCGATCGGGTGATCGGCTGATCGGAAGGCCGGACTTACCTCCGTGTTGTATCGCGGTTCGCTTTTGCGCGAGGGTCTGCTTGCCGGCCTTTCGTCGGGCAGGAGTAGCCGGCGCTACGGTTTCTTCGAGATTGGAATCGCGAGCCAGCTGATCTCCTTCCTCTCCGGCGCTTTCTATTACTGGATAGACCACATAGGCTTGCCGACCTTGTGCAACCTGCTTGCGTACGAAGTCCCAGACTTCACCTGCGCGCTCGTCAGGAACGCAGCGCGTTGTGATCGGCGTGCGCCCGGGTGGCAGCTCGTCGATGATGCTTACGTCAAGGTCGCCATAGAGCGTCAGGGCGAGCGTGCGCGGGATCGGTGTTGCGGTCATCACGAGCACATCGGGCTCGGCGGAAAAATCGGTTGACCCCACCCCAGTGACCGCAACCGCGGCGCTCGCGACGGAAGAATCGGGTGATCGGGTGATCGGGTGATCGGGTGAACTAACAACCGAAGAAGATCCGCGTTTATCCCTTAAATCCGCGTTCATCTGCGTGGGATGTTGCAGTTGACTTTCATGCGTGGCGTTATCGCTTGGTTTGCGCATCAGGCGCCAACGCTGCATTACGCCGAAACGGTGCTGTTCGTCGACGACGATGAGTCCCAATTTGGCAAACTCTACTTTTTCTTCGATCAGCGCGTGAGT
>Ga0209687_1000821_pt1 | contig 10136 bp, 11 predicted proteins | sample GraSoiAngelo_136_FD_185893 | JGI IMG/M metagenome (GOLD analysis project Ga0209687, IMG submission 185893) | Grasslands soil microbial communities from the Angelo Coastal Reserve, California, USA - 14_0929_09_20cm (SPAdes) (version 2) | ecosystem: Environmental > Terrestrial > Soil > Grasslands ...
CGCATCCTTGAATTCCGTGGTGCGCACGAACCACGATGTGCGCGCATAGTAGAGCAGAGGCGTCTCACAGCGCCAGCAGTGCGGATACGCATGCTCGAACAGCGCCGACTTCCAGAGAACTCCGCGCCGCTTCAGTTCCTCGAGAATGACCGGGTCGGCCTCCTTGACGAACATTCCGGCGACGAGCGGCATCCCAGCCGGAAATTCGCCGCGCAGGTTGACCGGTTGTAGAAACGCGAGCCCGTTCCGCTGTCCGGCAGCGTAGTCGTCGGCGCCGAATGCCGGAGCCATGTGCACGACACCTGTCCCCTCCTCCGCTGAGACAAAGTCTTCGCCGATGATCAGCTCGTGCTTTCCTTCCTTGTACTGAACCCAATCCAGCGGACGCTTATAGGTCTTGCCGACCAGCTCGCTGCCCGGGAACGTGCGCAGGTTATCCCAGCGGTCCTGGTAATCGTCGCCGAGCACCGCCGACGCTCTGGAAGCGGCGAGAATGATCGTCTCGTCGGCGTCACTCTTCTTTTTCCGCAACTCGACGTATTCGAGCTTTGGACTGACTGCCAGAGCGACGTTCGACACCAGCGTCCAGGGAGTGGTCGTCCAGACCAGGATGCGCCGGCGCGTCTTCGTTGCGTCATCGCCGACAAGATCGAGCGCCACAAATGCGCTCGGGTCTTTGACGTCCTTGTAACCCTGCGCGACCTCGTGGCTGGAAAGCGTTGTCCCGCAGCGCGCGCAATACGGGAGGACTTTGTGGCCCCGATACAACCGGCCACGCCGGAACAGCGTCGCCAGCGCCCACCACACGCTCTCGATGTAGTCGTTCGAGTAGGTGATGTACGGATCGCTGTAATCGAGCCAATAGCCGATGCGCTCGCTCAGCGATTCCCAATCGGCGCGATAACGCCACACGCTCTCGCGGCACATCTCGTTGAAGCGCTCAACGCCGATCTTCTCGATCTGCTGTTTGGCGGTGCGGATGCCGAAGTCCGTCTCGATTCGCTTCTCTACTTCGATCTCGACGGGCAGACCGTGGGTGTCCCAACCCGCTTTGCGCGCGACGTGGTTGCCGCGCATCGCCCGGTAACGACAAAAGAGATCCTTTACCGTGCGCGCGAAAACGTGATGGATGCCCGGCTGGCCGTTGGCGGTCGGCGGCCCCTCGAAGAAGACGAACTCCGGCTTACCCTGCGCCTGCGCGAGAGTCTGCTCGAAGAGCTTCTCTTCTTTCCAGAGCGAGAGTACTTCCTGCTCGAGCTCGTCGGGCGAACGATCGGGGGGAAGCAGGCGGAATCGCGCGACCTTCGCGTCTTCCCCTCGCCCTTTCCCTTCCGATCCCCCCGCCGCCGTGGAGGCGGGGCGGATGGCAGTCATTCTCTCGTCGGCCCCGAAGAGTTGGAGCCGGCGCCTCTCAACGTGCTCGCCACGACTTGCGAGTCGGAAGCTTCGACTTCGGACAGCTGCCGCGCAATCAGCGTCCTCATTTGCGCCAGGTAAGTGCGACGTGAGCGATCGAGATTGTCCAGCTCCTCCTCCATTCTGCGCACGTCGGCTTTCGCCGCTTCGATGATCCGCTCGCCCTCGGCCTGCGCCTCCCGGAGAATGAGCTGCGCCTCTCGCTCTGCCTGAGTGCGAACGTCGTCGCGCAGCTGCTGGGCGGCGATCAATGCGTCGTTCAGCGCCTTGTCGCGCTCGCGGAACGCACGCAGCTGCTCGTGAAAGCTTCGCGCTTTGGAATCGAGATCCTGATTGATGCGCGTAAGCCGCTCCATCTCTTCGGCGACCTGATCCCTGAACTGATCGACGCGCGCCGGATTATAGCCGCGCAGCGCGCGACCGAAGTCGTAGCGCCGGACGTCCAACGGTGTAAGATGAAACGCTTCGTCGATCATTTATCCCTCGCTCCGAAGAGGGTTGTTCCGAGTCGCACCATGGTCGCACCTTCTTCAACCGCGATCTCGTAATCGCTGGACATTCCCATCGACAGCTCCTCAGCGGGATGTCCCGCTCCCGCCAGAACGGCGCGAGCCTCGCGGGCTTCCGCGAACGTCCGATGGAGCTCGCGCTCCTTTGCCGTAAAGCTAGCCATTGTCATCACGCCGCGGACGCGAATTCCCGACAGCGCCGCCAATCGCTCGGCTTCCGGAAGCACGTCCGACGGCAGGTAGCCGCCCTTCGTATCCTCGCCTGACAGATTCAGCTCGAGAAGCACGTCGACCGCGCGGCCGCGTGCAATTCCGAACTCACACACCGCGTCGGCCAGACGAGCGCTGTCGAGCGAGTGCAACAACACGAACTTCTCCAACGCCTTCACCTTGTTGCGTTGAAGGTGACCGATCAGATGCCAGCGTACGGGAACATCGACGTCGCCCATCTTTTTCAATGCTTCCTGTACTTTGTTCTCGCCAACGTCGTGAAGCCCGGCTTCGTAGGCGGCTCGCGCCGCCTCAGGTCCGTGCGTCTTTGTTACCGCGACGATGGTGACTGGCTGCCTGTGCCCGCCTCGTGCGACTGCCGCCCGTATTCTCGCCTGAACGTCGGCTACGCGGTCAGCCAGGCCGGGAAAAGCCATAGCGGTCAAATTTAGCGTTGGGACCTTTCACACTGACAGTGACCGAACCGAGGTAGGCGCTTCCGGTAACTTTCAGAACTCGATCACGGTTGGCCATCGACGGACTCGCCCGCTGGTATTTGAGAGCAAAAGTGCCCATGAACGAGTCGCCGTCGCACTCGATGGCGATGTCGGGCGGAACGGTGATCTCGACGTTTCCCATCACCGCCACCACTTCGATCACCGACAGTCCGATGCCGATCTCGGCTTCCCGCAGATCGAGCTCGACATTCCCCAGCACGGCCAGCGCGCGAAAGCGACGCGGCAGCTCCCAGTATCCCTGCCTTTCGTTGCTGCTCAGGAAGGACACCACTCCAGCCATGGTCCGACGTTGCTCAGGCACGAGCGGGGCCGCTTCGCTTTGCGGCCCGGAACGCCCCGGGTTCGTCAGGCGGTGATCCTTGGCTCTGAACTCAGACATTTGCAGATGTAGGAGATGGACCTGTTTTACTACGGGTGTTAATCACGATTGGTTTACGCCGAGCGACCGAAAAGTTTTCCGAGCAGGCGGACGATGTTCTGCATGTTGCGGCTGATGTCGTTGAACATGACGGTCACGAACAGCAGGCCTATAATAAGCAGCCCGCCTCTGAGAATTCTTTCCCGCGTCTGGGTGCTGAAGGCCCTGCCTTTGATCGTCTCGGCGACATTCAGCAGAATCTGTCCGCCATCGAGAATGGGAATCGGAAGCAGATTGAACACCGCCACATTGATGCTGATCAACGCCACCAGCAGCAGCAGCGTCTCAATTCCGCCGCGCGCGGCCTGCACCGACACCTGAGCGATGGCAATCGGTCCGCCGAGGTCCGACACCCCGACGCCATGCGCCAACGCGCCGAGTGCCGCGAATATTCTACCACCGTTGTCGAGCGTCAGGTGCCAGGCTTCACCGAAGGCCCGGCCCACCGAGATCGGCGTGAAGCCTTCGCTGGCGACCATGCCGATCCGGCCGAGCGAGCGTCTCTCGCCCGTCCGCGGATCAGGAACCGTTTCGGCGATCGGTGTCACTTCCACCTGAATGCGATTACCGTGTCGAACGATTCCCAGATCGAGCCGACGTCCGGGTGACGCGCCGATGGTGTCGAGCAGCGTTTCCCAGCGCTCGAGCGGTCGACCGTTGAGCGAGACGATGCTGTCTCCCGCCTGGATACCGGCCATCGCCGCCGGTTTCCCTGAGGTGACAGCCGCCGCCACCGGAATCGGTGTTGGCATCCCTGAATGGAGCAGAAGCCCAACGTAAATCCCGTACGCGAGGAGCGCATTCATCGTGACGCCGGCAAGCATGATGAAGAGCCGCAGGATCAGCGGCTTGGATTCGAACCAGCGCGACTCCGGAATCGGCTTGGGGCCGAAGGGGATCATCGCGTTCGGATCATACCCATCTTTGGGATTTCCCGGGCGGGTCGCCGACGCCTCGCTGCCCCCTTCGAGGAACGCGGTTGCTTCATCTTCGCGCGACGCCATGCGCACGTACCCGCCGAGGGGCAGCGCCGCGAGAATGTACTCGGTCTCGCCGATCCGCTTTTTCAACAATGATGGTCCGAAGCCGATCGAGAACCGCGGCGCATAGACGCCTGTCAGCTTCGCGGCGATGAAGTGCCCGAGCTCGTGCACGAACACCACCAGCCCGAAGACGATAATCGGCGCCAGCCAGCTCAGCACCCGAACATCTCCTTCACGTGACGGCGAGCCGCTGCATCAGCGCCGAGCAGCTCTTCGCGGGTATCGGATGGCATCCCGCTCAACTCGTCGAGCGCAGAGCTGATTCCGCGCGAGATATCGGGGAATCGAATCTTCCCAGCGAGAAACGCAGCCACCGCACATTCGTTCGCCGCGTTGAACACAGCCGGTGCGGCGCCCCCGGCTTTGCCGGCGGATATGCCCAGCTGTAGCGCCGGGAAACGCTCATGATCGACTGACTCATACGTCATTGGAGAAAGTTTAACCGGATCGAAAGCTGGTACACCCTCATCCAGGACGCGTTCGGGGTGGGTCAGCGCATAGAGTACGGGCAGCTCCATAGTCGGGACGCTCATCTGGGCCAGCACGCTGCCGTCGATGAACTCGACGAACGAGTGAACAATACTCTGGGGATGGACCACCACGTCGATACGCTCGTAGGGGAGACCGAAAAGAAAATGCGCCTCGATCACCTCGAGCGCTTTATTGACCAGCGTCGCGCTGTCGATGCTGATCTTGCGACCCATGCGCCAGGTCGGATGTCGCAGCGCGTCTTCAACGGTGGCGTTCGCCAGCCGGTCCGAGCTCCAGTCGCGAAATGGGCCGCCGGACGCAGTCAGAACGACGCGACGAACTTGCGCCGTTGGATGTCCGGTGATGCACTGCAGGATCGCGCTATGCTCGCTGTCAACCGGCACCACTTCCCCGGCGCCGGCTGCACAAGCCTGGCGAACCAGGTCGCCGGCAATCACCAGCGTTTCCTTGTTGGCGAGCGCTACCCGCTTACCGCCTTCCAAGGCGGCAAGCGTCGCGTCGAGTCCCGCGACCCCAACGATTGCATTGAGAACGATGTCGACGTCGCTCCGCGTCGCCGCCGTAACCAGCGCATTCGTGCCGCTCTTCCACTCGCCGTCTGCGTCGCTTTGCGACTCGACCATCCCGACGAACGTCGGTGAGAATTGACGCGCCTGCTCCCTCAGCAGCGCGGCGTTGCTGTTGGCGGTGAGTGCCGTCACGCGAAACCGCTCGCGCTGGCGATCCAGAACGCGCAGGGCTGTCGTCCCGATCGAGCCCGTCGAGCCGAGCACCGCCACCCCCTTGGGCGCGGCCAGCGGCGTCATTGCGGGATTGGGAGCAGCAGCCGACCCAACATCAGAAAGGCGATCGGCAGAACGAAAAGCAGACTGTCGAAGCGATCGAGAATCCCGCCATGACCGGGAATGATCCGCGAGCTGTCCTTGACTCCAGCTTCACGCTTGAGCAACGACTCGGCGAGGTCACCGGTTTGCGCCGCGACGCTGACGACGATACCAAACAGAATCGCCCCCTGAATCGTTAGCCCAAGCTGCGCGTAAGGCATCAGAATGAAACGCACGTAAAGCAGACAGACGACGACGGTGAACCCCAGACCACCAACGGCGCCTTCCACGGTTTTCCCCGGACTGATCGAGGGGATCAGCTTCTTCCGTCCGAACGTCCGACCAAACATGTAAGCTCCGATGTCCGTCGCCCAGGTGAGAAGCACCGGCAAAAGAACCAAAACGGTTCCCGCCGCTGCTCCGACCGCATAATCATGGTAGCGCAGTGCGTAGATGTACGAGAAAAGTGATGCGTACATGACGCCAAAAGTCGTAACAGCCACCGAGGAAAGTGGCTTGCCCTGTGGACCCCGCAGCCAGATCGCGCTGGCGAACAGCAGCAGGGCAATTGCGACTATTACCGTGAGCGAGAGCGTGTAGAGGCCAAGGCGCTGCGCGTGAATCGCGATCGGAACGAGGGCGGCAAGGCCGATTCCGGCGGGCTCGATGGGGTACGATCCGGTTTCGCGCGCAATCCGGAAAAGCTCCCATGCGGCGAGCGCGGCGAGAACCGAGAGCAGAATGGCAAGCGCCCAGTCGCCGAAATAGACGATGGCAATGCTCGCGGGCGCGGCGATGACCGCGAAGATGATGCGCCGTGTCAGCTCCGACACGACTCAGACTTCCATGATTTCGGCTTCTTTTCCCTTCAACAACTCATCGATCCTGCTGATAAAGTCGTCGTGGAGTTTCTGGAGCTCTTTCTCGGCTCGCTTCTGCTCGTCCTCGGATGGCTTCTCCAGCCTCTTCAGCTGGTCGCGGGCGCCCGTCCTCGCGTGCCGGATGCCGATCCGCGCTTCTTCGGCCAGTTTGTGAACGACCTTCACCAGCTCTTTGCGACGTTGCTCGTTGAGCGCGGGCAGCGGAACGCGAATCACACCCGACTGGGTCTGAGGATTCAACCCGAGGTCTGATTCGCGTAGCGCTTTCTCGATTGCCGAGACGAGCCCTTTGTCCCAGGGCGTGACGGTGAGCAGTCGCGGCTCGGGGGCGGAGACGCTGCCGACCTGGTTCAGCGGCATTTGTTGACCATAGGCGTCGACTCTGACCGTGTCGAGCAGGCTGGTCGTGGCTTTACCCGTTCTGATCGAGGCCAGCTCTCGCTTCGATGCCTCGAACGATTTCTCCATCGCGGTCCGGCAGTCCTTCGTGATCTGAGGAATTGTCGTCATTGTACGATCGTTCCGACGCGCTCGCCCAGCAGCGCCTTCGCAACTTCTCCGTGACGGTGAATGTTCAATACTATGATCGGGACCTTGTTCTCTTTGCAGAGCGTGATCGCCGTCTGGTCCATCACGCCGAGCTCGTTGACCATGACGTCGCGGTAACTGATGGATTCATAGCGGGTGGCTTCCGGGTCGCGCTTGGGATCGGCGGTGTAAACGCCATCGACGCTCGTCGCCTTGACGATGACGTCGGCGTGGATCTGGATCGCGCGCAGCGCCGCGGCGGTGTCGGTCGAAAAGTATGGGTTGCCTGTACCGGCGGCGAAAATCACAACGCGCCCTTTCTCGAAGTGGCGCATCGCGCGCCGCCTGATGAACGGCTCGGCGATCGACTCCATCGCAATCGCCGTCATCACGCGCGTCTCGAGATCAGCCTTCTCCAGCACGTCCTGCAGTGCCAGCGCGTTGATCACGGTGCCGAGCATGCCCATGTAATCGGCGCCGGCCCGCTCCATTCCCATCTTGGAAAGCTGAACCCCACGCACGATGTTGCCGCCGCCGATCACCAGCCCGACGCTGGCCCCCATCTTCGAGATGTCACTGATCTCGGTGGCCAGGCGCTGCAGAATCTCAAAATCGAAGCCCGTGCCCTTCTGGCCGGCGAGGGCTTCACCAGAAATTTTGAGGAGGACGCGTTTGTACTTTAGGTCGGCCAAGACGTACGGTGTTGAATGTTTGTAAACCGCAACTGAACCGGATCTCGCATCCAGTTCAGTTCAGTTGCAGTTACCTACTCCTCACCCATCTGGAATCGAACGAACCGGCGAACCTGGATGTTCTCTCCCACTTTCGCCGACGCCTCCTTGATCAGATCGCCGATGGTCTTCTTCGGCTCGCGTACCCAGGCCTGATGCACCAGCGCGACGTCCTTATAGTAGGCCTCGACCTTGCCCGCGACGATCTTCTCGATCAGGTGATCGGGCTTCCCGCTCTCTTTCACCTGCTCGACAAAGATGCGCTTCTCCTTCTCGACCTTGTCGGCCGGGACCTGATCCTTATCGACGGCAACGGGAGCGGCCGCGGCGATGTGCTCGGCGATGTACTTGACGAGCTGCTTGAAGTCGTCGGTGCGCGCCACGAAATCGGTCTCGCAGTTCACTTCCACCAGCACGCCGACCTTGCCGTTGTGGTGGATGTAGCTGTTGATCATGCCTTCGCTCGTCTGCTTGCCGACGCGCTTCTCGGCCTTCGCGATCCCCTTGGTGCGGAGATACTCGATGGCCTTCTCCATGTCGCCGTCGTTTTCCTCGAGCGCCTTCTTGGACTCCATCATCCCCGCGCCGGTCCGCTGGCGCAGAGCCTGAACATCTTTCGCCGTGAATTTCTCTTTTGTAGTCATCGTCTTGTCTCGTTAAAACGCCGCCGGAGTTATCCGGCGGCGTGAAAGTTAACCTTCCTGCTCGGTCTCGGTGGCTTCCTCTGCTCCGCCACCTTCTTCGCCGCCTGTCTTTAGCCGCGCGGCAATCGCTTCGGGCTTCGCCCGTCGTCTGCGCGGCCGTCTCTTTCTCTTTTTGTCGCCCTCGCCTTCCGGCTCGGCGCCGCGGTCAGAGCTGTAGGTGTACGATTCGGTCTCTTCGACTTCCTCGCGCACCGGCGCCTCCCGACGCGCCTCGACGATCGCATCGGCGATCGACTTGGTCATCAGCTCCACCGAGCGGATCGCGTCGTCGTTGCCGGCGATCGGAACGGTGATGAGATCCGGATCGGCGTTCGTGTCGACGAGCGCAATGATCGGAATGCTCAGTTTGTTGCCTTCATTGACCGCGATCCGTTCCTTCTTGGAATCGACCACGAACATGAGACCGGGAAGACGAGTAAGGTTCTTGATGCCAGCAAGGTTCTTGGAAAGCTTGTCGCGCTGACGACTCATCATCAGCTGCTCTTTCTTGGTGTAGTTCTCGAAATCACCACCGGCTTCACTGCCCGCTTCCAGCTCCTTCAAACGGCGAACCTGCTTCTTCACCGTCTGGAAGTTGGTGAGCAGGCCGCCTAGCCATCTCTCGGTCACGTACATCGCGCCGCAACGCTCGGCTTCGCTCTTCACGATGTTGACGAGCTGCCGCTTGGTGCACACGAAGAGGACGTTGTCGCCGCGCAGAATGACGTCGCGCGCAAGCTTCTGGGCGAGCTCAAGCTGCCGCAGCGTTTTCTGCAGATCGATGATGTGGATGCCATTGCGCTCCGCGAAGATGAAACGACGCATCTTCGGGTTCCAACGACGTGTCTGGTGTCCGAAATGGACACCGGCTTCGAGTAGCTGCTCCAGGTTTGGCTGAGCCATTAAGTAGTGATTCCTTCCGGTTAACGCTTCGAGAACTGGAATTTCTTTCTTGCCTTCGGACGGCCTGGCTTCTTCCGCTCGACCGCTCTTGCATCACGGGTCAGCAGCGCCAGATCGCGCAGCTTCCGCCTGTGTCCTTCGTCGATCTTGACCAATGCCCGCGCAACTGCGAGGCGCAGTGCGCCGGCCTGCCCGGTGAGTCCACCACCCTCGACCTTCGCCTTGACGTCGTAGCGTCCAAGCGTGTCGGTGATTGTGAACGGCTGCTGGATAGCTGAGACGTGCGCCGGACGAGGGAAGTAATCTCCCAGCGTGCGCCCGTTCACCGACCACTTCCCTGAGCCGGGTCTGATATATAGCCGGCAGACGGCTTCCTTCCGGCGTCCAATCGTGTGCGTCGTATCAGGCATTACTTCTCACTCTGCTTGTTGAGGTCGAGCACCTTCGGCTGCTGGGCGGCGTGGGTGTGCTTGTCGCCCGCGAATACGCGCAGCTTTCCGCGCAGCTTCTGGCGTCCAAGCGCCGTCTTCGGCAGCATGCCGTAGACCGCCTTTTCGATGACGCGCTCAGGGTGCTTGGCGATCATGGTCTCGAACGGCGTGAAGCGCTCGTGTCCCATGTAGCCGGTGTGCCTGAAGTACCGCTTCTGTTCCGCCTTCCTACCCGTAACGCGCACCTTCGCTGCGTTGATGACGATGACGTTGTCGCCCGTATCCATATGGGGCGTGAACATCGGCTTGTGCTTGCCACGGATGATCTTCGCGACCTCGGTCGCCAGACGGCCGAGGACTACGCCTTCGGCGTCGACGATGTACCACTGGTGCTCAATATCCCGCGGGGTCGCGGAGTATGTCTTCATGTGTAGCGGAACGTATGTAAGGCCGGCCCCCTTCGTTCGAGTGGGTTCCGAGCGGTTAATTGCGACTAAGTGGTTTTGCGACAGCCTTTTAAGGTATCCGTGACCGGTGAGCATGTCAACC
>Ga0209687_1000823_pt1 | contig 10130 bp, 10 predicted proteins | sample GraSoiAngelo_136_FD_185893 | JGI IMG/M metagenome (GOLD analysis project Ga0209687, IMG submission 185893) | Grasslands soil microbial communities from the Angelo Coastal Reserve, California, USA - 14_0929_09_20cm (SPAdes) (version 2) | ecosystem: Environmental > Terrestrial > Soil > Grasslands ...
ATCAATGTCCTTGATGATCGCAGGAATCTCTTTCCAACCGAGGTTCTTCGCAGCCCGCAGGCGCCGTTCTCCGGCAATAATCTCAAAACCATCTTTCCCCATTCGGCGCCGTACTGTTATTGGCTGAAGTAATCCGCTGGCGTTGAGACTCTCCTGGAGCTCGCCTAGCTCCTCGGGATTGAATTCACTGCGGGGCTGGAACGGATTACGAGCGATCTGTGCAATCGGAATCGATTTGAGCGCACCCTCATCGCTCGTTGCGAGGCCGCCAGCGCTTCCCAAAAGCGCCTCCAGCCCTCTGCCGAGTCGCCGTGGTGTTTTTTCAGTTGCCACTGTCATCTCCTTGGGCAGTTCGCTCAATCAATTCCTTTGCGACGTTCATATACGCCTGTGCGCCAACTGATGCGACGTCGTACAGGATTATCGGCTTGCCGAAACTTGGCGCCTCGGCCAATCGAACATTTCTCGGCACCACGTTGTTGAAAACCTTGGGTCCGAAATACTCTCGCGCATCATCGGCGACCTGGCGGGAAAGATTCAGGCGCGAGTCGTACATGGTGAGCAGCACACCGTCGATCCCCAGTTTTTCATTCGCGCTGTGCTGCACCCGATGGACGGTATTGAGGAGCTGTGACAACCCCTCGAGGGCGTAGTATTCGCACTGCAGGGGAATAAGTAACGCGTCCGCCGCTACGAGCATATTGATGGTGATCAAACCCAACGACGGAGGGCAATCTATAATCACGTATTCGTAGTCTTCGCGGAGCGAATAAACCGCGCCGCGCATTACTAGTTCGCGGCCTTCCTTATCCACGAGCTCCACTTCAGCGGCAGCCAGGTCTGGCGTCGCGCCAATCACATCGAGTTTTTCGAACTGGATGGATGTCTGTCGGGACGACCGGAAATCGGAATTCCCGACGAGCACATCGTAGAGCGTAAGCGGGACGTTTTCCTTTTGGAGACCGACGCCACTGGTAGCATTGCCCTGGGGATCTGCATCGACCAGGAGAGTCCGTTGTTCTGCGGCGGCAAGACTCGCTGCGAGGTTCACCGCGGTGGTGGTTTTTCCGACGCCGCCCTTCTGGTTTGCGATTGCGATAATTCGCGCCACTAAAAACCGATAGTTGGGATGGCGCGTAATCTATTGTCGGTGGAGGGGCGTTTCCATGTGGAACGAAGTGGTTCGATGTTCCACGTGGAAACAGATTAACGGTTGGGGTTGAATCTCCAGCGGGTGCTAACCTCAACAGACAGTGTTTCTTCCCCCGGGTTTATTGGGGTATCCGCTTGAGCGACGGCGCCAGCGGCCCGTGCCATCATCAGAGGCCGTGGCGGCGGCGGGCTGTAAGCACCGATGTTGATCTCCAACAGGGTGCCGAGCGAACCCCCGGCTGCTCGAGCCGCAGCTTCGGCGTCTGCATGAGCTTTCTCTATCGCTGTTCCGATTGCGGTTCGCCGAGCTGCTTCAGTGTTCGAAGCATAGAACTGCAACGAGCTGATCATGTTCGCACCGTGCGATAAGGCAGCATCGATAGCGGGGCCTACCTGACTGAGTTTCCTGACATCGACGAGAATGGTGTTGGTCACATTATATCCGACCACGACCGGGTCCTTTCCCGAATCATAGCGCTGTTCCGGGTAGACGTTGTAATTGATCGTCGAGAGTTGATCATTTCCGAATCCCAAGGCTCGTAGCGCTGCCATCACAGCCTGTCCTTTGTTTGCATTTTCGGCAGCAGCCGCGGCCGCCGTTGAGGCTCTGGTCTGGACACTCACCTGGATCGTGGCGCGATCTGGCGAGACCTTGACCTCGCCGTGCCCAGTAACGGCAATCTGCGGAACGGCTAGGAATGTCGTTGAATTGTCCTGAGCATGGCCCAATGCTGGCGCTAAAAAGAGCAGGAGTGGAGCGATTCTTGTGATCATAACCGTCTCAGAAAGAGAAAACGCAGGAGAAAACTTAGAATAGGAAAGGACATCTGCGGGAGTCATGCCTTGCACAGCCCTACTAGCGTGACGAGATGACCTCGAACTCATGGATCCGATCCAGATTCATCCCAACGATCCCTTCGCTCTCATTGCGCATGAACATATTGGCGAATTTGGCTCCCCACACAATCTCCTCAGCCTGATACGAAGATCTGGAATGAACGCTTTGTGAGACGGTCTCATCGGTTGCGATCAGTAGCACTAGTAGCTCCGCCTCTGCCGCGCTGAGATCTGCGTGCGTCAGCCCCCACATCGGACTGCCAGGGCCGATTGGGTGTACGACGGTCCAACTCAGCGGAAAGAAAACCACACGGTTTCTTTCCAACTCGAGCTCGTAAAATTTTCGCACTGTCGCTGAGCCCACGTGCTCGATCTTCGTCAGAATCGCTTGCACGCGCACATCTATGAGCTGACTCGTTCTGGCATTGGCGATTCGAAACTCGAGAGCGGTGATACCACGGTACGGTGCAACGATCGCATTTCGACTATAGATAATGCGCGCTGAGGGACGGGAAAATCGAGCGAACATCACACCGGTCGCCAAAGCGACGCCCACGATGTTGAGCAGTGCCTCGATAGTCACGAGCGTGTTGGCGACGACGCCTACTGGAGTGATGTTCCCGTACCCGATCGTTGCGAAGGTATCGACGCTGAAGAAAAAAGCCCGATAGAAGGGCTGGGCGGCAAAACTGCCCGTCGTGGATTGCAGTGCGCCGGGACCGAGTAGAAGAAATGCGAACGCAAATACGGCGTTAATGGCGAGGTATGAACCGGCGATGAATGAAAGAAACCGCGCCCACGATATCGTCAGCAGCCAGTGATAGAGGCTTAGTGACGAAAGTGGATTCAGGCCTTCGAGAACGACGTTGAAGCTCCCGTCCCGATTGAGCAGACGCCGCTTTGTTCCACTCGCCACCTCGGTGCCGAAGCCTAGATCCTTGAACTCTTCCTTGTTATCAGACAAGGAAGTGGTCTGCGGGTTCAGGGTCGAAGAAGTCATGTTATTGGGCATTCTCCCGGGACGATTGATTCCATTCAGGAAAATGGCTCGCGATGTTGGCTAAAGCTACATTCGTCCGATGGATTCTTCAGACGCACCAATTGGTCGGGCAACGGTCCTGATCATAATTTCGGCAGTGAGTTTTGGCTCCATCTCCGTTCTGACTGTGCTGACGACTGCTGCAGGAGTGCCGCTCCTGACCGCTATGGCGTGGCGTTACGTACTCGGCGCAATCCTGCTTGGTAGTGCAGTAGCCTTCCCGTTGACGAACACCGCGATCCCAGCACGAAAAATCATTCAGCTCTTGCTGATCGGTGGACTCGGACAGGCGCTCATTACATATCTGAGTCTCTACAGCCTCAAGTACATCCCGGTAGGCCCCCTGGCCTTCTTGTTCTATACCTATCCAGCGTGGGTCGCGCTCATTGCGGCGATCAGAGGAACAGAAAGGCTGACTCCTGTCCGTATCACTGCGCTCGTGCTCGCGCTCGTCGGAGTAACGGTAATGGTCGGCGCTCCGACGGAAAAACTGAATCCGATCGGTGCCGGACTCGCTCTTTGCTCGGCGCTGCTCTATTCGGTTTACCTGCCCAGCCTCGAGCACGTGCAGGAAGGCGTGCCCGCTATGGTCGCGACCTTCATCCTGATAGCTGGTGCCGCTATCTCGTTCGTTCTAGCGGCGTTCATCGGGCGCGAGCTTTTCGTACCGGCGGGAACCGCTGTATGGACGAATATCGTACTGCTGGCAGTGGTATCGACGGTGATTGCTTTCTTTTCCCTGATCAAAGGGCTCGCCGTGCTGGGCCCAGTGCGAACCGCCATCGTCGCGACAGTCGAACCGTTCTTTACCGCGCTACTCGGCGTGGCGGTTTTGCGGAACCAGCTCGGCGCGGCAACTCTCGTCGGCGGGGTACTGATAGCCGCGGCGATTCTCGTTATCGAGTGGAGCTCAGCGCGGGTTACCGTTCCGGCATAGAAGCCGTACGCCGCCGACGCTCGATCTCGATGACGAGATTCTGCAAGTCGCTGGGGCTGACGCCCGGAATTCGCGAAGCCTGCGCTAGCGATATCGGTTTGAGATCGTTGAGCTTCTGGCGCGCTTCGAATGAGAGCGAACGCATTTCCCCATATTCGAGATCCGGATCCAGCGAGAAGTCGCCCATGCGTCGCATTCGTTCCGCCTGGATCCTCTCCCTGGCGAAATAGCCGGCGTATTTGATCTCGAGGTCTGCGGTGATGAGGACTTCACGGTCAATCGGCGCATCGAGTCCAACAGCGTTGAAGAGGTCACTCAGCAAAACGTCCTGACGTCTAGCCACCTCCACGATTTTCACTGGATGCACAAGACGCGCAGTTTTTGCGGCAACGAGAACTCTTTCGGCCTCCCGCGGGCTGATACTCGTCGTTTCAGCAAGTTTCAATGCGGTGTCTTCCTGTGCGAGACGGCTTGTGAGTGTCCGGCTTTCGATATCGGAATAGATCCCCAGTCGCAGGCCGATTCCGCCAAGCCGCCGTAGCGCATTGTCCTGGCGCACGGTCAGCCGGAATTCGGATCGTGATGTGAAAAGTCGGTAAGGCTCGTCCACGCCTCGCGTCACGAGGTCGTCGATGAGAACTCCGATGTAGGAAGTTTCTCTGCCAAGGACGAGCGGGGGCTGGTTCTGGATTGCCAGCGCCGCGTTTATCCCTGCCACCAATCCCTGGCCAGCCGCCTCTTCGTAGCCCGTTGTTCCATTTATCTGCCCCGCGAAGTAGAGTCCCGGAACGGATTTGACCTGCAGAGATGCGTCGAGCTGAGTCGGCGGATAGTAGTCGTATTCGATTGCATAACCGGCGCGATTCATCGTGACATCCGATAGACCACGAACCGAGCGCAGGATCTCAAGCTGGATCGTTGCCGGCAGCGAGGTCGACATGCCGTTGACGTACAGCTCGGTGGTGTCGTGTCCTTCGGGCTCCAGAAAAAGTTGATGTCGCTCCGCCTCCGGAAACTTTACAACCTTATCCTCGACTGACGGGCAGTACCGCGGGCCCCGTGATGAAATTGCGCCGCCATACATCGCGGATTTCCCGATGTTGTCCTTGATGATCTGCTTGCCGGCAGAGTCGAGGAACGTAATCCAACAGGGCATCTGGGCCGGATGACGCGTTACGGCAACCTCGCGGCGCTTCGTCTGCCAAAAGTGCGACCAGGAGTAGTCGAACTGCTCGATCTCGCTCTCCTGAATTTCGAGCTGTGAGAAATCCACCGACCGGCCATCGATTCGAGGCGGAGTTCCGGTCTTGAAACGTGCCACAGTGAGACCGGCTTCCTCGAGCTGTTCGGCGAGGTGGATGCTGGCGGGTTCCCCTGCTCGCCCACCAGGGATTTGGGTGACCGTCCCGATGTGAATTTTGCCGCGCAGAAACGTACCCGTGGTGATGACGACGCTCTTCGCGCCAAAGCGTCTACCCTCAATCGTCTCAACCCCGGCCAAGCGTCCGTCACCGGATTGGAATACCAACCGGGCGACTGTTCCTTGTATGGTCTGAAGTCTCGGATGCTCTTCAAGAAGTGAGCGCAGGGCGCGACGATAAAGACCGCGATCGCACTGTGCGCGGGGTGCCCATACGGCGGGTCCTTTGCTTCGATTCAGCATCCGGAACTGAATCATGGCGAGGTCGGTAGCCCGGCCCATGACTCCACCGAGTGCGTCAACCTCGCGCACTACCGTGCCTTTGGCTACGCCACCGATAGCCGGATTGCACGACATCTGGCCGATCGTCTCCAACGCGCTCGTGATCAGGGCGACGCGTGCGCCGAGCCGAGCAGCAGCGACGGCTGCCTCCGTCCCAGCGTGGCCGGCACCAACGATTAGGACGTCAAAATCCGCCTCGAAGCCCTGTGAGATCGACATACATTAAAGATAAGACCTGTCACCAAGAGTTAGTTAGTCACTTATCGAACCTAATTCATGCCCATCGAGCTTGGCCACGGTCGCGCCGTAATTCTGATTAAACAGAGCGCCTTTGAAAGGGCCCATCTAGTGAGAAGCATCATTGACGCACGCTACAACCTTACTGACGAGGAGTTCCGCGCCGAGGATGGGTTGGTGATGGTCGGTCCGCTTCCCTCAGAGGACCTGCTTCCCCAATTAATCGAAGACTTTGAAGCGAGCGGCTTGATCTATTTTGAGGACTTCTTCGACCTTAGCGGAAACTGGCCGGAATGGCTTTCAATCTACGTGCGGGGATTGAAAGACCGGCGAACCTAGATTCTTTGTTCGACTACAGACCACTCTTCGACGAAAGCGACACCGTTCTCGATCCGATCGATGACGACCTCTGTGCCGACCGGCAACGTTTGCTGACCCAGCGATTTCGCTGAAATCTTCGTCGGGTGTCCGGCTAGCTCGTAGGAGATCTCACCAGGGGTAGCCCGGGAAATATCCTTGGTGACGAGCGCCAGCTGACCCTGGATTTCATGCTCGTCTACCGCGAGGCTTGTTGAGGCTCCGCGTAGCGCCCAACTCGCTAACAGCGTAATCATCCCGCTGACAGAAAGAGCACCACTTGCTGCGCCAATCAGTAAAATGCCCCAACCGGGCAAGCTTGTGCGCGAAGCGATCGGGTATCCAACCACGCCAAACCCAGTCGCAAATGCGGCCAGCGCCGGAAGGTTGAAATACGGAGAAGGCGCGCGCGAGCGATTCCGCCGAGTGTGTTCGACGCCATGAAGCATTGCGAAGACCGCCAGCACGAGACCGGCGATGAACGCAGCCAGAAATACGACTGGAAGAATCTTCACTGGCAGAGGAGCATCACTTGTCAGCTCCTATTTCAGGTCAGATCAGGAGCCGAGATATTTTCTGAACCACGATATGGTTGCGGGCCAGGCAGCGCGCGCGGCACTCATGTTCGCGCCGTTCATGCCGGTTTGCTGGCGCAGGAATCCGTGGCCCGCTCCGGGATAGATGTTGTAGGTGTACGTCTTTCCGAGTGCGCGCATGGCTGTATCGGCAGGTGGAATCGTGGCATCGACGCGAGCATCACTGCCTCCGTACAACCCAAGTACCGGTGCGCGCACTGAGGCGAGATCACTGGTTTTGGGAGAGACGCCATAGTACACGACAGACGCGCCGAGCCGCGCGGCGTGTACGGCGTGAGCAAACGAAACCCCGCCTCCCCAGCAGAAGCCGACAATGCCGTACTTCTTCTCCGCTGCGGGTAGAGACATCCCGTACTGCGCTACGGCATCAAGCTGCTTCTGGATCCACTCGGGGTCCAGCGTTCTAATTGAGTCCGTTGCCACACGCGCCACGACACTGTCTGGGCCGGTGGGCAGATTCTTCATCGTGAGAAGATCCGGCGCGACAGCGATGAAGCCGTCGGCAGCGAGCTGGTCGGCGACGCCCCGCACCCATGTCGACAAGCCAAAAATTTCGTGGACCACAACCACGACGGGCGCCTTGGTACTCCGCTCCGGATAAACCACCCAGGTATGGAGGCTGTCTCCATTGCCCGTGTGGATCATTACCCATTCACCATGACGAGGCGATGCGGCGAGACGAGCTGCCGCAGCGCCAGCATCCGGAGGCAGCGCCCCGGAGGTATCCGCCGCTGCTGTCGACACGGATGATTCGAGGTGACCAGCGTGAGCATCAGCCGCCGGTGTCATCTTCGTTGTGGTGCAGGCGGAGCTACCGACCCAGAGGAAAAATCCGAGCGTGTACATCGCTTTGGCTCTCATGTCACGGCTTCTCCAGTTTGACCGACATTTCTTTGATGAATGCCCTGCGCAAAAGCTTCGCCGAAGAACTCCCCGACCCGATACTCGGCATAATAAAATGGCCGCCAGGGCCAGAGGCCAGCCACGAAGCCGGCATGACCGCCTCGCTCGACGAACTCCAGCCGTAAGGCGGGGTTATGCGCAGCGATTTGTCGTACTTCATCGAGGACCTCCGGCGGCAGCATTGGATCGTCAGCCGCGCTCAATAGTAGCGTTTTGAGTCTAATGCGCTTCAGATAGCGCAGCGAGCTGGACTGGCGATAGTAATCCTGTGCGTCCTCGAATCCATGCAGCGGACCAGTGATCAGATTGTCGAAATCCTCGAGCGTGCGAAGGCCGAGGATTTTTTCTCGCGGAGCGAGGTCTGGAAAACGAGTGGCCTTCTCTGTCGCCTTTCTGCGCAGAGAGCCAAGGAAGAATCTCTGGTAGAACCGGGAAAATCCGCGGTTGATTCTCTGCGAGGACCGGGCAAGATCGAATGGCACTGAAACAGCGGCCGCGGCGCGCAGCAGTGGTGGCAGGTCATCTCCCTTTTCCCCGAGCATTTTCAGCAGCACGTTGCCGCCAAGAGAGACCCCGGCGATCGCCAACGGCGATGACGGAAACTGCGCGGCGACTTTTTCGAGAGCGAACGCCGCGTCGGTCGTCTCGCCAGAGTGATAGAACCGCTTGGCGCGATTCGGCTCGGTGCCACAAGAGCGGAATATCAGAAGATCCGCGCCCCATCCCCGGCGCGCAGCCTCATTCAGCAGACCCTGAGCGTAATGCGAGCGAACCGTACCTTCGAGGCCATGAAAAAGGAGGACTCGCGGCGCCGCATCTGGGGCCGCCAGCCGGTAAACCTCGAGGAAGTCTCCATCGGGAGTATCCCAACGCTCGAGAGCGGTTTTGGCGGGAGGCTGGCGCCGGAACAACTTTCCCCACAGTGTCTGCAGATGTCCGCCGCGAATCCACCAGGCGGGCGAATAGATTATGTCATCGCTCATTGGGCTCGATTCAAGGCCAGTCGTTCACTACTAGCTGAAAAACTTACCGCAGTGGAAGTGCAAATCTTCGGTGTCAGGAAAAGTGCGGAGACTCGTAAGGCCCTTCGTTTCTTTTCCGAGCGCAGGATAAAAACTCATTTCGTGGATCTAATGGAACGTCCCGCTTCGCTAGGTGAGCTGCGGCGCTTCGCGCAGAAATTTGGTGTGAAGGCGCTGGTCGATCGAGACTCGAAGCGCTTCGACGAGCTCGGGTTGCGCTATGCGCAACTTTCGGACGATCGCTGGCTCGAAAAACTTTCCGAGGAGCCGCTACTGTTGCGCCTGCCCCTCGTGCGCAACGCCAACCAGCTCGTAATCGGTGCGGACGAAGCTGCCTGGAAAGGCTGGACGGAGAACCAGTGAACTACAAAGTTCTGGTGACCGACGAGATCGATCCGGAAGGTGTCGCACTCCTGGTCGCGGAGCCCAGGATCTCCGTGGACGAGGTGCCGACGCTGCCGAAAGAAGATCTCCTCAAGCGGATCGCCGAGTACGACGCCATCGTCGGCCGCAGCGCGACACGTATCTCCGCGGACGTGCTTGAGAAGGCCCGTAAACTGAAAGTGGTTGGGCGGGCCGGGGTGGGAGTCGACAACATCGCCATCGACACCGCCACCTCACTCGGCGTAGCAGTCATTAATGCGCCGGCGGGAAATACGATCGCGGTGGTCGAGCTGTTCTTCGGCGCCGTGATTTCCCTGCTGCGTCATATCCCGCGTGCCGATACCTCCATGCATGCCGGGCGCTGGGATCGCTCTGCCTTGCTCGGCTCCGAGCTCAAAGGTAGAACCTTGGGAATCGTCGGGCTCGGGCGAATTGGGAGTGAGGTCGCAACTCGGGCTCGGGCGTTCGGGATGAACGTCATTGCCTACGACCCCTACATCGCCCCATCCCGGTTCGAGGCCGTGCGCGTTCAAAAGATGGAGTCGCTCGAAAGTGTGCTCGAGCAATCGAACGTCCTGACATTGCACACGCCGTTGACCGACGAAACCACCGGAATGATCGGAAAGCGCGAAATTGCGCGCCTGCCCCAGCATGCACTGGTGGTGAACATGGCACGCGGTGGGATCGTCGATGAGAAGGCGCTGCTCGATGCCTTAAAAAGCAAGCACCTGTTCGGTGCAGTGATAGATGCTTATGAGAAGGAGCCGCTGGCGCCGGATCACCCGCTCCGGTCGATGCCGAACGTCTTGTTGACGCCCCACATCGGCGCGTCGACAATGGAAGCGCAGCGAAACGTCGCCGTCGATGTCTGCATCGCGGTACGTGACGCGCTGCTAAGCGGAGAGCTCTCGCGCTCGATCAACGTCGCCGACGTCGGCGGGCAGTGGTCCGACATCGAGCCGGC
>Ga0209687_1000824_pt1 | contig 10123 bp, 11 predicted proteins | sample GraSoiAngelo_136_FD_185893 | JGI IMG/M metagenome (GOLD analysis project Ga0209687, IMG submission 185893) | Grasslands soil microbial communities from the Angelo Coastal Reserve, California, USA - 14_0929_09_20cm (SPAdes) (version 2) | ecosystem: Environmental > Terrestrial > Soil > Grasslands ...
TCGCCGAACAGGTGGCCGGCGAGGAGCCGGCCATCGCCGCGAACAAGGCGCAGGCAAACACGTTGGCGACCCCAAGGCCGCCGGGAACGCGATGCAGCCAGGCGTGAAGCGCCGAATACAGATCCTGCCCGGCGCGGGATTTGCCGATCGCGGCCCCCTTGAGGATGAACAGCGGGATCGACAATAGCGTGATCGAGGCCATTTCCTCGTAGACGTTCTGCGTCACCGTATCGAGCGAGGCCGCCGGCATGTAGATGCCCATGAACACGACCGCGACAGCCCCCAAAGCGAATGCAATGGGCATGCCCGAGAACATCGCAAACAGGGTCGCTAGCCCGTAACTGAGGCCAATTCCGAACACGCTCATCGGCGCGCGGCCGCGCTGAAGGGAATGACGAGCTGCAACGCGATCTGCACGCACAATAGCGTCATGCCGCAGGCCATCAGGCCGTAGGGGATCGCCAGCGGCGGCGACCACATCGAATTCGAAACCTGGCCGTCGGTCCAGGCCTCATGCGCCAGCGTCCAGGATTTCCAGGTGAAGAAGGCGCAGAACAACAGGCTTGCAAGGTCGACGAGCCACAGCCGGATGCGATTGGCGACTGGAGATAGCAGCCCGACAAAGGCCTCGATCCCGATATGGCCGCGCTGTCCCTGCACGTAGGCCGACGTCATGAAGGTGGCGCCAACCAGCAGGAACACCGCGGCCTCGTCCTGCCAGTAGTTGGCGGCATGGAACAAGGCGCGACTGAGCACGCTGTAGCTCAGGATCGCGCAAGCGGCGATGAGGGCCACGGCGGCGAGGACGACGATCATCTGGTTTACGAACGCGAGGGCGGATTCGAACGCCGCCAAGAGCTTGTTGCCCGTGGCGGCCTTCGAACGGTCTTCACGATCCGTAAGCGGAGCGTGCATCACGCGGAGACGTCGGACGCAAGCTTCAGCAGATTGGCTGCGGTTGCGGTCTTGGCGCCATAATCCTTCCATGCGGTATCCCGGGCGATGTCACGCCATTTGCCGACGGTCGCGATATCGAGCTTGCTGATTTTGGCGCCAGCCTTTTCATAGACCTTGGCGACTTCGACGTCGTCGTCCTGCGCGCCTTTCCGGCCGAACGCTTCCAGCTCCGCGCCGACGGCGAGAATGATATCCTGCTGCTTCTTCGGCAAGCCGTCGAAGATCGACTTCGACATCATCAGCGGCTCCAGCATGAACCAATAGGATGCGCCTGCGCCTGAGGTCAGGGATTTCGAGACTTCCTCGAGCCGGAACGAAATCAGGCTGGTGGAGGAGGTGATGCCGGCATCGCAGGCGCCGGTCTGCATCGCGGCATAGATTTCGTTCGATGGCACCGACAGCACAGAGGCGCCCGCGGTCTGCAGCACCATGTCCATCTCGCGCGAACCGCCGCGAACCTTGAGCCCTTTGGCGTCTTCCGGGGCTACGATGGCCTTCGAACGGCTGGCGACGCCGCCGGCCTGCCAGACCCAGGTCAGAAGGATGATGCCCTTGTCGGCAAGGAAATCAGTCAGCGCCTTGCCGACCGGCTCTTTCTTCCAGCGCAGACCCTGATCGTAGGTCGCGACCAGGCCCGGCATCAGGCCGATATTGGTCTCCGGCAATTCGCCGCCGGCATAGGGCATCGGATACAGGCTGATATCGAGCGCGCCTTTGCGCATCGCGGCGAATTGCGCGTTGGTCTTGATCAGCGAGGAGTTCGGGTAGATTTCGGCTGATATCTCGCCGCCGCTGCGTTTAGTGACCTCGGCGGCGAACATCCGGCACAGCCGGTCGCGGAAATCCCCCTTGTCGATGGTGCCGCCGGGAAACTGGTGCGAAATCTTCAGCGTGGTGGCGGCTTTTGCGGTTCCAGTTCCGAAACGCAGGATAGCCGGCGCGGCAAGCGTGGAGGCGATGATATGACGGCGTGTAAGCATGATACTCCCCTGAACAACCTTTGATTGGGTCTTTGAGCCGGCTGTCGTGTGCATAGTAGCCGGAGTCTATTTCGGATTTTCGCTAAATTTGATTAGTTCGAGCTCCGTCTCGGCAACGGGCCGGACTTGTTGCGACGCACGCTTGGCCCAATCCTTCAAGCGTGCGCCGGGGACTAACACGCGCTTCGCGGGCGAAATTGTGTCGAACCCTTGTCTTGATACCCCGTGAAGTGCCTCGAAAGCCACCTTCATAAAAATTTTTTTAGAGCCGCGGCGTAACGAACGCCGGTCCGGCACCGTCCCTGACCAAAGCGGCACCAGTCGCTTTCGAAACCGGTTTTCCAGGAAGGGAATGACCAACCATGACCATTCGCACCCGTATCGCCCTCGGCGTTTCTGCCGCCGCTCTCTCGCTCAGCCTGGCACTCGCTCCTGCAGCGTTCGCCCAGGACAAGATGGGCAAGGACGACGGCATGAAGAAGGACTCCATGTCCAAGGACAAGATGGGCAAGGATGACGGGATGAAGAAGGACTCCATGTCCAAGGACGCCATGAAGAAGGACGACGGCATGAAGAAGGATGAAATGAAGAAGTAAAGCGTCGCAGCTTCCCAGGCTCGCCTCCTCCAGGAGACGGGCCTGTGTAGCGTGCCGAGGCACCAATGCCGCGTTGTTATTTCTTCTTGCCCTTGGTCTTGCGTGCGGCGTAGCGCGCATCGCGCTTGGCCTTCTGCTCCGCCTCCAGCGCTGCCTGTCGCGCGGCTTCCTCTTCCTTCTCGCGAACGAGCGTTGCCGCGGCTTCGGCCAAGGCCTGCGCTTCACGGCGTTTCCGCTCGGCCTTGGCGGCGTCCCGCGCCTCTTGGGCCTTGGCGCGCGCAGCCGCAACCGCTGCACGCTCGGCAAGACGCGCGGCAACCGCGGGATCATCGGGCCCGGGTTGAGCACGGAATTTGTTCAGAAGATTTTGCTTCGCCTGTTGCGCCGCCTTCTGCCGGTCCGCGAAGTCAGGTTCCTTGAATCCACTCATTGAACGGCCTTGTCACTTTCGTTCGTGTTATCTGCAGGTTCTCTTATCACGCATCTGCGACCGATGCGTGATTGACGCAATCGTCAGGGGTGTAGCGCCGACCGCGCTCTGGCGCCACCAAATATCCATGCCATATTGTGATCTCACTCACAAAAGAACGCATGGCTTGCAGCTATTGTGCGGGCACCTCACAGGAGCGGCGAAAAATGATGGGCACGTGGACGACGAGAAAGCTCGTTGTTGTCAGCGCTGCCGGGACGCTTATCGGCGCGGCGGCCTTGCTCTCGCTCGCCCTCGCGTATCCGAAGCCGATCTCGAACGCCGAGCTGGGCGCCGAATGGCAATGTAGTAGGACGTTTGTCTGGACCTCCTGCAGCCGGATCCGCGACATCACCGCCGTGGTGCAGAGCGTGCGGAAGGACGCGCCATGCCCGCCGCGGCGGGGGTTGAACGGGTAAGTCGGCGTGATAGAAGCGGGGCCTGAGGTCCCGCATTTTCGCAGTCAACCGTTGCAAACGATGAGCGAACCCCAACGAGGCGATAGCCGCCGCGGCGCGATCGCCGGTCTCATCATCGCACTGGCGCTGCTGGCGGTCGGGATATGGCTCGCGCACGATCTGACCGCCGCCAGCAAGATGCAGGATTGCCTGATGTCGGGGCGAACCAACTGCAACGTCATCGAGCCGGCCCGATAGGAAACATCAGGGCACTTCGTGCTTCCCATCACATAATTCAAAAGGCCTCGTTCCTATTCTCCCGCGCCTGAGAACAGGAGTGGCAGCCATGATTCCCCGTCTCTGGACTTGCAAGGAGCTCGCGTTGATCGCCGCGATCGTAATGCTGTCGCCGCTTTCCTCTCGATCAAGCTGACGTGGCCAAAGCCGTTTGCCAGCGCGTCGTTTGGTATCGAATCGCAATGCAAGCAGTCGCCTTTCACTCGCCTGAGGAATGACACAAATTGCCCTGATCTTACTGATTTGTAACAAGACAGCGCGAACCAAGCTTGTCAGCAATATTGCAGGCGGTGTCGGTTGACGCAAAGATGCGCGTTAGACCTTTCGCGGCCTGGCTCAAGAGGGGGGTATCCCAGAATGAACGCGTCCAGCCGAGTGAAGATCGTCGTCCCGTTGGTGTCCGTCATGGCCGTGTTTGCGCTGTCGGCACAGGCGCAGGAACACGAACACGACAAAAGGCCGGGTCCACCTCCGGGCAGGCCCGCTGTGCACGCCCCCAATGCGGCAGTGCAGGCACCCAACGCGGCGGTGCAGGCCCCCAGGGCGCTACCAGGACGTCCGCCAGGCGGGCGCTGGCATCACGAAATGCACAATGGACGCGATGGCTATTGGTGGGATGTCGGGGGCGTCTGGTATTACTACCCGCAACCGATGGACGGCCCGCCCACCTATGTCTCCGACGATTATGCCGACGACGTTCCCTACGCCGATGCGGCGCCGGTCGGAGCCTACGAGCCGCCGCCCCCGCCGCCGCCGGATCCGGCGGCGAGCGCCGTTGGTGGCGCGGTGGTCGGTGGTTTGCTCGGCGGCCTCCTGACGGGCCGCGCGGCGGGCGCCGCGGCCGGCGCGGTGATCGGCGGAGCGACCGGTGCGATCGCCGGTGCCACCGCCGCTTCGCAGCCCGGCTATTATTGGGCGCAAGGCAACTGCTACTATCGCTACCCCTCGGGGCAGTACGTCCAGGCCGATCCGCGCGCTTGCTACTGACCTGAAAACTTTCGAGAGCAGAAGATCGAAGCGCGGACAAATCCGCGCTTCTTTTTTGACGCGGCCTATCTCTCGACGAAATAGAAATCCTCTTTGCCGGGCAACGAGCCGTAAGTGAATGGCTCCTGCCGGCCGGCCGTCGCCTCCATGACGTCGTCTCGCACCAACCGAAACATCTTGTTGATCTCGATACCCGGCATCACGAGTCGCTCCACGACGGCGACGGCGAACGGTGAATTGCCGCCTTCGCCATCGAGCGCGACCTGACCATCTTTCGCGGCGTAAACGACGAGCGTCGCGCCGGCCACCTTGACTTCGGCGAGGCCGCGCCCATCGGTGGAGCGGGTCGTTACCGGTGCGCCGGTGATCGACGGACCGGCAGCAACCGCTTGCGGCCCGGCGGCCGGAGCCGAAATCACGCATCTGCCCGAACAGTTCTCTCAAGTCCGAAAGCCTCAGTTTGGGGCGCTCGGCTTGCGATGCTCCCGGAGTGCATGAAGCTGGCGCACGGCGATCTCATCCCGCTTGATCGGGTTGGTCTCGCGGTGGAACGCCTTCATGTCTTGGACGAAACGCCGGGCGACTTCGGGCGGAAGTTCCATGTTTATCTTGATCGACATGCAGCCGAGATAATTACATGGAGGCATTTTTACGAATCCTCTTGCCGTACGTCGCGCAGCGGACAGACACCCTGACCGTCTTTGGGCGACATAGATTTTCGGATGCCGGGGGGCCTTAGAGGAGGCGGACCTATGGCGAGTTCCCATCAGCAGCGCATCGCAACGCTCGTAGCCCTTGTTGCTCAAATGACTGAATTGGACCAGCTGCGCGAGCGGGTCCGGAAAGCAACGCCTTCCCGTGGGTCGGGGCAGACATCTAAACGGCGGCATCGGCTGCCGATGACAGACTCGCTCAGAATGCATGATGGCCCGTCGCGACCGGCGCCCGGTTCCAGTTAAAGTCCGGCCGCACGTCGGCGCCTCTCTTGCCGCAGGCCTTGCATACGAACCCGTGATTCCAGATCGGATAGCCTGACATCATCGGGCCATTGGTCCGCGCCGATTGCGATCGAGTGGCTGCAATGATAGTCCGAGCAATAGATCAGGTTGCCGCGCACGCCCATCTCGCGCATGTCGGCGAGGGTGATCTTCTGGGGGCGGGTGAGGGCGGTCATGCGCTATTGAAGCGCGGGCGGGGGTAGCTGGCAATCTCAGGGGGCTGGCGGACAACCGTAGAAACACGTGAAGAACATCCAGTGACTAACAGTTTTGGCAACGGTGACTAACACGACGCCAAGCCATTGATGGGAAAAGAGAACGTTTTAGCAATGGCGGTCCCAGCAGGACTCGAACCTGCAACCCGCGGAGTAGAAATCCGCTACTCTATCCAGTTGAGCTATGGGACCGTCCGGCGACCGGATCGCTTCAAAGCCTTCATAGCACTGCCAATATGAAAAATCCGCTCTCCGGGAAAGCCCATCCCGAACCGTTTTTCCTGAGCCAGCGACAAAGCCAGACGGTGGATTGCTCCGCCTTCACCGCTAACGCGGCGCCGCAGGCGTTTTTGCTGGCAGCCCGAGGGCATATCACGGTCATGTCGCACCCGACGTTTTCGTTGCTCCCAATGGATGCCTTGAGTCGGTCACCTTTTCGCGCATTTGCTCATCATCACGCGGCGTTCGTCGCGGCCTATGGAGTTCCATCATGATCGGTTTGGTTCGCGCCGCGGCAGTTTGCGCAACGCTGGCGCTTGGCCTGGTCACGGCGCAGGCGGCGGAAAAAGCCTTCAAGCGCGACGATCTTTCGGATTCGGCGATCAAGCTTGAGGCCCAGATCAGGAGCGAAGCCGGCCCCGTTGCCAAACCCAGCACGACCTTGCGAAGCGACGCCGACGCCGCCTTCAAGCGCAACGACTTCCGCGCCGGCCTGCAAATCCTCGGGGAAATCGCCGCCACGGCGCCGGAGGACAGCAGCAATTGGCTGCGGCTCGCCCGCACCATTTTCCAGATCCGGCCCTCCAATTCGAGCGAGCAGACCTTCTTCCTGGAACGCGCCTCGACTGCGGCCTATCTCGCCTACCAGCGCGCTGCTAACGCCGGCGACGAGGCGGATGCACTCGCCGTGCTCGGCCGGGCCTTGTCCGAACGCAAGCTGTGGCGGCCGGCGCTGGATGCGATGCGGATGTCGCTCGATATGCGCGAGGTCGCCGACGTCCGCGGCCAATATGAAAAGCTGCGCGACGAGTATGGCTTCCGCCTCATGGATTACACGGTGGATTCGGACTCGGCGTCGCCGCGGGCCTGCTTCCAGTTCTCTGAAGAGCTTGCCAAGCGCACCGACTTTGCGCCGTACCTCGCCCTGGCCGGTACCGACAAGCCCGCGCTGACCTCTGAAGGCAGGCAGCTCTGCGTCGATGGGCTGAAGCATGGCGAGCGCTACAACATCAACCTGCGCGCGGGCCTGCCGTCGACGGTGAGGGAAGGCCTGCCGAAATCGGCCGAATTCAATATCTATGTGCGCGACCGCAAGCCGTTCGTGCGCTTCACCGGGCGCGCTTACGTGCTGCCGCGCACTGGCCAGCGCGGCATTCCGCTCGTCAGCGTCAACACACCGGCGGTGAGCGTGACGGTGTTCCGGATCGGCGATCGCAACCTGATCAACGCCGTGATCGATAGCGATTTCCAGCGCAGCCTCAGCCGATATGAGCTTTCCGGCCTCGGCGACGAGCGCGGCGTAAAAGTCTGGTCCGGCGAGCTTTCGACCACTCCCACGCTCAATCAGGACGTCACCACGGCATTCCCGGTCGATTCTGCGCTCGGTGATCTGCAGGCGGGTGTCTACGTCATGACGGCGGCGGCAAAAATGCCGGGGAGTGACGATGACAACCAGCTCGCCACACAATGGTTCATCGTTTCCGACCTCGGCATCACGGCATTTTCAGGCAATGACGGCATTCATGTGTTCGTCAATTCGCTGGCTTCGACGGATGCGGTCGCACGCGCCGAAGTGCGGCTGATCGCGCGCAACAATGAAGTCCTCGCCGCGCGCAAGACGGATGACTCTGGGCACGTGCTGTTCGAGGCGGGGCTGGCGCGCGGCGAGGGCGGCCTGTCGCCGGCAATGCTGACCGTCACCGGCGAGAAGACCGACTACGCTTTCCTCGGCCTGAAATCGAGCGCGTTTGACTTGAGCGATCGCGGCGTCAAAGGCCGGGAAGTCCCGGTGGGCGCGGATGCCTTCGTCTACGCCGAGCGCGGCGTCTATCGCTCCAATGAGACCGTGTACCTCACAGCGCTCTTGCGCGACGGCCAGGGCAATGCGGTCACCGGCGGCCCGCTGACGCTGGTGGTCGAGCGGCCTGACGGCGTCGAATTCCGCCGTGCCGTGCTGGCAGATCAAGGCGCGGGCGGCAGGTCGCTTGCCGTTCCGCTCAACTCCGCGGTCCCGACCGGCACCTGGCGGGTGCGGGCGTTCACCGACCCCAAGGGATCGTCGGTCGGCGAAACCACCTTCATGGTCGAGGATTACGTCCCGGAGCGCATCGAGTTCGACCTAACTTCCAAGGACAAGCTGATCAAAGCCGAGGCTCCTGTGGAGCTTAAGGTGGACGGCCATTTCCTCTATGGCGCGCCGGCCTCCGGCTTGCAGCTCGAAGGCGACATGCTGGTCGCGCCGGCAGCGGAGCGGCCGGGCTTTACCGGCTACCAGTTCGGCGTCGCGGATGAAGAGACCAACAGCAACGAGCGCACCCCGATCGAGAATCTCCCGGAGGCCGATGCCAATGGTGTCGCGACGTTCCCGGTCAGTCTGGCCAAGCCGCCGTCATCGACGCGTCCGCAGGAAGCGCAGATTTTCGTTCGGATGGCGGAAGCCGGCGGCCGCGCGGTCGAGCGCAAGCTGGTGCTGCCAGTGGCACCGGCTACCGCGATGATCGGCGTCAAGCCGTTGTTCGGTGGCAAGAGCGTCCCCGAAGGCGACAAGGCTGTCTTCGACGTGATATTCGCAAGCCCGGACGGCAAGACCCTGGCCCGCGACGGGCTGCGCTATGAGCTTTTGAAGCTCGAGTCCCGCTATCAATGGTACCGGCAGAATTCGTATTGGGAATATGAGCCGGTCAAATCGACGACGCGCGTAGCCGATGGCGATCTTACCATTGCCGCCGACCAGCCGTCGCGGATCACGCTGTCGCCGCAGCCGGGCCGCTATCGCCTCGACGTCAAGTCGAGCGAGGTTGACGGTCCCCTGACCTCGGTGCAGTTCGATGTCGGCTGGTATTCCGACGGCAGCGCCGACACGCCGGACTTGCTGGAGACCTCGATCGACAAGCCGGAATATCAGTCCGGCGATACCATGGTGGTGTCAGTCAATGCGCGCACCGCCGGCAAATTGACCGTCAACGTGCTGGGCGACCGGCTTTTGACGACGCAGACCATCGACGTCAAGCAGGGCACTGCCCAACTCAAGATTCCCGTCGGCAAGGATTGGGGCACCGGCGCCTACGTGGTGGCGACGTTGCGCCGCCCGCTCGATGCGGCAGCGTTGCGGATGCCAGGAAGGGCGATCGGCCTGGAATGGTTCGGCATCGACAAGAAGACGCGGACGCTCGAGGTCAAGCTGTCACCACAGGCTTTGGTGCGTCCGAACTCGAGTTTGAAGATCCCGGTAAAGCTTGGGGGCCTCAATCCTGGCGAGGACGCCAAGGTAGTGGTCGCCGCTGTCGATGTCGGCATTCTCAACCTCACCAACTACAAGCCGCCGGCGCCCGACGATTACTATCTCGGACAGCGCCGGATGACCTCCGAGATCCGCGACCTCTACGGCCAATTGATCGACGGCATGCAGGGGACGCGAGGCCAGATCAAGTCGGGCGGCGATGCCGGCGCCGAGCTGCAGGGTAGTCCGCCGTCGCAAAAGCCGCTCGCACTCTATTCCGGCATTGTCACGGTCGCAGCCGACGGCACGGCCGAGATCAGTTTCGATATTCCGGAATTTGCCGGCACGGCACGCGTCATGGCGGTGGCTTGGACTGCGACCAAGCTCGGCCGCGCCACCGCTGACGTCACCGTGCGCGATCCCGTGGTGCTGACGGCAACCTTGCCACGCTTCCTGCTTAACGGCGATCATGGCACCATGAGTTTTGATGTCGACAACGTCGAGGGTGCGGCAGGCGACTACACCGTCAACGTCAAGGCGTCAGGGCCGATAACGGTATCCGGCAATCCAGCGACCACCGTAAGGCTCGCCGCAAAGCAGCGCAGTTCGATGTCGCTGGCGCTCGATGCCGGCGGCGCCGGCACCGCGCAGCTCGACGTCGACATCAGGGGGCCGGAAGGCCGCGTCGATCTTGTGCGGGAGCGCTTTGTCGCCATAAGTCAGAGCGACACCGATGGCTGAATGGAGTCGGACCGACTGAGCCCGCAGGCATCGGGATAAGCTCCGA
>Ga0209687_1000829_pt1 | contig 10101 bp, 9 predicted proteins | sample GraSoiAngelo_136_FD_185893 | JGI IMG/M metagenome (GOLD analysis project Ga0209687, IMG submission 185893) | Grasslands soil microbial communities from the Angelo Coastal Reserve, California, USA - 14_0929_09_20cm (SPAdes) (version 2) | ecosystem: Environmental > Terrestrial > Soil > Grasslands ...
GTCCGCCTGATGCGCGCGGTCATCGCGTTATTTCCCTCGAAATTCCTGCCAAAAACCCGGCCAAAAACCCGGCAGTGTATTGGCAAGTGAACCGCGCTCGCGCAAGGATCAAAAATGATATCGATGGTCCGGTAGTTCGATGGCGGCAGACCTGACAGGCTTGCGAAAGAGGTTCGAGCCATTCTTGCGGCGGGTCTTTCATCTCTATTGGTGGATCGCCCGCGGCATGACGCTCGGGGTCCGCGCGGTCGTATTGGACGACAGCAACAATGTGTTCCTGGTCAAGCACAGCTACGTCTCGGGCTGGCACTTGCCGGGCGGCGGAGTTGAGACCGGCGAAAGCTTTGACGGCGCGCTAAGGCGCGAGCTTTTGGAGGAGGGACGGATTGAATTGACCGGCGATCCCGACCTGCACGGCCTGTTCTTCAACAGCCATGTTTCCCGCCGTGATCATGTCGCAGTCTACATCGTCAAGCATTTCCGGCAGGATCGTTTGCCCGAACCGAACCACGAGATCATCGCCTGCGGCTTCTTCGCGCCGGAAGCGCTGCCGGCGGAGACGACCAAGGGCACGCGCCTGCGGATATCGGAAGTGCTCGAGGGCAGGGCGCGCATCGCGACATGGCGTTAGGGACATGGCGTTAGGAGTGGCACCAACGCGAGTTGGCGATTAGGACGATCAGGAAGGCTGTTGTGCTGGTCAATTTCTTCACATCATCGAACGCGTCCCTGGCAGTCAAGATGACGACCGTGAAAATCCTTTGCGGGCTGTTCTGCGTTCTGGTGCTCGTCAGCAATATCTGGTCGATGTCGCGCTGGAACGAAGCGCGCGGCGTCTATGATGATATCTGCTATTTGCGTCAAGCGCATTTGTTCCAGCGCTTCGGATTGTCCGGTTTCGATACCGACATTTCCCGCGACGATGATCGCTATCTCGCCGCGAAATTGAAGGAGATCGGCTTTCCGAGCTGGAGCGATCCATCGACGGCTCCCTGTCACACCCCGATGCCCGCGGCAAACAAGCTCGTGATACAATATCCGCCCGGCACCGGTCTGGTGCTGGCGCTGTTTCCGCCGGGTTTCCAGGTCGTTCCGCTGTATGTCCTGGCGACGACGATCGTGTTCGGCTTTGCGCTCATCGCAATTTCATATGCGCGCTCGACCCCGTTGATCGTGTTCGCCGGCGGCTTTGGCGGCCTTGCCACCTATCTCATGATAAATCCGGCCAAGGCGAGCTATTCGATGGCACCGACGATGGTGGTGTGCGCGTTGGCGGGGTTTCTAACCGCAAAACTCTTTGTCAGCCCGCAGCGCCACCAAGTGCTTCTGACGATCTTGCTTGGTCTGTTGATCGGTATTTCCGTCAATTTCAGGCTGCCAAACCTGTTTTTGTCGGCCGGATACTTCCTGTTCCTTCTCGTTTGCTTCGCGCGCATGCGAAACAAGGAAACGCTGCAGCAAGGCGTAGCGTTCGCCTTGGCGTTCCTCGTCGGCATGGCGCCGACGCTATTTGCAAATGCGATCAACGCCGGCAGCCCGTTTGTCACGACCTATGGCGCCGTCGACGTGGTGCCGCCCGAATTCAGCTTCGGGATCATCTTGCAGTATGTCGCCGACATGCAATTCGTTCTGCTCGCGCTTGCGATTGGGTGGACAGGCTGGATACTGCGTTTGCGCCTCGGGAGCGGTATCCGGCAGCTTGCCCTGGTCACCGCTGGAAATTTGCTGACTAATCTCGCGTTCTTCTTAAGCCACCCCCTGTTCACGCCCTATTATACGGTTCCCATCGCCATGCTTTCACTTTGGAGTCTGCTGTTTGGCACGCTGATGCGGCCGACCATTAAGGAGAAGTGAAGCGATATTGATTTGGCGGCCGCGGACGATGGACCGCGTCACCGCCAGATGCTATCCCGCGCCCCAACATGAATGACCTCTCCCTGACAATATCGCCCGAGACGGCAAAGGATGCCCAGGCGATCGAACGCCTGCACGAGCGCACGTTCGGTCCCGGCCGCTTCGTGCTGAGCGCCTACCGGCTTCGCGAGCATGTCGATCATCTGCTCGATCTGTCGTTTACCGCCCGCATCGGTACGCTGCTGGTAGGATCGGTACGTCAGTTACCGGTATGCATCGGCGATACACCCGCGCTGCTATTGGGCCCGCTGACGGTCGAGCCGCCGTTCCGCCAGCGCGGCGTCGGCCGCGCACTGCTCGATCGCGCGCTCGCGGAAGCCAGGGCAAAAGGCCATCGCCTCGTGCTGCTGGTCGGTGACGATGCCTATTATGGCCGCGTCGGATTCAAGGTGGTCCCGAAGGGACGGGCGATCATGCCCGGTCCGGTCGACTACGATCGCCTGTTGGTGGCCGAACTCACCGACGCCGCGTTCGACGGCGTGTCCGGCGCGATCCGCCCCGATTGGAGCAAGGTGCGCTGACTTTTCCCTCGATGATTCCGTTTGAAGCTTGCGTCTCTTTCAGCTTGCCCCGGAACGCCGCCGGCGCATAGTCGCGGGATGAGTATGGTTGATAATGCGCTGAGCCTGATCACGCTACTGTCGCTCTTCCTTCTCGGCCCCGCTCTCGGGCGCGCCTTGGTGGCATGCGTTCCCCGCTGGCAGGATTGGTCGCTACCGATCCAGCACCTCGTGGTTGGCATCTGCACCATGATTGCGGTGACGGGGATGATCCTTGCCTATGGCGAGCTATGGAAATTCAGTCCCAAGTCGGTTGCTTGGTACAACTGGATCCAGGAAGTGCCAGTGGCCGGCAATGTGAACGTCACCGGTGACTCTCGACGTCAGCCAGCACCTGAGAGCGAAAACCGAACGGTGACCAGAGACCCTGAAAGGCTCGAAAACAAGCGGCCGCGGCGCTGAGGGGGATACAGCCGCCGTGGCAAGATACGATCGTCAATTTGAAGTCCCGACATTACCGATGCATCAGACTCGGCAGGATTCAAACTCATATTTTAGCCTGTCCTTTGGCAGCTTCCTGCCGTGAACACGAGACGGCTGTCGCGCCTCTCATTCAATTTCCACGGACGCTGAGGACCGCCGTCGATAAGCATATGCACGCCCTGAACCACGAAGCGCTGGTCGTCGTCCTTCATCGCAATGATACCCTTCATTCGAAGGATGTCGGTTCCGATTTCCTGAGTGACCTTCGAAATCCAGGGAATGAACCGAGCGGGGTCGAGCGGGCGGCTAGCGGTGAGGCATAGGCTGCCGATCTCTTCGTCGTGTTCATTGTCGTGTTCTTCGGCGAGAAATCCCGGTTCGATCTCGAGCACGCGGTCGAGACTGAAGGCATCGCGGCCGAGCACTTTGCCCAGATCGACGTCGCAGCGTTCGGTGCGATGGATGCCGGCATAAGGATTGATGCGGCGAATGCGCGCTTCGACCGAGGCGAGATCATCTCCTGTGGCCAAATCGGTCTTGTTGAGGAGGACGATATCGGCGAAACCAAGTTGCTCCTGCACCTCCGGGGCGCGATCAATCTCGCCGAGCAGGTGTTTGGCGTCTGCCACGGTCACAATGGCATCGAGTTTGGTCTGGCGGCGGACATCTTCATCGACAAAGAAAGTCTGCGCGACGGGCGCGGGATCGGCCAGCCCCGTCGTTTCGACGATGATGCCATCCATGCGACGGCTCTTGCGCCGCATCAGGCCGTTAAGAATCCGGATCAGATCGCCGCGTACCGTGCAGCAGATGCAGCCGTTGTTCATTTCGAAGATCTCTTCTTCCGCATTGACGATGAGATCATTGTCAATTCCGATCTCGCCGAACTCATTGACAATGACGGCATAGCGCTTGCCGTGCGCTTCCGAGAGGATTCGGTTGAGCAGCGTGGTCTTTCCGGAGCCGAGATAGCCGGTGATCACGGTGACGGGAGTCTGGTTCGGCGCCGCCTGCATGGGATCGTCCTTTGCCGATGTTGAAATTGGTTGCGCGCCCGCCGACAGTGACGCGCGAGCGAAGGTCATTTCGGCTTCGATGGAGGCTCGGACAGGCTGGTGCGTACAGCCAATGGCGCAAGCGCATCGCAAAGGTCCGCCTCAGTGATCTGCTCGAATGGCTTGTCGATTTTGACGGCCTCGGTTGGCCGTGTCGGATGCATGATGAGCACGATGGTTCGGACGCCACCGCAACCAGGATCGCCGCAATCGCGTTCGCTGATGGTGACAATCGTTTCATCATCGGCGTTGATGGCAGTCCGCGCCTGCTCTTTCAATTTAAGCACCGCGTTCCATCGGTGGTTCGACGTTTTTCTTGGGAAGAAAAGAACAGCCATGTTCACCAGCCGGTCTGAGGACACCAATTTGGATGTAATGTTATAACATTACATCCATGAGATCAATGAGCTTGTGGATGGATGTCGATGGCTCCGCAACAATTCCCTGGTGGCCGCGTTGATGACATTCGATCAATAATCAAGCGCTCGCAGGGAACATTGCCGATGGCGACATGCACCGAGAAACACCATACCAACCACACTCACCAACATGGGCCGGGTTGCGGGCACACCGCAATTCGCCATGACGGCCACGTGGACTATCTCCATGACGGCCATCTTCATCACATGCACGAGGATCACGTCGACGAACATGTGATCGCGGTCGACGCAACGAATCCCGCGAAATGCACGCCTCAAGTCCACTGTTCACACGCACACGGTCCAAACTGCGGGCATCAAGCGGTGCCGCACGGTGATCATGTCGACTATCTTGTAGACGGCCGACTTCATCATCCGCACGGCGATCATTGCGATGATCACGGGCCCGTGCAGTTAGCCTGAGGGCGTCCACGACGGTGATTGAACCGTGCGAGCTGGCCCATTTCTGAGTTGCGCCGGTCGGCGGCTCAGATCTTCTGCGAGATGCCGGCAAAGAAACCACGACGCGGCCCGAACTGGGGCGCGAACACGCCGATGCCGGAGCCGTCCCTGATTTCGTAGATCTTGTCGAAGACGTTCACCACGTCGAACCGGACCGTGGTCGGCTTGTTCGGCGCGACGATGTAGAAGTCGTGCGACACGCCCATGTTGACCTGGGTGTAGGACGGTACGTGATCCAGGTTGACAAAGCCGGAACGAAGCCCGCTGCCATAGATCATCGAAGCGGAAAACCGCGTATCTTTCCACAAATACGAAGCACCGGCCGATGCCGTCAAGACCTGGCTGTGATCGGTGTAGATATAGTGGTTGGCAATATAGGCGAGTTCGTCCGCACCAAACAGGAACTGGTTAGAGACCACGTTCGTGCCAAGCTGGCGTGCCCAAGCAACGTTGCCGTACATCCGAAGATTGCCCATTGCATAGAGCGCCTTGAATTCGAGGCCGAGATTGTTCGCTTTGGCATAGTTGAATCCGTCGAGGACGTAGGCCTGGCCGAACTGCCCATCATCCAGCAGATCGCGCGCGAGTTTGAGATAGCCATCAAGGCCGACTTCGAGGCCCGGAACCGGCCAGACCTTCTGCACCACGCCCGCATCAAACACATGGGCGCGTTCCGGCAGCACCGGATCGTTCTGGGTCACCTCGGGGGCTATCACCGTGCCCTGCGTGAGTGCGATATTGGTCGGCGCGGCAATCACCTGCTGCGGCGGCGTGAAGGTTCGGGCATAGCCGGCGTGGACGGTGGTGCCCTCCTGGGGCACCCAGGTCAGGCTGATGCGCGGGCTGAACTGGTTGGCGTCGACATATTGCCACATCTGGTCGAAGCGCACGCCGGCGTTCAGGGTCAGATTGTTGGTGATTTTCCACTCGTCCTGCACATAGCTGCCGAACAGCCAGCCGAGCTTGGAGCTGGAATCGAAGATGGTGACAGGCGGCAGCGGGACGCCGGTAGTCGGATCGAACGCCTGGCCGTTCACCGGATCGCCCGGGAAGGTGGTATTGATGCTCGTGACGAGCGAGCGCTCGGCGCTCGTGGTGAATCCAAACCGAAGCGTGTGCGCGTCGGCTACGCGCCAGGCGGTATCCTCCTGGATGCCGTTGACATAGCTCTGACGGTACACGCTGGATGACACGCCATTGATGAGCAGATCGCCGATCGGGTCGGGCCAGAAGTGAAGCTGGCTATAGCGGTTGAAATAGGAAATCTGGTAGTCGATCCCTTCGGCTTGCTGATAAGCGACGACATTGAAGTGGTTGATCTCCTGTTGGCGCTCATTGAGCAAGGCGGAATCGAAGGTGGACTGAGTGGGCGTCGCAAAGCTGGTGGGCTGTCCCGGATTGTTGGGAATCTGATACAGCGAGTTCGATATGCCGCTGATCCAGGTCAGCCGGCTCTGCGGATCGAGCACGGTGGAGAGATAGAGAAATCCCTTTTCCTGCTGTGTCCGGTCGTGAATGGCTTCGTTCGCGGGTGTCGGATTCTCGATGCCGAGGTTGTTGTAGAGATAGCGGCCCGACACATAATACTGGGTTTGTCCGACCGTTCCGCCGTACTCGGCGAAAGGCGTGATGGTCTGATGGCTCCCGCCATAGACGCCGACTTTGCCTGTATTATCGAACGCGTCCGCCTTGGTCTGGATGTCCAGCACGCCGGCGGTGCGCAAGCCATATTGCGCCGGCAACGCGCCGGTGAGCAGCGCCATAGTGCCGACGATGCCGGTGTCGAGGATCTGGCCGAAGCCGCCGACGCCGTCGGGCAGCATGATGCCGTTGATGCGATATTGCAGGTTGGCGTGTTCGTTGCGCACATGCAGCTCGCCGCTGGCGGCCGAATCCTGCGTCACGCCGGGGAATTGCAACAGCGCTTTGTCGAGCGTCGTGTTGTTTCCCTGCGGCAGCGCTTCGATGTTCTGATGGCTGACCTGATACGAGTTGGCGCCGATCGAGGTCATGATGGTTTTCCGGGCCTCGTCGAATTTCTCGTTCTGGCCGGCAACCACCTGCTCCGGGGTCTGCGGCAGCGGGGCGGCGGGCGTCTCGCGACGTTTTCCCGTCACTACCCGCGTCTTCGGGCGGCGCGGCGGTTGCGCCCGCTGCTCCGGTCGTACGACGGTGATGCCGGGCAGGTTAGTGGAGCCGCCGCCGGCAGTCTGCGACATCGCGGTACCGCCCAGACCGAGGAGCAACGACGCCGAGCTTGAGAGGAGGAAGGTACTTCTTACAAAGCGCGTCATTTGTCCCGATCCTGATTAAACCACAGCCGAATTCGTTGTCATCAACGGGATTCGATGGTGCCTGCCGTCGTTGCGCGACGGGTCGATTCCAAGGAGCCCGTCGCTCACCACGCAACGCGTGCGGCGATCGCCAAGCGTTGATCGAACGACGTCAGGAGGCGGGAGGAGCGCGGGGCTGGAAAGCCGTGCCCGCCGATTTCAGATGAACGAACTCGGCGTCGGTGGTCAGGTACAGAAATTCGACCGCCTGCGGCAGCAACAACAGCGGCGGTGTGGCGAACACCACCGTGCTCGCCATCGCGACGACGGCACAGATCGCGCAGATGTCGCTCGGCTGGTGATCGCGGTCGTGATTGGCGGGTGACGGCTGTGGCTGTTGCGCGGTTTGGCCGCTGGAAGCAGCGAGGCCCTTGGTCGAATCTGGCTGCGTCAGGCCCGATTGAACGAGCGGCGCCGCCTCACTTGCGGGGAGCCAGTGAACGTGTCCGAACGACAGCGTGAGCTGGACGGCGAACGCAAACAGCGCAAGCCGCGCGCCGTGCCTGATGTTCGACCGGAACCACTTCATCGCCAAACGTCCTCACATCGGACAAGCAAACTTCGGACCACCCGATGTTACAACATAACATCGCAGGCGTCGGCAGATGGTGTCAATGTAACGGCCCTGCCACGAGCAAGGTTTGGCAATGGTGTGACCTTCCTGCAACGCGCGCCGCAAGCGGGCTCGGTCAGCGTCCCTCGCGCAGCCAGGTCGCGGCGAAGGCGCCGAGCAGCAGCAGCAGGCCGATCAGGCCGGCGAACATCGGCAGCACCCCGACGCCTTTGACGACGCTGGCGTCGCGCATCTTCACGCCCATCCAGCCGTCGCCATGGAAGACGCTCGACGCGCGCACCGGCACGATGCGCGGAAGATCGATGCTTCCGCCGTCGACCACGCGCCGCGCGTCGCCGCCGGTCGCCTGCGCCAAGGGCTTCAAGGTGTCAGGCGTGGAGGTGACTTCGGAAAATTCCTTCGGATTGGTTGGGCCGACATTGATCAGGGCTTTCAGCGTGCCATCGGTCGCCTGCCACAGGCCAAGCTCGTTCGCCGGCAACGTCGCGCGCCATTCGCCGGGCTCGCCCTCGCTCAAGGTCAATTCGCGCGTGGCGCCGGAAGGAGATGTCACCGTCACCGGTGTGACGCTGTCGGCCATGGTTTGCCGCACCACGGCGAGATCCTTGCCCTGCAGCTGCATCCGCAGCGCTTCCTCGTCGAGGTCGGGCTGTTTCATCAGCCAGTGCGACATCCGCCGCAGCAAATCGAGATGCGGTCCGCCGCCTTCATAGCCGCGCGCCCACAGCCAGATGTGATCGGACAACAAGAGCGCGACACGGCCCTCGCCAAACCGCGACAATAATAGCAGCGGCTTGCCGTCGGCGCCGGTCATGACCGGCGGGTTGATCGCATTCTTGGTATCGACGGTGCGGAAGAACCGGCTCCAGTGCGGCGGCTCGGAGGCGGCGCCTTCCAGCCCGCGCGTCACTGGGTGGCGTTTGCCGGCGTCGCTCAGATGCGCGTAATACGGCTTCTCGGTAACGCCGACCGGTTCGGCTGGCAGCACCGAATCCAGCGGCGTGCGCCAGATGCTGGTGGTCGACGCATAATCCGGGCCCGCCGACACCAAAACCGCGCCGCCGGATCGAACATACTGCGCGATGTTGTCGAAATAAGCGATCGGCAACACGCCTTGGCGCGCGTAGCGGTCGAAGATGATCAACTGGAATTCGTTGATCTTCTGCTGGAACAATTCGCGGGTCGGAAACGCGATCAGCGACAGTTCGTTGATCGGGGTGCCGTCCTGCTTTTCCGGCGGCCGCAAAATCGTGAAATGCACGAGATCGACGCTGGCGTCGGATTTCAACAAGTTGCGCCAGGTGCGCTCGCCGGAATGCGGCTCGCCGGAGACCAGCAGCACGCGGAGTTTGTCGCGCACGCCGTCGATCGCGACGACCGCCCGGTTATTCACCGGCGTCAGCTCGCCTTCGAGAGGCGAGGCCTCGATCTCGACGATGTTCGGTCCGGCATGCTTGATGTCGATGTCGACACTGGCGGTCTGGCCGCTCGAGAGCGTGCGCTCGCTGATGGTCTCGCCGTCACGGCGTACCGTGATCCGGGCGCGCTCGCCGGTGACGCCCTGATCGTCCAGCCGATAGGTGATGGTTTGGGACTGCCCGACAATGCCGAAGCGGGGCGCAGCGGTAATCGCGATGCGGCGGTCGCGCTCGTCCTTGCGCCCGGTGATCAGCGCATGCACCGGAGCCTGGAACCCGACCGCGGCGGCATTCGGCGGAATGTCATGCACGCGCCCGTCGGTGATCAGGAAGGCGCCGGCGACGCGATCGACCGGAACGTCCGAGAGGGCTGAGGACAGCGCGCCGAACAATTTGGTGCCGTCGGTCTCGCCGTCGGCCTGTCCGGCATCAACGACGCGCACCTCCAGCCCCTTGATCTTCTTTAAGGCATCGACCAGCCCTTCCTGCGCCGCTGCCGTCTCCTTGGTGCGATTGCCGAAATTCTGGCTGGGGCTCTTGTCGATCACGACGGCAGCAACCGAGGAGAGCGGCTCGCGGTCCTCGCGGGTGAAGGATGGATTGGCGAGCGCCAAGGCGATCAGCGCCAGCGCAGCCACGCGCACCACCGCGCCGCGCGAGCGGCCAAGCAGCAGCAGTGCCGCGATCACGACGATGGCTGCGACCGCGAGCCAAAGCACCAGCGAGGGAACAAGCGGCGTAAACGCGATGCCGTACTGCATGTCTTGACCTTATTGTCCGAGCCGTTCGATCAGCGCCGGCGCGTGCACCTGATCGGCCTTGTAGTTGCCGGTCAGCGTGTACATCACGATGTTGACCCCGGCGCGGAAAGCAAATTCGCGCTGCTTGGGCTCGCCGGGAGTGAGCGGCAGCATCGGCTGGCCGTCGGGCCGGATTGCCCAGG
>Ga0209687_1000832_pt1 | contig 10076 bp, 14 predicted proteins | sample GraSoiAngelo_136_FD_185893 | JGI IMG/M metagenome (GOLD analysis project Ga0209687, IMG submission 185893) | Grasslands soil microbial communities from the Angelo Coastal Reserve, California, USA - 14_0929_09_20cm (SPAdes) (version 2) | ecosystem: Environmental > Terrestrial > Soil > Grasslands ...
ATGGTTTCCAGCGTATTCTCCAAGAGGTCTTCCTGGCGTTTGAACAGCATGTCGACGGCCTCGAAATATTTCGCCGCATCGCCATCGGCGGCGCAGCGCGCCAGCATTGATCCCGACGCGGCCTTGATGTCGAGCGGGAATTCCCGAGACACGAACCGCACCTTGCCGGTGTCGATATAGGCTGACCGCAGCATCGGGAACACGTTTTGCTCGAATGCGGCGCAGTGCGGGCAGGTGAGGGAGGAGAATTCGACGATTGTCACTGGCGCGTTGGCGGGCCCGATCGCCATGTCGGGCAGGGATACCGGCTGCGCTGCCAACGCCGCGTCCGCGCTTTGTGCCATTGCGCGATCGATTGATGCAGCGCACGACAAAGCAGAGAGCAGACCGAGAGCCACCACGGCCACAAAGATCCGGCGGATGACGGTCAACGGCGCGCTCCAATTCGGGCTTCGATACGCGGTGAATATAAGCCGTAGCTGGCTTGAAACCCATAGCCTCACAATGTCGCGGGTGACGCCAAAGAAAAAGCCGGCTGCTTTTTAAAGGCCAGCCGGCTTTGGAAGAAACCAGACCTGGGGTTTCTCAGACCCAGGCGGCGCCGAGGTCGATGCCGGCGACCATCAAGCACAATGACACAACCAGGCCGACGCAAGAGAACAGCGCGATGGTCTTGAAAGACTGATCATCAGCCGCAATCTCGGAAACCGAAACGACCGAAATTACACTCATAATAATACCCCCGTTGTTAGCGCTGAAGTCCGTTCAGGCCCCCGGAGGTGTACGCCTGATATATTTATGGGCGATTGCCAGTCATCGTTAATTAAAGGGCAATATGCGTGTCATTTCGGGAAGAGCTTCGGGGCGGCTGAACGGGGCCGAAATCAGCGCCGCGAGACGCCCAAGGCTCGCGTACCCAAGCCTGGCACACTCAAGCCTGGCGCACTCAAGGCTGGCGTACCCGAAACTGAGGTGGCGAAGACTGGTGTACTAAGACTGGCGTACCCAGGACTTTGGCGATTGTGGTTGCCGTCATCGATGCGCGGTCGGAAGCGCGCAGGGCCGCCAGGCGATCTTTGGCCCGTTCCTCGATCAGAAGAGCGATCAATGCCAGCCGCTTGTTTTCGTCGACCGCGTCGGCGAGCAATTGCCGATAGCGATCATAGTCGAATCCCGCGTCCTGTTCACGCATGTCACGCCCCCAGCGAACACACACTGCACCCCATGCAAAGTGTTTCCTAGCTGCCCGACGCGTGCAATAGCGCTGCGCTGTTACGGCGCGCTCAGGCCACAATAAGCTGTGGGTTTCGTGATCGACCCAGCGGGGATGGCGGCGCGCTCCGCACGCTGATTGTGAACCGGATCACACTCGTTGATAGGCCTCCCCGGCTATACCGAAGCCCGTACAAATACGGGTAGCGCCAGATGAAGCACAGGATCGACTTCGTAACCATGGCGACCGCGCTCTTCGTCGCGGGCTATGTGGCCGTCATGCTCGACTACGTCGCCGATGTCGACTTTGGGCTTTCACGCGCGCAAATCCGCAACACGGCGGTCATTGCCGCCATCGTCCTGGCGATGCTGATGGCGATCGATTTCCTCGGCAAACGGTTGGGCAAGGCCGACCGGCCGCCATAGCAGCGTCTCCGGTAGTCTTGAACCGGCAATTGGCGCACCGCGGCTCACCTTGCCCGCGGCGATCTCCAACCGTTGCTTTGTCCTGCCGAAATCTGATTCGTTATATCGTTGTCGCTATCATCCGACAGCCGCCAGGCAACCGAGCCAAAATATGCGGTGAGCGCCAAGCTCGTCACGATCAGAAAAGCTAAAGAAAGCCGACTCATTTCCATAACCCCACAACCACTCAATTCCCCGTAGCAGCATCATCTTTCGCTGAGTCGGATAATGCAGACACACTGACCGAAGTGTGTGTTTCCCACAGCAGCGTTCGATTACGCACTGCTCATGGCGGCATGGACGAAGCCGGCACCCGGGATCCGAATGCATGGGGAGCAACGACGGCCCTGTTCGTCGCGTGGAGGTCACAGACCGATCGCGCCGCGGGGCCGGCCGCGGCGATGGAGCAGCTTATCTCGAACATCGAAGATCGTGGCCTCTCGCCGGAGCGCAGGAACTATGGCTGTGGCTTCGTTGGGCTGAAACGCGAAGCCGACCTCTGCAATGGCCGCTTGATTTCAGTCGTTTGCGGGGAGACGCATATAGTATTCTCTTTCGCGCACGTACAGTGTTTTCTACGGACATGACCCATCCCACGGATTTCTACGGATGTGATACATCCAACGATGACTTTGCGTGCGGCTGCAGTCATTTTTGTTCTGGCAGATTAAGCGGAGGCCCGACTATGCAGCTCGACATCCGTACAATTTTGTGAAGATCGCGCACGCCGGGAGAGCGATATGCAGCGCATTGTAGTTCTCGGGGCTGGCTTCGCCGGTCTTTGGTCCGCGATCGGGGCCGCACGGGCGCTCGACGAACGCGGGATCGGCGCCGACCAGATGGAGGTAGTGGTTGTGAATGCCACGCCGTGGCATTCCGTCCGGGTGCGCAACTACGAGGCCGATTTGAGTGGCGTTCGCGTGCCGCTGGCCGATGTGCTCGGCCCGATCGGCGTGCGATTGGTGGTGGCTGACATCGTCGACCTCTCCGTCTCCGATCGGACCATTACCTGCATCGCGGCGGGCGGGCCAACCCAGCTTGCCTACGATCGCATGGTCTTCTGCCTCGGCAGCCGATTGGTCCGGCCGCCGATCCCGGGATTGCGGGAGCATGCATTCGACGTCGACACCTATGAGGCGGCAATGCGTCTTCGCGCGCATCTCGCCGGACTCGCCCGCGAACCGCGCTCGTCAGGGCAGGCGACAGTGCTTGTCATCGGCGCCGGACTGACCGGGATCGAAGTCGCGGCGGAAATGCCGGGCCGGCTAGCCGCCGTGATGGCAGATCACCCGCAAGCGCGGCCTCGCGTCATTCTGGCCGACCGCGCCCAGAGAATTGGGTCCGATATGGGCGAGGGCGCGTGCTCGGTCATCGCGGAGGCACTGACGGCATTGCATGTCGAGACCCGTGCCGCGGTCGAGGTTGCCGCAATCGATGCCGGCGGCGCGACTTTGACTGGCGGTGAGCGCATCGACGCCAGCACGGTCGTTTGGTGCGCCGGCATGGCAGCCAGTCCGCTGACTGCAAATTTTCCGGTGGCCCGCGATCGATCCGGGCGCCTGGCGGTCAAGCCTAGCCTGAAGATCGAGGGGTTGAGCGCGGAATTTGCCGCAGGAGACGCAGCGTGGTTTGCGATCGATGGCGCGCATTCTTGCGTCATGTCCTGCCAGCACGGTCGGCCGATGGGTCGGTTTGCCGGCCACAACGTGGTCTGCGACTTGCTCGGCGAGCCAATGCTGGCGCTGAATATCGACTGGTACACCACCATTCTGGACCTTGGCCCCTGGGGCGCCGTCTACACCGAGGGATGGGACCGCCGTGTTGTCGCGCGGGGTGCCGTCGCCAAGCGCACCAAAGAGACGATCAACCGCCAACGCATCTACCCGCCGACCTCACGCGACCGCCAGGAAATCCTCGCCGCCGCGGCGCCGATCGTGCAGAAACCCCCGAGCTATGCCCAACCGGCGGCTGCGCCGTAAGCGTCAGCAGGTCGACGACGGCATTTGGCTCGCCTGCTTCATGCGCGCAAGGACCGGCAACCGGTCCAGCACGGGTACGTTCCCGCAGAGCTGTTCGCCGCCCTCGTTCAGTTTCGGGAGGGCCGGCTAACTGGATCCCTGTATCTCTGTGCACGAGCAGGCTGCCATCCAGTCATCCAAAACATCCTCCGTGACCCCATCGTCAAACCGGCGCGACCGATCAAATGTCGGATTTCGCTGGAATAGCTGGCGTCCCTTTGGAAAGCGTCTCCTCTTTGTCATCGCTTATTTGCTCCGGCGTTCTCTTTCCCAGCGCCAATGAACGTATCGCGGCTAGCGCGAGTTCCTACTGACGCCGCCACCGCTACGATGGGAGCCATGGCGGCCGGCTGAAGGAACCGCGTGACCCCCAAGGATGTTTGGAGAGTAGGAAAGGAGCGGGTTTGGAGTACACCATTCGTTTTTTAATAGGTGGGGTTGTTGTTTCAGCCTTCGCTTTGCTTGGTGACCTGCTGCGTCCGAAAAGCTTCGCCGGTCTGTTTGGCGCAGCGCCGTCGGTTGCCTTGGCAACGCTCAGCCTCACCCTCTTGAAAGAAGGGGGCCAATACGCCGCGCTGGAAGGCCGGTCGATGATTATCGGTTCGGCGGCACTTGCCGCCTACAGCTTCCTGGTCTGTCAATTATTGATCCGGTTTCGGGCGACGGCGCTCACGGCGACCTCGGTGGCGGTAATTGCGTGGTTCGCCGTCGCCTTTGGTCTTCGCTACCTGTTGTTGGATAGCTAGATGGTTGTTCGCTTCAACTGGTCGGCATTCAAGCAAAGCAGGTGGTACGAGCATGCCGTCCGCCTCGGACTTGGCGGGCTGACCACCGCTCTCACCGGTGCCGTTGCCCAACGCTATGATCCGGCGACCGCAGGCTTGTTCCTGGCATTCCCGGCAATTTTCTGCGCAAGCGCCACCTTGATTGAAAAGCATGAGCGTATGCGCAAGGAAGCAAAGTGCCTGCAAGGCGCGCGCAGAGGCCAGCAAGCGGCTGCGCTGGATGCCGCTGGGGCCGGATGGGGCAGCATCGCGCTTGGCGTCTTCGGCGCGTGCGTGTGGTGGCTTGCGCCGGCGTTCGCCGCCGGGTCGCTTTGCGCAGCCGCGATCAGCTGGCTAGTGGTCGCCGTATTGGTGTGGGTATTGAGGCGCCGCCTGCGCAGAGTTGGGTCAAGCTAGCCCGTCATCGTTATGGGCTGGGCCATGTCGCGCGAACTTCTCTATTAGTGTTTCCAGACCTCCGGAAGCTCGGCAGCCTTGATCAACTCAATCTGGTCGTGAAATCGCATGCGATACATGGTCATCAAGGCGTCATGGCCTTCGTCGGAAGAGCTGCACAGGGCGTCATCCACCAGGATCACGCGTAGACCAATATCGACGGCATCAAGCACGGTCGACAGAACGCACACGTCCGTCTCCGCGCCGGTAACGACGACAGTCCCGACACCTTTTTCCTGTAAGAGTGTAGCGAGTGGCGAGCGGAAGAAGGCCGAGTAGGCGGGCTTGTCGATGATGATCGCCGGGGGAGCGAAACGGGCGAGTTCGGGTACCAGATCAAGTTGCATTCCGCCGATCGATTGTCGGGTCGCCATCTTCCAACGCTCAAAGTACAATTTCCAACGACCCCACGTCTGCCCGGTCGAATACGGCGTCATAAAGCGCGTGAAAATCGTCCGTTCGGGATGCTGCGCCGTTATGCCGACGATGGCGGGAAGGACCCGCTTCATCCGTGGCGTTTCCCAAACTCCGCCGCTCGCGAAAATTCGCTGCATGTCCACGCAAAGGTGAACCGCGTTCTCGATCAACTCCATGCAAAAACCGGTCTCGCCGCCCTGAGATTTCAGGATTTCTTTTTGGGGACCATTTTGCCCTTCTTGCGAGCCTTCGACAGGCCGATTGCGATCGTCTATGGAACCAAACTTCGCCTTCGCGCGAGCCAGCTTGGATGCTGCATCCACTCCGGAAGCGGACCACCGTCGCGGCGCCTGCCGCCGATGACGGCAGCGGCCCAGGCGGTCACGGCACCGAGCAGCGTGGCAGCCGCCAACGAGAAAGCCACGATAACCGTAATGTGACGCGATCGATTGATAGTCGTTTTCGAATCCGCGATCACGGCATCGACCCGTCGTTCCGCCTCACCCGGAGAGAGCCCTGTGGTGGCGGCTACCTGTTGGACGAGATAAGTCCTGTCATCGCCGCTTACACCGCTATGGCTGGCAGAGGTCATGAGGATTCGTCCAGCCTCGGCCCGTTCCGAACCGAGATCCGCATTTTGCGGCCGTCGGGCCGCGCGAAACAGCCGGTCGAGTTCGTAACTCAGCAACGGTTCGGCGGCGCTGGCGTTTGTCGCGGTGGCGGAAGATGAGCCCCGATTGATGCTCGAAGCGCCAATCATCGCTACCAACATCGCGCCCAGCAGAACGGCCAACGCCCATGCCGCCACGCCACGAATACCATCGCGGCTTTCCACTTCTTCAGGTCGGCTCGCGGCCAACGGGCCTCTCACCCGGCCCGCGATGTAACCGCCAAATCCGAAGCTTACGATGGACTGAAGGATCACGTAGAGGCCGGAAAGCAGCGCCAGCGCAGCCGAAGCATCACGCCATGTGGGCGAAGTCGAACTGACGCCGAGGCCTATAGCGGCACCGAACGTCAAAAGGATAAAGGAGAGTGCTGCGGCAGCGAGCGCTCCAGCAATCACCGGTGTCCACTGCAGGTACTGGTCTTCCTCGTCGGGAAGCGCGACGGCTTCGGTGGTCATCTTGAAAATCCCTCACCGCAGACCAAAAAATGAAAGGATAGCCATGATCACGACGATCAGGCCCACCAGATAGATCAAGTCATTCATGCGACCCTCCTCGGGGTTTCCTCTGCGACCGATAATCGCATCGAATTGGGAAGGTTCCTATTTGGCCGGAAATCGCCGGCAGCTGCGCAGTGCGGCAATGCAAATTCAAAAGCTCTGAATCGTTTGTGGAACGCGGTTGAGGACGACTGCAAAGCACTGACCGCGTTTGCTATCGCGGTGAGCGCCGGTTGTAGGAAGGGCTTTGGTATTCAAATTCGGAACCGACGGCGGAATGAACGGTTGTTTCCTCATGCCGCGTAGTGCGGCAAGGAGGAACCAAATGAAGAAGCTGCTGCTAATTGCTGCGGCGGCGTCGCTCAGCGCGACGGCGGCGATGGCTCAATCGACGGTGACGACGACGACCACCACTGGTACGGGAAGTGCCGCGGTCCAAATCGAGCCGGAGTACCGAACCAAGATCAGGACCTATGTCACCGAGCACAAGGTGCGCCCTATCACGACGCAAGAGAAGATCATCGTTGGCGGACGCGTGCCCAGTGATGTCGAACTGGAGGCCGTGCCCTCTGATTGGGGACCGTCGCTGACCAAGTATCGTTATTTCTATTCGGGCGATCGGGTGATGTTGGTCGATCCAGGCACCCGGACAGTGGTGCAGGAAGTCGAGTAACATCTCTGCAGCTTTGAAGGATGAATGGCCGCCATCGCAGGCGGCCCTTCATTCAAAAAGCGTGAGTTGATCGACCAAGCCCAGTGCTTCTTTTGATGAGTTTTCGAACGATCCGCATGTAGGCCATTTCGCCGCCAATAGAAGGATCAGCTCGCAGTGCTCCGGACCCAAGGAACGCCCGCGCCCAGAAACGATTGAGCTCCCGATTACTGCGGGAGAATGTTCATGGCCTCCGAATACCCGAAACCTCCATATCCGAGCCAAAAGCAGCCGATGCCAGGCTCAACCCAGAAGATGGATCCCCGTCCGGATCACGGCGAGACGAGCTACAGGGGATCGGGCCGGCTCCAGGGCAAGAAGGCTGTGATCACCGGCGGCGATAGCGGCATCGGCAGAGCTGTCGCGATAGCCTATGCGCGGGAAGGCGCCGATGTTCTGATCGCCTATCTGAGCGAGCGCGAAGACGCCCAGGAAGTGAAGGCGCTGATAGAGAAGGAAGGACGCAAGGCCGTAAGCGTTGCCGGCGATTTGCGGAATCCGGATCACTGCCGATCCGTCATCCAGCGCGCAGTTGACGAACTCGGCGGCATCGACATCCTGGTCAACAACGCGGCCCACCAGGCGAGTTTCAAGGACATCGGCGACATCACCGACCAGGAATGGCAGATGACCTTCGAGACCAACATCCACGCGATGTTCTATTTGACGAAGGCTGCCGTGCCCCACATGAAGGCGGGCAGCGCTATCATCAATACGGCATCGGTTAATTCGGACATGCCAAATCCCATTCTGCTCGCCTATGCGACGACCAAGGGGGCGATCCAGAACTTTACCGGCGGCCTCGCGCAGATGCTGGCAGAAAAAGGAATTCGCGCCAACGCCGTCGCACCCGGACCGATCTGGACGCCGCTCATTCCGTCGACGATGCCCGAAGACGCCGTAAAGAATTTTGGCAAGCAGGTCCCGATGAAACGGGCAGGGCAACCGGCCGAGTTGGCGACGGCCTATGTGATGCTTGCCGATCCGCTGTCGAGCTACACCTCGGGAACGACAATTGCGGTCACCGGTGGCAAGCCCTTTATCTGAAGCGCGGTCTTTTCCAACGACCAGCACGCAACGGGATTCTCTGCCTCGGCAAGGCACCTTCGCATCTCGTGGAGCCATGCTATTACTTCAGTAGCCATGCACCTCTGACATTCCCGGACCTTTTCGACCCTCCGCGGCGTTATCTGTTTTTGGAGGAGAGGAAACCATGAACTTTGGAAGAGGTGTATTGCTTTGGCTGCTTGGCGTTCCATTGCCGATCATCCTGCTCTTGGCTCTGTTTTGGCATCATTAACGGAACCAGCAATAAAAACGGAAAGCGCCGCGCCAGGAAGGCGTCTCGGTGTCTGATGCATAGCTGACAAGCGGTTCCATGTGGAAACTGCCGGCGCCGTGAGCATTTCTCCAACTTCGGCAACACTGGAGGAGAAGATGAGGAAGTATTTGATCGCTGCGGCTTTGGTCGGCACCATCGCGACGCCTGCTCTTGCCGAGGACGTTGGTGTCGGCGTCCACGCTGGTTCGACGGGCGCGGGCGTTACGGTTGGCCAGTCGCCTGACTACCGAGATCGCGATCGAGACCGCGCCACCGTTACCAAGGAGAGCGAGCCCCGCGACAAGACCGTCATCAAGAAAGAAGAGCATGACGATGGGACGCGCAGCAAGACTGTGATCCACGATCACGGCGATCACGACTAAGTAAATGAAAAGCTCCGATCTCGCATCGGAGCTTTTTTGCTGTCCGCGAAACGACGGCATTCTGTGCATCGCTGATGCGCGACGTTGACTGGATGCCGAACCGCCCCGCCGCACGCAAGACGGAACCAGGGACCTCCTGACAGCGTTGTCAGTGGGCTAAGCAGTGCACGTTGGCTGATCAAGGTCTCGGCACTTCTTTGCGCTGCGACCGCTCGTTTCTTATAGCCGAGCGCCCTCTGTGTGTTGAGGACGGGTAACTAGTGGCTGATGCAACCATCACGCCCAGGGTTCGGAAGCGGCAACCATCTCGCGCGAAGAACTTCCTGAAGACGTTGGGACCCGGCCTCATTACGGGCGCATCCGACGACGATCCCTCGGGCATTGGCACCTACAGTCAAGCGGGTGCCCAGCTTGGCTTTGGCATCGGCTGGACGATGCTGCTGAGCTATCCGCTTATGGCTGGTATTCAGGAAATCTCCGCACGGGTCGGACGTGTCACTGGGCATGGCATCGCTGGTAATGTATGCCGTCACTTCCCCGCGCCATTCCTGTGGATGCTGCTTGCGATCATGTGCGTCGCCAACACGGTAAACATTGCAGCTGACCTCGGGGCAATGGCAGACGCCGTCAAGCTTCTGATCGGCGGTCCAGCCGCCCTCTACTAGTCGCCTTCGGCCTTATCTCCGTGGCAGCGCAGATTTGGTTTGAATACAAGCGGTACGTCGCCGTTCTCAAGTGGCTCACACTTTCGCTGCTCGCCTACGTCATTGCTCTCGCCGTCGTGAATGTCCCGTGGGGCGAAGCGTAGCGCGGTGTCGTTGTGCCCAGCATCAGTTGGAATGGAGCTTTTCTCACGACGCTGGTAGCCATTCTCGGCACCACCATCTCGCCTTATCTGTTCGTCTGGCAGTCGGCGCAAGAAGCAGAGGAGCAGCGCATCGACAAGAACAAGAAGCCGTTGAAGCGGGACGTCGCCAATGGGCGGGAAGAGTTTCAGCGCATTCGCCTCGATACCGTTATCGGCATGGGATTCTCCAATCTCATCGCCCTTTGCATCATCATTACGACCGCAGCCACGCTTCATTCCGAGGGCGTAACGGATGTGCAAAGCTCGGCGCAAGCGGCCGAAGCGCTGAAGCCGTTGGCCGGTCCGGCGGCCG
>Ga0209687_1000834_pt1 | contig 10073 bp, 7 predicted proteins | sample GraSoiAngelo_136_FD_185893 | JGI IMG/M metagenome (GOLD analysis project Ga0209687, IMG submission 185893) | Grasslands soil microbial communities from the Angelo Coastal Reserve, California, USA - 14_0929_09_20cm (SPAdes) (version 2) | ecosystem: Environmental > Terrestrial > Soil > Grasslands ...
GTTGTTGAAATAGCTCGGCGCGATTTGCGCGGTCCAGTCCATCGCCTCGTTGCTGCCGTCGTCGCCGTGCTCGTCATAAGGCGCGGCGAACGGCCCGATCACTTCCATCAGAAGCTCGGTGGTGGCCTGCTGGATTTCCGATCCCTTCACCTTCAAAACAGAGGAGGCTGGATTCGGCTTGCCCTTGCCGTGCTTGCTTTCATCGGCGACCACCCGAAGCTGCGTCAGTTCGAGCGCCTTCAGGTCGATCTCGACCTCGGCGAGCTTCTCGCGGAATTTCAGGTCCTCAATCACAGGCTTGCCGCCGGACTCGACCTTGGAGGCCAGTTCCTTGATGCGACGAATGCGTTCCTTGGAAACGCCGACGCGGGCGATGCCGGTGCGCTCGTTGCCGAGCAGGAACTTGGCGTAATCCCAGCCCTTGTTTTCCTCGCCGACCAGGTTTTCAACGGGGACCTCGACGTCGTCCAGGAACACTTCGTTGACTTCGTGGCTGCCGTCGATGGTCTGGATCGGACGCACCGTGATGCCCTTTGACTTCATGTCGATCAGAATAAAGGAAATGCCGCTTTGCTTTTTGGCCGAGGGATCGGTGCGGCACAGGCAGAAGATCATGTCGGCGTGCTGTGCCAGCGTGGTCCAGGTCTTCTGGCCATTGATGATATATTTGTCGCCCTTCCGCTCAGCCTTGGTCTTCAGCGAAGCGAGATCGGAGCCCGAACCCGGCTCGGAGAAGCCCTGGCACCACCAGTCGTCGACATTGGCGATGCGCGGCAGATAATACTTTTTCTGCGCTTCATTGCCGAAGGTGTAGATCACCGGTCCGACCATGCTGACGCCGAACGCCAGCGGCGCCGGCGCCGGGTGCATCTGCAGTTCCTCGTTGAAAATGTAATGCTGCACCGAGGTCCAGCCGGTGCCGCCATACTCCTTCGGCCAGTGCGAGACGCCCCAGCCTTTCTTGTTGAGGATGCGCCACCAATCGACCATCTCCTGCTTGCTGAGATGGCGGCCCTCGACCAGTTTCTGCCGCGTCGAGGGCGGCACGTGGTCCCTGAAGAACGCCCGCACCTCTTCGCGAAACGCCTGTTCTTCCCTACTGAAGCTGAGATCCATCGGATCCTCCTGTTAGCGGATAATTACGCGTTAGATTTTTGCAGAGGCCGACTCACGATCGGCCTCCCGATGCGAGCTGTACTTGTTGCGGCTGCGCTGACGATTGCAGGTTGCGCAATTCGTGGCGCGAAAGCTTGCCGACCGAGGTCCGCGGCAGCTCATCGACGAATTCGAGGCCGGCGGGAATTTCGTGCTTGCCGAGTTTGCCGGCAAGAAAACCTTTCAGCTCCTCCAGCGTGAACGGCTTGGCGCCGGCGCGCAATTTGACAAATGCTTTCGCCGCCTCGCCGCGGTAATCGTCGACAACCCCGATCACGATCACTTCCTGCACGGCGGGATGTTCGTAGATCGCCTGCTCGATCATCTGCGGATAGACGTTGAAGCCGCCGGAGATGATCATGTCCTTCTTGCGGTCGACCAGATAGAAATAGCCGTCGCTATCCATGTAGCCGATATCGCCGGTCAGGAAGCGATCGCCCGCGAACGCCTCTGCCGTCTCCTGCGGCCGGTTCCAATAGCCTTTGGTGACGTTCGGTCCCCTGATGCGGATTTCGCCGACCTCGCCCGTCGGCAACACCTTGTTCGCATCGTCAAGCGCGACCACGTCGATTTCGATGCCGGGCAGCATCAGGCCAATCGAACCCGGTTTTTCCGGTCCCTCCGGCGGATGTGCGGTGCCGGGCGAGCAGGTCTCGGTCATGCCCCAGCCGCTCCTGAGCTTCATGTTGGTCTTGCGCTCGAAAATCCTGGCGACCTCTACCGGCAGCGGCGCGCCGCCCGATCCGCAATGCACCAGCGAGGACAGATCGCGGCTTTCCAGATCGGGGAGGCTCGCGATCGCGATCCACATCGTGGGAACGCCGGGAAAAGCGGTCGCCCGCTTGACCTCGATGTCGCGCATCACAGATTCAACGTCGAAGCGCTGGTGCAGCGAGATCAGGTCGCCGCGCTCCAGACTACGCAGCAGGATCACCGTCAGCGCGAAGATGTGAAACAGCGGCAGTACGCAGATGACGCGCTCGATGACGTCGCGTTGCGCGCGCGCCGGTTTGCTCCAGGTATCGTAAATCGACACGGCCGAAGTCAGGTTGCCATGGCTGAGCATGGCGCCCTTGGGCAACCCGGTGGTGCCGCCGGTATATTGCAGCAGCGCGACGTCATCGACCGAGACCTTGGGCCACTGCGATGGCTTGCTTGCGCCTTCGACGAATCTCTTGAAGGTCACGATCGCGGGATGGGCGGGTATCGGCGTGTGCGGATTGCCGACATCGCCCCAATGGTCGTCCTCGCAGACGATCAGCCGATCCAGCAGGCCCTTTTCGAGGAATTTCAGCGCCATCGGCATCAGCGTTACTAGATCGCTGGTGATGAGAACCCGTGCGCCGCTGTCGGTTAGCTTGTGCGACAATGCGCGTTCGCCGTCGAGCGGGCTCAGATGCACGACACGGGCCCCGGCTTTCAGCGCGCCAAAGAAGTTCACCGGATGATCCGGCGAGTTGCCAAGGAACAGCGCCACAGAATTATTCTTGCCGTAGCCGGCGCGCAGGAACGCCGCGGCCGCTGTCTCGACCATGGCTTCAAGCTCAGTGTAGCTGATCGCCCGATCGCGGAACTCGATCGCCACGCGCGCGCCGTATTGCTCGGCCGCCTTCGACAGCAGATCGGGCAGCGTTCCCCGTGCGATCGGATCGTCCCAGTGGACGCCTTCGGGATAGAACTGTTCGCCGGGATGAGTCATCGACGATCTGCCGACAGTGAGGTGCGCACGCCCTCGCTATTCCCTCCCCCCATGCGGGGGAGGGTCAGGGAGGGGGGTGGCGGCATCTGCACCGCCCGTGTGAACCCCCACCCCCAACCCCTCCCCGCAAGGGGGAGGGGAGCTGAAGCTCTGCCGACAACCACCATCACGCCGCTTTCGCGCTCTGGCCCAGCGAAGCGAATGTCTTGCCTTCCGCGGCCAGGCGCTTGAGCAGCGGCGCCGGTTCGAGCGAAGAATCGTTGGTTTCCCTCGCATAGTGCGACAGCCGGTCGGCGATGTGCTTCAGGCCGACCTGGTCGGCGTAGTACATCGGACCGCCGCGATAGACCGGCCAGCCGTAGCCGTAGATCCAGATCACGTCGATGTCGCTGGGACGGGCGGCAATTCCTTCTTCCAGGATGCGCGCGCCCTCGTTGATCATCGGATACATCATGCGCTCGAGGATCTCCTCGTCGCTGACCACGCGGCGCTTGCGCCCGAGCCGCTGCAGCGTCTCGTCGATCAGCTTTTCGACCTCGGGATCGGGCAGCGGCGCGCGCGAGCCGCCTTCGTATTTGTAGTAACCCTTGCCGGTCTTCTGGCCGAAACGACCGGCTTCGCACAAGGCGTCGGCAATTTCCGACTTGATGCCGCGGTCCTTGCGCGAACGCCAGCCGATGTCGAGGCCGGCGAGATCGCCCATCGCGAACGGTCCCATCGGCATGCCGAATTTTGTCACGACCGCGTCGACCTGCTGCGGCAGCGCGCCCTCGAACAGCAGTTTCTCCGCTTGCTTGCCACGCTGCGCCAGCATCCGATTGCCGACAAAACCGTCGCAAACCCCCACCACCGCCGGCACCTTGGCGATCCGGCGTGCGATCGCGACCGCCGTCACCAGCGCGTCCGGCGCGGTTTTGGCCGCGCGCACGATCTCGCACAGCTTCATCACGTTGGCCGGACTGAAGAAGTGCATGCCCAGCACGTCCTGCGGACGCTTCGTCACCGCAGCGATCTCGTCGATGTTGAGATAGGAGGTGTTGGAAGCCAGCACCGCGCCCGGCTTTGCGTATTTATCCAGCGCGCCAAACACCTCTTTCTTGATCGCCATCGTCTCGAACACAGCCTCGATAACCAGGTCAGCGTCCTTGACGTTCTCGACCCCGACCACGCCATTGATCAGGCCCATGCGCTTCGCCGGGGCGTCTGCGGGAATGCCGCCACGAGCCGCGGTGGCCTCGTAATTCTTTTGCATCACGCCCATGCCGCGCTTGAGCTGCTCGTCGCCGGTTTCGATCAGCGTCACGGGAATACCGGCGTTCGCAAACGACATCGCGATGCCCCCGCCCATGGTGCCGGCGCCGATGATGGCAACGCGCTCCACGTTGCGCGGTTTGGTGCCCTCAGGCACTCCGGCGATCTTGGCGGCTTCGCGCTCGGAGAAAAAGGCGTAACGCTGCGCCTTTGACTGATCGCTCGTCACCAGCTTCAGAAAACCCTCGCGCTCCTTTTTCAGCCCTTCCTCGAACGGCAGATCGATGGCGGCGCCGACCGCGTCGGCGGCGGCAAACGGCGCTTCCAAGCCGCGGGCCTTTTTGGTGAGCGCTGCGACCGCATTGGTGAAGATCGAGCGGTCGGCCTTGGCGGCGGCGAGCTTGCTGTCGTCATCGCGCAATTTGCGCAACGGCCGCTTCTCGGCCAGCACCTTGAGGGCAAAAGCCTTGCCCCCGGAAGCCGGCCCTTCGACGATTTCCTCGATCAGGCCGTTCTTGAGCGCGTCCGAAGCGCTGATGGGATCGCCGCCGACGATCATCTTGACCGCGAGTTCGGGACCGACCGCACGCGGCAGCCGTTGCGTTCCGCCGGCGCCGGGCAGCAGGCCGAGCTTTACTTCGGGAAGTCCGAGCCTTGCGTCCTTGGTTGCAACGCGGAAATGACAGGCCAGCGCCACTTCGAGACCGCCGCCCAGCGCGGTTCCGTGAATGGCGGCGACGATCGGCTTCGGCGAGTTTTCCATCACGCTTAGCACTTCGTGCAGTTGCGGAGGCTTCGGCGGCTTGCCGAATTCGGTAATGTCGGCGCCCGCGATGAAGGTGCGGCCGCCACAAGTGAGAACGATGGCCTTCACCTCGGGATCGGCGATCGCGCTCTTGACGCAATCGAAGATGCCGCCGCGCACGGCGGCGCTCAGTGCATTGACGGGAGGACTGTTGACAGTGACGACGGCGACAACATCGTGACGCTCGAGCTTGACAACTTCGTTCACGCGACTCTCCCTTAAATTCTTGTTCTAGTTAATTTCGCATAGCGGAATTTAATTCCACATCTTGACACGGAGGGTTATTTTGAAGCACGTCAATTGTCAACGAAATCCGCGCAGCAGCAGGCAATGAAACGTCCCGGCAAGAAGGCAGCGACCGATCGCAACTTCGTCGTCGCGCTTTCCCGCGGCCTCGATGTGTTACGCGCATTCCATCCCAACGACGGGCTGCTCGGCAATCAGGAGATCGCCGCCCGCACGAACTTGCCAAAGCCTACCGTTTCACGGCTGACCTATACCTTGACCAAGCTCGGTTACCTTACACCCGTTCCCCGGTTCGAGAAATATCAGCTCGCGCCTTCAGCCATGGCGCTGGGGTATGCCGCCCTTGCGAATCTCGGCGTTCGGCATTTGTCCGAGCCATTCCGCGAGGAAGTGATGCGGCAGACCGGCGGCGCTGTCGCAATCGGCGGCCGCGACCGCACCAGCATGATTTACTTCGGACAGAGCCGCAATGGCCTGACGTTGGGCGTTCAACTCGACGTCGGTTCGCGAATCCCGATTGCGACGACCGCGATGGGACGAGCGTATATCTGGGCGTTGCCGAGCGATGAGCGTGCCGCATTGCTGCGCGAACTCCGCGAACATTACGGCAGCCGCTGGCCGCGAATGCGCGAGGGCATCGAACGTGCCGGTGAGATGGTGGCCAAACAGGGCTTTGCGATCTCGGCTGGCGAGTGGCAGGACGACGTGCACGCGGTCGGGGTAGCCTTAAAGCTTAATGACGGGACCGGTACTTATGCATTTAACTGTGGCGCGCCGGCATTCCGCTTCACGGAAGACCGACTCCGGAACGATATTGGACCTCGCCTCTTGGCGATGGTAAGGAACATAGAGGCTGCGCTCGGCGGCACAGCACCGCAATCAAAACAACAAGAAAACAAAAAGTCGAAAGCAGGAGGGAAAGTTGCACGTTTGGTCGAGGGGATCAGGTAGCCTTCATCGTTGCGGCCGGCGAACGATTTCGCACGGTCATTCCGGCCCGGCGAATTCGGGCGCAACGAGATGACACAGGCACAACGCGCGCAAGCACAGCATCCGCTGCTCGCAGTTCGCGACGTAAGCGTCGTGTTCGGCGGCATCATCGCCTTGAACGGCGTGTCCTTTGACATGCATCAGGGCCAAATCCTGGGCCTGATCGGGCCAAACGGCGCCGGCAAGACCACGCTGTTCAATTGCCTGAGCCGGCTCTACCAGCCGAGCGGCGGCGATATCCTGATGGAGGGCCGGAGCATCCTGACCCGCCCGCCGCACCGGATCGCGGAAATCGGCATCGGCCGCACCTTCCAGAACGTCGCGCTGTTTCCCAATCTGTCGGTGCTCGACAACGTTCGGGTCGGCACCCACGCGCGCACCAATAGCGACATCATCAGCGACTCCCTGAGACTGGGCTGGGTCCGACGCGGCGAGGCCGAACTCAACAAGCGCGTCCATGAAATCGTCAGTTATCTCGACCTTGACGAGGTCGCCCATGCCACGGTTTCCGGGCTGCCGTTCGGCACCCAGAAGCGGGTCGAGCTGGCCCGCGCGCTCGCCGCCGAGCCGAAGATCCTGCTGCTCGACGAGCCGGCAGGAGGCCTTAACCACGAGGAAGTCCATGTGCTCGGGGATCTGATCCGCAGGATCCGTGACGAGCGCAAACTCACCGTCCTGCTCGTTGAACATCACATGGGGCTGGTGATGTCGATCGCCGATCATGTGGTCGCGCTGAATTTCGGCCGCAAGCTTGCCGAGGGAACGCCGGCCGCGGTGCAGTCCGACCCGGACGTCATCAAAGCCTATCTCGGGAGCAAGGACCAATGACCGCGATGCTCAATGTAAAGGATCTGCGCGCCTATTACGGCCAGGTCCAGGCGCTTCATGGGCTCGACTTCGGTCTCAACGAAGGAAGCATGACCACCCTGCTCGGCGCCAACGGCGCCGGCAAGACCACCACCCTGCGGGCGATCTGCAATATGGTGCGTTCGACCGGCGCGATCGAATTCGAAGGCGCGCCTCTCGCCGGCCGCTCGACCGAAAACATCGTCCGGCTCGGCATCGCGCATGTGCCGCAAGGTCGCGGCACCTTCACGACCATGACGGTTGAAGAGAACCTTCAGCTCGGCGCAATCACTCGAAAAGACAAGGCCGGCGTGGTTTCCGACATCGAGCGAATGTACGATCATTTTCCGGTGCTGAAGCAGCGGCATACCCAGCAGGCGGGTACCCTATCGGGCGGCGAACAGCAGATGTTGGCGGTGGCCCGCGCGCTGATGTTGCGTCCCCGATTGATGCTGCTCGACGAGCCTTCGTTCGGTCTGGCGCCGCTGATCGTGCGCGACCTGTTCAAGATCCTCGGCAAGATCAATCGCGAGAACAAGGTCACCATTCTGGTCGTCGAGCAGAACGCGCAGCTGGCGCTCGAACTCGCCGACAAGGCCTACGTCATCGAAACCGGACGCATCGTGATGTCGGGAACTGCAACCGAAATCGCGAACAATGAAGACGTCCGTAAATCCTATCTGGGTTATTGAGGAGCGCGGCCATGGAGCTTTTCACCAATCAAATCCTGGCTGGCATCGCCACCGGCGCAATCTATGCCTGCATGGCGCTCGCAGTGGTCATGATCTACCAGGCGATCGATCATCTCAATTTCGCCCAGGGCGAAATGGCGATGTTCTCGACGTTCATATCCTGGCAACTCATGCAATGGGGCGTCCCTTACTGGGGCGCCTTCATCATCACTTTGGCATTGTCCTTTGCCGGCGGCATCGCGATCGAGCGGCTACTGTTCAAGCCTCTGGCCAAAGCCCCGATCCTGACCAACGTCGCCGGTTTCATCGCACTGTTCGCGATCATCAACAGCGTCGCCGGCCTGATCTGGGACTTCACGATCAAGCAGTATCCGACACCGTTCGGGTCATATCCATTTCTCGGCAGCCAGCTGATCTCGACCCATCAGGCTGGCATGATCGGGGTAACCGTGCTGCTGTTGCTCGCGCTGTATTTCTTCTTCCAGTTCACCCGGATCGGGCTTGCGATGCGCGCGGCCGCCTCTGTGCCGGAATCGGCACGGCTGGTCGGCGTTAACACCAGTTGGATGATCGCACTCGGCTGGGGCATGGCGGCGGCGATTGGCTCGATCGCAGGCATGTTGATCGCGCCCGTGGTGTTTCTCGAACCGAACATGATGGGCGGCGTGCTGATCTACGGATTTGCCGCCGCAGTGCTCGGCGGCCTCACCAGCCCATTGGGTGCTGTCGTCGGCGGTTTCCTGGTCGGTATTTTCGAGAATCTGGCCGGAACCTACATCCCGGGCGTCGGCAACGAACTCAAGCTGCCGATCGCGCTGGCACTGATTATCACCGTCTTGGTTGTCAAACCGGCTGGGCTGTTCGGCCGGCCAATCGTAAAGCGAGTTTGATCATGAGCGCAGTTCAGGAAGTCGTCACACCGGCTGCAATCGAAGCCGTTCCGAAGAGGGCGATGACGCTCGGCTACGGCACCTCGCTGATCATGCTGGCGTTACTGCTGCTGGTGCCGCTGTTCGTCAAGAACTTCATCATCTTCCAGCTTACGATGCTGCTGATCTATGGCCTCGCCGTGCTGGCTTTGAACATCCTGACCGGCGGTAGCGGCCAGTTCTCGCTGGGACAGAGCGCGTTTTACGCAGTCGGCGCCTACACCTCGGCGATCCTGATGGAACATGCCGGAATGAATTACGCGCTGACGCTGCCGGTTGCCGGGCTGATCTGCTTTGGTTTTGGCTTTCTGTTCGGGCAGCCGGCACTGCGCTTGAGCGGCGTTTATCTGGCGCTGGCAACCTTCGCGTTGGCAACCGCCATGCCGCAGCTTCTCAAGCTCGGCTATTTCGAGCACTGGACCGGCGGCGTGCAGGGCCTGGTCGTGACCAAGCCCGATGCGCCGTTCGGGCTGCCGATATCGCAGGACATGTGGCTGTATTATTTCACGCTGGTCATTACCATCGCTATCTACATCTTCTCGGTCAATCTGCTGCAGTCGCGCTCAGGGCGCGCCTTGATGGCGATCCGCGACAACGAAATCGCGGCGTCCGCCATGGGCGTTGACGTCGCGCTGTACAAGACGCTGGCATTCGGGGTCAGCGCCGGAATCACCGGTATCGCGGGCGGCCTCGGAGCCATCGCCGTGCAGTTCGTGGCGCCCGACGCCTACACCATTACGCTGGCGATCTCGCTGTTTCTCGGGATGGTTGTCGGCGGCGTCGGCTGGCTGCCGGGATCGATCGTCGGTTCGGCATTCATCATCTTCGTACCGAATATCGCCGAGGGTATTTCAAAGGGGCTGTCCGGCGCGGTGTTCGGCGTACTGCTGTTCCTGGTCATCTTCCTGGTGCCGCACGGCGCGAGGCAAGTCGCCATCGTTGCCCAGCAACTGATGGGCAAACTGAAGAGAAACTAAACACTGAGGAGAGAGTATGCGTTCCAAACAAAAAATGCGTATCGCCGCGTTCTCGACGGTCATCGCCTTCGTCACCACCTCGGGCGCCGCACTCGCACAAAAGAAATACGACACCGGCGCGACCGACGCGGAAATCAAGATCGGCAATATCATGCCCTATAGCGGCCCAGCGTCCGCCTACGGCGTGATCGGCAAAACCGAAGCGGCCTATTTCACCAAAATCAATGCCGAAGGCGGCATCAAGGGCCGCAAGATCAATTTTATCACCTATGACGACGGCTACAGCCCGCCAAAGGCGGTTGAGCAGGCGCGCAAGCTGGTGGAGAGCGATGAAGTCTTGCTGGTTTTCAACCCGCTCGGCACACCTTCGAATTCGGCGATCCAAAAATATCTGAACTCGAAGAAAGTCCCGCAACTGTTCGTCGCCACCGGCGCAACCAAATGGAACGACCCGAAGAGCTTTCCGTGGACCATGGGCTGGTA
>Ga0209687_1000837_pt1 | contig 10059 bp, 9 predicted proteins | sample GraSoiAngelo_136_FD_185893 | JGI IMG/M metagenome (GOLD analysis project Ga0209687, IMG submission 185893) | Grasslands soil microbial communities from the Angelo Coastal Reserve, California, USA - 14_0929_09_20cm (SPAdes) (version 2) | ecosystem: Environmental > Terrestrial > Soil > Grasslands ...
TGAGCGGACGGGCGCCACTCGTTTTCCAAATTTTGGGTGGCAAAACCAGCCGCGAAAATTGTTCCCGGTATTTCCACCAGCGGTCCCAGAGTAAACGCAAGTAGGTGCGCGTCGATTTTCGAACCGCATCCAGATCAGGCGCATCGAGGAATCCGGCGACACCGAAAAGCAGCGCTTCGCTGTCCTCCCGTTGCTTGCGCAAGAGAGTCACAGGCAAACGTTGCGTGAGCAATGTGAATGGCAGCCGATTTTGTTTGTAGCCAAGCGCCTCCGCCATGGCCTGGAACAAAACCTCGTCGCGCCCGTGTGCTTCGATGCGCTGCCGAAGGCGATTCGCTTTCTGTTGCAAACGAAACTTCGCGGCCCCCTCAAGAATGCTGCTAATGCGTTCTGCCGCCAGATTTCTCAGGGGGGCAACACAGCGACCGGGATGCGCCAGCGGCACCAGTCCGGTCGCGGCATCGCGCAGGGAGGCGAGGTCGAGTTGGACCTGGGGAACATTGCGGTGACTACTGGTCCGGGCAAAGAATTCCATTCCGCTTCGTTCAAGAAAGATGTGGAGAATCGCGTCATCGAACGCTGGATTGGTAGCGTGGCCGTGCAGCTCCCAATTGCGATCGAGCAAATCGATTTCAATCGCGCCGTGCAGGACGGGCCCACCTGCTATCCGGATAGCAGCGTCCTGAAAGTCGGGGCCTGCCTCGTGATTCCAAAAACCAAATTGTACGATTTCGACCGGCTCGCCGATCAACGTCTGGAATTTGCGACCAAATTCACCCGCGAACCAACGTGCCTGCAGTTCGAGCTCGTTCGGAGTTTTCGGCAACGTGAACAACGGTCGCTCGCCCACACGGGCGTTTTCTTGCCGCATCTCGGCATAGCGGTTGATCGAATGCATGCTGCAGGCTCTTTTACCCTACTCGTCAAGTGACAACGATTACCAAATCACGGCAAAAATCGCGAATGATGTATGAGGAATGACCAAGGATGACGAAACCTTAATGACGAATTGAGACAGCGCGCACGACTCTGATTTCGTCATTCGGACTTCGTCAATTATATTTCCGCTCGGAGCTGCGCTTCCGCCAATTCCGGTGAACTGCGCGCCAGGTTTTGGCGCAGATAATCCCCAATCCTTTCCACCTCCGCCACACGTGACCGCGCAAAGACGAAAGAATATTTTGCGCCGCGCCCCGCCGCCGGAAAGATGACAAGGTTTTCGGACAGAAATTTCGGTTCGCGTGCGATGGTCATGCCCTCAAGCTCGATTGCTTGCGCGACCGGTTTCGATCCCTTACGTCCAATGAAGATCAATTTGCGTGGCTCTTCATTGGTGGCGACGAGCGCACCGAATAAGTTGGGCGGGATCCGCCGGCCGCGACCGCTCGCGCACGGCACCGCCCAGGCGATGGTTTCGCCGAGGAGGTTTTGTTTGCTGAAAATCGGCGCCAGTTTTGCCGGCAAGTTCAAGGGCAACGTTGTTTCCCGATGAAAGAAGGCTGGTTCGTTCAACTTTCGCCAGATCAGCCACAGCTTTACCTGGGTCCCGCGCAAAATCTTTGGAGCAAAATAGAAGAACGCTCCGAGCCCGATCAGGAAAATGGAGAGGGCAATGACGGGGTGATAATGCAACAAAGCGAGCCCGCCTACGACGACGGCGTCCTCGCCGACGCTAAGCGCGATGTTCGAAAATGGCTCCGGCGACGTGTTAGATAGAAGCCGGGTTGTGGCCTTCGCCGTGTGAGTAGCCAGCGCGGTCGTGCCCGCGAGTAGCACAATGACGACATCAAGCATTGGAGTGGAATGTCCCAGTACTTGAATGGCGAGAAGTGCGCCGCCGATCGGCCTGATGATGGTGTGGACGGCGTCCCAGATCGAATCAATCCATGGTATTTTGTCGGCGAAAAATTCGAGTAGAAAAAGAACGCCGGAAATGATGATAACAATTGGGTCGCCAAGAATGGACAGGGACTGGTATTGCGGCGCTAAAACGATCCAGTGGAAATGAATGGCAAGGCCGGAGGCAAAAACGGTGAGATATAGATTGAGCCCCGCCAGACAGGCAAGCCCGAGCGCGACACTCAGAAGATTCAGCCGTTCCACCACGTACTAATTAAGGGCCATCCCGAGCGAAGTCGAGGGTTCCTGCCATAACTCGTCATCCCGAGCGAAAGTGAGCCTGCCGCGAAAGCCCTTCTACCCACCTGGATGTCCTGGGATGACGGTTGCTGGGACCCGACCGCACCTCTACAATCGCTGCCGTGTTAGATATTAGAATCATTCGCGACCAGCCGGATATGGTTAAGAGCCGGCTCGCGCTTCGCGGAAGTGACGATGAAGCCAAAATCGATGAATTGCTTCGCGTCGATGCAGAACGCCGCAAAGCCGAGACGGCATTACAAGCCCTTAATGCCGAACGCAAAAAACTGAGCAAGGAAATCGGCGCAATGCGGATGAAAGGGGAGGACTCTCTCCAGCAGGAAAATCGCGTCCGCAGAATCGGCGACGAAATCACCCGATTGAACGAAGACGTAAACCTGTTCGATGCGCAACAGCGCGAGATGCTGCTGGAGATTCCAAATCTCCCGCACCTCAAAGTGCCCATTGGAAAAGATTCCAGCGCCAATCCGGTAGTGCGATCCTGGGGAGCGAAACCGAAGTTGGATGCGCCGCTTGATCACGTAACTATTGGAGCAAATCTCAAGCTGTTTGATCTGGAACGGGCGACGAAGCTAAGCGGCAGCGGCTTTATTTGTTTTACCGGTGTGGGGGCGCGCCTGGAGCGAAGTTTGATCCACTTCATGCTCGATCTGCACACGCGCGAGCATGGTTACGAAGAGATGAGCCCGCCGTTTTTGGTCCGGCGTGATTGCATGATTGGAACATCGCAGCTGCCGAAGTTCGAAGCCGACATGTACGGTCTGGAAAATAATCAGCTCTTTCTTGCGCCGACTGCGGAGGTGCCGGTGACGAATTTTCACCGCGAAGAAATACTTCGCGCAGATGAACTGCCGAAAAAGTACGTCGCATATACTCCTTGTTTTCGACGTGAAGCTGGTTCAGCCGGCCGTGAAACGCGTGGTATCCTTCGTGTCCATCAGTTCGACAAGGTAGAGCTGGTTAAAATCACTACACCGGAAAGCTCGTATGAAGAGCATGAAGGATTGACCGCCGATGCCGAGAAAGTTTTGCAACTATTCGGGCTGCATTATCGGGTCATTGAACTTTGCGCCGGAGATCTTGGCTTTGGCTCGACAAAGACCTACGACATCGAAGTCTGGTCACCCGGGCAGAATGCGTATCTGGAGGTTTCGAGCTCTTCGAATTTCGGTGATTTTCAGGCGCGGCGGATGAATTTGCGATACAAGGATGCAAAAGGGGTAAGCCGCTTTTGTCATACCCTAAACGCGTCCGGAGTCGCCTTGCCACGACTGCTCGCCGCATTGATCGAAAATGGTCAGCGGAAAGATGGCTCGGTTCGGCTTCCGGAAAAATTGCTGCCCTATTTTGGCGACAGCCAGATTCGGTAACTCAGCGGGACGTGTCGGTCGCAAAAGCTGCCGGCTCTCGCATCCGATGCGCGTGCCGCTTGAGAGAGACTACAATTGTAAGTCGAGCTGCTTGCGATCGTCCGGTGACATTGCCGCTTCCGTCGAAGGCAAGGGGAGTTCGTAACCGAGACGCTCGGCCAATCGCTGCGCGCTTTCCAGGGCAAAGCCTTCAAAGTGATTGTTCAAATAAGCGTAGACGGCCCGAACATCCGAAAGTTGTCGCTCGATCTTTAAAGCCCAACTCTCCATCGCCGCTTCGCGTTTCCACAGCAGTTTGCCGTAGCGATGCTGATGCCTGCCATCGCGGTCGTATTTTGTCGTGTAGTCGCCCAGCAAACGGACGTAAAGAAAATCGGTCGTGCGCGGCTGAAATTCGAACGGCGCGAGATTGCGCTCGTCCAAGGGCGAGGTGTCGGCCCAGACCCAGCAGATACGGTGTTTTTCCAGCAGATGAATGAATTGCGGCCGGTGCCAGCCGGGATGCCGAAACTCGATGGCAAAGCGAAAATCCCGCGGCAATTGCTCGACGAAGGACCGCAGCGGAACTTTCCCCTCTTTCGGGAGAAAGGATGGTGGCAATTGGACCAGGATGATGTGCAACTTAGGCGCCAGCGCTTCGATCGCGCGCAGAAATCCATTCAACTCTGCTGAGCAATCGCGCAGTTTACACTGGTGCGTAATCTCGCGTGGCAGTTTGCAGGAAAAGCGAAAATGGGACGGCGTGATATCGAGCCAGCGTCGCACCGCATCAGGCCCCGGTGCCGCGTAAAAGGTCGAATCAATTTCGACGGTCGGGAAATGACGCGCGTAAAATTCCAGCCAGCGCGACTCGGGCAAATCCCGTGGGTAGAAGATCTCCCGCCAATCTTCAAAACTCCAGGCGCAGGCCCCGATGCGAATTTTTTGTTGTTGATTTAAATTCACCGGCTTAAACTTACTTCAGACTCGAGCGAACGAAAAAGCACCAAGGTTGTCTAAGAACCGGCCCTCGGGTGTCTCGTTTTTACGCTGCGTTAACTTGACTGGACCACGGAGGCAAATACCCTCCCACGTTTCATGCGAATCCGACTGTTTACTTTCGTAATTGGGGCGATCTCCCTCGCCACGGTGGGGCAGGCGTCTATCATCTTTCGACCGGGCGAAAAAGTGAAGTATGTCGCTCCCGGCGAGGAGGAAGTCAGCGGCAATGCGCAGCGCCTTTATGAGATCGGGCAGGAAGCCGAGAAAAAAGGAAACATTGGCCGCGCCATCAAAGCCTATTCTCAAATTTGGCGGAAGTATCGCCACGATACGCTGGCCCCGGCCGCCACCTATCGGGCAGCCCAGCTAATGGAGCAGGACCACCAGTACATCCGGGCCGCCAACACTTACCGCACCGTCGTGGAAGATTATCCGAATAGCCCCAATTTCGACGAAGCGATCGAAGGGCAGTTTCGTATCGGCGAAATGTACCTTTCCGGCAAAAAACTAAAGCTTTGGGGAATCCCGATTGCCACCTCAATGGATCGTGCGGTAGACATCTTTGCTGCGATCGTCCGCACCGCCCCCTTTGGCAGATATACGGCACGGGCCCAGTTTGATATTGGATTGGCCCGACAAAAACAACATGCCAACGACGCCGCGATTCTAGCCTATCAGGCGGTAATTGATAAATTTCCGAACGATCCGATTGCGGCTGATGCGCAATATCAAATCGGATACATTTGGTACGAAGCGGCGCGTCGCGGCTCAAACGATCAGGCCGCGACCGAAAAGGCCACGACCGGATTTGAAGATTTCCTGTATCGTTATCCGAAAAGCGAAAAGGCACCACAAGCACGCGAGAATCTTGAGCGGCTGCAGCTAAAATCGACCGGTGATGCCATGCAGATTGCGAAATTCTATGACAAGAAGAAGGCATACCGCGCGGCCGTGATTTACTACAATGAAGTCATTCGCGAGCAACCTGGATCGCCCGCCAGCGCTGCAGCACAAAAACGTGTCGACCAAATTCGCGCGAAAATCGGCCCCACTGCCCTCCAACCCGCAGTCGCTGTAACAGAACCAAAGAAAAAGCAGGTGGCATCGCGCGGGTCATCCGGCAACACGCGCCCGGCCTTTCACAGCGACGCCGAAGTGGCGCCCCTGCCGCCGCCGGAACAGGATTCGAACTTGCCGCCGCCAGCGTCGCTTTCGCAACCGACCACGACTGCCCCGGAACCCAGTCCCACCCCCGAGTCATCTCCCGCTCCCGAGGCTTCCGCAACGCCTGAGCCGTCCGCCGCGCCTGATTCTGCCGCTTCGCCGGCGCCGTGAAAAATCCTTTCATCGCGGTCTTCTTGCTCTTAACCAGCTGTCTCGGCTACCACGTGGGGCCGGTTAAGCCAAGCGTGCTCCGGGACATCCACGCCGTTGCGGTTCCGACTTTTGAAAACAAAACCTTGCTGCCACGGATTGAGGTTCTTATCACCGACAGTGTGATCAAACAACTGCAGCAGGATGGCACCTACAGAATCGCTAACGAGAATAATGCCGACGCTATTTTGAAGGCTGAGATTACTGACATCAGCCGCACGCCGGCGCGATCGGTGCGCGGAAATGTCCTGGCCACGACTGAGTTCAACCTCATCATGCATGTGAAATATAAACTGGAAACGCCCAGCGGCACCATCCTTATGCCTTCGGCAGAAGTTGTCGGCACCACCAGCTTTTTCGTGGGGACCGATGTTACGACCGATGAGCGACAGGCCCTGCCGCTGGCAGCGGAAGAGCTCGCAAGCCATCTCGTTACCCAGTTAAGCGAAGGCTGGTGAATCCTCATGAAAGGCGAGGAGCACCTATGGGGAGTCCTCAACGACAAGCTCGATACACTGCGCGCCACCAATCAAATGGCGGAAGCAATCCGAGTCGGTCAAAGCGCGCTGGAAATAGCAAAGCGCAGCTTCGGCGCAGCTGATATTCGGCTGGCGCACAGCTATGAGAAACTAGGACTGTTGCACGAGCAAAACGGCGATCGCTCTGGGGCCAAGGCGTATCTGATAAACGCTCATCGCATTCTGACGCGGCTGCAGCCCGCCGACGGCCAAGCTATTTTCCGTTCTTCTCGGCGACTGGCTCACCTTTGTAATCAGCTTGGGCAGACTGAAGAAGCGATTGATTTTTATGAGCAGGCTGTTGCTGTCGCTCCACAAGTCCCCGAATTACCCTTCTCGGATCTCGGCGCGTTGCTGAACAACGTTGCTCTCCTTTGTCGCAAAGTCGGCCGCGCCAAAACCGCCGAGCCATATTACTTGCGTGCACTCGAGATTTATGAGAACCAGCTCGGGCCGGAACATCCCGATGTCGCATCAGTGTTGAATAATCTCGGTGTCTTTTATACCAACGAAAAGCGATTCACGGAAGCAGAGCAGATTCACGTACGCGCTCTCGCCATTCGTGAAAAAGCATTTGCGCCGAACCATCCCGACATCGCCCAGTCGAAATGTAACCTTGCGGTAGTTTATCATTCCCGAGGCGAATACGATCGGGCTTCAGAACTCTATCGCGCATCGCTCCAAACGTGGGAGGACGCCACGGCCAAACCCCCCGAAGAGTATGAAGTAGTGGCGGCTAACTATGCCGATCTTCTCCGCTCGCTGGGCAAGGCGCGCCAAGCGCAAGCGCTGGAAAGCCGGGCGCGCAAAAAGCGTCGCGGCTAATTGCGGTTGCACCGCTCTCGCACATAAGTCAGCTTCTCTGCGCCTTTTTTTCAGCTCACGTGGCGGAACTGGCAGACGCGTACGGCTCAGGACCGTATGGGGCAACCCGTGGAGGTTCGAGTCCTCTCGTGAGCAACGCCTACTCGGCCGACGTGTCGCTTCCCGGAATATTTGAGTCATTTCGCCCGTCGCAGGGAACGACCGACGAAGGTGCATTTTAGAATAACTGAGCTACTCGCGGTCGGGCATGGGGTGGTTAACCCATCCTTGAACTTGGCTAGGAAGAACGAGTTCGAACGTGCTTCTGAAAACCCGGAAGTAGTAATACTTCCTGCGTCCGTCGTAAAAGCGCCGCAGCAGACGAAAAGGGCTGTACTTGGCAAAAATTTTCCCAGCTGAGACGTCTCCTTCGGCGTGCGTCTTTGCCAATAGATTCGTGTGACTGGGGTCGAACACGGCCGGTTCGACATCTTCGGGACGAAGAGTGAACATTTCTACCTGGCGCGACGATTGGACTTCTACGTTTGCCGTTCGCCGCGTTTCCGCGTTGAAACGGTGCGGATTCTTCATGAGTTCTTCGAACTGAATCTCGATCGCGAAACACGGGCCGATCAACGCCAGGATAGCGACGCTCAGGAAGATTTGGCTAAACCGGAGCCGTAGGGTAGGGCGTTCGTCGATCGTTGAGAGTTTTCCCGTTGACGATCAGAAGCGAAACAAAAGTTTGATCTCGCACTCTTCGCCTTTAGCGCTTCGCTCGATACGGTCGGCATGGAGGCCGGAAAGATAGCCGGTTAGGCCGCTGACAAAGCTCTGCTCCTCCACAAGATCCATTCTTGGTCGCGCATCGGGAAGATTCGGCAAGTTGCCCGTGTAGTTGAGCCTCACCCTGATGTCGAAGCTATCGCTCCCGACCTGAATACGCACGGGCCCTTGGGTTTTAGCGGCCACCTGCTCTATAGCCTGATCCACGACCTCGCGCACGCGTTTGACGTCCGCCGCAGGAATTTTCCACTCGGACGCTTGCTGCTCAAAAAATGAGTCGAAAGACGCCGCGGTCAGCGCGGTTCCGTCGGCACCCAGACGCAACTGGCCGTAGCGCCACGTGCCCAACAAAAAAAGCGCATTGAGAGCAGTGGAAACCACCACGGCCACGGTGATTTCAGATCCCGTAAACTGGCGCGTCCAGGATGGCAAAGATTTAAAGAATTCCGGAAAAAACAGAACCGACAGCGCGGATAACAAGGACAGACCGATAATCAACGTGGCGCGCAGGGTAATGGGTCGGCTTACTACAAGCTGGATCCCGGCGACAAACATCAGTGCTCCGTTGAAAAATAACGCCGCTGCCATCACGGGTCGGGGCATATTGACAATTACGCTCGCGAACTTCGGCAAGCACGAAAGCGCCACGAGCCAGCCGGCTATGGGCCATGCGAGGATCCGGCTCGTGACGCCGGTGATTTTCTCGATGCCGACTAGGCTCGGACTAGCGCTCATTCCGGGAGCGGCCAACACGCCGCCGACTGCACAGCCGATCCCATCGGCGATTACACCTCCGGAGATGCTTTCAATGTTAGGGCGGCGCCATGCCGCATCGTTCATCTGCTGGCACGTAGTCAATACTCCGACGACGCGCAGACCGGACGCGAGACCGGCAATGGCAAAAGGCAACATCAAAGATGGTTCAAAGTTATAGGAGAGAAATCGTGGATCCGGCAGCGCAAAAATAGGACTGCGCACCATTTGAGTAGAGAAGTCTTGTGGAAAAACTTCCAGGAGGGCCGCGACGCCGTAACCGAGGAGAATTCCGATCAGCACGCAGAGCAGTTTGGGTAGCCCCTTTGCCCACACGGCCAGGGCGATCATGGTCAGAAGCACAAACAGCGCTGTCAGAAACATATGATTGACACGCGGATCGTGCACCACTTGGGGATCGAAGAGAACGCCAAGTCCGATTTTGCCCAACTCAATTCCTACGGCAATAATCACCACGCCGGAAACTACCGCTGGAAAGAATTTGCGAAGGCTGTTGAGCAGCCCGCCTACCGCGATCTCGCATCCGCCGGCGAAGATCACCATGCCGCATACCACAGGAAATCCAAAAACCGACGCGGCCAGCATGGCCGACGGCAGATAAATTGCAGAAACTACGGGAGGGCAGAGGTAACCCGAGCCGATTGGCCCCAGCCGCAAGCTTTGCAAGACAGTCAGAAACGCCACTGCGATCATCGCTAGGCCCATGGCATTGCGCGCAGCTTCTTGCGGGAGCTTTGCCGCCTCCGCCACCAGCGCCACCATGACCAAGTACGGACAGATCACCGCCACATGTTGAAAGCCGATTGTGATCAACGATACCGCTGGCGGTTTTTCATCTCGGGCATAGATCAGGTCTTTGGGTCGCTCAGCCATTTTTTAAGGCAATAAACCCGGGGCGCCCATTGAGCGGCAGGCGTCAAGATGCAACCATACTTTCTAAGGCGTGATCGCTGGAAGGGTCAAGCCTAACATCGTAGCACAGGCCGATCGTTTCTACGTCTGTTCTTAACATTTGAAATTTGGCACATCGGACTATGTCGGGGCAACGGCGACGGCACTACTTTTTAAATCATTCACGAGCATTCACCAATTTTCACACCTGCCGATCGTGCTATGGTGGCCGCGCTCTTCCGCATCTCCAATCCTGCGACGCCGAAGGTCCGCGCTAAATGCGTTTGTCTCCGTGACCTGGTCGCTCATTTTTAGGACAGAAAGTTAGTTCGGGGATGCTGCACATCACTGCGGTGCCGTCATAACGCTTTGCAACCCCGCTGCATGCGAGGTTCCGGACG
>Ga0209687_1000838_pt1 | contig 10042 bp, 6 predicted proteins | sample GraSoiAngelo_136_FD_185893 | JGI IMG/M metagenome (GOLD analysis project Ga0209687, IMG submission 185893) | Grasslands soil microbial communities from the Angelo Coastal Reserve, California, USA - 14_0929_09_20cm (SPAdes) (version 2) | ecosystem: Environmental > Terrestrial > Soil > Grasslands ...
CGAAGCGTTGGTTCAAAAAGTAACCGCGTCGAAACAATGAAGGAGTTCTTCGCCGAACTGAAGCGGCGCAATGTTTACAAGGTTGCAGTCGCCTATGCGGTGGTGGCGTGGCTGCTTATCCAGGCGGCCTCGATCTTGTTCCCGACCTTCGACGCGCCTGCCTGGGTCATGAAAGTTTTCGTTATTGTTATCGTTCTTTGTTTTCCCGTCGCGCTGGTTTTCTCCTGGGCTTTTGAGATCACGCCGGAGGGAATCAAACGGGAATCTGATATCGACCCGGGCAAATCGAGTACCACGCGAACCGGTCGAAGAATCGTTAGCCTGACCGCGGTGCTCGCCGTGATCGCCGCCGCGTTATTCATTTTTCAACTGTTCCGCTCTAAAGCTCTGCCCACGACGACGAGCTCCGTCGCATCGATTGCCTCCACCATTTCTGCCAAAAGTGTCGCCGTCCTTCCATTGGTTAACACCAGCGGCGATCCCTCCAATGAATATTTTTCGGATGGCCTTTCCGAAGAATTGATTGCTGTCCTAGCCAAAATTCCCGATCTCAAAGTCATCGGCCGCAGTTCGTCTTTTCTATTCAAGGGAAAATCGGGAGACAGCGGCGCGATCGGCCAGAAACTCGGCGTCGCTCACCTGATTGAAGGCAGTGTTCGGAAACAGGGCGAACGCGTCCGCATTGTCGCGGAATTAATCAATGCGGCCGACGGACGTTCGATCTGGTCGGAAACCTACGATCGCGAATTGAAGGACGTGTTTGCCGTCCAGGAAGAGATCGCGAGGGCGGTTGCAGAGCAAATGAAGGTAAGATTGTTAGGGGAGAAAACCCACTCGGATGCAGTGCCATCGAATCAGAATCCAGCGGCGCATAATGCCGTACTGCAATCTGATTTTTATTTTCAACAACAGACGGCCGAGAGCATTCAAAAGGCAATCAGCTTCGCGCAGGAAGCGGTACGTCTAGATCCCACCTATGCTCTCGCCTATGCCAAACTATCTCAGGCATGGCGCCAATACGGTGCGAGCTTCGCGACCGGCAATGCCGAGAAAGCGTACGAGGAAGCTCGCGTCGCCGCGGAAAAAGCTGCTTCTCTCGCACCCGATCTGGTCGAAGTGCGAAAGGCTATCGGATGGATATCGATGACCCCAGGGCTCGATTTCCGCGCTGCGGAAAAGGAATTCCGGCGCGCCTTGGAATTATCTCCCGGCGACGCTGGCGCAAAAAACGCATTGAGTTATGCACTCATGGCCCAGGGCCGGTTGGCCGAAGCGGGGCAAACTTGCCGGGAGGCGATTTTGTTGGACCCACTGGTGACCGTGCTTTGGTATAATCTGGGCAGACTGGCTGTGGCTGCCGACCGGTACCAAGATGCGGAGGAAGCGTTCCGCAAAGGACTAGAAATCCAGCCGCACGCGGCGCGTTTTCATAATTACCTGGCGACGCTTGATATCCTGCAGAAGAATCCGGCAGCTGCCTTGCAGCAGGCCCAACTCGAGCCAGATGATTTTTGGCGCGAATACGCGCTAACTCTGGTTCAGCAAACGCAATCCGATCGCGCCGCGGCTGACACCGCGCTTAAGAATTTCTCCTTCAAATACGCGAGCAACGGCGCCTACCAAATTGCCGTTATCCACGCTCTTCGCAAAGAACCAGATGAAATGTTCCGCTGGCTCGACAATGCTTACGCTACCCACGATTCCGGTCTGACTCAGCTGGTGATAACACCTTTTGTTTTCGAATACCGCGACGACCCGCGGTTCGTTGCCTTGTGCCAAAAACTCGGCGTCCAATTGCCGGCCCATGGGGAACGATGAACGAGAAACATTCTTTCTTCGCCGAACTGAAGCGGCGCAATGTTTACAAGGTCGCGGTCGCATACGCCGTCGTTGGGTGGCTCTTGGTTCAGGTCGCCACGCAAGTCTTTCCGTTTTTCGAGATTCCGAATTGGGCCGTCCGATTGATCGTGCTCGCGATCGTGATTGGGTTTCCCATCGCGCTCGTGATCGCATGGGCATTTGAACTGACGCCGGAAGGCTTGAAGCGCACAGAAGACGTCGATCTTGCGACGCAGACACGCACAAGAACTCACGCCTGGATTTACATCGTGATCGTTGGCGCGCTTCTGTCGATTAGCTTGTTCTTTTTCGGACGTTTCACCGCATCCACAAAACAGAGCGGCACAACTGAAGTTCCGGAGAAATCGATCGCGGTGCTTCCGTTCGAAAACCGGAGCGAAGACAAGGCCAACGCCTACTTTGCCGATGGCATCCAGGACGAGATTCTGACGCGCTTAGCCAAGATCGCCGATCTGAAGGTGATCTCGCGCACTTCCACGCAGCATTACAAGAGCGCGCCGGAAAACCTGTCGGAGATCGCGCGGCAACTTGGCGTGGCGCACATCGTGGAAGGAAGCGTGCAGAAGAGCGGCGACTCTGTGCGCGTCAACGTGCAGCTAATCAAAGCAGCCAATGATTCCCACCTCTGGGCTGACACCTTTGATCGCAAACTGACCGACATCTTTTCGGTCGAGAGTGAGGTCGCTAAAGCCATCGCGGATCAATTGCGGGCGAAACTCACCGGTCAAGAGGAGCAAGTCATCGCCGCTAAACCGACCGACAATCCTGAAGCTTACGATGCCTATCTGCGCGGCCTGGCTTACAGTCTGAAAACGTCATTCACACCCGCCAACGCCCTTGGCGCGCAGAAATATCTCAAAGAAGCGGTGCGATTGGACCCGAAGTTTGCCCTTGCGTGGGCGCTGCTCTCATACACGGATGCGGTCGGTTACCGCACAGCCACCCTTCAACCAACGGTTGCTCTGCGGGAAGAGGCGCGACAGGCAGCCGAAACGGCTCTTACTCTTCAGCCCAATTTGGGCGAAGCCGTCCATGCCAAAGGCTATTACCACTACTCCTGTCTAAAGGATTACGACGCCGCGGAGCGTTACTTTGAGCAAGCACGTCCGCTTCTGCCGAATAGCAGCCGGATTCCTGAATCGCTGGCCTATGTCGAGCGGAGGCGAGGACAGTGGGACAAAAGCGAGAACTACTTCAACGAAGCTGAGCGACTCGACCCACGCAACGTTACCATGCTCGGCCAGCACGCAGGATCCTATATCAACCGTCGTCGTTTCCCAGAAGCGACGCGAAAGGTTGATCAGATTCTCAATATTATACCGGACGACGTGGATACCATCGCGCAAAAGGCGTCCATCGCGCAGCTCGAGGGCGACCTGCCGCGAGCGGCGGCGCTTCTCGCTCTTCTCCATCCGCCTGCTGACGATACTGGCGCTTTGGAGACCCAAGTCTACCAAGCGATCCTGGAGCGCAATCCGGGACCGATGATTTCTCGGCTAAAGGAGGTACTCGCCAAGCCTGATCCGGCGTTGGGTTATTTTATTGGTGAACTGCGCTTTTGGTTAGGCTGGGCCCAGGAAGTCGCCGGCGATCATGCCGCCGCCCAAGCAAGTTGGCGACAGGCGCGCAGTGAACTGGAACCGTTCCTTAAAGAACAGCCGGAAAATTGGATTCTCATTGGCGATCTCGCATTGGCCAATATGGGCCTTCGTGATAAAGCCGCCGCGTTCACTTTCGTCGAAAAGGGGATGGTTGTGGTGCCGATTGAAAAAGACGCGCTGGATGGCCTGGGTCCAATTGAGATTCTTGCCCGGGTGGCGGCGCAAATGGGCGAACCTGACCGGGCCATTGCCACGTTACAGAAACTGCTCTCAATTCCATATGAGGGCCCACTGGCTTCAAACGTGCCGCTCACTCCTGCGTTGCTCCGGCTCGATCCGATGTTTGATCCACTCCGGAGTGATCCGCGCTTCCAAAAACTCTGCGAAGAGAAAAAGCAGTGAAGAGCGACAACTTCTTCGCCGAACTAAAGCGGCGCAATGTTTACAAAGTCGCGGTTGCTTACGCAATTGTCGGCTGGCTGGTAGTGCAAATTGCCACACAGGTCTTTCCATTCCTGGAGATTCCAAATTGGATTGTGCGGTTGGTGATCGTGCTGGTGGCGATCGGATTTCCCATCGCATTAGTTATTGCATGGGCGTTTGAGCTGACACCGGAAGGTTTGAAACGAACGGAGGTAGCCGATGCAGCAGTCGCTCCGCGCTCGTCGCATCGCGCATGGATTTATGTCGTGGTTATCGGCGGAATTCTTTCGATCGGTCTGTTTTTTCTCGGACGATATACCGCTGGAAATGCTACGCCTCGACACGATGCCAGTCCGGCTCAGACCGAGGCGGCTACAGCGACGCCGCAAAAATCGATCGCGGTGTTACCATTGCTTAATGAAAACGGTGATCGGAGCGACGAATATTTTTCCGACGGACTGTCGGAAGAACTGATCGCAGCTTTGGGTCAGATCAGAGATCTTAAGGTGATCGGTCGCAGTTCTTCCTTTCGTTTCAAAGACAGAAAAGAGGAATCCAAAACTATCGGCGAAAAGCTGGGTGTGAGCACGCTTCTGGAAGGCACCGTTCGAAAGCAAGGGGACAAAGTACGGATTGTTGCGGAGCTGATTAACGCCGCGGATGGAACGGAGCTGTGGTCGCGAGTTTTTGATCGTGAACTTAAGGACATCTTCGCAGTTCAAACCGAAATCGCCCAGGCTGTTGCTGCATCGCTAAAGGTGACTTTGCTCGGATCGCAGGATCGGCCGGCTCAAAGAGGTGCTCCCAGCAATGTCGAAGCGCACAATGCGTATCTTCAGGGCCACTTCCATTTCCAGCGTCGGAATCTCGAGGACTATCGCAAAGCTGTCGGTTATTTCGATCAGGCAATCCAGCTCGACCCCGATTATGCTTTAGCTTGTGCAGAACGCTCCGAGGCGTGGACTTTTATTGGAGACCTTACCGGCCAACGTGAGCCGGCGTGGTCAAAAGCGCGGAGCGACGCGGAAAGGGCCGTCGCGATCGCGCCCGCGCTGGCGGAGGCGCGCGCAGCCCTTGGTTGGGTTCGCTTTTTTGTCGATTGGAAATTTACCGAAGGCCTGAGCGAACTAAAACGCGCGAAAGAATTTTCGCCAAGCAATCCTACCGCCAACGATCTGCTGGCCCGAGTAATTCTTTATCTGGGGCGACTCGATGAGGCCGAGCGACAGGCGCGGCACGCGGTGGAACTCGACCCTCTATCGGTGATAGCACAAGGCAATTTGGCTCGGGTTCTTCTGTTCGCGGGAAAACTGGATGAGGCAGACGCCGCTGCACGCAAAGCAGCAGAGTTGCAGCCCACCTCTGCCTCCAGTCATCGATGGCAGGTGGTGGTCGCTGTGCTGCGGGGCGATGGCGCGACGGCCTTACGTGAAGCTCAACTGGAGCCCGACGAAGGCTATCGCCGTTTCGAGCTCGCGCTCGCGCAACAGATCCAGGGGGATCGTCAGGCAGCAGACGCGGCTCTAGCTGACCTCATCGCCAATGGCCGGGATCAATTGGCCTATCAAATCGCGGAGGTTTACGCCGTGCGAGGCGAGAAAGACAAGGCGTTCGAATGGTTGCAAATCGCTTTCGATGAGCACGACACCGGAACGCTTACGCTCTTAGTCGATCCGCTATTGCGCGGCTTGCGCGACGATTCTCGCTACAAGAACTTGCTCGCCAAACTCGGTTTACCCGGATCGTCATGAGCGACAAGCCTTCTTTGTTCTCTGAACTGAAGCGGCGCCACGTTGATAAAGTTGCGCTGGTTTATGCAGTCGTGTCGTGGCTGCTGATTGAACTCGCTTGGATCTTGTTACCGACCCTGGATGCCCCTGAGTGGATGCTGCCGGCTTTCGTTGTATTAATCACGCTCGGGTTCGTTATCACGGTTTTCATCTCGTGGTCCTTCGAAATGACGCCGGAGGGAATGAAACGCACGGCGGACGTTACGCCGGGCGAGGCCCTTCCCTACTGGAGCAAACGCAAGTTTGCCAGGTTTGTCATTGGCGTCGCTGTTATCGCGTTCGTTCTGCTTGCCTACCAAGTATTGCGATCCACGGGCGGGCACGTGGTGGCGAAGCATCGCACCGACAAAATTATCATTCAGGGTAACTCGGCCGGCACACAAACCGTGGAGCTCCAGCCTGACGGCACAGTGCGCGCTGAATACTCCTACAACGATCGCGGCCGCGGCGATCACATCACTGCGAGTTGGAAACTCGACAGCGCTGGCGTGCCGACAGAATACGACGGCCATGGCAACGATTACATGAAGGCACCGATCGAAGAGCATTTCGAAATAAAAAACGGCCGGGCGACTTGGAAGAATCGCAGCGAACAGGGCGAGAAAGCTGTGAACGGCGAGGAATTTTATCTGCCAATGAACGCGCCTCCGGAATTCTTCGGAGTGCTGGCGCGCGCGTTATTAAAGGCAACCAACCACAAATTGTCGCTCCTGCCTGCCGGCGAAGCGATGATCGAGCAGGCACAAAAAATTACGCCGTCCTCCGGCAAAGGAGAATTGACTGGATACCGCATCACCGGCCTCGGATTTTCCCCGCAACCGATCTGGTTAGATCATAATGGTACATCCGTATCCGCGTCCTCATGGTTTTCGGTGGTGCCGGATGGATCCGAATCTTCGATCCCGCGGTTGCTCGATGCGCAACAAAGGACTGATACCGCCTGGTCGGAGCGCATTGCTCGCGCGCTGGCGCACACGCCGCGTGGCGACCTCGTCATTCGCAACGCACGATTATTCGATCCCCGCGACCTTAGCGTCACGCCGGCAACAAGCGTCGTGGTGAGTGGCGAACGCATTGTCCGCGTCGGACCGGACGCCGATGTTAAACCATCTGCGAACGCGGAAATAATCGATGCCAAGGGCCGCTTCCTCATGCCGGGGTTGTGGGACAATCACCAGCATTTCAGCAACAATGATGGTGCGCTCGACCTCGCCAATGGTGTGATCAGCGCACGCGATATGGCGAATGACACAGATACGTTTCTTCAACGTGTCGCGCGTTTTGACAACGGCAGCGAACTCGGGCCGCGCGTGCTGAAAGCGGGAATTATAGATGGCACCGGAGAATTTGCCGGTCCTACAAAGATGCGGGTCGACACCGGCGAGCAGGCGATTCAGGACATTGATTGGTACGCCGACCACGGCTACGCCCAAATTAAGATTTATTCTTCAATCAAACCGGAGCTGGTTCCAATTATCGCCGATCATGCGCATGCACGGGGACTGCGCGTAAGCGGACACGTGCCCGCGTTTATGTCAGCACGGCAATTCGTCGAAGGTGGCGCTGACGAAATCCAGCACCTCAATTTCATCGTGCTCAACTTTCTGTTTCCGGAAGTGAAGGAGACCCGCAATCGAGATCGCTTTACCAAGGTTGCCGAGCGCGCCCGCGAATTTACTCCCGACAAACCCGACGTGCGCGACTTCATCAGCTTTCTCGGGCAACATCACACCGTGCTCGATCCGACAATAAGCATTTTCGAAGGTCTTTTTTGCGGAAACCCCGCCGCGATCACACCCGGACTGGAAGAGATCGTGCCTCGTTTTCCGCCGCAGGTGCGGCGCGCAATGCTGAGCGGAGCGCTCGAAGTTCCGCCGGACAAACAGTCGGCTTATCATGAAGCATTTCCGGCGATGTTGCGCTTACTCAAGGCAATCCACGACGCGGGCGTGACGATTATTCCGGGAACAGATGCGCTGGCCGGTTACACGCTGCACCATGAGCTTGAGCTTTATGCGGAGGCTGGTATTGCGCCGGCCGAAATTCTACGCATGGCAACGTGGACGCCTGCTCTCGTTATGGGCGTGAACAATGACCGCGGTGTCATCGCCCCGGGTAAACTGGCTGACATGATCCTTGTGGATGGCGATCCGACGAAAAACATCCGCGACATCAACAACATCACGACGGTAATCAAAGGCGGAAAAGTGTACGATCCGACGGCGATTGAAAAAGCGCTCGGTATCGCGCCGCGAGGAACTGCGCCCCAGTAGCGTATGAATTGGGAGATACTCGCGGCAATAGGCCAACTAGCTGCCGTGCTTGTTGGAATTCCTTCTCTTATTTACTTGGCCGTGCAGATCCGCGAGCAAACCAAGGAACGGCGGCAGTCAGCGGTAAATGCGCTCACTGTGCACTGGGGCGACCTCACCAAGTCGCTGCACGACAACGCCGAGTTCGGAGCAATTTATCTTCGCGGCGTGCAGTCTTTCAATGACCTCGACGCCGTCTCCAAACTCAGGTTTAGCGCGTTTCTAAATCGCTTCTTCAAAAATTTCCAGGCGATGTATTTCTCTCATCGCGACGGCGTGCTCAGTGCATCCTTATGGGGCGAGGTCGAGCGAACGATGAGCGATGTGATCGCCTATCCCGGCGTACGTCAATGGTGGCAGACACGGAAACACTGGCACACGGAAGAGTTTGGCTGTGTCATTGATGCGATTATCGCCCGAGGCGACGAGCCGAAGGCCTATTCAACCTATAATCTTAACGAGGTGATCGCCCCGAGGCAGGAGCGAAAGCAGTGACCAGACACGAGACCAAAGTCCTGCACGTTCCCGGCCGTATATGTTGTCGGACCTCTGACTCCTCTTTACTCTTTGTCGTAAACCGCCTTGCCATTGAATTTTTTCCCTTGGGCGTCTGTTCCGTTGATGGTGACGGTGCGCGATTTCCCATCCGCCGAAACCGTGATCCTGCCATTCCAGCCGATCTTTCCATCCTTCATCGCGGTGATGTCGTTGGTCCGGTCGTTCACCACTTTATAGGCAACGGAGTTGTAAGGCAGATTCCCCTTCACGGGGTAGGCTTTCCCATCGAACTGGCCGACCCAAACGCTGTGCGTGGGTTTTCCATCCTTGTCTACGCCCTCCACAGTGATCTTAATTTTGTCCTTCTGCTCCGCATAAGTGACCGTGGTGTTTTTGCCCATCCCCGGCACGAGCTTCGACTTCGCCTCATTGAGCTTCCATGTGCCCATGTGAGGATTGGCTGCAAAACAAGCTGCTGCTGCCGTAAACGATAGGGCCGCAGCCAATACTGCAATTCGAGTTTTTATCATGCGGCGATTCCGTCAGAAATGTTGTTAGGAGTCAATGCCAATTCGCGCGCAGTTGCAGAAGCGTAAACGCGAGCGGCCGTCAACCTTGGAAAAACATTGACGGCAGATTCAATTTCCGGCTCGATGATACCATGAAAACAAAACCGTTAGTCCTGTCCACTTGTTTCGCTCTGCTTTCATTCGCATTTGCCAGCTCGGCGTCGGAAACGGACACGAAAGCTCTTCGCGATCTTGACGCCCAATGGTCCGCAACTGCAGGAACCAAGGACCTCGATAAAACGGTGTCGTACTACTCCGACGACGCCATCGTGATGCCTCCGAACGCTCCGAGCGCAACGACGAAGGAAGCGATTCGGAATGTTTGGCAAGATCTGCTCGCGAGCGCTGGTCTTGTCATCAGTTGGAAGACGACCAAAGTGGAAGTCGCGACGTCCGGTGACCTGGCCTGCTTGAGCGGCACCTATGAACTGACCATGAACGACGCCAGCGGCAAGTCGGTCAACGACCATGGCAAATACGTCGAGGTTTGGGAAAAGCAGTCCGACGGAAAATGGAAGTGCGGCACTGATATCTGGAATTCCGATCTTCCGGCGCCCGGCGAGAAAAAGTAGCGGCGCGTTGTTTGTTGGTCGTAGCTCCGTTATTATGCGGTAAGACCATGAATGATTTCATTCGGAGTCGTTCTCAGACTCGGGGAATTACCGATAATCTTTTGGCTTCTGATTTGGGTGACACCCCCCGTCCAAAAATCTCGCTTTCGGGGACGGTAGCTGATCTACTATCACGTTAGATGAAGATCTTGCGCATTCTCGGAATGTTCCTCGTCGCTGGGTGTTGCGTTGCGGCGGAGCCGACTTGGAACCCGGCTGATGCGTTGAAGGAAGCCGAGCAAGATATTCGCACAGGGCATATTAAGTTTTATTGGTCCGGCAGCGTCGCGTCGATGCCAGTCGGTGTTCCGGTCGACGTGGCTAAGAAATATCCCAAAGCCGATGCAGGAGTCGGCTGCGTCACTAACGACGTACCAC
>Ga0209687_1000839_pt1 | contig 10041 bp, 5 predicted proteins | sample GraSoiAngelo_136_FD_185893 | JGI IMG/M metagenome (GOLD analysis project Ga0209687, IMG submission 185893) | Grasslands soil microbial communities from the Angelo Coastal Reserve, California, USA - 14_0929_09_20cm (SPAdes) (version 2) | ecosystem: Environmental > Terrestrial > Soil > Grasslands ...
CTGCACCGCGCCAGTGAAGGCGCCTTTCTCGTGGCCAAACAGCTCCGACGCGATCAAGGAGGTAGGAATCGACGCACAGTTTACGCTGATGAACGCCTGGCCGGAACGGTGCGAGTGCTTGTGTATGGCGCGAGCAATCAATTCTTTTCCGGTGCCGGTTTCGCCGGTGATCAGCACCGTGGAATCGGTGGGAGCAACTTTCACAATGCTGGAGAGCACGGTTTGCAGCGCCGGCGACGCGCCCACAATCTCCTCAAACATGAATGCCTGATCGATTTGCTCCCTCAGCGCGAGGTTTTCATTACGCATCCTTTCCTCGGCCCGCTTGCGATCGTCGATATCCGTCCCAGTCGCGTACCAGCGAATAATGTGCCCCTGGTCGTCGCGAAGGGGATTGTAGCGGACGAGAAACCAGCGATATTTACCGTCTTTCCCAAGCTCTCGTTGCTCAATTTCAAAAGGCTTACCGCGCGCGAGCGCCTCATGGCGCTCCTCGAGCAGCCTTTCCAAATCCTCCGGGTGGAAGATCCGTGCGCTAAGGTCTTCTCTCTGCACGTCCTCCAAAGTGAGACCGAGGTAATCGAGCACTGTCTGATTTGCATACAGGGCTGTACCATCCGGGCGTAACACGCAAATGTAGCTTGCGATGGCGTCGGTCATGCGCCGAAGCTCTGTTTCGTCCGCCTTGATTTGCTCAAACGCAGTCTGCAGAGCCGCTCTCGCTTCGTGCTGCTCGGTGACATCCATCGCCGTACCGACTAATTCAACGACATCCCCGGAAGCATTCACCACCGGGTGTCCCACCACATGAATGTACTTGGTCGCGCCATCTGGCAGAAGAAGTCGATAGTCGGTCTCAAAATCAGTCCTGTCCCGAATGGCCTGCTTGACTGCACGTGTGTGATAAGGCGCGTCCTCTGGGTGCAGCAGTCGGGCGAACTCCATGGGAGATGGCGGCGTGGAATCAGGATCGAGGCCGAAGATCCGGTACATCTCTTTGGACCAATAGACGTTTGACCAATAGACATTTTCCGTCTGAGCGACCTGCGCAGCCCAACTGCCTGTGTGGGTCAATTTCTGTGCTTCCGCCAAATAACCCTCACTCCGCCGTAGAGCTTCTTCGGCACGTTTGCGCTGTGTGATGTCCTCGGCCAGCGCCATTATGAATCTCGGTACCCTCTCGGTGCCCGGCACAAGAGAAACGCTGTTCCTCACCCAAATCGAACTGCCGTCCTTACGCAGATACTTTTTCTCAATCTGAAACTGTCGTCGTTTTCCCTCCAGCAACTCGGTGATGAGCGCCCAGTTTGCTTCGCGGTAGTCCTCATGCGTTACGTCCAGAAAATAGAGGGCGCGCAGTTCCTCCTCCGTGTAACCCACAATTGTCTGGTACACATGATTGGTAGCTAGAAAGCGGCCGTTCAGGTCAGTCAGCGCAACGCCGATAGCCGAATTCTCAAAGACAGATCTCCATCGCTCCTCGCTTTTCCGAAGGGCTTGCTCAGCCCGTTTGCGATCTTCGATGTCGATAGCCGTTCCATACCATCTGACGAGCTTTCCGGTTTCATTGCGCAGCGGTACATTGCGAATAAACCACCAGCAATACTCTCCGTCTGCCCGCCGAACCCGCGCTTCACTTTCCATGGCTTGCCCATTCTTAACGGCTGTGTGCCAATCGGCGACGACGCTCGCCCGGTCATCGGGATGAAGAACTGCTTCCCATTTCCACCCGAATGCCTCGTCCAAACCTAAACCTGTGAACTTCAACCAACGATCATTAACGAAATCAACCTGCCCATCGGGCGAAGTGCTCCAGACATGCGCCGGAACCGTGTTGACCACGTCGCGAAGCTCTCTCTCGCTCCGGCGGGCAGCTTCCGTCCGCTGCTTAATTTCCTCAAAGGCTTTCTCCAACTCGGCTCTGGCCTTCCATTGTTCGGTGACATCCATCGAAGTTCCCACAAATTCCACCAATTCACCCGACTGGTTCAGGACCGGATGGCCGACTGAGAAGATGTGTTTGATCGACCCATCCGGGAGAACAATACGGTAGGAGGCGTAATAATCGGCTTTGTCGAGTTGGGCCCTTCTAAAAATTTCCTCAACTACCGGTCGATCTTCAGGATGGACCCTGTCAAGAAAGAAATCAGCCGCCCATATGTCCTGATCGGACTTGATATCGTATATTCGTTTCGCTTCCGGCGAGAACGTCACCATTCCGGATGACGGGTCGTACGCCCAACTGCACATATGCACCAAACGTTGGCTCTCAAGCAGATTTGCGTCGCTCCGTTCAAGTTTCCTTTCTGCTTTTTTGCGCTCGGTAATGTCTCGATAAATGAGGTAGACACCTACCTGTTCGACGCTAAGCGAACACCGCCTTTGCGCTGTCGAATGACCTCCGATTCAACTCTCTTCCCCGAAATGAGCGCATCCCGATTCTTGAGAGCTTCAGCGCGCAACTCCTCGGGCATAATTAATTCTGGAAGCCACTGTCCGGCAACCTCTTCTGCCGTGTACCCGAAGGTTCGTGTGAACTCCTTGTTGACCCGCAACACGTGAAAGTCTTCGTCGGTCAGGATCACAGCGTCGGGTGATAGCTCAAACAATCCATCGAGTTGCTCTTCCTCCCTGTGCAATTCCTCATTCGCCGCAGTCAGCCTTGCCGTTCGGTCCGCGACCTCAACCTCGAGAGCATCCTTTGACCGTCTTAACCAGATCATCAGGACGGCGAAGAGCAGGAACACCAGGTTATACAGAGCGCGAGAGAAGCTGCTGGTTGCCCCTTCGACGATGAAGCCCCGGATCAATGAGGAAAGCAAAACTGCCACAATACCGGGCTTCGTGCCTCCGTACCAAAACGTGATCGCGATCGCGGATAGTGCAAATGCAGCAAACGGATGAGGCAGATTGAAGTAACGAAACAGAAGTTCCAGCAACAGAGCGCCGGCGACCGAAGCGAAAGCCAATCCATAGCGGCGCGCAAACGACCCACCTGGCCGCGTTAACCTTTTTTGCTGTAGCTGAACCAGCCATGGTTCAGCCTTTCGGAAGTTAGCTGTTGTTGCGATGAAAACCTCGAGGTCTCTCTCTGTCTGGGCGCTTTGCTACTAAGTTGTGAAGCAATCTACCTGCCACAGCGGTGCTGTCAGCAACGATTGCTGAGAGAAACGAGGGAGCAACAGTTTGGGCGCTCGGGACAACAACGGCGGTGCCGCGAAATTGGGATTTTGATTTACAGGATGCGCGCTGCCTCAGCATCCGTGGGCAAGAATCTTAGAGGCAGACGCCGAGCGTCAACATACCGACAGTATTGACCGTCAATCGACACCATTTACACGCCGGCTTCTCTATATCTTCGCAGGCATAAATCTTTACAGTAGTTCTGCATAATCGTGACTCCGTGACTCATCAATTAGAGCACGGACTGATTCTCTTGAGCATCAGCCAAGCTTCTTCTGGGAATTTGTAGATAACACCCCAGGAGTATTAAAAGGAGATTTAATTATGAAATGCAGAATTGCTATCTTATCTGCCATGTGTCTGTTCTTAATCGCCGGGACTGGTCTGGCGCACGCTCAACTCGACCAAACTGTGGTAGCCAACGTTCCATTCGACTTCTACGCTGGAAATCAGGAGATGCCGGCTGGAACTTATGAGGTGAGGTTCGATCCCGGAAGTGACCTCATTCTGATGAGTGATCGTTCTAAACAACATGAGGGCTTCCTGATGGGGACGCATGAGAGCGACGGTGCGCCTGACATCTCTGAGCTGGTTTTTGACCACACTGGCAGCGATTACTATCTTAAGGGCATGAAGAGCTACAACGTGGACCTGAGCTTCCACGTAAAGCAAACCGAGAGCAGCGCCGCGCTTAAGAACCGTTCGACTCAAGTCGAAGTGGCATTGAACCGCTGAGCAAGCTGCAATGATTGGAGACTCTCCGCTATGCGATGAGTCTCCAACTTCATTGTTGAACTAATGCTTTGCTCGAGAGAAACGCGGAGTAGATCTTGCTTCTTTACATATCTCTTACGACTTCTCCGTTTGTAAATGTCACGCCTCTAACTCGCTTCAGGTGCTCCGCTTCCAATCCGATTAAAGCCGTTGAAATTCAGAACCGCTTCTCATGCTGATGCTCCAGAGTCTTGGTCCTCAACCACACTGGCTCATTCAATGTGCCTGCGGCACGTGACCGGATTCGGGAACCTTGACAACGCCTCGCTCTTATCGAGAAGCACCCGGCAATTTTAGAAAACCGTCAGCTTCCATTGAAGTGTTGTGGCTACTTAGTCGCCTAGAAGAGTGCCAGGAACGAAATGGGCGCAAAGACCGGTATGGCGTGCGAAGAAAATCCGCGTCGCGATTGAATCCTGGTTATTTCATGATGCTGATGCATTTTGTTTTTTCCTGCTCTGTGTCTTGCCAGCATTGTCAACAGCAAACGTCGTGCATCGCTCGCGCCTTGCAGTGTCGATCTCGCGCTGCACCGCTTACACGAGCAGGTACTCGGTAATCGACTCGTGTCTCTTGCTCGCGATGGCGTTCACCGCACTGAAGATGAATTCCAATCGATTCATGTTCTTGCCTTATGACGAAGGCCGTGAGCCGCGATACGTGCGCCCCTGAGGACGCACGTGTCGCGGACACAGCTGTGATCAAGTGTCTGACTACTGAGAATTTCCTTCGATCAACTCGGCAGAAACCGCAGTCAAGTAACCAAACAAGCCTCCGGAACCATGATTCGGTCCGGCAGTGAAGTAGACCTCCGCCGCGGGTGCTGATGCCGCATCATTATTAGTAGGGGTCACGTTCCCGGAACTTAGCGACCAAAGTCCGTTGATGGCCAGCGGCTTGCCACTTGCATCCTGCAAGAGTCCGTCAAATTTTCCGGTAGCCAAATCGTATGCCGCGATGAAGCCGCTCGATTGAGTATTTCCCCCACCGGCGAACTGACCAATCAGGAGTTCGTGACTGAAGCGCCCAAAATCAAGCGGAGCCAGGACCACACCCCAGGGAGCGTTCAGCCAATCGCCGTGTTCCAGGCGCTGCACGAGTTGCCCTATGGAACTGTAAATATCGACGAAGCCCAAGCCTGGACCATCTGTTTCAAAAGGGGATCCTTCGTCGTGCAGGGCATAGGTAACTACGATGTCGTTGCCGATGGCCTGCACGTTGAAAGGTACATAGTGGTTCGGCAGACGTTCGTCCACGAACGACTTCTTGGAGAATGGACCGTCATCGTCGGCGGAATTTCGGTCCGAATCGTTCTTTGAAAATCGAACAGGCTGAAATGTGCTGTCGTAGACATCCACGCGTCCCTTGGTGAAGTTGGCTGCGTATAAGTAGCGCGCGCCATTCACAAAAGCGCTGGTCAGGCCTGTATAACTGGAACCGTCACTTGTCTTCGCCACCGTTACAGCATGCGTCGAAGGCGGTGCAGCTCCCTGAGCTACAGCGACGGTCGGATTCCACGCGGCAATGGTTCCGTCAATCGTTGAAAAAAGGAAAGCGGCTGGTTTGCCAGGTGCCAACAAGAAATCCGTCTGACTGCCATTGGCGATCGTGCCCGTTGGTGTTCCGAGTGGGGTGTTCTTATTAGACGGATCGGCTGGTGGGATGGTGACGACCAGTGACTGCTTGGCACCGGGTCCGTTATACAGCGTGCTTAAACCAGCGGCCTCGTCGGAAATCCACCATGGACTGCCGGATGCTCGAGACAAACCCCATGGATTGATCAGTTGAGGATCGGTGACCGGTGCAACTCCAGCCGTGTTAGAAACGAGATTGGTTTGAGTGTAGTCCTGTCCAAAGCAACTGGACCCCAAAATTAGAGCCAATGTCGCACCAGCGCCGAAACGAAATAACTTCATTTGCACATCTCCTTTGATTCTTGAAAGTTTGCCTATTACCCTTGTGTCGACGCAGCCACTTCGACCAACATACTGCGGCAAAGCGGCTCCGCAGACGAGGTTCCTATCTGGCATTCGAACCAACGCAGCGGAGAGGGTGCCTGCGAGAAGCCGGGTCACCCGCTCCACAAACGGCGGTTAACAGTCAGACGGTTCTAATTGCGGTTGTCGGTTTTCAATAAGTGAGGGATCGCTGATCTGCGATGCACACACAACCATTACTTTTTGTCATCGTGATCCTCGGAGTGGTCATGGCCAGGATTGTCATGCTTGCCTCGGCCCTTTGATTCGTCCAGAGCGAAGGCAAACACCTTATTGTTTCCGATTCCCGGCGGGATATTTCGATAGCCGGATCCCCAATAGAGGACACCGTCCACTATGGATGGCCCATCGATCACTGAGCCTCCGCTTGGGAAACTCCAGAGGATATTTCCAGTTGTGGTGTCCAGCGCATACATCTGTCCTGCATAAGAGCCGGCATACAGGACGCCGTTCGCAACGCTGACTGAGCCGGTGTCGATGGTGCCTGCAGTTGGATCTGCTGTCTGCCAAAGGATTTCTCCGGTAGCGACATCAAGGGCGCTCCACGAGCCCCAGCTAATCTGCTGTCCCGAAGGGACCAACGTATAAGCAAGATGATCGTTATTTGAGATCGCGACATAAATGCGCTTGCCGTCTGTCGCCGTGCCCCATTCGATGCCGCCAAGCGAACCCCCTGGTCCGACCGGTGTGCTCCAGACGATATTTCCGTTATCGGGATTGAGAGCCCAGAAGATGCCACTTTTCTGGCCAAAGCCCACGATGTTTCCGATGAGATTGGGCCCCGACCCACCAAGATCGAAGTCTGGACTGCTGGGCACCGGGCAGTTCGGATTCGTACCACCAGAGGGACGAATGCATGCTACGGTCCAGGTATCAAGACTCTGCAGCTTGTGTGCCCATCTGATTTGGCCGGTCTTTAAATCGAGTGCGAAAGCGGCGTCGAAGAAATCGTTAGCTGCGGTGCAGTTCGCCGTGGGCGTTGTATTCTGGCAGGCTTCTACATCTGCGGGGACGGTGTAATTGTTGCCCGTGCCGATGAAGAGCAAACCGCGCTTTGGATCAATCGCCGGTGGTTGCCACACTGCGCCGCCACTGTATTGGTCAGGGCGCCCGCCATTGTCAGGCATGTCGAAGGTCTTCCAAAGAATCGTGCCTGTTTTTTCATCAAGTGCAACAATACTGCCGCGAAAACTGCAGCACGGATATGTAGGATCCAGCGCCAGAGTCTCCTCGTTCGAAGAAACTCCGATATAAACAACGCTGTCGAAAACAACCGGAGATCCAGTGATGACTGCTGCCGGATGGGCTTCTACCTGAGTGATCCAACGGCGCGTTCCGGTGTGCCGATCTATGGCAATAACGTTGGCGCCATTGTGGGTTTGCTTGGAATTGAGAATGTCTCCAATAATCACTAGATTGCCGTCGACAGCAGGACTGACGCGAGAGATAGCACCAGCTACGCCATCGTAGTCGGAGATCTGGTGGGACCAAATAAGACGGCCTGTTTCTTTCTTAACCGCGAAGAGATTGCCGCCCCAATCTGGGAAATAAACTGCATCGTCGGCCACAGTAGGAGTGGCAGAAACATCACCGTCAGTGGTGAAGACCCATTTTGGGCTCAAGCCATTGACGTTGGCGGGATTGATTGAGTGCTCCGCCGGCTGACTCCAGGTATTGCTCAGATTCTGTCCGGCGATTGACCATTGGTTAGATTGAGGCTCTTGTGAGCGGTCTTGCGCGCTCAATACCGAGACTGACATTAGAATGCTGGTCAATGTAATCGTGCGCAAAGACCAGTTAAGACTCTTGAGTAACATCTTTATTGTTCTCCTTGAATGCGGTTGCTACAGTTTGAAAGGGCACACCATACGGTGTGCCCCATTGTGTATTCTCAATGAATGGTAAGCGCTACGGGCGTCGAGTGGGATATCGCACCAGAGGTACCGGTCACCATAACTGTAACTGTGCTGCCAGCTGACGAATTGGAACTAGAACCACAACCTGCCATAAATAGCAGGCCCAGTGCGAGCACACACACTATGCTGGACCAGAGTACAACCTTCCAGCTCTTAGTCATTGCTTGGTACTTCCGTTTGCGGAAAGCAAACACCATACCTAATGGGGCCAATCCAGAAAACGGCAACCAACCCGTTACTCCAGCTATGGTGTAACCTCCGGGCGGAGCCATAGGAGATGTAGTGAGCATTAGAGTAGAACTAGCAGCGCTCGATCCGGGCGCAATTGTCGTGGGGGAGAAAGCGCAGGTTACGCCGGTCGGAGCACTGCAATTCAAGGAGATGGTTCCACTAAACCCGCCGCTTGGAGTGGCACTGACCGATATGTTGGTCGATTGCCCCTGCGCCACGGTGGCGGTTAGTGGCGAAACAACTAATGTAAAGTCGCCGGTACTGACGACACCTGCCGGCACAAGAGTGGCGAACAATCCGCTGGAGAGAGTGGCTCCGCCTGCGGTGAAGTAGAGAGTATTCGGATCGCCGGTGCCGCCTGCTCCGAATACCATGTCCCACAAACCCGGATTCGTAATTACGTTATTCGCACTATCAGTGACTTGTCCGAGCGACTTTCCCGTCGAATCGAATGCGTTGATCGTGCCGTCGCCGAAATTACCCACTAGAATGGCATTCGAGAACGTTCCGAAGGACGCAGGTGTCGCGACCACTGCCCAAGGAGCGTTCAACTGTCCGCCTGTCGCGAATGTCTTTACAAAGTTTCCGTTTGCATCAAAGATGTCCACCACACCGATCCCGGCGCCCCGAACCGGGCGGCGCTTCGTGGCATCCTGCATGGCATACGCAACGTAAACCTGGTTATTGATGATGTGGACAGCATGTGGCGCAAACCCAGCTGGAAGGTTGGGATCACTAAAGGTGCCGGCAAACGCTGCGGGCTTGAAATTTCGGTCAAATATATCAATCTTTCCACTGCTAAAGTTGGCCGCCAAGAGGAAGTTGGCGGAACCAGTGTTCAGTAATGCAAGTCCTTTGTAGTCCGCTCCGCCCGCCGAATTGTCGACGGCGACCACTGCACTGTTGGCGCCAGTCCAGTTGGCGATGATGCCGTCGTCAGTATCGAAGATAAAAGCACCGCCGTTGAAATCGGCACTGCTGTTAGTGACGATGCCCGTCGGGCAGCCTGGACTACACGGGTTCACCGACGCGCTCGGAATTGTCACAACTAATTGCTGGAGATTTCCTTGAGCGTCGTACAAAGTTGAAGTCCCGCTTCGGTTGTTTGCGATCCAGAAGGGATTACCCGGTAAAAAAGCTATTCCCCACGGATTAACGAGTTGCGGGTCTGTCTGATTGGCCACTCCGCTAGTATTGGCTGTTAGGTTGGTTTGCTTATAACCGTTCTGCTGAGCCAACAACATCGAAGGACTCTGCACGATTGTCAACACGGCAAATAACAAGAATGTCAATTTATTAAGCATCATTATTCCAGTCTTTTGGTACTCCAGTCTTTTGGTTGATATAAGCTTCGGAAGTTAATTGTTATTAGGATGAAAGCTACGAGGTCCCTTTCTCTGGGCGATTTGCTACTAACTTGTGGAGCAATCTGCCATGCTGCTCGCTCTATGCTCGGAGATCGCTAACTCTGAAGTATCGTCGTGCGCCGATACATTGACTTCCTCTCTCAAAGCGAAATCCGACAGCAGTGCCGGTTCGTTGTTCTCTCAATCGTTTTCTCTGTCCATCCACTCGCGGACGTACGCCGGACAGTTCTCAAGCTTCATCCCATCCGCCTCGCAATCTCTTAGAAACTTCACTGCGTCGCGATCTGCCAGCCGCACCTCTTGTAAGTCCAAAACGATGGTTCGATAGTCCATATCAAAGAGCGCCTTCAACTCCGTGACCTCTTCCGCCCTGATGTGCCCACTTAGCGTAAAAACTGCGATCTCGTGCCGCAGCGATCGGTCGATCCTCAAGGTCATCGTTCTCTTATTTAGCTCGGTCGGCGATGATGTTGCTGCATTGTTGCCGTCGCGGCTCTGGTTGAACGAAGGTGCAACACGAAGGCCATATGCAAGGCACTGAAAGGAAAGGAATAGAGCGGAAATTGGATGACG
>Ga0209687_1000841_pt1 | contig 10020 bp, 9 predicted proteins | sample GraSoiAngelo_136_FD_185893 | JGI IMG/M metagenome (GOLD analysis project Ga0209687, IMG submission 185893) | Grasslands soil microbial communities from the Angelo Coastal Reserve, California, USA - 14_0929_09_20cm (SPAdes) (version 2) | ecosystem: Environmental > Terrestrial > Soil > Grasslands ...
GCCGCGCTGGTGCTTGTCCGGGCCGGAGATCGTGCCGGAGCCCAGGAGATCGCCGACATTCATGGCGCAGCCGGATGAGGCGTGGTGCACCAGTTGCTGCACCGACGACCAGTACATGTATTTGAAATTGGTGCGGCAGATGCTCACAGCCTGGTCCATCGGCGCGGCGCGCAAGGCCACGTCGAGCTCCATGTCGTAATTGTTCGGCTGCACCTGACGCAGATACGGCAGCGGCGTCGGCTCCTGCTCGGGACCGCGTATTCGAAATGGCTCCAGTGCCTCGCGCGTCACAATCCACGGGCTGATCGAGGTCGCAAAGGCCTTGGCCTGGAACGGCCCGAGCGGCACATATTCCCATTGCTGAATGTCGCGCGCGCTCCAGTCGTTCAGGATCACGAAGCCGAAGATCATTTGCTCGGCCCGCTGCTCGGTCAACATCTCGCCCATCGCGGACGGCTGCCCGACCACGACGCCCATTTCGAGCTCGAAATCGAGCCGCTTGCACGGGCCGAAGCTCGGGAGCTCCGCATTCGGCGGTTTCAGTTGCCCGCGCGGCCGGCGCACCTTGGTGCCGGAGACCACGACGGTCGAAGCGCGGCCGTTGTAGCCGATCGGCATGTGCAGCCAGTTCGGCTGCAGTGCATTGTCCTTGCCGCGGAACATGACGCCGACATTGGTGGCATGTTCTTTCGACGAATAGAAATCGGTGTAGCCCGAGACCGCGATCGGCAGATGCAATTTGACATCCGCCATCGGCACCAGCGCGCGTTGACGCAGCTTTTCGTTATCGCGCAGCTCCGGATGGTCGTGGCGCAAGAGTTCGCTGAGGCGCGCGCGCGTTCGCGACCAGACGGTCGGTCCCAGCGCCAACCCCGACGCGCGGGGCCAGACCGTCCTTGGCCGAGAATACGCCGTAGGGAAGATTCTGGATCGGGAAGTCGGAGGTCGGATCGACCGGGATGAAGGAGCGGAGTTTGGGATCGTTGGGATGGGGCACAGTCTCATTCCTGCTGCATCTCGACAAACATTATACCCCGTCATTCCGGGATGCGCCGCAAGACGCAGGCCCGGAATCCATACTCACGATGGTGGTTATGGATTCCGGGCTCGCGCTTTGCGCGCCCCGGAATGACGGGGACTACCGCCTGTTCGGGTCGAACCGCTTTTCCAACCCCTTCCAGCAATCGGCATAGTCGCTCTGCAGCGTCGCCGATTTCGCCGCATGCGCGGTGACGTGCTGAGGAAAGCGTGTTTCGAACATGAAGGCCATGGTGCCGGTGAGCTTGACCGGCTTCAATTCAGAATTGCTGGCGTGATCGAACGCCTGGCGATCCGGGCCGTGCGGCAGCATCATGTTGTGCAGGCTCATGCCGCCCGGCGTAAAGCCTTCCGGCTTGGCGTCATAGACGCCGTAGATCAGTCCCATGAACTCCGACATGATGTTCATGTGATACCAGGGCGGACGGAAGGTGTTTTCCGCCACCGCCCAGCGCTCGGGAAAGATCACGAAATCGATATTGGCGGTACCCGCGGTCTCCGACGGCGAGGTCAGCACCGTAAAGATCGATGGATCGGGGTGATCGAAAGAGATCGCGCCGACCGGCGAGAAGGCCCGTAGATCGTATTTATACGGCGCATAATTGCCGTGCCACGCCACCACGTCGATCGGCGAATGCGGCAGCTCGGTTTTGAACAGTGAGCCGCCCCATTTCACGAATAATTCGCTCGGCGCGTCCTTGTCCTCATAGGCCGCCACCGGGGTCAGGAAATCGCGTGCATTGGCGAGGCAATTGGCGCCGATCGGCCCGCGTTCCGGCAGCGTGAAGGCGCCGCCGTAATTCTCGCAAGTATAGCCGCGCGCCGGGCCAGACGGAATCTCGATGCGGAGTTTCACGCCGCGCGGGATCACCACGATCTCGCCGGGCTCGGCGTCGATGCGGCCAAACTCGGTGACGAAACGCAGATTACCGTGTTGCGGCACGAACAGCATCTCGCCGTCGGCGTTGTAGAAATGCTGATCGACCATCGATTTGGTGATGAGATAGACATGCGCGGCCATGCCGCCTTGCGTGTTGGCATCACCCGCCGTGGTCATGGTCTGGACGCCCTGCAGGAAAGTCATGTCCTGCTTCGGGATCGGCGTTGGGTCCCAGCGCAGTTGCGCGATCGGCAACTCATATTCATGGCACGGCGCGGTGCGCCACAGCCCGGCGTCAACCTTGGTGAAGCGCCCGGAATGTTTCACCGAAGGGCGGATACGATAAAGCCAGGAGCGCTCGTTGGCGCCGCGCGGCGCGGTGAAGGGCGAGCCGGAAAGCTGCTCGGCATAGAGCCCGTAAGCGCAGCGCTGCGGCGAGTTGCGCCCGATCGGCAATGCGCCGGGCAGTGCTTCAGTTTCAAAGCTGTTGCCGAAGCCCGACATGTAGCCGGGCGTGACATTGGCGGATCTTTCTGAAATCACGCCAGGGGCGGTGTTGATATTCATGGTCATCCTCCTTGCAGGGCGGCCCACATTTCCCGGTCGCGCTTGTCGGTCCAGATCACGGGGTCGTCGATCCCGGACGCCTCGTCGAATGCTCGGGAGACGTTGAAGGGCAGGCAGTGCTCGTAGATCGCAAAACTTGAAAATTTCGGGTCCATTACTTCGCGCGTCGCCGCCATCGTGTCCTTGAGGTTGCGGCCCTTGGCGACCGCCGCCTCGGCGGCGCCATAAAGCGTGGTGACGAAATCACGCGTCATCGCGATCGCCTCGCGCGCTGTCGAGAGGCCCTTGAGCGCATCGCCGCGGCCGGGCGCGATCGCCTTGGGATTGAAGCCGCGGATTTCGTTCAGCGTCGCCGGCCATTCGCGCAAATGCGCGTCGCCGCAATAGCAAGCGGAGTGATATTCGATGAGATCGCCGGAGAACATCACTTGCGCATCCGGCACCCAGGCCACGATATCGCCGGAGGTATGTCCCGCGCCGAGCTGCATCAGCCGCACCTCGCGCTTTCCGAGATAGATCGACATCTCGCCTTCGAAGGTCAGCGTCGGCCAGGTCAGGCCGGGGATGCTCGAGGCATCCTGGAACAGGCGCGGAAAGCGGCCATATTCGGAATCCCAGTCCTGCTGGCCGCGCTCTTCGACCAGCCGGTAGGTTTCCTGCGAGGCGATGATCGCTTGCGCCTTGTAGGCCGACGCGCCCAATACGCGCACCGCATGATAATGCGACAGCACCACATATTTGATCGGCTTGTCGGTGACGGTGCGTACCCGCTCGATCACCTTGTTCGCCATCGCCGGCGTCGCCTGGGCGTCGAACACGATGCAGCCGTCGTCGCCAACGATCACAGCGGAATTAGGATCGCCTTCGGCGGTGAAGGCATAGAGATCGGTGCCGATCTCGGAGAAGGTCACCTTCTTCTCCGACATGTCGGTGGTGGACGCGAAACCCTTGGCACTCTCGGTCATCAATTCTTCCCTTGCGTTAAGTTCATCCCGTCATTGCGAGGAGCAACGCGACGAAGCAATCCAGCGTTGTGCTGGCCCCATGGATTGCTTCGCTTCGCTCGCAATGACGTCTTCGGGCATATTCGTACTATTGTTGCTGCTGCGCTTGCTGCTGGCCGGCGTCGATCATCCGCCGCTTCGCCAGATCGATCGCCTCGCGCAGCACGTCGAGATCGCCGATGTGATTGGCAAGGATGAGAACCAGGGCGGCATCGAGATCGGCGCTCTGCTCGTCGTTCAAGCCGCGATGCGCCTCGACGACGGCGCGGAACGCGTCGTCCGGCTTGGCAAAATTCGAACTGGTGGATAATGGCATGACGAAGAACCCTCAGTTCAGGCCGGATGCGCGCGCCAGCGCCGCATCCACTGCGGTGCGGGTCGGATGCCGGAAGCGCGCGGCGACATAGCCGTCCGGTCGCAGTAGATACCCGGTTCCAGGCGCGGCATCATAGCGTGCGCCGGCGAGCCCTTCGGCATCGCGAAAATCATCTTCGCTGCCGATCCGGATCACCCCGAGGCCCTCAAGCGTCTCGGTCGCTGCGCCATTGCCAAACTCCAGCAACATGAAGCCGGTTCCCCGTCTGATGAAGGCTTCGGTCAAATACATGCAATCGCCCGATCGCGCCAATAGCGGCGCATCGGGCATCGACGTGCCGGGCCGCGGGCCGCCGGCCCAGGCATCGCCATCCACTGTTGACAGCGGCGTCTCATAGACCGAAGGCACCGACAACCGTCCGGCATTGACCATGCGTTTGCCGAACTCGGTTTCCCTGGCGAGCGACAGCACGGCCTTGCGCAGCCGGGCCTCCTGATCGGAGTTGGGCGCCATAAAGTCGGTCGAACGGGTCGATTCCCGGATGTTCTCATCCGCAGCGGCGCTGCGCTCGGTATGATAGCTCTCAAGCAAGCTTGGCGGCGACACCCTTCGCAGCACACGATCGAGTTTCCACGACAGATTCTCGGCATCCTCAAGTCCGGAATTGGCACCGCGTGCGCCGAACGGCGAAACCTGGTGCGCGGCGTCACCGGCGAAAATGACGCGGCCGTGGATGAAACGGTCCATGCGGCGACACTGGAATTTGTAGAGCGAGATCCATTCGAAATCGAACTTGTCGTGGCCGAGCATGCGCGCGAGGCGCGGACGCACATTCTCCGGCAATTTCTCGGCCGCAGGATCCGCATAGCGGTTGAGCTGCAGGTCGATGCGCCAGATATCGTCAGGTTGCTTGTGCAGCAGCGCCGACCGCCCGGCATGAAACGGCGGATCGAACCAGAACCAGCGCTCCGTCGGAAATTCCGCGACCATCCTGACGTCGGCGATCAGGAACTGGTCCTCGAACACCTGGCCGGCGAATTCCGCCCCCACCATCTGCCTCAATGACGAGCGGGCGCCGTCGCAGGCGACCACAAAGTTGGCGTGTAGGCGATAGGGGCCATCCGGCGTCGCGATCGTCAGCGCGACATAGTCGTTGCGCTGCTCGAGCCCGACTGCCTTGTTGCACCAGCGCAGATCGATTGCCGGCAACTCCTCGACCCGATCGACCAGATAGGCCTCGGCGTAGAATTGCTGCAGGTTGATGAAGGCAGGGCGCCGGTGGCCGGCTTCCGGCAACAGATTGAACTGATAGAGCTGTGAATTGCCATGAAAGATCTTGCCGACGCTCCACACCACGCCCTTGTCGACCATGCGTTGGCCGACGCCGAGCCGATCCCAGAATTCCAGCGAGCGTTTGGAAAAACAGATCGCGCGCGACCCCTCGCCGATCCGGTCGGCATCATCGAGCAGGACGACGCCTTGGCCGCGCTGCGCCAGGTCGATCGCGAGCGACAGCCCCACCGGTCCGGCGCCGACCACCACGACCGGATATTCGGCGACATTGGCGCCCGCGCGATCCTGATCGGGATGACGGCGATAGCCGAACTGGGTTTTGGCCTGCGCCATGCGTTTAACCCTGGCTCTGGTCAGCGGATGTCGGTTCTGCTAAATTAGTCGCATCTGCAACTATCTTAAACGCCGTGCCGGCCCCGGCGTCAACTTAAATTGGAACGATTTTGCCAAGAGCGTCTCCACGCGAAAGCATGCCCCGGACGCGATCTGCGGCGGCTATCGGTCCGCGCGAAAGCGCGTCCAAAAAGAGCTCGAGACTTGATCTTTTCCGCTTTACGCCTTTCCGCCTGAACCGGCTGGCCGCCGAGGTCAGCATGGCGCTGTCGGGCGAGTACCAGGAGCGCTATGGGCTGGACATTCCGGAATGGCGGGTGCTGGCGACCCTTGGCTTCCGCAACGATGCCTGCAGCGCACAATATATCTCCGATTGCACCCGGACGCATAAATCGACCATCAGCCGCGCGGTCATGACACTGATGCAGCGGCAGATCGTGGAGCGCGTCGAGAATGCGCACGACCGCCGCGAATTTCGTCTGCGCCTGACGAAGGAGGGCAAGACGCTGTACCAAGAGCTGATCCCGCGTCTGTTGCGCAAAGAGCGGGAGATTCTTTCTTGCCTCACCGCGCAGGAGCGCAAGGAACTTGCTTGCCTGCTCGGCAAGATCGAGAAGAGCCTCGATCTCGTGCAGACCCGCCAGGAGGCGGATACGGAGCAGGCGTATTAGCGGGACTTCCCAATTCGTCATTCCGGGATGCGCCTCTTGGCGCAGGCTCGGAATCCATACTCAGGATGGTGGTTATGGATTCCGGGCTCGCGACTTCGTCGCGCCCCGGAATGACGAAAGATACGCTTTGCTACTTCGCGAACGAACGTGATGGCTGCAGATGCAGCGCGAATGCATCGACCTTGTCGCTGGCGCGCGGGTAGATCTCGCACACAATCGGATCGTGCCCGGGGATGAAGCGATCCGGATGGCCGGCAAGACGCTCGACGATTTCCCAGCCTCGCGCCATGTCGCCGACATTATAGACGATCGGAAACGGGCTCTTGCGATGCAGATTGGCATAATAATGCGCGGCGTCGGACGCCAGCACCACGGGGCCGCGCGCGGTCTCGACCCGCACCACCTGCAATCCGTCGGAGTGGCCGCCGACCCGATGCAGGGTCACGCCGGGTGCGACCTCGCCGTCGCCGGAATGAAAGGTAACGCGTTCGCCATAGACATGCCGCACCATCAGCGTGACATGCTCGACCGAGAACGGATGGCGCAACAGGCCGGTGCACATGCAGCGTCCGGTCGCATAGCTCATTTCGCGCTCCTGCAGATGAAACCGCGCGTTGGGAAAGCGATCGAGATTGCCGGCATGGTCGTAATGCAGATGCGTGACCACGATATCCCTGATGCCGTCGGCCGCAACACCGAAGCGCTCGAGCGCATCAACCGGATTGAGCGTCAGCTCGCGGGCGCGCAATTTCGCCTCGTCCGCATTGTCGCATAGCGGACGGCGTAGATTTCGTAGACGTTTCCCATTGGTTTCTCTTCTGGTTGGTCGGACCATCGGCAATGGGCGCAGCAAGCCATTGCCATCGGCAAAGGTCAAACGCGCGCGCTGCATTGTCAGGCGCGTGACATGACGACGTCTATGGCGCGTGACATGACGACGTCTATAATGTGAGGCCTATCACATTATCGATCGCAGATACGCCCACGGGAACCCGCGGCCGAGCGCGGACCATCGATGGCCCATCGGCGGCGCGATTTATTCCCTCGTGATGGCAGACCGCGTCGCGGTTAATTGTCGCGATAATCGCTATTGCGCAAGTGGTTGACGGTGCTCGACCGCGGTTTGATAATGCCGTCCCTGTAGAGTAAGGTCGCCGAGGCGCAAGCTGGAATCGGCGCCTGTTGGGCTGCTGGATCGCCGTAGTATGAAAACCCGCCTTGCACTGCTTCTGACATTGATTTTCTCAGTCGCGTCGACCGTCCCATCATTTGCCGCGAGCGATCGCTTTGCCCTGGTGATCGGCAATGCGAAATACCCGGACGCCGAAGCGCCGCTCAAGGAGCCGATTAACGACGCCCGTGAGGTCGCCGACGAGCTCAAACGTGACGGCTTCAGTGTCGACATCGGCGAAAATCTCACGGGCGATACAATGCGCCGCGCCTTCGACCGCCTTTACGGCAAGATCAAGCCGGGTTCGGTCGTGCTCGTCTTTTTTAGCGGCTTTGGCGTCCAGTCCAGCCGGCAAAGCTTCATGATCCCGGTCGACGCGCAGATCTGGACCGAGGCGGACGTGCGGCGCGACGGTTTCAGTCTCGAGACCATCCTGGGCGAGATCAACAACCGCGGCGCGGGTGTCAAGATCGCCCTGATCGATGCTTCCAGGCGCAATCCGTTCGAACGCAGATTTCGCAGCTTCTCCGCAGGTCTTGCACCGGTGATTGCGCCGAACGGAACGCTGGTGATGTATTCGGCGGCGCTGTCATCCGTAATAAGCGACAATGGCGGCGACCACAGCCTGTTCGTGCAGGAATTGCTCAAGGAAATCCGCGTTCCCGACCTGATGGCGGAGGAAACGCTGAACCGCACCCGGGTCGGCGTCACCCGCGCCTCACGAAGCGAACAGGTGCCATGGATTTCGTCCTCCCTGGCGGAGGATTTTTCATTCATTCCGGGCTCCGGCGGTGGTGGCCCCCGCCCCTCCGGTCCGACGGTCGCGAACCTCCCGCCGCCGCTTCCGGATTCTCCGCAACCGCCGCAGGCGCCACGCTATAATCCGCCGCAACCGCCACCATTGGCCGACCTGCCGGCGCCCAAACCCCCAGCGGAGACGGTCGCGCCGCCGCTCGAACAGCCGTCGAATAATACCGGCAATAACAGCAGTTCGAGCCAGTTGGCGCTAGCCGACGACCCGACCATCAAGAGCTTGACCGCCAAGATCGCGGACAATCCCGACGACGTCAGCGCGCTCTACCGGCGCGGCCAGGTCTATGCCAGCAAGGGAGCTTACAGCCTTGCGATCAAGGACTTTGACGACACGATCCGGATCAACCCGCGCGACGTCGAAGCCCTCAACAACCGCTGCTGGGCCCGTACCGTGGTCGGCGACCTGCAGGCGGCGCTCAAGGATTGCAACGAGGCGCTTCGGCTGCGTCCGAACTTCGTCGACGCGCTGGACAGCCGCGGTCTGGTCAACCTGAAGAGCGGGGCGACCAGAAACGCCATCATCGACTTCGATGCCGCCCTGAAGATCAATCCCAGGCTGACCTCCTCACTCTACGGGCGCGGCCTCGCCAAGCAGCGGAATGGCTCGATTTCCGAGGGCAATTTGGATATATCCAACGCCAAGGCGATGGACCCGAATATCGTCCAGGAATTCGCAAGTTACGGGGTGCATTGACGTTGATTTGAGTTGAAAGGCTGGATTTGAGTTGAAAGGCCGGATTTGAGTTGAAAGGCCGGCGAGCCCTCGAACCCCCGGGCGGAGGCCGTAGACTAATGCGAAGGCGCCGCGACCCTCTGTCCTCGCGGCCATTTGGATAAATCATTTTGAACGCGCGGGCAGCGCAGGAGGACTGGCAATGTCGAGCATAGCTGGGTCGAGAATGGCCGGAAGGACTGTTGCCGCGATGCTTTCGATCGTGGCGGTTGGCGCCGTGCTTTCCTTTGGCGTCGGCAAGGCGCGCGCTGCCGACGATGTCACCGAGGATCAGATCGTCAAGGCCTTGGCGCCGAGCAAGAAGCCGCTGACGCGCGGCCTGTCGGCAGGCCCGCAGGCCGATCCGGCGGCGAGCGCCGCGGAGACCAAGTTTGTTTCGACCATCCGTGGCCGCACGACCCGTTCGCTCTCGGTCACCGAGCGCGAGGAAATCGCCACCCTCGCCAAGGACAAGCCGAATATCGATCTGGAAATCACTTTCGACTACAACTCGGCCGAGATCAGCCAGAAGTCGCTTCCCTCGGTGCAGGCGCTGGGACGCGCCCTCACCAATCCTGATCTGAAAGGCTCGACCTTCGTGGTTGCGGGCCACACCGACGCCGCCGGCGGCGACGGCTACAACCAGGATCTTTCGGAGCGGCGCGCCGATTCGATCAAGCGCTATCTGATGGACAAATACGGCATCGCCGCCGCAGACCTCGTGACCGTCGGATATGGCAAGAGCAAGCTCAAGGATCCGAACCAGCCGATGGCGGAGGTCAATCGCCGCGTGCAAGTCGTGAACATGGAAAACAAGACCACGGCGTCGAAGTGATGTGCTCAGCGTTCGCCGCTTGCTTCGTCATGCCCGGCCTTGTGCCGGGCATCCACATCTTGGCGGCGCTAAAAGCAAGACGTGGATGGCCGGGACGAAGCCTGGCCATGACAAAGAACCAAGATCATCTCCGTGCGACAAAAGGTCTGGGTTGATCCGGCGATGAATTTCTCCGAGTACCTCAAGCCTGCGCTCGGCGTGGTTTTGTTTACCGCCGCCGGGATCGGATATTACTGGTTCGAGCATCGCTCGCGTGCTGAAGAGAAGGAAACACCGGGTCAGGCGCTTGTGGTCGTCACGAAATCGACCAATGCCTGTTTCTCCGACCTGGTGCGGGTCACCGGCTTCGTGGTGCCGCGCCGGGAAGCCGTGGTCGGCGCCGATCAG